>CEOP01248760.1_pt1 | contig 18991 bp, 10 predicted proteins | sample 361301 | NCBI WGS metagenome assembly CEOP01 (sample SAMEA2619548, study PRJEB7988) | marine metagenome | biome: marine biome (ENVO:00000447); feature: deep chlorophyll maximum layer (ENVO:xxxxxxxx); material: "saline water (ENVO:00002010), including plankton (ENVO:xxxxxxxx)" | depth 55 m
ACAGCAGCATTCTCAGCACAAGTTTCCGCATAATCCTTATGCGTAACTGCCGACATGATCTGATCTGCACCAACTACAGCACCTGAAAGAGTGGTGCCAGCAAGAGTTGAACCAGTCAAAGTCTTCGACCACGTTGTCGTAGCGTCAGAACCAGAACCACTCTTCTGCATCAAAGCATACTGATCGGCATCAGCAGCGTTGTTTGCCGCAATACCCAGTTTCGCTTGTAAAGCAAGAAGCGCAGTTGAATGTGCCCCATGCACCTGATCGTGTTCGAAACCAGAAGCATCCAAATCAGTAGTGGACCCCGGCGTCGGCTGGTTCGTTGAGCTATCTAACGAAGTTGGGTAATTAGATGAAGGCATTTATATCTCCTACGGCTTCAGATCTAGGGTGAAAATACCGGAGGGATTCCATTGAATCTGGAACGTACCGGAAGTTGTACTGAAATTTCCATTAAAATCTACATACGCAATTAACGAATCGTTAGTTGCTGACGCATCATTTACTGTTGAACTGTATACAACTGCTGCTGCGACGTTGCTTAACGTAGAATTAGTCCACGAAACGTCGGCTGCATCAAACGTAATAGTTGCGGAACCATCGCTAGTTTGGGTAAGAGCCACACTTGTAAGTGTTTCCCCTCCGCCCGTGTAGTTACCTGTTGCTGGTAACTCGCTGTCTATGTCACTGAATTTGGAATCAGTATCGAACTGTGGACTCCATACAGAAGTAACCAACGCACACTTAAAAGTGTTCGTGTCAAAGTCAACGGTCGTACCACTAGCGGTCATTAAAGTCTTAAAAGTTTTGGCGAAGAGAGAACTAGCCATTTGTATTACTCGTTCCTTGAATCGGCTTTGGCCTAATTGTTACATCACCGCTTGGTTTTGACATTCTTTTTCTTTTTCCTTGCAGCAGCAGCATCTTTTTTACCTTTAGCGGTATAAGGATATTTTTTTCCGTTAACAGTAGGCATAGTTTGAATGATAGCAGAGGATAATGGAGGGACCGGGGAAAGGGGGAAAACCCGGCCCCTCCACTTCTCTTAGGGGCTAACTATTAGTTAGCTCCAATGGATGATGATGTTTCAACACGAATCATGCACTTTTCGCGGAAACGTCCGTACCCTACGAGGTGGTACCAACCAATTGGGTTGAACCGGCGCAGAGTATCAGTTACGGGACCGACAACAATTGTTGGGTCTTGACCGAATCCGGGGGCACGAGAGAAGCCTTTTGCAAGAGCTTGTCGGCCACAGATAAGAGTCTGATAAACGTCAACGTTGGTGTCACCGGCATCGGCAAGCAAACCAGCACGAGGGTTCTCGATGTAGGTAATGCCATTGAAGGTGCCGATTGAACCTACACGAATAGGTTCACCTTGCTGGTACAGTTGGTACTGGATGACATCCGTTACCGTAGTGTCGCTACGAAGATCGTAGGAAACATCCGGGTGAACGATTGCCATGTAGTTACCGTTTTCCCAGCCGGGGGCTGAGTCGGTACGCAACTGAGCGACAGCTTTACGGCCAAGAGCGGCAGTGTATTCGTCTGCTGCTTCGATTCCGCCACGGGTAGTAGCGTCACCGCCGTACATAATCTGGGCTGCTGTAGTACTGCCGTTAGCAACATCAGACACAATCTTGTCCATCGAGTTAGCCATGTTGTAGCCAATGATGTTCGCTGCGTCAGCGTCAACATTCAGGAACGATGTTCCACGAATCTTGGCACTTGTTACAACTGCGTTACCGTACTCAGCCAGAGATACGTCTACCTTGCTGTCAGAAATTGCGACAGGGGTGACATCGGCATTTTCAGTTAATGCTGTCGTTGCTTGGTTAATCTCGTCGATGAACGTGAACTGCACAGTCGCCGCATTATGGCTTTGAGCAGTCGAACGCACGTCAGCGAGCATTTCGAATAGAGGTTGTGAACGGAGCGCAAAGTATGAGATCTGTTCAAATGCGGTAGTTACCTGATTGGTAAGCGTACCCGTTGTTACTGTAGGTGTTGCCACTTGAAATCCTAATTGTTAGGACTCCACAGCTTTATGAACTAAACGCTAGCGTTCCAACCGTAACCTTGGGATTCCATCAAAGCTTTTAATTCATCTTCAGATTGAGTAGCTCTGATGCGATCATCAAAATCAGGTGGTACTACAGGATCTCCGCCTTCACCAGCAGTCTGGATACGAGCCTCAGCAAGCATTTCATTGGTCCATTCCGGCTCTCGACTTGGCTGGGCTGGCATCGGATTGTCTCCGATAAACCCTGCCGCCGTTGCTTCCTGTCGGATAGCTTCGGGGTCCATGTCACCGTCATAACCTTTAACGAAATACTTAACACGAGAATCATCAGGATCAAGTCCTGCTGATCTAAACGTATCCCGACGTTCGTACATCGCCAGTCTCGCAGCCATCTCAGCCTCAGATTGCTCGGCCTTCTTGGTGCGATTCTCCATGTCACGTCGCCAGTTTGGTTTCGATTCTATACTGCCAGAATCATAGTCACTGTTACCAGTGGAGTCGATATCTGTCATATGTCACTCACCTGTCTTTACGCATCTTCAGCGGTGGAACCTCAGATGGAAATTAGTTGCGCTTCAACCCGCTCAGTTTCGGCACATAACAAGTATGACAGATTTAATACCTATTAATCAAGTACCAGTAGTACCTAGGCTTTTAAAGCCACCTTGGTCAGCGAACATTCCGCTTCGACCTGCTAGCCTCGCACGCCTATTTTCTATAGTCGATTCGATTTGTTGAGTAGATCCGCTGTCCATACCCAACGTTCCTAAAGCTATTTGATCTGTAGTCAAGCCTGATTCACCCAACAACGAAGAAGTTAAACCTCTAGACCCAGCTAATTTAGCCATATCGCTAGTACGAACAGCAGCTTTCTCTAACCGTTCAGCCGCAGTTTTAGACAAACCAGAACCCAAAGCTCGCACTACACCAGCAGACATTTGAGCAGTACGAAACTCTCGTTCATGTTGAACAATATCTTTAGCTCTTGTTGGATCAAGATAGATAGCCGCTAATTGTGGCTGATCTACACCATAAAGTTCTTCAAGTTGGTTAAGTGTTTCAGGGTCAGCAGCACCAGCAGCTTCATACGCAAGATTTACACGTCGTTGAAACTCTGAAGCAGAAACATCGCCACCAATAAGTTCAGCAAAATCTGCTTCCGTGTCATAAAACGTTGCAGGCAATTTAGCTGCTATAAGCGCAGCCCTATATCCGTCTTCTAACTCTAAATACGTTGTTTCGTTAATAGCGTTAAAGCCAGCAGTAGTACGTTTAGCCATACCGGGGAACCGTGTCTTGTATTCTTCACGTTCACGCAGCTTTTGAATAATCCCAATCTCGCTTGTTCCCTCGATAATCTCATCGCTCATAAAATCAACCAACGAAATCGGTAAACCATAAGCTTTTATTAACCGGGTAAGAATACCTTTAGCGCTTTCTTCTCCGTCAGCATTAGTTAAACCGTCACTCGTTGCAACAGTCGGGCTTGTCTCTGCTGGGGTTCCTTCTGGTGTAACTGGTTCTCCGGTAATTGGATCAGTAACAACTGTTTCAGATTCTTGTACTGGGGTGCCAAAGTTAGGATTAGGAGTCCAACGATTGGTATACGGATCAGGAATCCATCGTTTCTGCCCGTACTGATCGGTAGCTTGTTCCGCTCCTTCAGGCAAATCATCTTCCGAAGGTGGAGCAGGCATCCCATAGCCGCCCTGCCATCTATCAACAACATCTTTACGCCCCCCATACATATTCTCATTCCACGTATCTTCACCCTCGAATTGGCCCCCGACAAACACACCCTCATCAGCAAGCTGAGTTGTTATATCAAAAACATCTCCAATAGTTGAACGATGCTCCACATCCCAACCCCCACTCAATTCAAGAATCTGAGAAAGATCAGGAGGTTGCGGCCCGTAATACCCCACACCACCTTCAGCTTCAGCTTTTTCTGCACGATCACGACTGACAGTACCCCAACCACCCAAAGGACGTGCCTCCGAAGGCGGATACAAAATATAAAACTGTCCTTGTTGGGCCATTACGCTACCGCTCCAAATTTCTGAAGAAGAACTTCACCTACGCTTCTGTACTGCTTTTTAGCATCCGGTGTTTTATCCCACCCATACTTAGGCGTTTTCTTCACATATGTTTTAGCTTCATTAAATGTTTTAGGTCTAATAACACCGTCATCGTCAACCGCCCCCATAAAAATTTCACTGAACATTTCTTTATCGTGCCCATTGAAATTGATTTCACGGTCAAGAAGTGACCCGATCTCTACCGCATAAGGATCAGAATAATCTGCAAGGTTCATGCCGCTATCTATAACGCCACGTAATGTTGGATAGTTCTTGTAAGCCATATCTTTAAAGGCCGCTTCGACAGTATCTAAAGTCGCTGTGCCAAGAGCAATTTGTTTAGCGTATTTGTCACGCTGATCTTTAGACAAACTAATCATCCAATTAGACGCTCTACCTTTAATATCATCTACGGTCGCAGCATGTTGTCCAACAGCACGGTTAACTAAAAACTCTTTATGGTTATAAAAGATTTCTCGGACACGCTCATCAGTAGCGCCTTCCCACCCCATACGTTTTATTTTCGTAGCAATTTCACGAATTACTGGGTGATCTTTAGGGATATCCATTCCATATAACTGAGCTTGTATCCATACCTGATTTTCGGTATTAGCTACTTCTCTGTTTTGTTCTTCAGGAGTCATTGCTGCCCAGTCAGCATCCCATTTTGTGTACTTTGACCAGCCAACAGTTTTACGAAGAATTTCTTTTGCACGGTTAGCAGAAATCTCGAACTTGTTCATGTAGTCAATGACGTTCATGGGGCCTTCAATATCTGGCATTCCCCGTGGCATATCTCCGGGGTTAATCATCCAGTCAGGTCCAGTAAAGAAATCGAGGTTGCCGATGGTTTCTGACAGCAAACCTAAATCGTATTCGCTTTCAAGCGGATCACCGCCGTCGTTCGGAGTTTGACCAGTCGTATCGTCTGTTGATCTCGGGGCAGTAAGCGCAGTCGGGTCATCTCCTATAAAACCAGCGTCTGTTGTTACTGTTCGGCTTGGCGGTGGTTGAACATCCGGTCCCGGCATGTCTTGTTCGCCGGGTTGAGTAGTCGGATCAGCCCCCGGTGGAGTCCATGTACCCCAATCCTCTTTTGAATTTTGATCTAATTCGCTTATATCAACAAGTTCATCCGCTACTTCACCAGCAAGACCTCTTAAATTAGGTTGACGAAGCCAATTCAATTGCTCTTGAACAGTAGGAACACCTTCTGGAGCATTTGGTTGCGGAGTACCTGTTGGTGCTGCTGCTAGCCAATCTTCTAACGAAGCAATATTTTCTTCCACAAATAGTCGGTTAATTTGCGTGCTACTAATATTTTCGTCAAGCCAAGCAGCAAGTTCATTGACCGTATTCTGAGGAATCCTACCTGCTATATAATCACCCCAACCCGGATCTCCTTCTTCAAGATCTCCAGAAATAATTGCCTTTATTGTGTCAGAACCAAACTCTCTAGCTGTCGAAACAAGAAGTTCCAACATTCTTTTAGTCTCATTAAAAACATCAACAATGCGAGCCATCACGCACTCCCGTAACTATCTAAAGCCTGAGTAGCAACCGCTACATACTGGCTTCTCTTATTCAAACCAACAGCTTCAGGAGCCATACTTTCCACACCTTTAATGGCATACGCTTCAGCGTTCATATCTTCACCACGAGAAGCTTTTTCCTCTTTAGCCGCCCGATAACCACGAAGCCAAGATTGAAAACCACCCGGATTACTTTTCCTTAAATTAAACCCTGCCTGACTTCGAGATGTCGAATCAAACAACTGAGTTAAATAATCTGGATCAGGGATCGTAGTTGCAACACCACGTATTCTTTCTAACTCTGATTCAAACAAATCAAACTCTGTGTCAGCAAACATCCCATCTAAAGTTGGAACATTTTCCATGCCAGACTCTTTAACAAAATCAGCAGTTGTCATACCAAACTGTTGAGCACGCCGAGTTACTTCATTAATCGCAGTACCGATACCTTCTAGCACCGTATCTAATTCGTAAAGATCTTCTACGTTTTCTACGTCGTCTATGAAACCTTCGATCAATAAGCCCTGCGCTAATTTCTCGTATTCGCCTGTACCCGAATCAAAAATTCTTTGCACGTAATTAAGTACGTCGCCACTACGCCACGTTTTAGTGGTTTCCATTTCAGGTTCACGAAGCGGAACGGGTTGTCCCCCGGTTAAAGAACTCCCCGGTAAATGCGTACGACCCGGTTGGATCTCATAACCCAAGGTGACACCCATACGAGTATTAGGCATCCCTTCCCCAGCGATAATCCCACGAATGTCTTCGTCAGTTAATGACGGATCAAGGGCACGTAGTCCTGCTGCGGCAGCAGCTTCATCATCAGAAAGAACTCTAGGGCCTCTAATAATTGTGTTTGTAGGTCTGGGGGCCATTAGGAAAGTGCTCCAAATTCTAAAAGTTTTATTAATTGATCAGGCCAACTGTTCCTTGAAATCGCATCATCGTTATCAAAATAACGTAAATAAACTTCTTGGAAGTCTGGAATTACAGAATACATCAAACGCAAACCTTCCCATTCATCACGCAAATCTAGGTTTTGCGGATGCGATAACGTTTGCATATCAGGATCACCCGTTGACTGAGAACGGTTTAATAATTCTAAAGAAATCCGATCCCGGTCACTCATGTAGTTAGCTAGATGAACGATCTCTGGTTTGCCCTCATAAGCAGGTGGCAAACTATCTATCCCGTCACGGAACTCATTGACAACTCTTGCTGTTTTACCGATAGAAGCAATGTCGTTGTAATCCTCTAACCACATTGGCAACCTTTGACCAATCAAGCCAATAATATTTCGTTTACGTTCTAAATACCCGTAGTTGTAATCAGCATTCAAACTAAACGGCAATCCCATTTCTCGTTGCTGATCTAACGCCTGATTAATAGGATTCATTAATTTGTTGAATACGTTCCAACCATAAGTTCCTTGTGCACGTCGCAACATTTCTTCTGGAGTTTGATAAACACGGCGACCTTCAGCAATTTCTTTTCTAAAAACAGTCTGGTTATATTCGAATTGGCTATCTAACGTGCCAATTTTTCCAAGCCAAAAATCTTGTGTATCAGGCTTATTGTCAATAAATTCTTGATTTTCTTGATACAACGTTTCGCCTTCTAACGTGGCTGATGCTGCATTTTCTACACGAGTAGAACGCCCCAAAGCTCCCCATAAATATGAGTGTTCTCGTATTAGCCATTCATCGGCTGCTTCTAACCCAAGTTTTTGTTTTTTGTTTTCGTAGCCTGTAAGAATATTTTCGTATGGCGATTCAACTGCAAAGGTAAACGGAACAGCCAACGCACCAAAAAGCCTTACTTCGAGATGCGCTTTTGTTCTAGCCATCACCTCGTCTTCCCACGCTTGCAACATTGCTGGACTATCTATAACTTGACCGTTAAGAGTCCACTCAGCAATAACATCTTGGGCATGGCGTGTCGCAAGACGAGCTTTTTCGTTAGTGCTAAACAAGTTGCTTGCTAGGACAGTTCCGGCACGAGGCAGCGATTGGTTGATAAGGCGAACCATCCAGTTATTGCCTTCAGTTACCCCGTAAGGGAAAAACTTTTTAAACACTCCATCAACTGTCGGAGAATCTAAACGTATTTCTGAAGCAGCAAACCCGAACAAAGGCCCATACCCCGGCATACCACCTGAGATCATTGCCATCGAACCAAAGTCCGCTTTAATATTGTGATCTTTCAACAAAGATATTTGGCCGAGATAAGCTTCCCCTCCAAAAACTGGGAGCCAATCAGGTAATTTTTCGTCAACATCTAAACCAAAAATAGTGCTAGGCATACGAAGCATCGCCATCTTTACTGGTTCACCATCGTCATCTAGCACATGTAGAGGTTCACCATCTTCGCCACGAATGAGATCACCGTTAGCATCTGTTTGCATTAACAGTCCATCACCGGGCCAAATATCGCCTTCCAAAATTTTGCGGAAGTTACGGCCAGCCGTTAATACAAACTCTGGGTTGCGGACTGCTATGCCTGCCCACCGTGTAATAACTTCTTGGTAAGCAGCAAAGAACGGCATAACGTTTGCCATTACTTCTTCAAAGCGTGTTCGTTCAGCTAAATCGTAAAGCAGACCTTTAGTCTCCTTAAGAGCTATACGTCGGGATTCACTTTCGATAGCGTTCAAACGTTTTTGATTTACGATGAAGCCGTCTTCTCCGTCAAGTTTTAACGCTTGTACTCGTTGCGCTACTTCCCGATGGTAAGCCGTAGCAAAAACAACGCTACGAGTTAGTTCATCCGTTGGCAATGTGCCAATGTTTTTGAACATCTCGTCTATCTTGCGTTTCGATCTTAAAACAAGACCACCTGTGGCATATGCTTCTGCGAACGAGCCGTCGCCTACAATTTTACCAATCGCATCTGCTGATTGGATGCCTGCTTTTCGTGCTTCTTCACGAAGCTTTTGGATATCGCCATCGAAGTGACGGTTAATGATTGGCTGTATATCAGTTTCCCAACTGACTTCTTGGCCTTTAGCCATATCTCGACGTATGAATTGAAACTCAGGAAGATTAGGTACTAATGCATCTGTTTCCCAACGAACTGTTCTTACCCATTCCCGTATGCTGTATTCATCTTTAGCAAAATGGGAAGGCATAGATTCTTTAAGAGAAGCACCGGGGCCTTTCATAACCCAACGAACAATGTCATCGTCAGATACATCCGCTAACCAAAATAACCTAGTGAAATCTTGGTAAGGGTTGCCTTCAACTGGTGGGATACCTGACTGTTCACGGAACCATTTAGCGTCTTCACGTCGTTCTACAATATTCCCCATCGGGTCATCAGGCATCGAGGTTGGTCGTGCGTACATTTCAACATCTGAATGAGGTGCCCACTGCCTGTTTATTGTGTCATTCCATGCTTTTCGGAATGATTCACCGCTACTGTAATCATATTGTTGATGGTTATAAGCACGTATCTGGTTACGTTGTGCCTCTGAAGCTGACCTAAACAAGTTACGTCCGTATGTATCTGCGGACATTGCGTTACGCCAGATACCTACAGCTTGTGGAGTGTTACCAAACTCGTTGCCAATTCTGACACCGCCAAGGTGGTAATCGCTGACATCTGCGTCAGACATGATTTTGCCAACCATGTCAAAGTTTTCGGCAAGTTCTTCTTGCTCGTAAGCTGCCATGTCGTTGTAAGCATCAGCGGATTCAAGCGAACGTTTCCGCTCTAAATCTTTTTTCATCTGTCTTTTGCCTGATGGATCAGCCAAAGCATATTGTTCCATTAACCCATTACCTTGGGTTTCAAGGACTCGCTTGGCATCCTGCATCGTTTGAGCTTCTTTAATCAAAGCTTTGTATTCATCAGAATCAGGCAAAAGATTCTTTTTTATAATGATGCTTTCAATCTCAGCTATACGGTCTTTCATTTTGCCTGTCGCCAAATTAGACAACGTATAACCCATAGTGTTTGCTGTCTCTAATTCAGCTAACCGGCGAAGAGATCTCCTTGAATGGAGTGCATGTATACCCCCTGCTGCGACCATCCCAACCGGTCCAGCAAAAAAAGCTCCTGCTGCGGAAGCGCCCATTGCTCTAGCAGCAGATCGACCAAGCCCCGGAATAACTCCTGCTTTACGGTAATCATTTACAATCGCCTGCTTCACTATTTTTTGCAGTTTGGTTTGATCGTTCCCAAACTTTGTTGCGACTGCTTCAATTAACTCTCTAGGGGTAGCGTTAGCCGTATTCCATTTCCCATTAATCTTATAGTCAGGCCCCAATTCTTTTACCATCGCCTCATGGATCAACGGCCCTAAATTAGCTCCGTTGCGCTTATACCAACCAGCTTGAAGGTTTTCAAACCCGTGCATAAATCCACGCAAAGCATGAATCGTCCCAACATGAGCAGCGTTACGAGCAAGCTCATCAGTAAGAACTCGCATAGGCCAAGCAGGACGCAAAAGAACTGTCTTTTTCCAAACGCTAGTAAACGCATTCGATGTCATACCAACAGCGTCTTTAAGACCTTTCGCTGATTTTTGTACAACATTCAAATCAGTAAACGCTTCACGGTACAGGTCGTAGCGTGGCACCAAACTTGATGTAGCTAGCTGGTGAGGAGTCAACGCTTCAAACATGCGGACATCTATCACATGTCCTTCGCTCGCATGTGCAACCATCAAGTTAGAGTTGCCGTAAATGCGGCCTTGCTGCCCCATAGTCTGAAGTTCTTTTTCGGCACGTCTATGTTGGCGGCGCAACACCCGAGTCAAATCTCCGGGTGACCAACTGTCTACTCGACCTGAATCTGGTAAACGTTGGATTCTTCCGTGGAATAAAGCAACAAGATTAGTGTTTAACTTTTCGACTGTCTCATGGAAAATTTGTTGTTTGGCAGCCGTTGACTTAGCAGTAGCAAACCTTGCCATAGCATCGTCAACATCAATGCCTGCATACTCGATCAAAGAAACTTGTTCGTCTGCTTCTCTGGCTTTACTGCCTTTGCCCTTGCCTTGTTTAGTTGAACCCCAATCATTTGTTACTCGTGAAGCATCACGCAACATCCTGTCGAATTGGTCATACCCATGTTGCACGTTGTCCCAAAAAATAATTCCTTGCGGTACTTTTTCGCTGAACAAACGAACGACACGATTCGGGAATACTTTTGAATCTCCGAGTTCTTGAACAAATTCTTGCATCCAAACTTGTCGTCTACTCAAAGTTGGGACTGCGGAAAGGATACCGGGTTGCATATCTTCTAAAATTTCTTGTGCAGCAGCCATGACAAGATCTGGATCTCTATTTAAAGCATCGTCTAAAGCGTCAAGGTTTTTATCGGCACGTTCCACAGAGACATCTTGACGACGAGCCAAAGAACGCAGCTTCTCTTCTTCCATTGACAACGTTGCAGCATACGGGAACCCTAAATATTCTCCTTCCATCAACTGACCATAGATTCCGTCTTGCATCATCTTCAGATCAGCATCAGGGACTTCATCAATTATTAGACCCCGCCGTTTTTGACGTGCCTTATATTCTCGTGCAGTAGCTTGCTCTGAAGTAGTCAGTTCCCGATACCAAGAAGATTGTTCACGACGAGCCGTCATCATCTCGTCATCAGTCATCATCCGACCAGTATTTGCATCATGCCAATAATAATCTTCACGGATTTCCCACCCGTTAGCTTTAGCCCAATCATCAAAATCTTCTAATGGGATAACAGTGTCTTCGACTATCCCTCCAGCAATAAAGTCTTGATATTGTGAAGCTTCTGCAAACTGGTTAGGCGCATTAGTAATTGATTCCCCTCCATCAATAACTATGTCACGTTTATCTGAATCTGCCCATTTCCTAACTTGGAAAGGTCGCTCAATAATCTCACCAGTTTCTACGTTAAGGTAACGCACAACCCGTCGCTCTACCTTTTCGTAACGCTCACCCTTAGGCCCTTGAACCCAAGTGCCAGTTGTTTCAGGCAACCCTGTTTCTGGGTTAAGTGGCATGTTTTCGCTACGACGTAAATCTTTTCTGTATTCACCGATAGCTTCTGCTTTAGCTTCTATCTGTGATTCAAGTTCAAGGAAATCGTTAGTGCCTTCACCAACACTCATCATTTGCTGTGTGTTCGGATCAACATTGTCGGCTGCGGCTGCTCTTTGTTGACGCTTCAAAACAAGACCGGCTCGAATAGCGTTTTTTACACCATCACTATTTTGTGAAAGACCAGAAATGCTGCTATCTCGACTAGCGAATCCACCACTTGAAACAACACCAGAGTTGTTAATAAGTTTTGATCCGTCTTCGTTAACAAGCATCGAATCCCAATCAGATTCGAACTCTATGTAATCGTTCCAGTTACCAGCAAAATCTTTACTGCTTTGAGCTTTTTCTTTAGTAGTTAATTCGTCGTAGCCTTCTTGTTTTTTACGGGCAGCACGAATTTTCTTTCGATCTTTATTAGGGATGTCGGACCATTTAGTTCTGGAAGATACGTATTCCCTAACAACTTCTGGTAAGTCGTCAACTTTTTCTGCGAAAGTACCAAAGTTTTGTACCCAGAAACCTTCTCTAAATTCCACTTGCCTAGCATGTCGAGTGGCTTCTATTTCAAGAATAAAACCTGCCCAATGAACATCAAAGGGATCGTCTGGCCCCATTTCTGAAGTTGTCTTCCAACGATTCCTCGCCCAATACGGTAAGTTTTTGTTGTTTTCCGCAGATGGCGCATACATAGGTACACGTCGTCCACGTAAAGGAAGATTCAGACTTGGATCAACTTTGCCAACCGCATCGTATTCGGCTTTGTCGAAATGTCTAAGAATAATCTTTTGAATTTCTGGCGGTATATTTTCCCATTTCTTGTTTAAATATTTTGTTAAACGTTTATCGTTACCGATGATGTTTCTTAAAAACTCTCGCCGGTCTTTAGCTGGAAGATTTTTAATTTCTTGATATATTTCACGGTTTTTAAAAAGCCCAGTAGGAGCCGGGGCATCTTTAATATTTTCTGCTCCTAAGTAATCCCAGTAACTCGCAACTTTTTCTGGTTGAGATGCGAAATCCATTTCGACATGACTAAATTCTGTTGGAACCGGTCGCCCGTCTGGACCAATTAACTGTTCTCGTGGTCCTTGTCGAGAACCGAAATCCATGCGAGCGCCACGACCTCCGCCTTTAGTTCGTGGACTAGGTCGAACTGTCTGTTTAACAAAGTTTTCAAACTTCATTCCCTCCATATTGTGAAGATCTATTGGTTTCCCAAACCTTGCCGACCAATACAAAGCTCCTTCCATTGCTTGCAACAACGCAGCTTTACGATCTTGGCTTAATAAATCAAATGCTTCTTCAGCAGCTTCTTTAGATGGGCGACGACCTACGCCTTGCCCAACAATAAAGTTCTCGTCTTGTGCTTTTAATTGTGCTTCTGTACGGTTACGTCGAAGAGATTCAGATGTTTCTTCCAAACCTGTCCCTGTACGTGGAGTGACTGTGCCCCCAGCTTCATTTCTACGTTGATACCTGACAGACAAAACAGCTTCATCCATTGCTTTGTCTAGGTCAACCATTTCATTCCACTGTTGGACGAAAGCTTCTTTGCCTAGTCTGTCGTTTGGATGTATCCCAGCCCACGAATAAAGACCTTCTTTATCTTCAGGGCTTAGATCGTCCCATGTACGTCTAATAAAGTTTTTGCTTGCATTACCAACTGTTGATGGATTCCAGCGGTAACCACCGTTACCCAACGGATCTATTTCTTGTGCTGTTCGTTGACTAAACCAGAATCCTGTGCGCTCAGCACGTTTACGAATATCTTTTTGAGCGAATACATCAAGCGAACCCATTGTTTTATCTGTAAAAGCGACACCAAAAGCTTCTTCCCAAAGCTCTGACGCTGCGCCGCCTTGCCAATCAAACGTATATATCTTGTGTTCGTGTCCCCCAGCTTTTTTAAACGGCAAATTATCTGGACCATATAAAACTGCGTCAACACCTGCGGCGTTACGAAGACTGATATCTCGTTGAATTGGGTCTAACGGCAATCCGTCTAACCCAAGTATCGGCATGTTAGAAGCTGGTTGATTTAACTTATCAAGCTGATCTATCAGACCGCCTTCTTGCTTTTGATTAAGTAAATCGTAAGCTTTTTGTTGCATTTCAACGAGTACTGTTGAATCGCCTGCCCATAACCGAATAAGCATGTCAAAAGCTGCGTCATTGTTAATGACAGCAGCTAGTTGTCTGGCTTGCCAGTGTTGTAATTCTTTTACTCGTGGGCCTAATCGTCCAGCTTGTGCTTCTTGGACAAGTTTGTGAGCAATAGTTGTTATTGCGTTAGCGTCACCAGAGTTTGGTTGATATCCAAGACCTTGTTTAAAACGATCTGAAGTAGATTCAATAACTTCTTCTATTTGCCCAATGTTTTGAACTTGTGTTTTCCATCGAGAATATTTTTTAGACTGAATACCAGTCTGCACTAGATAGTCAGTAGACATCGTTGTGCGTTTAGCTATATCTGCAAACTTTCTTAGTTTGTTGGGAGCCATCAAGTTAGCTGGGTCTAACCAAATGTTGCCGATGCCATCTATAGCACCAGAAAGAAGATTGAACCAAGGCGTGCCTTCGTATTGTTCTTCTACGTTTTTGATTGTCCAGTCAACATTTGTAAAAGAAAGCGCAAAAGCTTGCCCCATGCTTCTGGAGTTCGTTATATTCCAAGCTTTGATCCAATCTGTAGGATCTATAACTTGGTTTCCTGCAATTGTGATTAATGTGCCAACCGGACGGTCTACTGCATATTCATAAATTGCGTCTAACGTGTCAAACGTTGGAGTAATGATTGTATTTCCAGCGCTTCTAACTGATTCTGGTATCGCTCCAAAAGCAAGCCCACCAAAACCGCCTCCGTATTCACCTGTTTCTGGGTCTTTAGTGTCTATCCCAAAAAGTGAATTAACAGCGCCTTGTTCCCCTAAAATATTATCTTTCCAAGAACCCCAAATAAGGCTTAACGGGTCATCACTTTCGTACTCGTCATCTACCCCTAGCCATTCTTGCCCAATATCTACAAAAAATTCAGCCGTCTTTTTACCAGTATCTAATAAGGCTTTGCCCATGCCTTCTAAACGGCCAACCGGGTCCATTACATATCCCTGTTATCGTCAATTGGTCCTACTAAAGACTTCCATTGGTTCACAATATTTCGTGTGGAAGGACTTGCTGTTGGTTTTGAAGCAGCATCTAAAAGAATTGGCATTAACCGTGCCACTTTTGCGCTGTATCCGGGGTCAGAATCTCTGTGCGCTAATGGAGCATCAATCATTGAAGCGTTTATTGGCTCTTCTGGGTGTTCCGTTGGCCGTAAAAGCGGCCCTGCTTCACCCGGACGCATAGTTGGTTCAATGTTTTGAGGTAAAGGAACTGCTTGTTGTGATTCAAGTTGTTCTGTTGCTTTACCGTATTGTTGTCCAGTAGCTGCTCGTGCTGGTTGATTCGCCATTAAAGCGCTCCGATTAGTTCATCCATGCTTGGTTCCCCTTGCATCATCGGTTCCATAGGCATTGACTCTGCTCCCATGCCGGGTAATGCTAATCCGGGTTGTGCCTCTGGCGCTTCTGGAGGCACCATTTCTGCTTGGCGTTCTTGTGCTTCTCTTTGAACAGTTTCGACTGCTTCAGCTAGTTCTTGTTTGTCATGTTTTACTAGATCCATAATGCGTGCAAGGTCAGCAGGCGGAATGATCCCTTCACTTGCTTGGTTCTGAATTGACATTAACAATGCTTGTTCAATTTGTTCTGCGATTACAGTGTCGTGTTCTTTTTCTGGATCATCGACTAGTGGATCAATTGCCATAAATGATTGTTTTGACATGGTGCCCATGCCTAGTCGTTGACCGCCACCGATAATTAGTTCGTTAATATCTGAACCGGGGTGGCTGTAAGAAACAACGTTTTCTGTTGAATCAAAGTTTTTGTTTGGCACGTAGTCAACGTGGCCTTTAGCCATTTTTGAAGAAACGTAGAAAGAAGTAGGGCGACGACCTGCATATGATTTAGCTAATTTGACAGCTACTTTGTTTTCTTCTTGCAAGGATCGGGCCATGATTCTTTGTGCTTCTTGCACTGTGAAGTCAATCGTGGCGGATAGAACTGCGTCTCCTCGACGACCTGTCCGAATGTTTGATGTGGATTCTCCACCAAATTCTTGGGGAATGCCAGCGGTCAAACGTTGTGCTCGTTCGAGTCTGTCGATAGTTGGGTTTGTCATGTAGCCGGGTTGTGTTTGGACATCTCGTAGATCTCCGCCTCTGACTACACCAACTTCTCCTGTTAATCCGTCTGCTGGGTTAACGATTTGTGGTGTTTCACCTTGTCGTCCAATTAGCCATGTGTCAGGAAAAACGCCTTTTTGGACAGCGATAACTTCAAGAGCCATCAACCGGGCTTGCATTTGGTACATGCCAAGGATGCCATCGAACTGACCTTGCGAATCGTCAAGGCTTATCCGTTGAGCAAATACGACGGGGCATTCCCCTATCGGGTTTGCAACTCGTTCAAGTTCTACTGCAACGAATGGGCTTTGTTCTGTTACTTGCCCAAAGGAAACAGTGTTTATTGGTGATCTAGTTCCTACGAGTATTTGTTCTTCGGCTGAAACATACTCGATCATTTCTATCGGGTGATCTTGTTGTGTTTCTTTAGCACTAAATTCTGCTGCGGCTACTGGATAGTTTTCTCTGAGCCAACCAAACGAACGTTCGTATGCAAAAATGACATCCCGTGGGCGCATATCTTCAACACCAAGAAGAGTTGAAGGGTAAGCCGTTAAAGGATCTCGAACTCGCCATTCAGGGCAACCGGTTCGATGATTAAACCGTAACTGAGTGCATGTTGTCGAATACCCGATCAGGTGTCGTGCCCGTTTGGAAAGTTGAAGATCCATCCGGCTGTTTTCCCACCAGCCAAATAAAGCTTTGCGTCGTATCTGAGAATTTTCTCTTGCTTTTTTTGTGGCAGAATCAAGAGGTGGGCAATAAATATCTGGGTTGGTTGATGAAATTCGCATTGCTGTTTGGTCTAAGCCTTGTGCTAACAAATTTGCTACAGCAGATTTTTCATCTGAGTCGAGTTCCGGTAGCGGAACCACAACGTCGCCGTTATAATAATCTCGCAACGTTCGCATCTTTGATTTAGCGTTATCGTTTACACGAGATCGGGCCGTGTAAAGAGCTACAACTTCATCAACTGTTTTCATAAGCCTATCCAGAGATCGCAGAATCAGCAACCCATGTGGGTCGCCACTGTCGATTATTAACTATAGTTGGAACATACAGTTTTTCTAAATTATGTTCTAGGAACCATTCTGCCATAACACAGTCGTCTGTGCGTGCACCGGTTCCTTCTGCATTCCAACGTGTTACTTCGTTGACGAGAAGCAGCGAATGAGGTCTTGCTTCAGAGTTTTGTTTACCGGGCAAACGCACTCGGCCAACACGCCATAATGGTGCGAGCATTTGCACTCCGTATTTTGGGTCGCCTTTGTTTTTAGAATGCGTATAATGCGGAATAAGTTGGACATTTCGTAAAGCCGCCCATCGGCGGAAGTGATCGTATTGAAGAATAAACTTTTGTGCAGCGTTAGCTTCAATCACCCAATGAGTAATCGGGTGCCCCATATTATTACTAATTTGCCACCATTCTTCAGCGATACCAGTAAATTTTTGGTTTTCGTGATTCCAATCAAGGAACGACGGAGCATCCATTTTTCGACGATAAGATTCTAACAAATACCGAAATTCTGTATTTGGGTTGTAAGCCCAGCATTGTATTGCCCAATAGTTTGAAGGGGATGGGTCAGCAGTTGCTATTACAAACAGATCATCGGATACTCCTAAAGGGAGTTCCCAAAGATCCCGATCATTATCCCAACAACCCGGATGCTCTACCCCATCAGCGCCTTTTCCTCCTGAAACCCAGAGTGGATTAACAAGAACATTCGCTGGATCTATATCTGATTGTTGATATAGAACTTCGAATCGTTCTGGGGTTTGAGCTTTAATGTGCCTCAAACGTCTCCAAGGTAACCGTCTTGGATAAAGGAGACATCCTTTAGGCCACGCTTCGCCACTCGGTTTGTGGTTCTCAGGGTTGCCATCACAAAGTTCTGCATAATGAGCTTTGTATTTAATGTGATGATATTTGCGCCAATCATCAGGAGCATCTTCTGGATCGAATTCTTCAAGTTCGTAATCATCAGGAGGGGCTACTTTGTCAAGTGCGTAACGATAAATATCGTCGGCAGACATCCTTTGTCCCTGCAAAACTAAAAGCCCACCCGGTTCAAGCCGTGTTTCTGCGACCTCATCCCACCAACGTCGCATATCTTCTCGGGCATCTGCTGAACGCATTTTACGTGGGTCGTAAACATCGTCCCAAATTACTAAGTCGAATCGACCACCAAGAAAGCCAGAGTCCATACCGAATGCTGACCATGTAGGTTCTTTTTGGGAAAGAGGAGTGTCATCTTTTTGTAACACAGTAAATGCTTCCGCTCGCCAAATTTCTGAAGAGTCGGGTTTAAACATTCCAAAGTCTTGTTGAAGTGTTGCTTCGGCGTCTACCGCAAGGTTAAGTCGTACATCGTTAAGTTCTGCTTTTACCGGAAGGCTCCGGTCGAATTCTGCTCTGAGGCGACGGGCGTACCACTCGGCAGTTCTTTGCGAGTGGGAACCAATCATTCCACGGATTGCCCGGTTTCTGCATGTTGCCCATGCAGGTAACACTTTGGCGAAGAACGTTGATTTACCAGTTCCGGGTGGAGCGTTGATAACCACGTATTCTTCGTACTCGGTTTCGAGAAGATTGAAGATTTTTTCTGTAGCTTCGACTTGCCACGGTTGGAGTATTATGCCGAAATACCGGCGGGCGAAAACGGCAATGTTTTCTAAAGCCTCTTTTGCTTCGGGGCATAGTTCGTTTTCTTCCGGTACGTGAGGAGCTACTAGTTCACCAAGTATTTCTTCTGCTGCCACATAATTTCGTGGAGCTTTGCCAGCTTCAGCGTCTTTACATGCGTGGTAGGAAAGCCCAACGTTTTTAGAAGCACTCCACATTGATTGGCCTTGGCGTCGTAACGCCAAATATTCAGACCATTTTTCTACCGATGTTGCTTTACCTGATGGCATAACAGCCCCTTATTGGCAAGTGTCACAGATTTCTGGGTTTTCTAATCCGCATTCAAGAATCTCGTCATCCTCGAATGGATCTAAGGATGGTTGTTCGCCCATGAGTTCCGGGTTTTCTTCAAATATTTCCATAAGTGTACGTGGTTCCATAGGTTCTTCTATCCATTCGGCGTATTCGTAACAAAA
>CEOP01052706.1_pt1 | contig 18949 bp, 9 predicted proteins | sample 361301 | NCBI WGS metagenome assembly CEOP01 (sample SAMEA2619548, study PRJEB7988) | marine metagenome | biome: marine biome (ENVO:00000447); feature: deep chlorophyll maximum layer (ENVO:xxxxxxxx); material: "saline water (ENVO:00002010), including plankton (ENVO:xxxxxxxx)" | depth 55 m
CTGCTTTGAGAAAGGTGCGTGTCCATGTCCCATAGAGGTGCTTGGTTGTAATGCAGATGGTTATGCAAATCAATTAATCCAGGGTATATTGTCCCGTTTGTTTCAATGATTGGGACGTTGGAAAGTTGGATGTTTGAAGGAATGTTGTCTTCCCAGACCGCTTCAATCATTCCATCTTGCACCAAGATATGGCCGTCATTGATGACGTGAGCCTCACCTGTCATGGGGACGACTCTGCCTTTGAGCACATACGCTCCTTCATGCACGTTATCGTTAAGTCCGTAGCATCGTACCATGTTTTGCGCCACTACATATGTGGCTGATCCTGACCATCCTGGAGTAGGTGGTTCCACTTTGGAAACCGTTCCTGAGAGGTCCTTGACATAGGAAGTATCCCACCATGAGTCTTCACCAGGATAAGAAAGCGTGTCGATCAAGTTTCCGTTCGCATCTGAAATAGTGGCTGAATCTGCATCAAAGTAATCCAGTTCAATGCGAGAACTGTCTCTGAAGATGACGATGTGACCATCAGCCTCAATGGTCGTATTCCATGCAAGTCTGCACGGGCCAGAGCCTTCTCCGATTGTATCGTCCAGAAGCCAGTTTGAAACATCTACTGCCTCCGAACCGCTGTTCCACAGTTCAATGAATTGGTCGGATGAGGAGCCGATGTAACCGTCGTTGTTCCAATCGGTTCCATTGTAATCCTCGGAGGATGCAGAAACAAGAATTTCACTGATGCGAATATCGTTTGAATCACGACCACTTGTAGGCATGACTTCCGTTGAATCTTGCATGGTGATTGAGGGTCCAACTGTTGAGGCCAAGAACAAGGCTGAGAGTAGGATGGCGAGTAAACTGCCGTTTCGCATGTCACGGGGAACACGACGGAGCACATCAAGCAATCCCTTCTCGTCTTTGATTGTAAGACATGAGTTCAAAAGGTACGAACATCAGCGTGGGCCATGGCCACCATCGACCTTACCGAACCAGTCTTTGCAGAAACGATTGAAAACAATAATCTTGTTATTTTGGATTTTTGGGCGGAATGGTGCGGTCCATGCAAAGCATACGGTCCAGTATATGAGCGGGTCTCTGAAGAATTCCCCGATGTGGTGTTTGGAAAAATTGACACTGAAGACCAACAACAGCTAGCGGGAATGTTTGGAATTCGGTCAATTCCAACGACCATCGTTTTCAAAGAAGGAATTGGAGTTTTCATGCAACCAGGTGCACTCCCAGAGGCTTCCCTAAGGGACCTTGTCAACAAGATCATCGAACTTGATATGGATGAAGTTCGTGCAGAAATTGCAGCCAAAGAAGCCGAAGAAGGCCAAGATTCCTGAGGCCCAAGCATCCGATTGATTCAAGAAATGGGGCCTCACCGGTTCAATCATGGACCTAAGGCCTTGGCTTGTCATGTTCCTCTTCACCACCAGCATGTTTGCAGGTTGTTTCGGTGAGCAGGAAATCATCACCGATGAAGCAGAGCCCCTCTATGATGTCTATCCTGACCCTGAGCAACGAACCGGTATTGACTACGATGATAGTGATATATATGCTCGGGTCACCGAAAACGGTAGTTATGCAATTGATGCCGTTCGCTCAGTTTATGTCGAAGTACCCACGATTACAGCAGCGGACGGAGGCTCAGGAGTTACTGGTGATGCCGAGGTCCATCTTGGGCTTTGGTTGCCGGTTATTGAAGGATGTGACTATGAATCCGAGAGTCTTGAAGAAGCATGTCAAGTTCCCGTAATCGCCGAGGTTGGGCCCTATTACGACGATGGTGATGTCGATGCGCTGACTCCTGCTGATCGTCTCGGCAAAATGCTGATTGAGAATTATGTTCCTCACGGTTATGGAGTTGCCCAAGTATCAGTATTCGGCACGGGTGAATCAAATCATTGCATGGACTTGATGGGTACAGATGAGCAGCGCGGCATTGACGCAGCGGTTACTTGGCTAGGAACGCAATCGTGGTCCAATGGAAATGTTGGACTCATCGGAAAATCGTACGATGGCTCAACACCATGGCAAGCGGCGACATTTGGCAATCCTCATTTGGCCACCATCGTCCCTATGTCAGGCCTTATTGGCGTCCATGAATTAATGTGGAGAAATGGAAGTATGGAGGCACGCGGCATGATCATGCATAACGGAGTTTACGGCTCGTTTGGAATTGACGGCGACGCAGAAGACCCTCAAAATATGTGTGAAGGTTATGCTGCAGGATATGCCAACGGTCCGGCAGCCTACCTCTCTGGAGGTATGGTTGATTACGCCGGCAACACCTACTGGACGGAACGTTCCTTCTTGGACCGTGTTGTTGAGAATTACAACGGTTCGGTGTACATCATTCAAGGAATGCAGGATTGGAACGTGGACCCACACATGGCCTTCCCCACTCACCAAATCGTAGAAGATGCTGGAATCGAGGTAAAGACCCTTGCAGGACAGTGGGCTCACGATTACCCGGACCGCTCTTCAGGACACAGCAGCCTGCCTTCAGGTAAAGGATTGGAAGCCTATCCCTACACGCTACGATGGGACTGGGCGGACGAGATGCTGTATTGGTTTGATTGGTACCTCAAAGGCGAAGGTCGTGCTCCGAAACTTGGAGTTGAAATGCAAGACAATCAAGGTGGATGGAGATTTGAAGCAACCTACCCCGCTGAAGACACATTCTATCTCGAGGTGGGAGGCGCTGACATGAACCCTTCCGCCGCTTCAATGATCAGCGGAACTGAATCCATCACGCTGACTTATGGCCCCTTTGAATCCGATACTTACATTGCCGGAATGCCAACATTTCATATCCCAATCACGCCACATACTGCCAATGGCGCTCATGCCTTTTTGGAGATGAAAGACGATTCTGGTTTGCGACTCGGTCACGCAGTTATGGATTTCCGATTTGCAGATGGTGGCCGAGACGGGGATCTCGCACTTGTCGCTTTTTCAACGGTTCTTGGCAAAATGGAATTCATGCCGATGGATGTATTCATAGAAGCCGGCCAATCCATCACCATCACGTTAACACAAACGGGTGAAGATTATGTTCCTTCACCAGCCTCAATCGGTGGATATTCCGTCAATTGGGCAGGTGCTACCATGACGCTCCCAATTGTGAATCGGACTTGTGATGATTTGTTCCAAGCTCCCATCCATGAATATGGAGAAAGCAGTTCACGAATGTGCTGAATCTTCAATTTGTTCCAGAAATCACCAACGATTTGGTGGGCGTCAGCGTCATCCTCTTAAGCCCTTGACAAACGATGCCCTCCATGGTTTTGAGCGCTCTACCCGGTGTCAGTGAACGAATGGCGAAAAAAATGGCCGACCATTTCGGTTCCGAAGAAGCCGTAGTTTCAACTCTCGAATCAGGCGATGTTGGCCGTTTAGCAGAGGTTGAAGGACTCTCGGTCAAACGAGCGTTATCGCTTGCACGAAGTTATGCAGGCGATGGAGGACAATTCCTAGCGACCAAGGAAGCAGTACGATTGCACCAACAACTTGTGAACCACATTCAATCCTTCGCAGCATGTGCAGCATCTCGTGAACGCATGAGCCTTCTCACACCGATATCAAATCCAGAGCAGCGTCGTCAATTCATCGCTGCAGCGATGAAATTACCCAAAAAATGGCTCCAAGAAAAGCAACAAGAATGGGGTGCAGTTTCGAGATTGAAAGAGGTCAGCGAACGCTATGAACGCGTCGTAGTTTCACATCAACCGATGGATGGACTCAAGAAACATTGCAGAGTTTTGCAACCAGGTGAACAGGAAACTTGGAAAGATTATACCGTGTTCAAGACGGTAACTTGGGTTGGTAAAGGCGCTCCAATGGAGACTCCTGCCGGTTGGCTTGTTCTCGGCCAATCCCCTGAACCTTCGCTAATCCTCCCAGAACGCACCATTGACTGGTTCAACCTCAATCGCAAAACGCTCAATACATTGTGTTCACTCATTGACGAATTCAAGAAGGATGAATCATTGGATAACCTCGCCCTTGTTCATTTGAAAGAGAGTTTAAGCGACTTGTCTCAATTACCAGATTCCCTTGACGCTCTTGGAGACGGCTCTAAAATTGAAGAAGTTTCTCACATCAAGGACCACCTCTGGAGTGAGGCAAAACGCTTGGAGTTAGAGGTTAATGAGGAAGTTGAGCAAGCGATGAACGATGCAAAAATGGCATTATCTGGTGCCGAATTACTGGAAGCATTGGCAGACGGCGCAGCATTTCAGAGAAAGCTCAAGGAAGCAACGGGTCATGTGATTCAAGAAGCCATGCAACGTGCCAGAGACCACCTTGCAGAATTCCTAGAACCCGCTGGTATGAGGTGTCCTTACGAGATTTTTACCAAGGTGTGGCCGGCTAAAATCGATAGGCAAACCATCGACGGTATTGATGCAGCTCTGGAATCAAAACTGAAGGCCGAGCAAACCGACCATCTCGTCAATTTAGCGCACCGGCTTGGACCGATGAAAGGCCCGTGCGAGCGAGCGATTCAGCGGCTCATCGAATGCGACCAGTGGTTGTCAATTGCGAGATGGTCAGAACATGATGGATGTACCATGCCTGAACTCGTAGAGCACGGTATTTGGCTTGAAGAAGGCCGACATATCCTTCTTGGAATCGACCCAGATCCTGTGACATACGGGCTTGGAAAAGCCGCTAAGAAAGGCGACCGTCAAAGTTTAGCATTGCTCACCGGTGCAAACTCGGGTGGGAAAACTACCTTGCTTGAATGCCTAGCATATGCATCCATTCTAGCACATATGGGCCTTCCCGTCCCTGCCAAAAAAGCCCGAATCGGGACGGTTGAGTCGCTCCATATTTTGGCTAAGGCAGGCGGTACACAAAGTGCTGGAGCGCTTGAGCAGACCTTGATTGAACTTGCATCTGTAGTAAGTGACGATACACCAAAACTGATTCTAGCTGATGAACTTGAAGCGATTACAGAACCGGGTGCAGGGGCTCGGATAATCGGAGGCATGCTTCTTGCTGCTGAATCCCAAGTGGACACGACAATGATGCTCGTTACTCACCTTGCTCCAGCTATTATCGAAGCAACAGAACGTGATGATTTGCGGGTTGATGGCATTGAAGCCCGAGGACTCGGTGAGGATTTGGAATTGGTCGTTGACCGTACGCCTCGGAGAAATTATCTCGCTCGCTCCACTCCAGAACTTATTCTTCGCCGCCTTGAGCGGAAGACAACGGGTTCCATTCAGAACGTGTTCTCATCAATTCTCGCTCGGTTTGAGAGTTGATTATTCCCCAAATTGCCATGAACATCGTAAATTGATGGCTCATCAATTTGGAAGTTCTAATTCAACAGCAAATAACGGGTCAGGGTCCGTTGAGTCGTGATAAGCGACCACAACCCCGCCATCGTTGAGTATGCCAAGTGATGCAAAATCAAAACGAATATCGTTGCCTGCTCCAGAGGTTGAATCTAAGTCTCCTTGGCCAATATAACTGAGTGTATCCGGGCTCATGTCTTCGCTGTACCCTCTCACGTGGTAGACTGTATCAACATCGGGTCCTTCGGTGGATTGGTAGCGGACATTGAGAATGAACAGGTCAAGTTCACCGTTTGCTTGGAATTCCCATTCTTCAATTTGTGATGCTGTATCACCGAGCGTGTAGGTGTAATTGCTCCAAGTTTGTGCACCGTCAGTTGACATGTAATGGGTGAATGATGTCCCCGAATTCATGACGCAGTGCAATGTTCCGGAGCGATCAATTTGACAATACTCGGACGGGAATTGAACTTCGAGCTCGTTCCATGAAAGGGATGTGTCCATGAACGCAGCATTTCCGTTGTTGTAGTAGGAAGGGAAGAGGAGACCACCACTAGGGATTGGGAATGCCCGCATTTCTTTGTGAGGCTTGTTGACGTCCCAGTATGCTGGTAAATCTGAAGATGTGAAATTAAGGTCAAGCTCGATGGTTGGATCTCCACCGTTTCGGTCAGGAAATTGGAATGGATAGTAGTTCAGGCCATCAACACTGACTTGACCTCCAGCATTTTGAGTTTGATGCCAAAAGTTGGATACCACGATACTGGCCCATTCTCCGCTTCCTAGCGATGAACTGATGGGGCCAATGACTTCAACTTGCCACGAACGGTCATAGAAGGGCTCTGTAATACGGTTATAACACCACTTCCATTCACCTTCAGAGTCGTCGTAGAGTATGGCATAGAACTTGTCCAATTTCAAATCTCCACCAACGTAGGGGAACCACGACATCGAGATGATATCACCGTTTGTAGCCTGGACAATGCTGCCTTCTCCCAGTCCTTCTTGACCTGGGTTTGTTGGAACAAATGTCCTGCATTGTGCGTCAGGAATTGCTCCTGGAATGTACGTGTCCCACACATGGCCACGGTCATCTGAAAACACGGGATATTCACCTCCAATGTTCAATATTTGCCCCTCGATTGAAGTGGCGAGGTAGTGCTCGCAGCAATTGCCGCCATATGATGCATCAAATACTGCCCATGTTGTATTGGTCGTCTCATTTGTGCGCAGATCAATGGTCATGAACTGTGCTTCAAGGTCATGTGAAACCATGTCGATGCGTTGGTATGATTCCCAAATCGATGATACTTCTTCTTCATCAGGAACCGTTCCGCTTCCGTCACCAAAACAACCTGCGAGAAGCATTGATGAAACCAATGCTAAACACAAGAACGTCCGACTCATGAATGTCCGTTCATGCGGCGTGATTTGAAGCCTCGCTTTACGAAAACTGCCCAAAAGAGGCTAAATCCTCTCCAAGTTTGATGATTCCTCGTGCTGAAAATGAGCCCATCCATGTCAATGCTTCACCATCGATGCATTTCACCCAAGGCCGTTTCCCGCCCTCAGCAACCATTGCATCTGCGATTGCTTCACCCTCATTTAAAGCAAAATCATGAGGTTCACTTGAGAGAAGTATTCCCTCTACATCATGGGTGTTGAGTGATTGTGCAGATACAACAGGATATCCGGTCCCCTTTGCCTCAAATCGGGGGACGCTGAAACCAAGCGCCTCGATGACACCTGCTGAATAAGTTCCCGATTGTGCGGCCATAAGAGGTTCATGCCAAATCATAGGGACAACAATGCCGCGTGAGCCGGCGTCACCACAATCAGCGAGTACCGTCTCAAGTTCACGGGCGAGTTCTTCGCCTTTTTTGTGACACTCAATTCTTGATGAGAGTTCACGCAACATTGCCGGAACTTCATTTGGATGCTTGACCTCACAAACGAATGTATCTATGCCCTCATCAGCGCACCAATCATAGATTTCTTTCGGATTTTCATCACGGTCCATGACCACCAAATCAGGTTGGGCCGCTCTAATTTTAGAACGGGTAGGCGTTTTGGTTCCTCCAACAACAGGAACTTTCCCCACATGTTCAGATGGATGAATGCACCACGGAGTTCTGCCAACGATGGATTTAGCATCAAGGCCAAGGTCAAACAAAGTGAGTGTCAAACTTGGTACAAGCGATACAATCCGCATTGTCTAGCCTCAAGAAACCGTGAAATGGACGATGGTCCCATCAACTTCAAAGCGCTCTGTATTTGCTGGCGGGGCTGTTCCTTCTGGATGGAACATGCACGACGAAGTACGAGTTTCACTGGCCACCCATGCTTCATCTTCAGCCATCATCGTAGGAGCGTTTTCCATCCAGACCTCCAACTGAATAGTTGCTTCTAGGGCAAGGTCTAGTGACTTTCTTTTGGCTTGCACTCGACGGGTAATGTCTCTCGCCATACCCTTGGAAAGAAGTTCTGGCGTATCGTTCATGTCCAATACAAGACTGACATGTGATGTCTTGTCGCCCATTGAAACCTCAACCGTCTGTGCTGCAAATCCTTCTCTTTCAACACGTTTGACTTCCACGTCAGAACGCTCAATGGCAATTCCCAACACGGTTGCAGTTCCGTCTTCAATCGCTGCGAGAAGAGCTACAGGGTCATCCGAGGTTTTGATGGCGTTAGCGACATCGTTGACTTGCGCTCTTGCTTTGGGAGCCAGAGCTCTGAAATTCGGTGCAAGTTCAATACGTTGGAACCGGTCAAGGTCGTTCTCAACATGAATGAGTTCAACATTCAGTTCCTCTGCAAGCAAGTCATGGAATGCAGACAAATCTGGACCTGCAACGATGTATCCTTGTGAGCATGGGAGCCGTTGACGTCGGTTGTTGTCAATTCGTATCCTTCGTCCCGCCTCTGCGAGTTCTCTCACGAGATTCATCGATGCCTCAAGGTCTGAGTCATTGGGTGGAAGAGAAGCGGTCGCTTTTGCTGCTTGCACATCCCAATCGTCTGCAGTTGCTCCCTCGATCGTTCCTGGAATTCCCAAGGGCCAATTTGATTGATGAACGGATGTTCCAGTAAGATTGCGATGAATGGTATCAACCATGAATGGAGCTACGGGAGCAATCAATCGACACAGCGTAACAAGAACCTCGTGCAACGTGTGTTGGCAGGCCAATTTATCACCACTTTCCGCTTCATCCCATAGGCGTCGTCGGCTTCGTCGAACGTACCAGTTTGAAAGGTCGTTAACGACAAAGTCTTCCAAGTCACGACAAGCCTTGTGGAACTGCCAGTTGACAAAACCATCGTGATATTCACTCGCAACTGTATTCAGGCGAGAAAGGACCCATCGGTCCAATTCAGGACGTTCATTCACATCGCTTTGTGAGGCTTCGGGGTCAAATCCATCAAGAGCGGCATAGTCAACATGGAATTTGTAAACGTTCCAAAGTGTAAGAAACATCTTTGCATAGGTTTCCCTGACTCCATTGGAATCAAATTTGAGAGGATTCCATGGAGCACCAGCGGTTACCATGTACCATCGTGTTGCGTCGGCTCCTTCTCGATTGAAGTGATCCCAAGGGTCAACGATGTTTCCTCTTGACTTTGACATCTTCTTTCCTTCTGCATCCAGAATGAGTCCGAGAGATAAGCACCGCTTGTAGGCCATGCTATCAAAAACCGTGGTGGAAACTGCAAGCAAGGTGTAAAACCAACCGCGTGTTTGGTCAACTCCTTCGCAGATGTAATCAACTGGGAATGAAGCATCAAATTGTTTTCCACCATCGAACGGGTGGTGCCACTGAGCAAATGATGCACAACCTGAATCAAACCAACAATCCATCACAAAAGGCTCTCTGTGCATTGGTTTCCCATCGTCAGAAATAAGTGTGAATCCGTCGACAATTGGACGATGAAGGTCAACATCATCTGGGCATTCAGGATTTTCAATGCCTCCTGCAACAGCCTTTGCGACCTCTTCTTGCAATTCGGAAATGGAGCCAATACACTTCATTTCCCCGTCTTCAGTTCGCCAAACTGGAAGAGGAGTCCCCCAGTAGCGTTCTCTTGAAATTGCCCAATCTTTGACATTTCGTAGCCATTCACCGAATCGTCCTTCACCAACCCAGTCAGGCGCCCATTCAACCTCGTCGTTGAATTCCAGTAACCGTTCTTTGACTGCAGTCATACGTACAAACCATGAATCCATGGCGTAGTAAAGAAGAGGGTGATCGGTTCTCCAGCAGTGAGGGTAGTCGTGGGCATACTCCTTTTCTCTGTAGAGTAGACCGCTGTTTGGTCCTTTGGCGTTCGATCCTCCCGGGGCACTCAACAAACCGATGATGGTTGAATCGCAGTCTTTGACATAATTTCCGTCAAGCTCGGGATGCGTTCCTTCAACAAAACTCCCGTCCATTCCAACGGTGTGGTGGGCGGGAAGTCCTGCTTCCATGCCGAGGTTGTAATCGTCTTCACCGTACATGACGGCAGTATGGACAACACCGGTACCATCGGTTGTTGTTACCCAATCAGCCTCAAGAACAGTCCACGCTGTTGTCGAATCATTACGAGGCACCGCTCCGGGAAACAGTGGCTCATAGGCCCTTCCAACAAGTGAACTTCCGGGAAATTCTTCAACGACATCCACGTGGTGGCGCAAGACTTCTTTCATGAGGTCTTTAGCAAGAATGAGTTCTTCTCCAACATCAGCACCACCTGCGCCGACCCACGAATCTCCAGCGGCCTCTTTGACTTTGCATCGGACATACGTTACTTCTGGTCCTACTGCAAGGCCGACGTTGCCTGGAAGCGTCCACGGTGTCGTGGTCCAAGCCAAGATCGATGCGTCTTCGTCGACCAGTTTGAACTTCACATATACCGAGGGCTCCTCGACTTCCTTGTAACCCAGCGCCACTTCGTGACTGGAGTAGGAGGTTCCAGTTTGAGGACAATAAGGCAAAACTTTGTGCCCTCGGTAGAGGTATCCCTTGTCAAACATCTGCTTCAATGCCCACCAGCATGATTCAACGTAATTGTTGTCAAGCGTCACATACGGATTGTCCAAGTCGACCCAATAGGCCATGCGTTCGGTCATCTCTCTCCACGCTGCTTCATAGGTCCAAACAGATTCCCGACATGCTTGGTTAAACGCATCCATTCCAAAGTTTTCAATGGCTTCATTGCTCATTAAATCAAGGCGCTTTTGAACTTCAATTTCCACGGGCAAGCCGTGTGTGTCCCAGCCACCTTTTCGTTCAACTCGGAATCCTTCCATGGTTTTCCAACGGCATACCAGGTCTTTGTAGGTCCGAGCAACGACGTGATGAATCCCTGGCTTACCGTTTGCAGTCGGCGGTCCTTCAAGGAAAATAAACGGAGCTCCATCCTGCCGGTTTTCAATGGAGGATTGGAACGCTTGCTCTCCTTTCCATTGTTCTAGCAGTTCTGTTTCCAAGCGAACTGCATCCAATTCACCAGCAGATGATGGCTGAGTCATGACCCTTCCACCTGCGGACTTGTTTTCAACCTCACTCCCAAAATGGTTCATTTGGATGAAATCTTTGAGGATGTGGGTCAAAAAGGACCGGTTGTTCTGTTTTCGGCGTAAAAAGTAAAAAAAATGGAGGCGTATGCTTCAAGTCCTTTGAGGCCTACCCAAAGTCATGGCGGATAGGTTGGTGAGAGGACGAGCATTGATTCTCGTCACCTTACTCATGTTCAGTAGTTGGGCTTCAATGCTTGATTGGAGCCAAGAAGATCAAGACCGCAGTACGGCTTTGGAGGACGTTCAACCAAGTTACGTCGGAGCAGGTGACAGCACCGACCTCACACTTTCTTCCTCACCAAACACACTTCTCAAATTGGATTTGCCAGCCGACGAACCGCTCACCAGTGCTGAATTAAATTTCAAACCAAAAATATTGCCAGCACAATCTGGCTTCCTTTGGAACAGCAACAGCGATTGGACTCATTCTGATGCAATCATCAACGGAACTGTTGTCTCAAGCAATGGGTTGACTGGAACCTCAGCTGGAAACCTCTGGGATTTTAACAACAACAACGGAGGTTGGACCTTCTCAAACAGTTACTCAGGAAGAGTCACAACTCCTTCTTGTGGATTCAACGGCACAAGCGGAGGCTCACTGCGAACTTATGCTGGCTCAACATATGCGACTTCGCCGGTAATCAATCTTGCAGGCGGGGTTAACATTCCGTTTCATGCATGGGTGCATGAAGGCCGGTCTGGATGCGGTGAAACTCCAGATAGTGGTGAAAACCTGCAGTTCCAATACAAAACCTCTGCCGGTGGCTGGACGGTTTTCCGGACCTTTAGCGGAGGCGGCGCCCAAACCAGCAATCTTCAGTTCATGACCACACTTCCTGCTGCGGCTCTCCACGCCAACTCCCAATTTCGCCTCCACCAGACCAGCGGTAGCAGCACCTGTTGCGATTACTGGTTCGTAGATGATGTGCACATCGCATCACCGCCAGAATCCAATTGGACCAGCCCAACTCTCGGACATGCTACAGGGTCAACACAACTCATGAACGCTGATACCTACGCACCGGTCCACATCGAGGCAACGGTTGCAGAAAACGCCTATCTTAACTGGTCCGTTCTTGATACAGCCGGTCAGGTGATTCCTGGAATGCATGGGTCCAACACTTACATGATTCCTCTACAAATGCTGGACACTGACGTCTACGACCAAGTTCGCATTCATTTGGAATTCAACAGCGCTGGAACGGGGATGCCCGTTGTCCATTCCTTGAGTGGTGACGGCGTCATGCAAGAATCGTTCCGAACCGATCCGATGGAGCGAGGATGGGAACTCACCCAGAACTCAACAACTGCTGCTTGGTCGCCTTCTCCATTCGCACACGTTACAGGTGGAGCAAATGACAGTCTAACGTCACCATGGTATCTTGCAAGCGCTCCAGTCTACGATGCCGAGTTGTCCGGTGTCGTGACCAACGCTCAGGTACAAGTTCGTTTCAGCCCCGATGCTGCTTGGACGAATGTCACCCTCCCCTTCCAACCCACGGTTTCTCCAGATACAGTGGGCATGCAGGTCAATGTGGTTGCTTTGCCTCCTGCTGATGGTAACATGAGCAATTTCACCAATTGGCAGGTTGATGAATTGAATCACGAAATGTTTGGTGGCCAATATCCAACACAACCTGGATTGGACTTCAATCTGGACGAACGCCTTGAATGGGGCGGCAGCGATGCAAGAGTCGGTGCATGGGGCTGGCAAGACAGATTCGCGAACGGCCTTGACGAGGTAGAACTCTCCGTTACCAGCGGTGCTCCAACGGTTACCAAAGTCTGGGTGCCTCGCTCTGAAATGAGCGCCTTTTCCTTCTCATACCTTGCAAGTGCTGGGTCTGTGCAAGACATCGCACTCTTTGTTCAGGGCGATTTGATTGCAAATCGTTCCTATGATGGAGCGACCAGTGGGGGGTTCAATCTTAACGCATCGGAATTCAGCGCATTCACAACTCGTGTAGCATCGGTTGCGACTGCAGTCAATATGCTCGGTACTGATTTCACCGAAGTCAGCCTGGAAGTATCAGGACAGGGTGCGATTCTCCTCGGAGGCCTTAATGTGCCCTACAACGGTTCTTACAATCTCGTCGCAGATGCCGATTCGGATTTCGTTATGGGCGTCAACCAAGCGCGAACATCAGTGGTTGATGTTGCAGGAATGCAATCCATTCCCTTGCCATTTATCGCTGTTGAGCGAGGTGGATTGACAGTAGAGGTTGTCAGTTTGCAAACCTCAAGCACGGTCATCCTCCAAAACGGAGCCATGCGAGATGCTCCGTCAGTTCTTACTCCGAGCCAAAACTGGCAAACGGTTGAGACCGAATACCAGGTTATCGGTAGCAATGTCGTACAACATCGCCTCGATGTCATCAGCAAAGACAATCATGCAACATGGTTGTTCCCGACGAATGGCGCAAATCCAATTGGATTAGGCGATTCTGCAATGGTAGAACTGCACCCCGACCACCCCATTGAAGCGGTCGAAAATGGAATGACAGTTACTGCCAACATTACATTCCGTTTGCGACCCATTTGGGATGATTCAATGCAATTAACCGTCACATCAAGAACGGTCTTGCAGAACAGCGTTGTCGCCATTCCGTTCTCCTATACTTGGGGGTCAATTAGCCAACAAGGATATGAAAACGACCTTGAAATAAGATCCATAGAATTCTCTGATGCATCAGGTCCAATGGCATCAAACCGCCAATATCTTAGAGGCGGAGAACAGATGAATCTCTCGGTGAGAGTTGGCTTTGAATCGGTCTCATCCAATGATGCATTTGTTGATGGTGACGCGAAGTTGACATTGTACCGCGGTGGAACTGAAGTGATCAATACAACCTCACTTGCAGCAAATTATTGGAACTTCACAGAAACCATTCCGTTCACTTATGGTGATGTAACTTGGTCGATTGGATTGGAGTCACTCAATGGTTCAACGATTATTGAGCCAACAGAGGTCTCTCGGACTTTCACCGTTGACTCAGTCAAACCACGGGTGCTCTCCTCATCCGTTGAACGCTACGACCATCGCACTCCAAGTCCAACTCAAGTTCTGCAAATTACAGTGACAGACCAACCGGTACTGCCCACCAATCTCAGTGCTATGGTGTGGAAAGAATGGATTGACGATGCAAATCTAAACGGTTGGCCTGACGAGGGAGAATTCTCTCAAGAATCGTTACTCCTCCCAAGCGATTTGACGGCACTGACTGGAGTTTACACTTTAATGCTGGACGATACAGCAGCAAGTTTGGGACAAAAGGTAGCCGTTTACCTTCAAGGAACCGACCCGTCGGGTTACTCAATCGTTAACGGAGGGTCTTCTGAAGAGGGCGAACAGCTCTTTGTTTACCAACTCGCCATTGACGGTGCACCTACACTCCAACCCGATGCCTTTTCGTGGCAAGATGGAAGGAAGGCATGGTTGCACCCCGCTCAACCCTACGAACTTGATATCAAAATCACTGAACCAAACGGAGGTTCAGACCTTGCGACTGTTGAAGTTATGCTCGCACACAATCAAGGCAGTGATACCATGTCGATTCTTTGGGATTTCACCACCGGCAATTGCACCACGGAATCCGCACATCTCATCATCTCAGATTGTGAAATGATGGGTGAAAACGGCCCTGCTGATCCCTTCGAGAAAGATATGTTGCTGAACATTGAGATGGAATTCGGCTGGAACACTCCAGACCTTGGAGATAATCGTAGAGAGCCTGCGATACGAGTTGTCGACCGGGCTGGCCAAGAGCAAGTGAAAAACTTCCCAGAACACCGCTGGCGATTTTCGGCAGGGTTGGGTGTTCCTGATGAAACGGTCAATTTGTTCCTCACATCAGGTTCGTTTATTGGCGACGGGGCACGTGTTACTCCTCTGACACAAATGGAAGTCTCAGGCGCATTGGAATTCGTTGAAACGCATACAATCCCTGATTTCAGCTGCGATATTGATGTCTTCTTCGCAGGACAAACTGCCAAAGCGTCCTCGATTGATGGAATATGGTCCGTTGAACTTCAAGCACCGGTGACTTCTGGTTCTTATTCACTCACATGGGCAGTGGGTTGTCTTGAGGGTCAAGGATTTGATCTTACGGACAAAGAAAATTCAGTACGCTGGATTCGAGTTGACGGTACAGGCCCCGAGCCGATTGAAGTTCTCTCACCTCGGCCAACTGCTATTCTTGGAGGTGAAGAACATGAAGTACGTGTTGTGCTTGAAGAGTTGGGTGGCCTTGATGTTCAGTCCTTGGAATTAGTTTGGAGGGTTGAGGACTTTGAAACTGGCGACACCTTGCGTTCAGGCCGGGTTCCTTTGAACCTCGTCGGTGATGAAATTGATGGGAACTATCTGGAAGTCTACGCAATGATGGATTTGTCCGAAGTCACGAATGAAATGATGCTGGACCGAATGACTGTGTCCATGCGTATCGATGGGCGCGACCTTGCCGGTAACGATGTTCTCAGTCTCGGCGGAGAGCCAGCAGGCCTCATGATTTCAACATGGAATATGGAATGGCTTCAACCTAAATTTGAATTGTCACCTTCTTCAGTTTCTTACTCCCGTTTCCTGATTGACGTAGGTGAAACGACCTCCGTTCAACTTGAAGTTTCAAACACCGGTTCACTCGAAGGAACCATTGATGTGCTCTTTGAATCGGTAGACCTTGAAGGGAACCGAGAAGTTATTCAGCGAACATCAGTCACTGCTGAAGCGGGTGCAATCGGTTTGGTTTCTCTTGATTGGGGGCCAACAAAACCTGGTGTCCAATGGATTGTAGCAACGCTTGACAACGGCGCTACAAGCAGCGGCCCTACGGTTGATGTTCGTACGGCTGAAGAACCGTCCTTTGGTGAGAAAGTCTTTGGCGATGTCAACCCAGTCATTGGGGCCATCACCGGTTTGCTTTTCCTTTCAATTATCGTTACTTTGCTGGTGATGATGAAACGTATGACTGCGAATCAAGGTTCAAAAATAACGTACGATTGGGATGAATACTCTTCGGATCTTGAAGACGACGATGATTATTATGATGAAGATGATGATTACGACGATGATGTGGATTCTGGTGCAGCAGCCGCAAGCACACAACAAAGCGGTGAGGAAGAAACGGATTGGGTCAAAGGTGCTGATGGTTATTGGTGGTACCATGACAAAGCATCGAATGAATGGTGGTACAAGGACGCGGATGGCGAAATTGTCAAGCACCCTTAGACCCGCCATGAGGTGAAGACATGAGCATCATCGCATTGTTGCAAATGGATGCTACCGTTGGTGACTTGAAGGGGAACGCAGACCGGCTTGTGAAACTTGCTTTGCAAGCGGAACAGGAAGGCGCTACCATCGGAGTTTCCACAGAACTAGCAATCTGCGGGTATCCTCCACGAGACTTGTTGCTTGAGAAAGATTTCATTCAGCGTTCCTTGGACGCTGCTCTTGACATCCCTATCGCTATGCCGTTGTTGGTAGGAACTCCAATTCCACCTCAAGACCCACGTTCTCTACCGACCAACGGTGTCGTTCGTTGCGGTTCTGATGTTGCTTCAATTACAACGGACCCCAGTTCAAGAATTGTCGCACAAAAACAACTTCTACCGACCTACGATGTTTTTGACGAAGCTCGGTACTTTGCTGCTGAAAACCGCTCGGGGCTTGCCCGTTCAATTGGAGGCATGACATTGGGCGTCACAGTTTGTGAGGATGCTTGGCAATCGGCAGGAAAGACTCCCTCTGCTTACGAGCAAGACCCGATTGAGCACATTGCTGAATGGTGCCGCCAAGGTGTGGCTATCAATGCAACAGTCAATCTTTCAGCCTCACCTTACCACAGCGAGAAATTCAGTACGCGTTTAGAAGTCGCTCGCCATGCGGCTTCAGTTCTCAATCATCCGTTTCTCATGGCCAATCAAGTTGGAGGTAACGATGACTTGTTGTTTGATGGAAGAAGCATGGTCGCATGGCCAGACGGCCGAGCAGTGATTGCTCCTTCTTGGAAGGAAGGTATGCTTCTGGTTGATTTAGAGCATCCTGAAAATTGTCAATGGCGAGCAAGCGACATTGATGATGTGCTCTCGATTGGGCACAGCGAACTTGAACATCTCAATCCCGATGACATGGATCTTCCCAATGAGGATCGGATTGAGGAAATTACGAATGCTGTTGTCACTGGGCTTGCTGATTATTGTCGGAAGTCTTCGATTACCTCAATTGTTTTGGGCCTCTCCGGCGGGATTGACTCAGCAGTTGCTGCCTGTGTTGCCGTTGAGGCAATCGGTCCACAAAACGTTACAGGACTTGCCATGCCCAGTCGCCATTCATCTCAACATTCTATCGATGATGCGTTGTACACAGCCCGTTCTCTTGGAATGCTCAACCATCTCCATTCAATCGATAGTATGCATCAAGCCACAGAACTTGAATTTGGCCAGGTGCTGAATGAAGGGCATGCTGTGGCTGGAGAAAACTTGCAGGCCCGATTGCGAGCCCTTCTCGTTATGGGTTATGCAAATGCACAGTCGAGCATGGCCATCACGACGGGCAACAAATCCGAGATCGCTCAAGGATATTGTACGCTCTACGGCGATATGGCTGGAGGTTATGCACCTCTTGGAGACGTCTACAAGATGGAAGTATACGCTATGGCAGAACTGTTCAACAGAAGGGCAATTGAAGCGGGCCAAGAACCTCCAGTCAATACATCGACCATGACCAAGCCACCTTCTGCAGAACTCGCTCCTGACCAAATTGACGAAGATACCTTACCCCCTTATGCACTCTTGGATGAACTTCTTCGTGCTCACATCGAAGATGGAATGAATGCAGATCAAATGATTGAGTCGGGGTATGAGGAGTCAATGGTCATCGATGTGCTCTCACGACTTGAGCGCAACGAACACAAGCGCTGGCAAATGGCTCCAGCACCTCGTGTATCCTCTCGTGCTTTCGGACAGGGATGGCGCCGTCCTCTCGCTTCAAAACACGATTGGCGCAGTTCATTGTAACGTCGGTGGAGTCAAGAAGCCAGGTTGATACGGTCAACCATGGCGGGAGCAATACACAACATTGCAGGATACCGCTTTGTTGACCTAGATGACCGGGACGAACTTCAGCATTATTTCCGTAGTATATGCGAGGATTTGGGCCTAAAAGGAACGATTCTTCTGGCTCCCGAAGGAATCAATTTTTTCCTAGCAGGTGTTGAATCCTCCATTGAACACTTCGTGAATAAACTCGAAAAAGATGAGCGTTTTATTGACATAACTCTCAAGTTGTCCTTCACCGACTATCAACCGTTTAACCGGATGAACGTCAGGAAAAAGAATGAGATTATTTCAGTTGGAATGAATGAGGTCAGACCGGCTGTGTTGACGGGTGATGAAATAGAACCTGATGCCTTCAAAGCGATGCTTGATGAAGGACACCCAGTGCATGTTCTTGACACACGAAACGGCTATGAGTTGCGAGTTGGAACCTTTGAAGACGCCATTGACCTTGACATAGAGACCTTTCGAGAGTTTCCCAAAGCGATTGAACAACTTCCTGAATCGATGAAAGACGAAGAGATCGTTATGTTTTGTACAGGAGGAATCCGTTGTGAAAAAGCCAGCGCCATTATGCTAAATGCAGGATTTACAAAGGTCAAACAACTCAAAGGAGGCATCTTGGGTTACTTTGAATCTGTAGGGGGCGCCCATTGGAATGGAGATTGCTTCGTATTTGACCAACGCGTTGCAGTCAACCCAGAGCTCAACGAGACCGATGCAGTCCTGTGTTTTGCTTGCCGTGAACCGCTTTCACCGTCTGAGCAGGCGTCAAAGGATTATGTCATCGGCGTATCATGCCCTTATTGTATCGGAAAAACAACGACATCTATTGCCCCTTGAGAACAACCCAATCATCGGACAACTCTCCATGGCTCCAACGATGCCATTCGTGCCCAGTCGCTCCATCATGAGCGATGAAGAATACTTGAGTTGACGTTACAAGAAGGCCACCATAACTTCCCGCTTGGGATGAATTGCTTATTCCTGGCCAAGGGTTGTAGCGCAGGCTTAGTTCAATTCCATC
>CEOP01007157.1_pt1 | contig 18947 bp, 20 predicted proteins | sample 361301 | NCBI WGS metagenome assembly CEOP01 (sample SAMEA2619548, study PRJEB7988) | marine metagenome | biome: marine biome (ENVO:00000447); feature: deep chlorophyll maximum layer (ENVO:xxxxxxxx); material: "saline water (ENVO:00002010), including plankton (ENVO:xxxxxxxx)" | depth 55 m
GGTGCTGCAATCGCTAGCATAGGTAAAATAAGTATGGATAAACAAAATATTGAAATCGTTACTCGATTAATTTTCATCATGTCGCTCGTGTCATGCACACGCCAATAGTTTTTGAAGGCATTGTGAAGATGTAAGAAAGCAAAAAATAAACTTAATCTCTAACATTTACTCCTTCATCACCAAAAACAGTATCTAAATTTTGAGTTACACTACTTGGGTAAGCGCCCCAATATGCTTCTCTAGCATCTTGATTGACTTGCATGCATGCTACGACATCAGAGGCTCTTTGAGGAAGTATTTCGCTACCGTTTAAATGCTTGATTATAGGTTCAATATTAGATAGATTGACCAATCCCCAACCGGTCTGAGCACAAGGTAAAATTGGAGATATAGGCATTGTTCCCGAAGTTGGGTCCCAACCTAAATCAGGATACCAAGCTGAAAGGTTCAATGCATCTCTAACTTGTGCATTGGAGATTGTCATATTGGTTCCATTTACTAAATATCCTCCTCTTTCATCCGAAGCACCGGAACCTGAATCTCCAAATTCCTCGCGGAGGTTTTCAAGAATAAATGAGATTATTCCAGCGGTCCTCGGTGTAGCAAAAGAAGTTCCTGATGTTTCATGATAGCCATCGGTGTCGTCATGATTTGGCAAAACTTGTGTCCAATCTGCTGAAATATCTGGGTAAGAACCCGACATAATCTCTTTTTGGTCATCGCCTTCCTCGGCATAACCTGCTATGCCAATCGACCAAGGAGGGCCGGCTGTAGCATCTTGAACTGCAGGAGATGGTGAATTATCTGCTGCACCAGTATGAAGCTTATTTTTCTGAGTAACTGCAACTTTAGTTGCATCCTCTATACCAGGGAATGGCAAGGAACCAATCGCACCAAATGAAGTTGTAATAACGTCGACTAGAGGTTGATTGGCTGCTGCTAAAACCGCCTCGGAACTGAAACCTTCGACAAAAAAGATTACTGCATCAGGATTGGCATCTAGAACCGCTCCTGTGACTGCTGAACCATGACCATCGTTCGGGTCATCTAAGATTAGTATGTCACTATCGCCATCAGGTGATGCTCCAATGATCTTTGTTCCTGGGAAATATACGATGTCTGTCGCATTTAGAGTATCCCAGCAAGTGGTCTTGTCAGCGTCATACCTCTCTTGCCATGAACCATTAAATGTCAGTTCACACACTTTGTTTACACCAAGTCCATCGAGCAACCATTGGGGGTATGTTTCATTGGTTCTAAAATGGTCATGGTAGACATTTATCCCAGTATCTATAGGAGCAACTACCGAGAAAGAACGCCATCCATCATCGCTTTGCGACACTGCTTGAGATTCGCTTTCTTCAGCATTATCTCCAGATAAAGCAAAAAATATTGCACCAATAATCAACAAAGTAATCGATAACGCTATCACTATCCGAGAATTATTAATCTCGGGGACTAGTTCAGCCTCCAACGCCTCGGACATGTACTCTCCTCGATGGGATAATACATCAACACTACGCCCATTTGAAAAGATGAGAGAGTTTGGCGAGTACATGGGCGAAAGAGAACAAAGGTTGGTTTGGATTGACCTTGAAATGACTGGACTAGACATTGAAAAAGAATCTATTATCGAAATAGCCACAATCATAACCGATGGAGAATTGAATATTATTGCACATGGACCAAATGTGGCTATTACTGTGGATGAATCGCTGATAGAAGGAATGGATGAATGGAATACTACGCACCATTTTGAAAGTGGACTAGTCGAGAGAATTAGAGAACAAGGAGTAAGTTTAATCGATGCGGAAAAGAGGACACTCGATTTCTTGAAAGAGTGGGTCGACCCCAATACTGCTCCTCTGTGCGGCAATAGTGTTTGGAATGACAGACGGTTTTTAGAAAAGGAAATGCCAAATGTTGCTGAATATTTACACTATCGAATGATAGATGTTTCAACTGTTAAAGAACTGGCAAGGAGATGGTATCCAGAAGTAGATAAATATCCCAAAAAAGGAGCACATCTAGCCCTAGATGACATCATTGAGTCGGTTGAGGAATTAGAATATTTTAGAGATAAAGTGTTTAGATAAACTATCTCCAATTAGGTTCATTGGGGTCAATATTCTTGAAGTTCGACATTACTTGAGCTAAAACTGCAATTGCAATTTCTTCGGGTGATTGTGCACCTATGTTTAGTCCAATTGGGCATATGACCGAATCGAGCATCTCTTGACTAATTCCTTTTTCTAGCCCTTGCTTTTCAAATTCTTGCCACTTAGACCTACTACCTATGACTCCAATTCGAGGCGCTTGAGAGCCATTTAATTCTAAATTGGAATTTGAAAAAAGTTCTAATAAACCGAGTAATCTTTGTTGATCTTCGCTCCAATCATGGCCAAGTAAAAGGATGTCAGAGAACTTTGAAGGCTCTTCGTTTTCTATTGATTTAAGAAAATCAGCAACATTGGAGTGATAAAGTTTAGACGATGAAGGGAATAATTCACTATTGCAAAACTCTTGACGAGTATCGTGAACAGAAAAAGACCATCCTAACAAATCGATACTGTCTGCTAATGCCTGAGCACAATGCCCACCACCGATTAGAAGTATGTGTGGCATAGGAATCATAACCTCGATGGACAGAGTCACTCTGCCCCCGCATAATGAATCAAGAGGTTGCACTTCATAGCCCTTCGCACCTTTGTTAAGTCCGAATATTTTTACTTCCCCATAAGGATTAGAGTATTTTTTGATTAAATCTTTACAGCGGCTTAATACCTTCATTTCAAGTCCTGCTCCACCAACTGTACCAACCCAACTATTGCCCAAGTCACTCATTGCAATCCTTGCTCCTACTTTACCAGGAACGCTACCTGAGGTCTCAATAACCGTTGCTAAAACTACCGCTTTACGCTGGTTTAGGCAATCTAATGCCCAGCGTAGAACGGTTGCTGTCATGGTTAAGGCTAGAGTTCTTAACACATACTTTTTGCGATTAAGGTTGTTCAAAGAATTCTGAATTATCATTTAGCCTAATCAAATCTTCTTCAGTATCGATATTCAATCCAAGTAGAGGCTCTTCGACCTCCACTTTTTCGAATGAAATTATATCTCTTAAAGGTGTTTCTTTATCGGCTGCTAATAATTTATGTAAGTCACTCCCTACTAAACTAACAGGGTGGCCATTTATCCCTTTAGAGGAAAGACATGAACTAATGTCATTATCAATCAATTTAACTATACTTTTCAAGCCCCATCCAGGTCTATCGACCGGAGCAAGGATAACTTTTTTTGGCATCCTTCCAATTTCATCAATAATAGCGGATAGACCTATCTGAATTGTTCCTGTCCTACCTTCATCCGGATTGACATTTAACGAAACTTTTGCTCCATTTGATTCAACTGTTGCCTGAAATAAACAATCTTGATTGGTTACTATAACTATAGGTTTACAATTCAATGATTGTAACCTGATAATAGCATGTTGCAATAATGTCTTACCAGCAATTTCCACAAATGCTTTGTGCCGACCTAGTCGTTTGCTTAGCCCTGCTGCAATAATTATTGCTGGAGGATTGCTGGCCATAAATCGGTTAGAAAGAAGTTGGCTTTTGTGTTTATGGTTAATCCTTAATAAACTGTTGAAAAACTAATTTGATATGTCTAAGCAAGACCCTGAAAAGCGTTCACTAGAATTACTCGAAGACATAACTAAAGAAAATGATTGGATGGATGTAAAATTCAGTCTTCCAAACTATATTTCAATGACAGTGAATGGTGAATCAAGACGTTGGTATCATGCTTCAGCTAAAGTCAGAGACAAGCACATGTTCAGCCCCTTTGAAAATGAAACATGGCATATTGAAGTTCGAGGGGCTGCTAATAAGAATGATCTGATTCGAAATAATAGATTCAATGCGGATATTTGTATCAATACCAATGGAAATGGAAATAAAATGCCAATAGGAGATAGGTTGGCAGCATTAGCATTATCCTTGCGAAATGATAGACGTACTGCTATGAGTGTACCATTATTAGCTCAATTCTTGGTTTGCAAGAGAGATTTTCTCCAAGAAGTAATTGTATTCCAAGAAGAAGGGATTATGACTGAAATTGATATGCAAAATATGGAGGATTTCTATCAGACAGAGCGAAATGATGGAAGCGAGTTAGATATTATCGAAGAGGAAGTGGATTATATTTGTGAAAATCCACCATTCAGTAATTTTGATGAACATTATCTAGACCACCCAGATATTGATGAACAGATGTGGAATGATTGGCAAAATAGACTCCATGAAGCAAAGCAGGAAATGGAAAATCAAGAAATATTTGATGCCGAAAACTTCATCGATACTTGGGAAAGGCAAGATGATAGGTATCATGACGGAAAGAAAGATTAGAAATCCTTAGTTATCTCTCTTCCAATAATCATTCTTTGAACTTGAGATGAACCTTCATAAATTTGCATAACCTTTGCACCTCGCATCAATCTTGAAACCGGGTATTCTTCAGAATAACCATATCCGCCAAAAATCTGAACTGCATCTGTAGAGACTTCCATGGCAGTATCTGCAGCAAATCTCTTGGCATGTGCTGCTGATTCGGTGTTCTTGATGCCCGAATCGGATTGTGATGCCGACATCCATGTCAACATCCGAGATGCCTCTATCTTAGTTTTCATATCTGCAAGCATGAATTGTATTGCTTGATGCTTGTGAAGTGGCTTACCAAATGTCATCCTTTCATTTGAGTATTGTAGAGCATGCTCGTAAGAAGCACGCGATAAACCTGTAGCATGGGCAGCAATATTTGGCCTACTCAAATCGAATGCTTTCATAGCATTCATCCATCCTCCTGATTCAGTTTCTCCGATTAATTGGTCGGCTGGAACTCTTACATTATCAAAAACAATTGAACGTGTATCTGAGCACCTTTGACCCATATTGGTTTCTTTTTTACCTAGAGAGAATCCTTCAGCGCCTTTTTCGACGATAAATCCTGACATACCTCGATAACCTGCATCAGGATCTGTTTTAGCGAGTACAAAAAAGAAATCAGAATGTCCTGCACCGGTAATCCACATTTTTTCTCCATTGATTATGTATTGATCTCCATCCCTAATCGCTGTTGTCTTACAAGCAGCAACATCCGAACCAGCTCCCGGCTCAGTAACTGCGTATGATGCTAGAGCACCTTCTTTAGCAACCATTCCTAGCCATTTCTGCTTTTGATTTTCAGTTCCACCTGTAATTATTGGAGCACATGCTAGAGCGGTTGCATATGCTGCTGTAGCAAAACCAGGGTCGCCCCATGCTAATTCTTCATTGACAATTACTTCTTCCATGCAACCTAGACCTGGGCCGCCATATGCTTCAGGAATATGCAAATTAAGTAATCCCATTTCATGGGCTTTCATGATTGCCTCTTTTGGATATAAGGCTTCATTATCCCAATGTTCAGCATTTGGTCTAACTTCTTCCATTGAAAATTCATGAGCAAGCTCTTTCAACATCTCTTGCATCTCATCTAACTGAAAGTTGACCATGTGATGCCGAAGGGGAAGTAGGTTAAGATTTAATGGTTTGAAGAACCAACTTAGAAGCCTATACGTCTAAGATACTCGCATATTGCTAAGAAAATAAAGTAAAGCGAAATAAGTGATATGCCTTCCCATCGCTTGAATTTATATGAGGTCCGCATCATTAGTAAAGCGATTAAAGTGCATATCACAGCGGAAGGGAGTATGAAATAAATAATCATATTTACACCTTCAGGAGTTATTGTCAATGGACTAATTATTGCTGCAGAACCTATCGAAAGTAGTGGGTCAGTTATGTTTGAGCCGATCAGAGTTCCAATGGCAACACCTTGGCTTTTACGAGCGGCCATCAAGGCAATTGTTAATTCTGGTAACGAAGTTCCAAGCCCTGAAACAGTTGTACCAATCACAGAATGAGGAACATTGAGCTTGTATGCTATATCACTGGCATAATTAACCAAATGGTGAGCGGCAAAAACAGCTAAAGAAAGTCCAATTACTACCATAACAAAATAGGCGGTTCCAGTCCAACTTATACCTTTTAATTCGTTATCTCTGCCCTCATCTTCCTCTTTTTGAATTACTTTTCTATTGTATAATAACCATGTTATATAAAATAAATAACTGAAGGAAAGGAATATACCTTCTAAGCGAGAAATGCTATATTCAGTAAGTAAGAATAAACAAAGTAATAGCAGTGAAAGCATCATCACTTGACCGTCTCTTTTCAGCCATGATGGTCTTATTTCAAGCCCTCTAGATAAAGCAACAATACCTAGAATCAAAGTTATCTGGACTAGTATAGAACCAAGGATTCCTCCAATTGCAAAGTCTGCAATTTCAGGATTGGTCGAGGAATCCATTGCAGCAGTACTTGTGACTAAAATTTCAGGTAATGAGGTCCCTATTGAAACAATTGTCAAACCAATTACAACTTCTGGAATACCCCCTCTTCTTGCCAAACCTTTGGCACCTTCAATAAAGAAGTCAGCAGATACAACAAGTAATCCCAATGCTAGAAATAAAATAAACAAGGTAATTGGAAAACTATTGGAACCAAAATTGGAGGAAAGTGTTTGACTGGCAATTATTCCAATAAAAAGTGCCCCCAATATTAGAAGGGTGTTGAATTGTAAAAGTTCGGGGATCCCCATCTCTTTTTGACTGCCCCCCATGACTTTACGAAGTAGGCTTACTTATTCACGCTTATCATTGAATATATGAACTATTTAGAAAAAGGCATTAACTGGAGTCGATAGCATAGGCTATGCTGAAGCGCTTGGGTGCTGAGTTTTTGGGAACTGCTTTGATGGTTTTCTTAGGTTGCCTTAGTATCAAATTGGAGATGTCTAACTTATTGATATCTTCAACTTTTGGAATCGCTGTATTCATCGCGATTTTAGTATTAAGAAATACTAGTGGTGCGCATATAAATCCAGCAGTTAGCATAGCATTCTATAGAAGTAATCACTTGGAAAAAAATGCTCTATTACCATATATATTTGCCCAGTTATTAGGTGCGCTTGCGGGTGCATTGATTGTCGGCCAGCACGGTTTTACAAATTTCAAGGTCGACCTTGGAGTTGGAATTATAATTGAGGTTATGATTACTTTTCTACTAATGATGGGTATTTATTTCATTATTTCTAAAACGGATGATACTCGAATTGTTGCACTATGGGTCGGATTTGTCGTCGCATTATTAGCATTCTTTTTTGGACCTTATACAGGCGCTTCTATGAACCCTGCAAGGACTTTTGGCCCAAATTTGATTTCTGGCGAAATAAGTGTGATACCAATTTATTGGATAACTACGATTATTGGCGCAGTACTTGCTTCCCAATGTTATAAAATACTAGAAAAATCAAAATTAAACTCAAATATCGATAGGGTATGAATTGATAACTAAGAATTGATTAGCAGTTTTATGTCCGAGAAGCGTGTCTTGAGAAAGATGAAGAAGCTCGCATCAAGAATTAACGGCCAAATGGAAACCGTTAGAGACATTATGGATGACCTAGAAATTGAATTTGAACTTCTTCAAACTCAAATCTCAAAACTTGAGGCAAAAAAGGGTGTTCGTGGACAAGAAGAAGAATTGGAAGTTATAGTTGAAGATGAAGATGAAGATGAAGAAATCATCGACATTGAAAATACTTCATCTGTAACAATCAATCAGAAGTTCTAGATTAATTCTAGATTCAAAGTTCTGATAATTTATTTGCTAGGTTTGCTGCAATTGCATCACCAACATCACTACAAGATGCGGTTCCACCCAAATCATAAGTCAACATTTTTCCTTCTTTGAGATGATCTTCAACACTTTGTTCGATAAGTTTTGAAATTTCTAGTAGACTTTCGTCTTGGTTTCTACGACCAAGCCAGTCAGTCATCATTTGAACTGAATTAATCGAAGCGATTGGATTTACCTTATTCATTCCAGCATATTTTGGAGATGAACCATGAACCGGTTCAAAGAAAGCATGGTCATCACCAATATTTCCAGAACCTGCCATACCCATGCCACCTTGTAAAATAGATGCTAAATCTGTAGCGATATCTCCAAACATATTGGAAGTGACTACTACATCATAATGTTCTGGATTTCTAGTAATCCATTGTGTAAATGCATCAATATATCCATAATCTGTAGTTATAGAAGGATAATTACTAGCAACTTGGTCAAATGTTCTTCTAAATAATTGACAACCACGTGTAACATTGCTCTTGTCTATGCATGAAACTTTACTGACACCATCTGCAGGGGCTCCATTCCTTGTTTGAGCAATATCGAATCCCATTTTTACCAATCTCTCGGTCCCGTGAGAAGAAATAGGTCTAGGGTCGTAAGCAACTTCTCCTTTCAAATCTGGGAATTCCATGTCAGGAATTGAGTAATCTTCCAATCCTTGAGCCCTGTTGGACGCTCTTTTCAACAATGAATAATACAAGCCTTCTGTATTTTCTCTTAGAATCGTCATGTCCACCATATCTGGCTGCCAGATTTGTGTGAATCTGCCATGAACCTTGTGAAGAACTCCTTGGAAGAGTTTCACTGGCCTGACATTTGCATACAAGTCAAGACCGCTTCTCATACCTAGAATTACCGAACCACCTGCTAAATCTCCATTTGGCAGGTATGACCCAGGATGGCCAATCGCTCCAAGAAAGATAGCATCTGCCTCATCACGACATAATTCAAACGAACCTTCTTCCCATTCTTTCCCAGTTTCCTTGTACAGTTGACCACCACATGGAATATCCATTTGCTCGAATCCAAAATTCGAATTAGAGGCGATTGTATCAAGGATTTTTGTAGCCTCAAGAGCAACTTCCCTTCCTGTTCCATCACCAGGCAAAATCGCAATACGGTAGTCGCTCATAGCCTCTGCCAAAGGTCACAGGTAAATGAATAAAACCCCATGTTTTTTTTATCAATTTATTTAGGTTGAGATTCTTTATAATACCTCGACATAATTACGTATCATGACTACTAATACCGATTATCAAACCATACCTGCTACAGAAGAAAATTTGTCTTTAGAAAATGACATACACCGATTCGATGAAAATCCACCAAAGCAACTTTCAGAGAGACATCCTGTTATTGTCGATGACATCAAAGGGGTGGCATGCGTGGGTAGTCTTGGAACTTTCAGTACAAGAATAAATATCTCTCTAGAACAAGAACATCCCGAACTAGGTAAGCAATTTCAAACTAAATATTTCATATTTACAGAACCTGGTGTTGTGAATTGGGGACACTATGGTCAAAGTTTTAAAATTCAAAAAATCCTGATAAATAATTAGAATAATTAAGATTTTACAACTACCTTCAATACCTCTATCACATGTTCCATGGAAGGAACTGTATAATTTTCTAGTGGTGGAGAAAAGGGAACTGGAGTATCTAGTGCACCGATAACTGCAGGAGTTGATTCTAAGGCATAGAAACATGATTCCAGAATACGACTTTGAATTGTATGTCCAAGTCCACCATTCCATTGACCTTCTTGAAGTACAACTAATCTTCCGGTTCTAATTACAGATTCAATGCATGTCTTCGAATCAAATGGCAATAATGTTCTAAGATCGATTATTTCAACCTCAATACCTTGTTTACTGATTTCTTCTGCAGCTTGTATTGCAACATGCAACATAGCACCCCATGTAACCAAGGTAACATCACGGCCACCACGAATAACCTCTGCTTTACCAATCTTGTATCGTTCATTATTTTCAATAGATTCATTCACTGATTTTGTATCTACTATTTGATTGATATTTTGGCCCCATCCTGTCAATCCTCCCCTCAATCCATATAATCCGATGTGTTCCAACATTATTACTGGGTCATTTAATTCAGCAGCCTCAACTAGTAAGTCATAGGCATCTTGTGGAGTTCCTGGTGCTAAGACGACTAATCCAGGGTCATTGGCAAACCAAGACTCAATCATATTCGCATGGAAAGGTCCAGAGCGAGTCTTCGCCCCAAGAGGAATTCTAATTGTCATTGGACAATCTGCACCCCAACGCCATCGAAGCATAGCGGCATTGTTCACTAGAGCATTATATCCAAGTGCAGCAAAACCTCCAAACTGGATTTCAACCATAGGGCGCATTCCTGAGAGAGCGGCACCGATACCTGTATGGACAATTACTGCTTCACAAAGTGGCATATCAACCAACTTATCTGAATGACCTGCGTTCTTTAGTGAGATATTCATTCCAAATGCTCCGGCAACTTCCATATCTTCTCCAATAAATACGCAGTCTTCTTGGTACCTATCTGCAATATCAGCCATCGCTTGCTGAATTGCCCTTGCATATGTCCAGCCCCCTTTTTCTGAATATTCAAGACTTAACTCTCCAGTATCAAGTGGAGATGTTGAAAATTGGTGTTCTTCACCTTTCAATCTAGAAAGATGTTGAGAATGTGTATCTGCATCATTTAGAGTCGTTACGCCCTTAGTAACTGTTTCTGGTTTCGGCCAATCCATTTCGATTAGTGCTTTGTGGTCTTGTTCAATCAAGGTCTTTTCTTGAAGTTCTAGATCGCTGATTACCTGTTCCTCAACACCCAAATTTATTAGTAATTCTCTATGTGTTGGCAAAGGGTCTTTGGCTTCCCAGTAACTAAGTAAGTCTCTGTCTACATAGCCAGGAGGAGTACCTGATTGACTTCCTAAATACAGGTCATCATGATGATGAGCATGCCCACAACCCCTCATGGTTTCAACATGTATCAAAGTAGGACCTCCGCCCTCTAAAGAAAATTCACGAGCGCAAGCCACACTAGCATGCCATGCTGCAGGGTCAGAACCATCTATTGTCCAACTTGGGAATCCCATTGCAATCGCTTTATCTGCCCAAACTTCAACCCCAGATTGGTTTTTAGGAGATGTATCTAGGGCAATTTGATTATTTTGAAGAATGTAAGTAATCGGCAAACCTCTAGTACCTGCAAAATTCATAGCCTCCCAAAATTCTCCTGAAGACGAAGCACCTTCTCCAATACAGGCTACATGAAATCGCTCTAGGTTCTTTTTCCATGCCGCGAACGCAAGTCCTGTCATCGTAACACTTGCAATTGGTAGAGGAGCGGTTGGAGGTAATACGCCAACATTCCATGCACCGATATGCAGATCACGACCACCAGCATCATCCCATCCACCATTTTGATTGGAACCAACTTTTCCTAAATTTGCAGACATTACCCCGATTGGAGTATCACCCATTGCAAGAGCAAGTCCGACATCTCGAATCATTGGCGCTACTAAATCGCCATCATATCCATTCCCTGGAGTGGCACTGGGTTCTGTATTTGGGTTTCGATTTAGCGCAGTTGCAACCGCGACTACTCCTTCTTGCCATGTAGAACGAAAACCCTTTCCACCGAATTTAGAACCATCTGGAGTTTCAATACCCTCTGAATAAATTTCTTTCAGTGCCTCGTCTAAATATCTTGTACGAGTCATCAAGCGTTGCCATTCTAATCTTTGTTCAATAGTGACAGACATGTAATGGGCAAGTCTCCTAAGCATAAGTTTGACATCGACGATAAAATGGGAGGCTCTACGCTGAATATAATATGAAAGATTACGACGAGGAATTACCTCCATATCTTTTTCATTTTCCATTTTCTCTTCGATTTGTGCGATAACTGCCCTCTCTAATGATTCGGTTAGTCTACTGCTAAACTTGTTCCAAGAAGGTCCTTCGAATTGTTTCGGCTCAGATTCTATTACATGATCCCAAATATCGCAAACTAGAGCAATTCGTGATTCATGTCTTTGTGCTATAAACATTAGAAACTCTTGACGCGCAGCGTCGCTATGGAGTGGTTGTACAAACTTCAATGGCCCACTAGGAGACCAATCCAATCCGAAAATCTCGGGAGCTTCACCTTGGGCCATAACAGCCCCAGAAGTAGCCTACATACAAACGCAACGGGAGATTTGAAGGATTTATTCTTCTTCAATTGCGTCATTTAGAGCCTTCATTGTGACCTTGGTTACAATGATAGTTGCAATTACTGTTGCAACTAGTCCAAGTACCAATAGAGCAATACCTAACGGAGATTGCTTGAAGCCCCCCATTGCATCAGAACTCAATGCTATTGTCCCAACTGCATAACCAAAGTAAGCATATGCCAGAGAATACACGATGCTAGGTAGAGTGGAAAGAAAGAATACACGTGTGGTTACAGGTCCAGATGCCATAACGTAATTTAGCCATTCATCAGGAATAAGAGGAGATAATCTCACCAACACTGAAATTCTCATAGACTCTTCACCTATGGCTGCCTCGATTTTTTGAAGTCGATTATCACTGGCTACAATTTTTGTAATCGAATCTCTAAATAACCACCTTCCAAGAAGAAATGCTAGCAAACCTCCAACTATTGATGCTGTGAAATTTATCACGACTGCAAGCCAATAAGGAAATAATGCACCTGCAGTCACCTTCATTATTGGAGTTGGTGCAAGTATTACTACACCAATTATTAAAATCAATGTAAACAGTAAAGGCGCTAAAGAGCCAAGGTCTTCGAACCAATCCAAGAAGAAAGATATGTCTTTTAAAATATTGAAAATAATTACCGACCAAGTAATGAAAATTATAACACTTATCACAAGTCGGAATTTTACAACATTATTATCTTCAATCGAAATCTTTTCCTGTTTGAGAAAAGACATAGTCTTCACTCCTCTTCAGAATTATTTTCTTTTTCTTCAGATTCTTCTTCTATCTCCGGTAAAGACTCTAAAACATCAGATAACATTTGTGCTGCATCCTCTATTTGGGTGATTAAAGTGACATCAGATACCGCTCCTGGTCGACCAAGACTCCACATTAAATCATGAACTACTTCAGTAGTCAACTTAGTTAATTTCAGTACTTCTAAATCTATTCCAAATAATTCTTCATCCCTTTTTAGAGCGACTAAATCGGGCATTTCATCTAGTATTTCATCCATTTTAGCAACAACTTCATCACCGAGCGATTCTGCTTGCTTCTCCAAAATTTCTTCCATTGAAGTCATTCTAGGTTTCCTTGGCTTGGAAGGTCCAGCTCCACTACCAAGTGTTTTACCACGAGACATATTTCCAAAAGATGGAGCCTCTTCATTTTGTTCAGATGATTCATTTACTTGAGCGGGTAAGTCTTCGGGAGATACATCTTGTACAAGATGATTCAAGGCAATTCTAAGCATATTAGCCATCATGGCTGGATCAAAAGTATCGCTTACCTCTAACCCTTCCTCGTCCATTTGAACTAAAATCTCATCAATGAAGCCAGGATTTATTTTTTCTGGACTAACCAAACCTTTCAACATTGGTAATGCCCATGTAGAATCTCCCATAAGCATAGAAACATCAAAACTTCCTCCACCTCCATTTGGACCTGCTACATCGGCTGGAGGAGGGACGAATTGTTTTCGGGCATGTTTGTTTAATTGCTCAATCAGTAAGGACATGTCTATCGGTTTTGCAATTACTTCTGATACCCCTGCCTGTGCCGCTGAAGTTAGATACTCTTGGCCAGAGTTTCGTGAAAGAATTACAACTCTGCATTTGAAGGCAAATTCAGGGTCGGACATAAGACGTTGTGAAGCATCGATTGCATCACCTGATTTCCAATCCCCGTCCATCAATACTATTTCGGGCATTATAGCCAATGCAGTTCCTTCTGCCTGTCTTAGAGTTCCAGCCCGAGTGATATCAAAACCTTCTCTTTCTAGAGTATTGGCTAACAAAGTACGTCTGCCTTCATTCTCATCAGCAACAATTACCTTGGCCACAATTTTCACCCCCCGATATATGTCATAAATACCTTAAACATTTGAACCTCATGTATAATTCGAACCCATAGGGCCGTAAAATAAGGATGAATTTTGCTGACCGATTATTCTATGTCAGAAGGAGAAGTTTGACTCCATAGAAGAATCCCGCCTTCAATATTGAATAATTTATTTCCATCAAATCCCGAATCCATTAGAAATAATGCTGCCATTTGTGAACGCATACCACTTCGGCACAATAGTAAAATATCTCTGTCCTTAGGCAATGACTGTGATATTGATAATACCTCTTCATGAGCTATTTGCATATCTGTAAAAGAAATTCTAACCTGTTCGTATTCTTGCTTAGAACGGACATCCAAAAGAAATGGGCTCCAACCTTCATTCCTTCTTTTTACACAGTCTGCTGGAGTAATATTTTGGAACATCTTGTTTTGCTCAGTAGTACTTGGCTTTTCAATATCTCGGTTATTAGATTCTGCATCAGCTTGGCACCATCCTTCATCTACAAACATTTTCATGGCTAAAGATAGATCTTGAATTTGTGTTCTATCCTCTACTTTTTCAAAATTTAATCTATTGAAATTCATATTTTCTGCATCATAAATTAGTAATTTTCCAGATAGTAATTGACCAACTCCGGTAATCAGTTTGATGGCCTCTGTTGCCTGAATTGAACCTATTACTCCCGGTAAAACTCCCAATACACCTCCATCTGCACAAGAAGGAACACTTTCAGATGGTGGTGGTTCAGGGAATAAATCTCTATAACTTGGCCCTCCATCGAAATTAAAAACACTGACTTGGCCTTCAAAACGATATATTGACCCATAAACCCATGGTAGGTCAATAATACTGCATAGGTCATCAATCAAGTACCTAGTAGGCAAATTATCAGTTCCATCAACAACTATATCCCAACCATCTTGAAAAATCTCCATCGCATTCTCAGGAGTTAGTCTATGCTTCCAAATTCTTACTTCAACCTCTGGATTTAATTCTTCAATCCTATTTTTAGCCGATTCAGCCTTATTTTGACCAACTGCAGAATTGGAATGAATTACTTGTCTTTGAAGATTAGAAATGTCAACATCATCGAAATCAATAATTCCAATTCTACCGACTCCGGCTGCTGCGAGATAAAGTATAACTGGGCTACCTAAACCTCCTGCCCCAATTACCAAAACATTTGATTTAGAAATATTTTTCTGGCCTTGTAGTCCAATCTGTGGCAAAGATATGTGTCTTGCATAACGATTGATGTCGACCATGTACAAGCCAAAGAGAACTATTTCATCAAATAGCCGGCTATAATTGATTTTCAGTGGACGTGCTCTTCAAGCCATTTTTCAGCATCCATTGCTGCTTGGCAACCCATTCCGGCTGCAGTAATTGCTTGTTTGTATCTAGTATCAACGACATCTCCAGCAGCAAAAACACCCTCAATTGAAGTCATTGTATGCTTTTTGTGAACGATATAACCTTCTTCATCGGTTTCAATTTGGCCGCCCAAGAAAGATGTTATTGGCTTATGGCCGATTGCAATAAATGCTCCAGTAGCAGAAATTTCTTCGGTTGAACCATCTCTAGGGTCTTCTAAAACTGCTCCAGTTAAGCCATTATCATCAGATAGCCATTTCTTGATTTGACGGAAAGTTCTAATCTCTATTTTATCATTATTTGCAGCTCTATCATACATAATTGTAGAGGCTTTGAAAACATCTCTTCTATGAACTAATGTCACCTTGGATGCGAATCTAGTTAGAAATGTTGCTTCTTCACAGGCTGAATCTCCACCGCCAATAACCAATACTTCTTCATCACGGAAGAATGCACCATCACATGTAGCACAGGTAGAAATTCCTCGACCTTTCTGTTCTGCTTCTCCTTCAGCATTCAACCAAATTGATTCGGCGCCGGTTGAAATTATTATCGAATGAGTAAGGTACTCTTCACCTTCAAGACATACTTTGTATGGTCTTTGGGAAAGGTCAACAGATTCGACATTCCTATCTTGAACTTCTAAACCAAATCTCTCAGCCTGTTCCCTAAGTTGCATCATCATCTCCGGACCTCCAATACCCTGCGGATAACCAGGAAAGTTTTCGATATCGGAAGTCAACATCAGTTGCCCGCCAGACATGTATCCTGCAAACATTAGAGGTTCAAGCATGGCTCTGGCTGCATATAATCCTGCAGTATAGCCTGCAGGACCTGAACCGATTATAATCACATTACGTATATCTGACATTTTACCGCCCACATCTTAAACAGATGATACGAGACTCTTGAACATTTACATGCAATAATTAGAAAAATGGTAATAATTTAACTAATTAAAGCATTTTTGTAATTGCCGAAACTGCTGCTCTTGCATGAGGCTCTAATCTCGGCTCGATATGTTCGGGTTCTGCTCCAGGCCCAATAATACCCAATCCAACTGGTTTTTCATGAACTAATTGTAATTCAATGATGGTTTTTATTACTGCTTGACCCATTGCCAAACCGTGTTGTGTCTGCCCTTTTTCGATTATCCCGAGGCAAGCCACGCCGTTGATTTCTTCATCGGCCAAGAGTCGGTCAACTGCAAGTGGTACTTCCATAGCACCCGGCACCCAAATCACATCTGTAATAGTTAGTGATTCCTTAGATGCTTGATCTTTAGCATATTCGAGCATCCGTTCTATCTCATCTTTGTGAAAAGAGCCACATACAACTGCTATTCTATTATTCATTTTATCATCTCATCAGTTTTTGGCAATTATTCTTTCAACTGTTGAAACAATAGTTTGCGTCGTAGAATCTATTTCGATATTTACCGCATCTCCTACTTGCTTTGACGCTATCTTGGTTTGTTTCATAGTTTCAGGAATAATATGTAAATTGAATCTTGAATTGCTAACCTCACCGATCGTTAAAGAAATCCCATCAATAGCAACATAACCTTTTTCAATCAGATATTTTTCTATAGAAGGCGGTGCTATAATCGATAAATCCATACCCTCACCCGAATCGTTTTTCTCATTAACTAAGCCCGTTGCAATAATATGACCCGATAAAAGATGACCTCCAATTTCATCTCCAAATTTTAGTGAACGCTCAATATTTACTATGTCTCCTTTCTCCAATTGACCTAATGTGGTCCTAGTTAGAGTTTCTTTGATTACATCAAAGGAAGCGATTTGGTTTTGAATCGAGGTTGCAGTCAAACAAACTCCATCCACAGATACGCTGGCTCCAATTTCCAGTGATTCGGTATTTGGAAGTTCAATTTTGAAACTCTTAATTGTTTCACCTTCAACAACTTCGGCTATTTCGCCGATTCCTTGAACTATTCCAGTAAACATTCTTTCAACTCACTTTTTTTGCGAAAGGTCGAGAATTCTTGCTATGATTTTCCTAGTACCATCTAGGTCTTCTGATAATCCTTCGACTCTAACCACTTCAATATCTTGGTATCCAAGTTCCCTTAATTTTCTGTTGATAGATTCCTCAGCATGCTCTTGGTCATAGCCTAAGGCAATAATATCTGGCTTCACAATGGGAAGAATATCAAAAATTGGGACTTCGGGAGGATTGCCAATAATAGCATCATCTACCGGTTTTAGGCCTTCAACCATTCGTCTCCTAAGATCGTGATTAGTGACCGGTTCGTGCTTTCTTATCCGTACTGTATCGTCATGGGCGATTACTACTGTCAAGTGTTGACCCAGAGCTTTGGCTTGCTCAAGATAATGCAGATGTCCAGCATGAAGTAGGTCGAAAACCCCGACTGCCATAATTCGCTTCATAGTCTCGCCCCAAATCTCTGAATTCGACATTACACATCATATTGTCGGAACTTACTGACTGCTATTTAGTGCATTGATAATATCAATTCCGTGCAAGAAAGGTATTCCTTTTTGCTTAGCCCAAATTCTAGCATCTTCGACTGAAAGTGCATTATCACCATCAGGTTGTAGCATTTCCGCTCCAATAACTACAGGCGTTGTACCAGATAGTCTAGCTAATCCCACAGCCAATTCAGTATGACCTTGACGTACACTTAGACCGCCTTTGGCTTCTCTACAAACCGGTATGTGACCAGGAGTTCTGAATTCTTGACCTAATGCTTTTTGGGCATCATCGGTATTTGCTCTCTTCAAAGATAATTCATTTGTCAGTTCAGCAAATCTTCTAGTGGTTAATGCCCTATCCTTGTCTGTAATTCCTGTGTAAGTATCTCTGTGATTTATTGAGAGAGTAAAAGCAGAACGTGCATCATAGCGTAAATCATCAGTGATTAACTGCTTCAAAACTGTATGCTGCTTAGTCAATTCAGGGTGAGTGTGTAAATCTTGCAAAAATGGTAACGAAAATTGTTCACCAACTTCGTCCCCAATCGCTAAGAAAAGTAATCCTCCACAATCCTGCCTTAATTGCCTCATAGTACTTGGCTGAGCAAACTGTGCAGAGAATAGAAGGTCAGTCTCCCCTTCCCTCTTTTCTGAATCAAATAAACAAACAGGAAGTCCCTGTGAAAAGGCTTCAATTGCAGCAGATATTTCATCGCTCATGTTAATCGGTCGTATAACTTCTTCATGAACTGTCGCATATAATCATAATACGAAAATAATGAAAATCAATGGTTTTTTTGAGCATTCGACGGAAAGGTGTTATGATAGGACGACCCTTGGGTTGAACCTGCGGGGGGTTGTGAATGCCAGTTAAATTAGGTCCAGCCGGTATTCCTTTATCTTGCAAAGGAAGAACGATTGTTGAAGGAATGGACGATATTATTTCTCTAGGATTAGAGACTATGGAAGTCCAAACAGTACGTATGATCGCCCCTCAACATTTTGAACAATATTGGCAAGCCGGTGTTTTGGCCAACAAAACTAACTTCGAAATGAATATTCATGGCCCTTATTATTCTGAACTACTTGGAAATAAAGTTGAAAGAGGCCGTTCACTAACTAAGATTGAATCGACTCTACAAGCTGCTAAAACAATCAATGCAAGGCATATTACACTTCACGCCGGACATTATGGTGAAATGGGACGTGGCCGAGATGCGAATGAACAACTGGCCAATGTATTTTCAGGAATCGTTGA
>CEOP01141292.1_pt1 | contig 18812 bp, 17 predicted proteins | sample 361301 | NCBI WGS metagenome assembly CEOP01 (sample SAMEA2619548, study PRJEB7988) | marine metagenome | biome: marine biome (ENVO:00000447); feature: deep chlorophyll maximum layer (ENVO:xxxxxxxx); material: "saline water (ENVO:00002010), including plankton (ENVO:xxxxxxxx)" | depth 55 m
TCCTTGACCTTGTCCTTGACCTTGTCCTTGACCTTGTCCTTGACCTTCGCCTTGTCCACCAGCTTCAGATTCGCCACCGCCTTCAGTGCCGCCGTTACCTGCGCCTGCGCCAGACTCCTGGAAGTCTGGGTCGTAAGCATCAGGAATACCGTCACCATCAGAGTCGGAGTATTCACCGTCGTTGGGGTCGTTCGGGAATTGGTCGGTTGCATCGGACTTACCGTCACCGTCGGTGTCGGCATTGTTAGGGTTAGTACCCATTGCGTACTCTTGGGAGTTGGTCAAGCCATCTCCGTCAGGGTCTGCATTTCCGTCACCGCCGTTTGTGGGGTTCAATCCGTTAGCAACCTCCCAACCATCGGGGAGACCGTCGCCATCGCTGTCTGCATTGTTCATATTGGTGCCTTGGCTTTGTTCTTCAGCATTCGTCAAACCATCGCCATCCCAGTCGGCGCCGCCGTCTGAGGGGTTTAGGGGATCTGAACCGTCACCCGAAACTGCTGAAACAGCAGAAAGGGCGAGGAACAAAGATATTAGCACGCTCATCATTTTCGTTTTCATGTTTTTCACTTTCCTTTTATTTTGGTTGTTTTTACACAGAGAACCCGCTGTTCTCTCTATCCAAATCGACAGCGCACGTTGTGAGCTGTTCGATCAGGGAGGTGCACGATGCTACGCACTGGCTGATTATTAGGTCCAAGTGGAATGTAAGGGATTTGCCTTGCACTGACTCGCAGGCAAGCGAAAGCCGGGTGTTGGCTTTCTTGATTATCCTCTTACATTTGTACTTGTTCAAATCCTCCGCATTCATCGTTTTTCACGGGCGTTCATAGGGAACCCAGTGTTCCCTCTAATCCATAGAACAGCCCAACCCTATATGAAAGGCGCGATGGGATGTGTCCCTCAAAACGCGTCGATATCAGTATTGTGATGGCATTTCTGGCGCTGAGGGCAATAAGACAGAAGCCTGGTGGTGGAGGACGAAACGAAGCACCGTTTCTGCAAGTTCAACATCGGCAAACGAGTGGATACGTTCGCCCCCGTGACCCGTTGCTGGCGCAAAGAGCTTGATTCCGTAGGGATTTGAAAGTCTGGAAAGGGCAATCTTAGCAGCCCGAACGGTGTTTGATCCTTTCACGCCTTCTTCTGACAACCCCATTCCAAGCGAATGAATCAATTTGCCTTGACGCACCCCCCCGCCGCCCGCCATTGCGAGAAGTCCCAAAATGATGAATTGGTCACGAGTTGATGCGTCCCATCGATGGGGGTCGCCGTAAAATCTTCCAGAAAGGTCTCCGAGGAAGTCCTGTTGCGATTTACTGAGCGTTTCGGGATTGAGGGGTTCAATCTCATTGCGATCAACCTGCATTTTTTCATTGGGCAAAATTTCATGGAACGGAGTCCATTGAAAATCTCCTAAAATCCAGTTGTTGAATTTCTTAGAAAGAAGGGGGTCTGCTCCCCTCCAACTCCATATGCTGCGCTGGAGCATTTCTGGTGCAATGGAGTCAAACACTTCGGGTGCTTCTTCTGACAGCGTAGTGAGGGCTTCCAACAGCCTCTTATGATACAATTTTTTATTGGCATTCATTCGGTATTTATCACCGAGATAATATTCAAAATCTGAAGTTGGAATCTCGGCGTCTTGGGAAGAACGAGAACCTTTCATGTTTGTAGTGGCGGTGCTCGTTGCTTTTCTTTGTTTTGTTATTGTGTTTTGTTTTAATTTCATTATTGTCCCTCTTTTCGGGGCAAATGCGTCTTTATTTTACGTTTTTACTCTTTTTTATTTCATTAATGAGCCGTTCATGGAACGATGCCTGTGAATGAATAAGTAAAGTAAGCATATATGAACTATCTATCATGAAAATTTCTTACTCATAGAGTAATGTTGGCCGATTCCTACAATTTCATACGGTTTGTCAATGATGCTCCAGCCCTGGGACTGGTAAAATGGAACGGCATGGATCCTTGCCTGCAAAAATCCTGTTTTTGAACCGAAATCCGTGGTCATGATACGTTCGAGTTCACTTAAAACTTGAGCAGCATAACCGTTTCTTTGGTGTTTTGGAAGCGTGCCCATCTGCCTAATTTGAAACGCAGGTCGGGTGGCAGACGAGTTTGCCAATGGTCCAAAGGCGGGTATTGTTGGTGCATTCGGTCCTTTATGATCTGCTCCTGAGCCATCTGAAGAAAGGGGAATGATATGGGCTCGCCCCACACAGAGGACCTGTCCTTCAGATTCAATCCAAGCGTGAACTGCTTCTTCGTCGTCCCCCAAACGTTCGCTCCCAAGAGGCATGCCGAGTGGTTCACGTAAAACCGAATATCGGGTTGCAAAGTAGGACTCCTTCGGCAGCCCCACTTGGTGGTTCAATTCTTCTTGGCCCAATGAAACCACCTAGAATCCGAAGGCAAGCAGAGCCAATACGAAAAGGAGCGGCAAGAACAAAACCGATGCTGGTATTGCACAAAGAAGGCCGATACCTAGGGCGCTATTCCCTCTGGCAAAGGCTGTGACGACGCCGACGATATAAGCAAACGGCAAGAGACAGAACAGCATTTCTCCGTAATCTTGGTTGTTTTGCCAGTACTCTTCTTCGGCATTATAGTCGTGGTAGCTAACTTCCATGTAGATTTGCTCGGCAGTAAATTGAGATGACTTGAACCACAATGTTTGGTTGGCCTCAGTATAATTTCCAATAATCTGTTCCTCATACCTTCCATCATCTCTTTGGTATTCTTCAATAATCGTTCGGGTCCCGGGATTATTGAATCCCCAATGTAATCTAAGTTCTGCTGTTGTTGTATTGTTTTCAAAACAGCAGCCGCTGATGTAATCAATGCTTTCTCCGTCGGCGGTTGGAACTGATTGAACGAACCAACCGTCATCATCGGGAGTGAGGGAATAGGATTCATATCGATAGAAGCTATCCCATTCATCGTCGTATCCGTCTTCTAGCATTGCCGAAAGAAACGATGTCCCGAAGATGACAATCCATGGAATTACAATGCCAAGTAAGAATTGTGGCCATCGAAAACCAACCTTTTGGGGCTGAAGCTGTGCAAATTGCTGCCCACTGTGAGTAAAGGTGTTGACTTGGCCTGAGAGTTGAGGCCCCCCCAAAGAGGATTGGTGTGCAACAAATTGTGATGGTTGTGCTGGCGCAGATTGAGTGGAAACTTGGCCCATGACCACCCCCGAAAGAGGTGGGTGTTGCGGCTGGACTTCTTTTGGTTCTTCTTCAATCGCGAAAAATGGTTTTGCTTTTGGCTCATCGGGAGCCTCAATTTCCTCGCCCATATACTTTGGACGGGAAATCGTGGTTTAAACGAATCTCCTGCCGGCGCTTATGTGAATTCTAAATTAAAATGAAGAAGGGGTGGAAAGACGCGTTGAAATAGGTCATGCCGTTGGCCTAAATGAAGCACGGGTGTCGGAGTGGTTACGTCGGGGATTGCAAATCCTCTTACCTGGGTTCAAATCCCAGCCTGTGCTCCAAAATCAAACGAACTGCATTTTTATCATGCGAGAGTTGAAAGCCAAAAGGGAGCACCGAAGCACCACAGACCGGCCAACGGGAGGAAGAGCACATGCCTGAACTGAATCCGAATTTGGACCTCGTTGGGTCGGGTTTTGCTGCCTTTCTATCTCCTCCAGGGCCAGAGGTTGTTCGTTTCACGGTAGGGCAACCTGACTTTGACACTCCGCTGCCTGTGGTCGATGCGGCGAAGGCCGCTCTTGATCGCGGGGAAACCGCCTATACGCGCCCTCAGGGGAGTGAATCGCTGTGTCAAGCGGTTAGTGAACACCTCAAGCAATTCCAAATCGACGTAAGGCCCGATGATGTGGTCGTCACTCCTGGTTGCAAACAAGCACTGCTTTACGGGATGATGGCGACCATCGGCGCAGGTGATGAAGTACTCCTTCTTTCACCCGCATGGCCGTCATACGATGGAATGGTTCGCCTCGCTGGAGGCATTCCCATCCATGTCCCCGTTAAACGAGAAAATTACCACCCCGACCTTGATGCGCTTGAAGCACACATCACGCCAAATACAAAAGTGATCATTATCAATTCTCCAAACAATCCAACTGGAGCTGTTTACACCTATGAGGAAACAAAAGCCATCGTAGAACTTGCGGTCAAACATGACTTGTGGATTCTTGATGATATGATTTACTCAACGCTGGTTTGGACCGACGAAGGATACACATCACCGTGTGAATTTGATGGTGGAGCTGAACGAACCATTACCATAGGTGGATGGTCAAAAGGCTGGGCGATGACTGGGTGGCGGTTGGGTTGGATTGCCGCATCACAGAAGGTTATGGATGGCGTCAAGAAAATCAATGTCAGTGCTGCAACGCACGTTGCTACATTCCTCATGCCCGCTGCAGAAACGGCCTTGAAACTCACCGAAGAAGTTGAGATGATGACCGAGTCATTCCGTAGCAGAAGGGTTGCTGCTCATGAAGCGTTTTCTTCACTGCCTGGAGTCGTCGTGCCCGAGCCTGAAGGGGCATTCTACATCCTTTGTGATATAGCAGGAACGGGGATGACCGATATCGAGTTTGCAACCTTGGCCCTCAAGGAAGCAAAGGTGCAAGTAATTCCAGGCTCCTTAATGGAAGGCGGTGAAGGTTTGATTCGGATCAGTTATGCTACCTCTCTTGAAAACATACACGAGGGAGTTCGGCGGTTGAAAACCTGGCTTGAACAACGTTCATGAAAGAGCCCTTAGGGCCTCGGCAATGTAGAGGGCGCCACTGAGTACCAGCCCAACCATAATGCCTCTTTGGATGTGATCTCCTTTCCACTTTTTCAACCATCGTTTCCCTATCTTCGCCCCAATCAAGGCCGCACACACAAAGCAAACCAGCAAGCCTGTCTGTTCGGTGACCACTGAAACATCATGAGCCAGATAGATTGGAATCCGAGTGGCATCAACTACCAAAGCAAGTACAGCTGCAGTAGCCGCATATTCTGATTTGTCCGGAAGGCGATTTTGCAAAAACATCGCTCGAAGAGCTCCTTGATGGCCCGTCAGGCCGCCAAGAAAGCCGGAACCAAATCCACCCAGGCGGTCCTCGGCTTCCGGAAGACGGATGTTCGACCAAGATTCTGTTACTTTCAGCGCGGGAAGAACAACCAGTGCAACGCCTACCAACAACAAGAGTGGATCGGAGGGGATAACCCATTGCAGCATTGCGCCGACAAGTGCTCCTCCGAGTAAAACCGGGCCAAATCTCCGTAATGCGGTTCCATCAATGTGCTCCTTGAGCACATGAGCTTTCATGCCGTTATGGGCTCCATGGACAATGGCAACGCCTGCTATCGCTTGATGGGGTTCAAACCAAAGAAGAAAAAGTGGCGTAGTCATGGTAGCCAAACCAAAACCTGCTGGAACTGTAAGGGCGGCTGCGAACATGCAACCGAGCAATCCGAGAACGAACAATGGGTCCAATGCTTTCACCTGTGATTCGGGGGTGCGCAGCGGCGCCCAACCGAGTTACTACGAGTGAGGCCTCTCCATTAAATCAAACTTCTTTGCCCGAGTGCCGTATCATCCGCACAGTGGGTTCATCTAACGGAATTCAAAATTCAACTTGAACCATTCCGTCTTGTTCACGAATAGGGTAAATCTTCAAGTCTTTTTGCTTGGAGAATTTGCCCACAAGACGCCCATAAGGAGGGAAAAGAGGGAAGGGTGACCATTCTTGCAGTGCTCCATCTTCAAGGCGGTGGGTTGTTTGATGCAGCGGACAACGTACGCACCCGTCCTTGATCTTACCACCGTAAGCAAGTGGCCACCTCATATGACGGCACAATGCTTCGGTTGCATGAAGACCCATCTGGCCTTCTGACTGACGAGTCACCATGATCAATTTACCCTTGACAGTGAGCATTTTTTTCTTGCCTGGTTTGAGGCGTTTTGATTTCATTGCGTTATGCCAGGCCATATGCTCACCGTTGTGGGAAGGGGGTCTCAAAGTGTTTTAGGAGGCGTTCTGCACTTGAAAGTGCGCCTTGAACCGAGGGGTGAGCCCGATGGTCGCCAACAACGTACACCCCATCAAACTCAAGCTCTGGTAATGCACGAGCGTGATGACTTGGGTCAATATGGGGGAGTGCGTGACGAACCTTCGTGGTTAACACATGATTCCAATTGTTCACTTGTGCGCCAAACCACGATTTCAGTTCCTGCTGGACCTGTTGTGGAGATGGGTCCATAGCGTCTGCACCGACCAACGTTGCAACAACAAAATGTTGCCCTCCAGGGGACGGATGGAGATTCGTTGGAGTGTGGATGTGAAGCACCTTTCTCCCGTCTTCTCCCCAGCGCTCATTCAACAAAAGACGAGCTTGTCGAAAAGGTGGAGCGGGTGATGAAAATACTACGGTGCTCGTCAGGCGTTCAATCGGGTCATGGGGGTTAGCATATCCAGAAAGAAGTTCCTCGGTAATGTGTTGCGGCGTGGCCAAAATGACCCGTTCGAATTCTACCTGCTCACCGTTGACAAAAACATGATGTTGCGATACCGAGTCTACTTTCGTGTCCAAGTTAATGGTCGCCTGAGTTAAACGGCCGGCGAGTTGTTGCGGTACTGCCGCAATTCCTTTTCTTGGTACAACCATCCTACCATGGGCCATCGCCCCCCAGGTAAAATCTGCAAAGGAAAAACGCTCTGAAAGTGATGGGTCAAGCGTGATCCCCGTAAAAAGAGGTTTGAGAACGCGTTGGGTTGATGGACGAAACCGGCGTTGTTCCAGCCCCATTGCAATGTCTGGACTTGCACTGTCTAAGGAGCGTTCAAGGTCTTTGGAGGAGGTTTGTGTTCTCCATTTTAGGAACCTCATACCGTCGCGAATCCCCACTGCCTTGAGGGTTGAAAACAAATAGCGAGGCGCTTTGAGCGCGTCGCCCATAATGCGTTTTCTCCCTGAAATAGGGTCGATTGAAACGGTGCAGGGGTCCATCGGTTTTGCATCAAGTTTCTCAAGATCAATCCAACGTTTTACTGTAGGGTAAGCAGTATGAAGGACATGAAAACCATTGTCAATGGAATAATCGCCCAAGTCTACGCTGCTCATTCTTCCGCCCACTTTGTCCGCCGCTTCGTAAACGGTCACATGATGTCCGGCTTGATCAAGACCTACAGCGACTGCCAGTCCTGCAATTCCTGCACCGACCACTGCGATGTTCATTTCATCATCCCCGTATGTTCGACATACCGCCATCCAAATGAATGATTTGCCCCGTGAGGTTGTCGGGTGCGCTAGTTAGCAACCAATGCATGCTTTTAGCGACCTCTTCGGGTTGATTGATTCGCTTCAAGGGTATCATTCCAACTGAAGCTTCTCGTATAGCATCGGACCGCAGTACAGACGCCCCCAAGCGAGTCTCCGTCAACCCTGGAGCCACTGCATTGACGCGAATTCCTCGCTGGGCGTACGTTGAGGCTGCAGAGCGAACCATCGCTTCAAGCCCTCCTTTAGCAGCGGAAATGGCTTCGTGATTGGTAAGGCCGTAACTTCCTGCTACACTGGAGGTGAAGACCATGCGGCCCGTTCCGTTACGAAGCATCGCTTTACCAGCAGTTTTGAGCATTATGAATGCTGAGACGAGGTTGGTCTGAATCACGGCTTCAAAATCTTCTACTTTTGTGGCATGTGGTGGACGAAGTGCAATTGAACCAACCAAATGAGCTGCTCCCGCAATTCCTTCGTCTGACCGGCCTTTAGCATGCTCAACGGCTTGAGCAACCGTTGCCTCATCCAGGGCATCTCCCTCAAGGACGTCTGCCCCCTGTTCTTTGAGATGGTTGATGCGCTCCACATCTCGGGCAAGCAACGTAACCATGTGGTTTGAATCTAGAAGTTCTTTTGCAAGAATCTGTGCGATGTCACTGCTGCCTCCAACCAATAAGAACGATTTTGACATGAATGTCAATCCGTCCTGTTGCTTTTATATTCCTGTTTTTCCAGCCCATGAACACTCCTTCAAATGGGGGGAGCCCGGAGTTGTATTTGTGTTAAGAGACTCGCACCCGGCCATACACAACACGATTGTGGAGGCTCAAAGCATCCACATTTTGGGTGCAGGACTTAATCCTGACCGCCCCGCTCACCGCGCCATCCATGATTTAGATGACAGGGGCTGGAGGCTCGTCCCCATTCACCCTAATGATGCAGGGGGGAGTATCTTGGGGCGGCCTATTCGACCAAATATTGAGCACGGAACTGTTCCGGAGGTCGTGGTGTTTTTTCTTGCCCCAGAACGTGCAAAGACTGCTGTAATGGAACTGATGGTTCGTTTTCCTCTTGTTGAAATACCCCTGTTGTGGTTTCAACCTGGGTCGGAGCATGAAGATGTGTTGGAAATGCTCAACGAAGCAAATGTTACGCACATTGTTGATGACTGCATCGTTCGATTCGCACAACGCCACCATCTAAATGCAGCCAATCCTGAACAGCACAAACAATGGTACTTGCAGCGCGCATCGTCAGAAGGCGACGGTTGTTCAGTGTGGGAAGTACATGAACGGGATTCATTTGTTACCTCACCGCCAGAATCCCTTGAATGGTGTGGTGATTTCATTGATTTAATGACATCCACTCATACGATACCAAAATACATCCGTTCGCTGAGTCCATCAAATGAATCGCTTGAAGATACCGCTATTCGACTGGCGGGAAACGCAACATAGAGTACAAGTTCAAGACTCTACAATTTTGTAAAGTGAACCGTTGCTGCCAAATATTGCGTAGTAAAGGGTGCCATCGGGATGGAAGACAATTGGAAGAGGGGTTCCCGCATCCCACGCAAATTGCGAAATGGACGACGTGTAGGTCCCGTCAGCACCAAGTCGTACATCGATCTTGACAATCTCATGCCCCTGGGGCAGTAAGGTGTTCCAAGACCCGTAAACGGTCGCGTAGAGGGTGAACCCCTCGGACGGATCAAGTCCTGGAAGGGATGAATGAATTGGACGGACGTCAACACCATTCATCGAGGTGTGAGGCGTCCATGTTCCAATTGGCGCCTCAGTTCCGCTGGGGACAGGACTGTCAGGTTCATCATCCGGCCAACCATAAGCTGCGCCTTCAACAAGGAAGTTGAGTTCTTCGGGAGGGTGGTCGCCTTCCCAATCCCTACCGTTATCGGTGAAAAAATAGCCGTGTCCATCAACCCATACGCCATCAAAGGAATTGCGAACACCACTAGCCAAAACGCCGTGCTCTCCCGTTGTTGAATTGACCCAAAGAAGAGCTGCGTTACGAGCATCTTCTTCGGCACAAACATTGCAGGTAGAGCCGCTGTGCCAGATGAGTGTTCCATTGTTCAACATGTTGACTGAATTGGTTTGATGGATTTTTGCAGCGATGCCAGAAACCAGAGTCTGAGCATCGACAAACACTCCGTTTTCATCCACTGCATATTTCGTCAATGTGCCAGCTTCTGAAACATAAGCCGATCCCTCATCTAAAACGAGTCCATGCGGACGGTCAAGGCCGCTTAAAACAACCCTTCGCTCGTCAGAGGTTACGTTCAACTCGATGATTTGGTCGCCATCACGGTCGCAAATCAAAAGATGTTCAGCGTCGGCCCAAACAAGACATGTCGGCCCTCCAATCCCTTTGGCTACCATCTCTACACGGTAACCATCCATGACGGTAGGATCGTCACCCGACACGTATGGGTATGCTTGGCGCACAAGCAGGAGCATCACGATGAGAATCGCAAGAGGTAGAATGTGCTTACGCATTGCAATCTTATGCAGATGTGCCTTGGTTTTGAACGATTCGTAGTCCTACTGCCTCAAACATCACCAAAAGCAATTGTTTGAGCAGTCTGGTTCATTCTGCTTCTGATCGACGCTCAATAATGATCAGTGCTCCAATCATGGAGACAATTACTGTTAGGATAAGGAAACCTGGCGTATCTTCGCTTTCATCGCTTGATGATTCTGAGGCATCTTGGGTTCCACCAGTACCAACAATCACTTCTCCGAACATGTTGAGCTCAACGTGTGGTTCACAAGCATAGTAGAATGTTGTATCTTCGGTGAAGGTGTGAGAAAAGGCAACGTCAGAGGCTGCGGCTCCTGAGGTTATGCCGTTGTCCACGAAGGTTTTCGCTTTGCTTGAAGTAATTTCCTTGACGTTGTGGGGCATGCTGGCATCTTCCCACAGCCAACAGACGGTTTGTCCGACGTTGATGTTAACCACTGCAGGAGAGTACGCATATCCGGTTGAACCAATGCCTACCGTCACCGCACAATCGATGCCGTCAAACGGGTCAACGACAGTTGGTGGGTCAGCAGGTGGCATCAACACTTGATCGATGACATGGATGACGCCGTTGGACGCCGTGACATCCGCTAGGGTGACATTGGCCATCGAGGAGCCGACCATTACCGACTCGTTTGCTACATGGATCATCAGGGTATCTCCATTGAAGGCGGTTACGTTCGTCATTCCCTCTGGAAGGTCAGACGAGGTTGTTGTTCCAGCGACGACGTGATAGAGCAGAATGTCGGACAATGTGGCGATTTCCTCTTCTGTGGTGAAATCGTTAAGGTCAATTCCTGCAGCAGTAAATGCAGCATCGGTTGGGGCAAATACCGTGAACGGGCCATCACCTTGGAGGGTTGTCACCAAATTTGCTTTTGTTAGGGCAGCAACAAGGGCCGTATGTACGCCGGTTCCGGTTGCAATGGTTGGGATGTCCGCTGGGTCTGCAGGGGGCATGAGGACCTTGTCGATAACATGTATGACACCATTGGAGGCCATAACATCCACTGTGGTAACATTTGCATCACCAATCATGACAGTTCCGTTTGATACGCTGAATGTTGTATTGTCGCCATTGACCATCTCAACGCTTAGGCCGTCAGTTACCCCTGATGATTCAACTTGACCGGAGGCGACGTGATAGAGCAGAATGTCGGAAAGCGTAGCGTTCTCCTCGGGAGTGTCAAAGTCTGCAAGGTTGATTCCGGCCGCTGCAAACGCAGCGTCAGTTGGGGCAAACACCGTGAAGGGGCCTGTTCCTTGCAAGGTTGCCACTAAGTTAGCATGGGCGAGTGCGCCGACCAGTGCAGTGTGGATTCCAGTTGAAGTAGCCACTGTCGGGATGTCTTGCAGGTCTGCCGGCGGCATGAGGACCTTGTCGATGATGTGGATGACGCCGTTGGACGACATGACGTCGGGTGTGGTAACATTGGCTCCCTCAATCATGACGGAATTGCCCGTTACAGTGAAGGATGCATTGTCTCCATTCTCCATCTCAACACTGAGTCCGTCGGTGACAGCAGAGGATTCTACCTGACCTGAATAAACGTGATAGAGGAGAATGTCTCTCAAGGTGGCGTTTTCCTCGTCGGTATCATAATCGGTCAAATTGATACCTGCCGCTGCAAATGCTGCATCGGTGGGGGCAAATACCGTGAAGGGTCCCGTTGCTTGCAGGGTAGTCACCAAGTCTGCGTGTGCGAGCGCTGCTACGAGCGAGTCATGGACGCCGCTGTTGGTTGCATTCGTTGGAATGTCGTCACTTGCGTCTGCTGATACCGTAAACGGGATGGTTGCGAGAAGGAGGCTTGCTGTTAGAATGAATACACTTGTACGCTTCATGGGGCCTTTATCGATGGGAGCCCTTTATAGACGGATGTATTTTTTTGTCAAACAAATGGAGACCTGTATTCGTGCACATCCTCTGCAATTCGTAACAGTTGATTGTACTTTGAAACCCTGTCTGACCGAGCGGGCGCTCCGGTCTTAATTTGCCCCGCTCTCGTACCTACGGCAAAGTCTGCAATCGTCACATCTTCTGACTCTCCGCTGCGATGAGAAACGACGTTGTTGAAGCCGTGTGTTGTCGCCAGATCCATGGCCTCAAGTGTTTCAGTAACGGTTCCTACTTGATTGAGTTTGACGAGCATTGCATTTGCTGCACCCAATTCAATACCTTGAGACAAGCGTTGGGATTGAGTAACAAACAGATCGTCACCCACGGATTGTACCCTGTGTCCGTTTGCTTTTGTGAAGGAAGCCCATCCTTTCCAATCATCCTCGCCAAAGCCATCTTCAATCGATAAAATTGGATATTCGTCCAACCATCCCGCATACATGTCAGACAATTCTTCGCTGGAGAGGACCTTTCCGTCCATGTGATAGCCGTCGTCGTGATGGAATTCTGTTGATGCAACGTCAAGAGCAATGCCAATTTGTTCGGTTGAATAACCAGCTCCTTCAATCGCCCGAACCATGTATTTCAGACCATCTTCGTTTGAAGGGAGATTCGGTGCAAAGCCTCCTTCATCGCCAATTCCTCCGAGGAGGCCGTCTTTCTTGAGTTCATTTTTCAGCGAATGGTATGTTTCCACTCCTGCACGAAGCCCTTCTTTAAAATCATCAAAACCATGGGGCATAACCATGAATTCTTGGACGTCAACATTTGAGGCAGCGTGGGCCCCGCCATTTAGAATATTCAGCATCGGGACGGGCATCAATCCACCAGCAACGCCACCAACATACTTCCAGAGAGGGAGTTCGTGATACGCAGCCCCAGCATGCAGGCAGGCCATTGAGGCTCCAAGCATTGCATTTGCACCAATGTTCGATTTATTTGGCGTTCCATCAAGTTCCAGCATCACCTCATCGATAATGCGTTGCTCATCTACCGGAAGCCCAACAAGGGCCTCCTCCAGTTGTTCTTTAACATTAAGAACGGCTTGCTGTACGCCCTTTCCCATGTAGCGATTTTGGTCTCCGTCCCGCAGTTCAAGTGCCTCATATGCACCTGTAGAAGCACCGGAGGGTACAATGGCTCGGCCCATAAGAGACCCTTCAACATAGCAGTCAACTTCTACGGTTGGCTGCCCACGACTGTCCAAAACCATTCTTGAGTCTAATCCAGTTATGTGTCCTGACACAATACTCCCTCGTTACGGCCAAGTGAAGGAAGGTTTTGAATGAAGCGGGAGTTATTGGCTCCTACGGTTCAACCACGCCATCCAACGTGCTACATTGGCCTGGATTTGAGGCACTTCAACTTCGGACATGCCTTGTACCACCCAACACAATTGTTCTTCTAGTGGCGATATCGAAAATAACTCAGCTTTGAACACGGGTTCGTCGTCGATCAATATATGCCTGCGGCGGTCTTCAACAAAACAATGAATCAGTTGTCTTGGGAAATGATGGATGATCGATTGTTGCGGGCAAAGAAACACGAGAGATTCGTTCAAGAAGAGAAGTGACTCACCAGTCATTGGATTCAACTCATGGAAATGAATCGGTGTGTCTCCAAACATTGCGGCAATGTCGATTTGGAACCAATCCTGCTGACTCACTGGAAAGTCGCACTGTGAGAAGTGGTCGAGAAATGCCTGCAGGCCGGCTTCTTCACTGAGGCCTTTGGTCCGCATCAAACCAATGTGGTAGGGCTTCCTTTTGAACCCCCCGAAGATTTCCGCAAATTTATTATTCGTGTATTTTTCCGTTTAATGGAAGAAAAGGGCGCTTTTTTGATTGTTGATGCCAATAATTCCTGATAAAATGCCCGTAAGAGGATTGAAATAGGAATTCGTTGAGAGACCCTCATGCCCCGAATAGCAGAAATTGACCGTGCCATCTTAGCCCAATTGCGAAAAAACGGTCGAATGTCATATGTCGACCTTGCGTCCGTGGTCGAAGCAAGCGAACGAACGGTCCGTACACACATCCGTAATATGGAAGAAACCGGGACCATCCGAGGTTACACCATCCGAGAAGGTGGCGTTGGCTTAACTGCGCTCGTCAGAATAAAGGTAGCACCTGGGTCCGAAATAGGGTCATTCGCTTCAGAAGTGACCGGTTGGGATGGAATTGAAATTGTCTATGAAGTATCGGGCGAAGCGGATTTAGTAGCACTTGTCCATGTTGATGATACCATGGCCTTGCGGACATTATTGGACAAAATGTGGCTTGCAGCACCGAATGAAATCGCAAGCACAACAACAGAATTGGTTTTGGAACAATACTGATTATTCCTGCTCCTCTTCCGATTCGTCGTTTGCTGGTTTCGGGGGCGAATAGTCAATGCCACACGACCTGCATACCATCTCGTCGTCCCAATCACATTGCCGTTTGCATCCAGTCATACACTCCACCTACGATTTCCACTTGACTGAGCATCCTATTGATTCAGTGACTGTGATTGTGGGTTCGCTCCCACCTAATATTGCAACGATGGCTGCGTTCAACTCCCGAGATGAAACATCATTTGGATCTCTTGGACTGTCATCCATTCGGCCTTTGTATACCAAACGGCGGTCAGCACCAAACAGGAAGAACTCCGGGGTGCGCTTTGCCCCGTATGCGCGCGCAATGTCTTGTTCGGAATCATGGAGGTAAGGGTATGGCATTCCTTTCTTTGCTCGCTTTTGCATGTTTTCAAACGAGTCGTTCTCGTAGACAAGAGGGTCGTTTGAATTGATGCCCACAAAACCAATGCTATTCTGGTTGCAAAAGTCAGCCATGGCGTCCATTCGAGAGATGCTTGCAACAACATAAGGGCAATGATTGCACTCAAACACGACAACGAGGCCGCCTGAACCAAATGCTTGCTCCAGGGAAAGTTCCTCGCCTCCAACGTTAGGGTTTGCATTCAACAGACGAAACGAGGGGGGGGCATCACCGATTTCAAGGGTCATGGTGCACTGTGGAGGTCCTAACTCAAAATGCCTTGCTTTGGCCCTCAAAGAATAAACAGGTAAGAAACGGCGCCTAAAATTGCAACAAGGCTTGCTATGATAACGGGTTTGAGGTAATCGGATGGCCCACCTTCACCATCGTGAGTGGGGGCTTGGGCAGGTAAATCTGGTAGATCTTTCTCTTCATCACCAATAGTGCCCTGCGCATCCCAATACGCCTGCTTAGCTGCTGCGCCGGCTTCAAGTTCGGCTTCGATACGAGCTTGTTCCGCTCGGCGGGCTTCTTCAGCCAAACGGGCTTCTTCAGCCAAACGGGCTTCTTCAGCCAAACGGGCTTCTTCGGCTTCGATACGAGCCTGTTCCGCTCGGCGAGCTTCTTCAGCCAAACGAGCCTCTTCAGCCAAGCGGGCCTCTTCGGCTGACCGGGCTTCTTCAGCCAAACGAGCTTCTTCAGCCAAGCGTGCTTCTTCAGCCATACGAGCTTCTTCAGCCAAACGAGCCTCTTCTGCCAAGCGGGCTTCTTCAGCCAAACGGGCTTCTTCGGCAAGACGGGCTTCTTCAGCCAAACGCTCTTCCTCGGCAATACGGGCTTCTTCAGCCAAACGCTCTTCCTCGGCCAGTCGCTCCTCTTCTGCCAACCTTGCTTCCTCGGCTAAACGCTCTTCCTCGGCCAGTCGCTCCTCTTCTGCCAGCCTTGCTTCCTCGATTTTTCTAGCAGCCTCAGCAGCTGCTCTTTTTGCTGCTGCTTCCTCGGCAAGACGGCGGATTCTGTCATTGATTGCATCTGCGTTTTTATTGCGATAGCGAGTAAGAATTGCCTCTCCCATCTTGATGAAATCTTCTTCGGAGATGGCGGATACCAATTCCCGAGTGGCCATCAAAATACGTTCAACGTCTTCAATGACGAATTCACCTTCATGCGCATTGAGTTCATTGCGGAATTGTTGATAAAATTCCCGTTGTTCCGCAGAAATCGCCCCGTCTTGGGTCATAAAATCCTGCAATGCGGTTAGGATTTCGGTCAAGTTGAGTTCTTCAATTTCCACGACTCGCCCTCCCCTACAGGCTGGGCAATCAGTGGGTCGTCATCAAGTTTCTCTCACACTCTGCTAGCCGTGTTTTGGCAACCGTATGGTTAGGGTCGATTGAGAGAACGGCTCGCCATGCTGCTTCCGCTTCATCAACACGGTCGGATTTGTGGAGTAATGCTGCGATATGGAGGCGGGCATCGAGGTGTTGTCCGTCACACCTAACAGCGGCTTCAAAGTCAGACAATGCATTGTCTATTTTCGCCCATTCTAGATAGAGAAGGCCGCGTTGATGCCATGCAGGTGCGTGTTCTGGAGAGTGGCGCAAGGCCTCATTAAGAGGGGCTTCTGCTCGTTCTGGTCGGTCCATACTCATGTAACACGCTGCGAGTTGAGTCAAAGCATGTGTATGATGGGGGGCTGATTCCAATACATGACGGAATTGTTTGCTGGCTTGGTCCCATTCGCCCAGCATCATGTGTCCTTCGCCCTTTCGAACACGAGCCAGCCCGAGCATAGGGGCGAGATCCAAGAGAATCTCGGCGTCATCAAGAACACGTCGCCCTTCATCAAGCGCCATGGAAATTGAGCTGCGGTTCAATCGCGCACGGATGTGTGCAGGGTCCTGTTCCAAACATTCGGTGAAATTTTTGTGAGCTAAATCGAGGTGGCCGGTTCGTGCCGCAATGTTTCCCCGAACATAGGCCACGGTTGCACTCGCCCCGTGGACGTCTGCTGCATCAATGTACCCAGCCGCTGCATTTACATCGTTTGTATCCAATGCTAAGAGGGCCGATTCTGACGCAACCGACGCATCGTTTTCATCCATAAGTCTACGAGCACGAGCCAGTGATTCGCCGGCAACCTCAACCTCCCCAAGGAGGCGCTGAGTCCGAGCAAGGCCAAGCCACCCTACTCCCAATTCACGATCGAGTGCAAGGGCTCCATTGAATGACTTCAGTGATGCATCAAGCAGGGATGTATCGGTTTGTCCAGTCCCGTCTCTGTGACGGTCTGCATGAGCAAGGTGCAATCGTCCCTCAACCGCATGGAGAAGTGCGTGGTCAATGCCATCGGGAGTTTGAGAGAGAAGGTTTTGTGCCTCATCAATGCGGTGATTCAACAGGAGTTTTCCTGCAATGCGGGCACGTAATTCCCCGTTCATTGGCTGATTTGTCAATGCTCCCATCAGCGTTTCTTCGGCAGCTACACCTGAACCTTCCAATTCCAATAATTCGGATTTGAGGAAGATGGCGTCAACCCCGCCTGCATTCAATGCAACAGCATGGGTTGCTGCCTTGAGAGCGTCGCGATCATTGCCATTTCCGCCTGCCAACAACCGTGCTTTAAGCGCCCATGCTTCACCGCATTGTCGTTCCAATGTCAAGCAGCGTTCGTTTGCTTCAAGGGCAAGAGTCGGTTCACCATCGGCTTCCAAAAGAAGGGCGTAAGACAGCCAATCCTCATGTCGGCTTGGGTCTTCACCAAGTGCTTGTTCAATGGCTTCAAGTGCTTCTGAACGGGCTCCTGCACGCGCTCTCAACCCCGAAAGTAACGAACGGTCAGCAGCTGTATCCACTCCAAGGGCTTCCAAACGGCGCACTGCACGTTCTGCTTCTTCATCACCCATCGATGCTAAAAGATGGGCATGGGAACGAAGAAGGCTCGGATCATCGGGGGATATTTTCATGCGGGCCTCCAACCAATGTCGTTGCAAAGCCTCATCACCTCGTAGCCGCGCAATGTATTCAAGTCCTTCAACAATACTCGCATGGCCTGGCGATTGATGATATGCCGACCCAAGGGCGCTTTCCGCCCAGACATGATGTTGGATATTGAGTGCACAAAGACCGAGCCTGTGTGCCGTATCTGCGTTCATTCGGAGGTCGGTCATAGTAATTTGATGAGTATCGAGAAGCACGAGGAGTCTTCTTAGCATCGATTGGTGGGTCGGCGTCAATGTAGAGACTCCGACGGATTCAACGGTTTGATGCTGAACAATGCTTTCCAAAGCACGGCATATTTCGGAAAGTTCCATCGCAGGTGTTGATGATGTTTCGTGTCGGCTCAAAAAGGAATGAACCGTTAACGAAGCGTCAATTTCAGGATGAATGGCTCGGAGAGAATCCATTGTATCTTGCATGGTGTTTATTTGATGCTGTGCATCTTCCGCAGAGCGGTTGAGTTGATGGAAATGGGTCGCTTGTGATTCTCTAAGTAAAATCTGCATGTCCAAGAGACGGGTGACGTTTCTGCTGGTATTCAGCATCCAGTACCCAACTGCTCCTGCGACACTTAGAGAAGTTAATCCGATGGCGATGGCAAAAGCGCTCATTGACCCCCACCCGTCCAATGTGCCTTTATGGTCTGCGGCGAAATCTACCCTTGTCAGGGGCATTTACAGGGTGTTTTTGATAACCCGAATTGTACGAATTCAGCATAATTCTCCATTTTTACCCGCTGTCTTTGCTCACATTGAAAGGCTCCCTGCAACGGAGGAGGTTTGGTGAGGACCATTGGAAGGCGATACTGAGGGGGGTGTTTGGTACTCTGAGCGCCTGGAATCACTCGTCCGATTTGGGTTTGACAGAAAGCCCATTGAGGAATTCCTTAGTGAGGGGGAGGCAAATGTTGTTGACCGTTTAGCATGGCTTGAGGCCCGCCGGGAGCAGGCATCACATCTCGAAGACCGTATTGTTTCATTTCGCTCCAACCACCCACACTTGGGATTGGAGTTCTCAACAACTGCTGATTTACTTACCGACCCGTTCTCCATCAGCGAAGCATTCTCGGAGTTTGAACGGTTGATGATGCAGCATGCGCCATGGGAGCCCTCGTTGGAACGGGGAAAGGTTGCTTGGCATGAGCAGGAAAAGGGTGAGGATTGGAGTGCATTGTATGGGCGCTTGGCAAAGCTTGACCCCTCAAGTATAACTTCTGTGCAAATCCTCTATCCTCTGTTTGAGCAACCTGAGCGTTTTGACGAGTTGTTTCGTCATTTGAATACAATTGAAATGGACGAGTTGCGGCAACGCAAGGTCATGCTTGAGGGGGTTGAGTCATTGAGGTCAATGGGATAT
>CEOP01027102.1_pt1 | contig 18771 bp, 15 predicted proteins | sample 361301 | NCBI WGS metagenome assembly CEOP01 (sample SAMEA2619548, study PRJEB7988) | marine metagenome | biome: marine biome (ENVO:00000447); feature: deep chlorophyll maximum layer (ENVO:xxxxxxxx); material: "saline water (ENVO:00002010), including plankton (ENVO:xxxxxxxx)" | depth 55 m
CTGTTTCAAGAACTGCCCAATTTAAATTACGATCGATCTCTGATAATGTTATAATATCAATCTTTTTATTTGAATAAAGTTTTGTAAGAAGATTATCAACTAATGAGTTTTTTAAATTAAACCTTATGTCAACAAGTATAACATCTGATCTCACATTTTGTTCAGAAAAAGCAGATTTTAATAATATTTCGTAACAACCATAATTAACCTCAGAGACTACGTATTTATTATCTCCAAAAAATCTTAGAAAAAAATAGAGTATAATAGGAAGAAGGATTGAAAATGAAAGGATAAAGGCCTTTTTCAAGTTAACCATTAAAAGTAAATAGCTTGGTATATAGCATCAGCTTGAATAAATAATGCACCAAGTAGCCATACAACAAATACACATGGTATCAGTATTGTCCACATTAAAGATTTTTGTTCATGAGCTAAGTGCATAAACTCTCCTACTATATAACCAGCTTTGACGAAAGTCATACCAATAAATAAAAATATTTTAAAACTTTTCCATGACTCAGGAAACTGTAGTGCAACATAGAACTCTGCTGCGGTTACTAAACCCAGTATTATAGCAACTTTCCAAATCTTCCAAATTTTAGATTTATCAGCAGGTTCTGGTTTAATAGAAGAAATTTCTGGTTCGATCATAACTCTACACTAAATAAAAAAAAGTAAAAACAAATACCCAAACTAGATCAACAAAATGCCAATATAATCCTACTTTCTCAACCATCTCATAGTGACCTCTTCTCTCTAATATCCCAACAGTTGCTTGGTAAAATATTAAGAAATTTAATGCCACTCCGCTAAATACATGAAATCCGTGAAATCCAGTTATGAAAAAGAAAAATGCAGCAAAATCAGGAGGGCCGTATTGGTTAGTCTGTAGGTTTGCTCCATATATTATACTTCCATCAAGAAGTTTAGTGCCTGCATCGGTTCCATGAATAAAATGTGACCACTCCCAAGCCTGACAACCTAGAAAGGTAAGGCCACCAAATATTGTCCAAATCATCCACTTTTCGACTGCCTGTCTATCCATTCTATGTCCGGCTTCTACAGCTAATACCATAGTCACACTACTTAAAATTAATATAAATGTCATAAGTCCGACAAAAACTAGAGGTAACTCAACTCCGTGAAAAAATGGAAATGCCTCAAAAACCTTTTCAGGTATAGGCCAGTAAGATTGGGAGAAGGAGAAATCTGATAATGTACCTTCATAGCCTGGGTGTCTAAATCTTATTACACCGTAGGCAATCAGAAAGGCAGAAAAAGTAAATGCATCAGAAATAAGAAAAAACCACATCATAAGCTTGCCATAGCTAGCCTTAAATGGTTCAGTTCCACCTGACCAAAGGTCTTTCTTAGAAGTAGGTAAAGTAGCTTGGTTTGCCATTTTTATATATTATAAAAATACAAAGTTAAAAATAAATAAACCCACATTCCAGCAAGAAAATGCCAGTAAGTGGTAGACATTTCGATGCTTAATAAGTTTTTAGAATGAATATTTAATTTAATTGCTGAGTAATAAATGTATAATATAAATATCAGACCGGAAATAAGATGAAACGCGTGAACACCGCTAAGTATATATATAAAAGAACCATCAGGGTGTCCAACAAAATAAACACCGCCCTCAACTAGCTGAACCCAACCATAATATTGGAATAAAAGAAAAAAAGTCCCAGTAATAAAACTACCTAATAAAAATATTTTTTGTGTTCTAAAATTATCTTTCTTAGATGCAAAATAAGATAACTGCTTAAAAATACTACTTAGAATTACAACAACTGTGGAGTAGTAAAACATAGAGGGGAGGTCGACATTGAATCCTCCTGGCTCTCCTTTTTTTACTATGTATGCACTTATTAATGAAACAAAAATCATAGAGATTGATATCATAAATATCCATATTAAAAAGATATTTGGATTCATTCTTAAAATATTTGTATTGGTTTTATTTTTCATAATTCTAAATTTTATCTAATACATAACTAATTTGTACAATTGGGAGGTATATAAATGAACTAAACATTACTTTAAGAGCTGAGTCTCTTGAATAATCATTTATTAGCTTGAAAGTTTGAGCTAAAAATATAATTGCCAGAAGTACTGCAACTGCACCTGATATTATACCTGTTATTCCAAAAATTGTTGGAAGAAGACCTAATGGAATTAGAAACAAGGTATAGATCATAATATTTACAGCAGTTTTCATATTTTTTTCACCATTATTAGGAAGGAGTTTGAATCCAGCTTTTTTATAATCATCATCATACATCCATGCTATTGCCCAAAAATGTGGGAACTGCCAAATAAATTGAATACTAAAAATAATTATTGCCTCTAAAGTTATCTGTCCCGTTGACGCTACCCAACCAATAAGTGGTGGAAGAGCACCCGGAATTGCACCAATAAAAACAGCAATAGGACCAATTTTTTTCATAGGAGTGTACACAAAAGAATATAATATTAAAGAGATAAGTGATAATAATGCTGCATATATATTTAGATAGTAAGAAATTAAGGATAAACCAACTATCATGGAGGTAAAAGATATTAGTATCGATTTCTTTATCGATACTCTATCAGTTGGAATAGGTCTTTTTTTTGTCCTTTCCATTAATTTATCTAAATCTCTCTCAAAAATCTGATTATTTATTACTGAAGAGGAACTAACAAGATATCCTGCTATTAAAAGAATAAAGACTTCATTAATATCAACTGATTTAGAGGAAATAAGAAAACCAAAAACAGAAGATAAAGAAACTAGGAGTGAGAGTCTAAACTTAGATAGCTCGAAAAAAATTTTAATATTTTCTATAATCATATAAAGCGCAAATATAGTTTTTGAGATTATAAGATTCATTATACTATGTTTTTTTTAAAAGAAAAGTTTAATAGAAGAATATAAAATTGTAATCCAAAAGCCAAGAAAGCTATAAGGAGATGTATAGGCTGAAGTATTATAGGAATTGAAAAATAGGCCATTCCTGCTCCAACTAAAATTTCAGATATAATTAAAAGGAGCATCATTACTGAAATAAGCCTAAAAAAATTATGTGATTTAAATTTAATATAAATCGTTATAACAGTTAGTACCTGAAATAAAAGAATTAAAATAGAAAATGATCTGTGAATTTTAAATGTATTATTCAACGATTCTATAATATTTTCTCGAAAATTAAATCCATATAATTTTAGTAGTTCATCAACTGATTCCCTGACATCTGTTCCTAAAACCATTTGAATCATAAATAATATCAAACTAGAAATAATAAAAAAATTCAATATTCCACTTCCTATATAATTGTTATTAGTTCTTGATGATAGGTGATAACAGAGTATTACATTACATATTATTAACAATGCTACAATTACATGAAATGTAATGAGCCCTGACAGTAAATTTGTTGAAACTACTATTGAACCAACCCAAGCCTGAAAAAAAACTAATATTAATGATAAAAAAGATAATAAAATCAACTTTCTACTTACGGGTCTTATAAATAGAGAACTCAAAAAAACAAAAATTAAAGAGAGACCAACTAATGCTCCAATTAACCTGTTTATATATTCTGTCCATGTTTTATATACATTAAACTCCTCTCCTTTCTTAATATCTGGATCATTATTAATTTTATTTGACAATTTTTGAAATCCAAGTAATGATAAAACAGAACTTAATCTCTCATTTTTTTTTATTCTTCCCTTAACAAATATTTCTTCATAATTTTCAGGTAATTCACTAACAGAAGTTGGGGGGATTAACATACCAAAACATTTTGGCCAATCTGGACAACCCATTCCAGAACCAGTACACCTAACAACACCTCCTGCTAGGATTAGAATGTAGAGGAGAGTAAGGCTAATCTTTGTTGTAAGATTATAATTATTTCCTAACCATTTAACCATTATATGAAAAGAGAAGGTCTACCTGCTAGTGTCATCAGGCATATTTGACTCAGGTGTTTTTGATAATGGTATATTCTGAGGTATGAAATCTGTCTCAGAACCGGGCTTACTGTAGTCATATGGCCACCTTTCAACTTTAGGAAGTGCTCCTGGCCAGTTTCCGTGTCCTGGCTCTACTGGTGTAGTCCACTCAATTGTATTAGAATTCCAAGGATTTTTAGGTGCCCTTCTTCCTCTATACATAGAATAGAAGAAATTGAACAAGAAAAGAAATTGAACTGCAAAGGTTATTATAGCAGCAAAACTTACAAATGTATTAAGGTCTATAAATGATTCAATTCTTCCAGTTTCAAAATTTGTGAATGAATAGTATCTTCTTGGAAATCCAGCAATACCTATGTAATGTAGAGGAAAGAAAACTAAGTATGCACCGATAAAAGTAACCCAAAAGTGAATATAACCCAATGTTCTATTCATCATCCTACCAAACATTTTAGGGAACCAATGATAGACTCCAGCAAATAATCCAAAAAATGACGCACTACCCATAACAATATGAAAATGTGCAACCACAAAATATGTATCATGAAGATTTATATCTACAACTGAATTTCCTAAGAATAATCCTGTAAGTCCGCCCGAAATAAAAAATGAGACTAAACCAATTGAAAATAACATGGCAGGAGTAAATACGATGTTACCTCTCCATAATGTTGCTATATAATTAAAAGCTTTTACGGCTGATGGGACAGCAATTATTAAAGTTAAAATTGTAAATACTGAACCAAGAAAAGGGTTCATTCCCGATATAAACATATGATGCGCCCAAACAACAAAAGAAAGAACTCCAATTCCAAAAATAGAATAAACCATAGCTCTATATCCAAAAATTGGTTTTCTAGAGCAGGTAGCAATTATTTCAGATGTTATACCTAAAGAAGGTAAAATAACAATATAAACTTCAGGGTGTCCCAGAAACCAAAATAAATGTTGAAATAAAATCGCACTACCACCTTGGTTAGATAGAGCTTCGCCTGCTATATATATATCTGATAGGTAAAAACTAGTTCCAAAGGACCTGTCCATTATCAGTAGTAAAGCTGCCGATAAGAGAACAGGAAATGATAAAACTCCAAGAATTGCTGTAACTAAAAATGCCCATATAGTTAACGGCATTCTGAAAAAAGTCATTCCTTCTGTCCTTAAATTAATTACTGTAGTTATATAATTTAATGCACCTAATAATGCAGAGACAATAAATAAAGCCATTGAAACCAACCACAAAGTCATACCCATACCAGAGCCTGACACTGCTTGAGGAAGTGCACTAAGTGGAGGGTAAATTGTCCAACCACCACTTGCAGGTCCTCCCTCTACAAAAATAGATATAAACATTACTATGCTTGAAAGGAAGAAAAACCAGTATGATAACATATTTAAAAAGCCACTAGCCATATCTCTTGCACCGATCTGAAGAGGAATTAAGAAGTTACTAAAAGTACCACTCAAACCTGCAGTAAGAACAAAAAAGACCATTATTGTTCCGTGCATAGTTATAAGGGCCAAATAAACTTCAGGATCAATCTTACCTTGAGGAGTTAACCAATTACCTATAATAGGACTTAATGCAGTAAGGTCCATATCAGGAAAACCAAGTTGAATTCTAAAAAGAGATGACATTGCACCACCTACAATAGCCCAGAAAATACCAGTTATAAGGAATTGCTTGGCAATCATCTTATGGTCTTCACTAAAGATATATTTAGTGATAAAACTTTGTTCATGATGATCATCGTGATGATCTTGCTCTTGTACTTTTGGCTTGGTTGAGGTCTTAGTAATCTCCATAATTAATCATTTAAAGTAGCTACATCCGTAGAATTATTTTTTATAAAGTCTGCATAGTAATCTGGATTCTTTTCAATCCATGACTTTTGCTCGTTTTTCCATTTAATATATTCCCACTCTTCTTGAACTATAACAGTATGCTTCATTGAAAAGTGTGCTCTTCCACAAATTTTATTACATACTATTTCAAAATTAAAGTTTTCATTTCCTGTTTCTTCTCTCATCTCTGCAGTAGTTTTGGTTGGTATAAACCACATCTGCGTTGGCATGCCTGGGACTGCATTCATCTGGGATCTCATATATGGTAGATAGACACTATGGATAACGTCTCTTGCCTTAATCTTAAAAAGTACTGGTTTACCCTTAGGGATGTGAATCTCTCTTGGCATAAAATCGTCTAGTGATGATGAGTCTGTAAAATCTATTCCTACAATATTTTCTACATCAATTAACTTATAATTTGCATTACCTAATTCATTATCTGGACCAGGATACCTTGAAGCCCAAGCAAACTGATAACCAACAATCTCAATTACCTCTGCGTCTTTTGGAGCTGGTCCCATTATATTATTCCATTTTACTAGACCCCATCCTATAAGACCTACTAGAACGATAGCAGGGATTACTGTCCATACAATTTCTAATTTATGATTCTCAGGATAGAAATAAGCTTTTCTTTCTTTTTTATATCTATACTTATATCCAAAATAAAACATTATGACCTGTGTGACTATAAATACAGTAAATGTTACAGCCATCGTAACCCAAAAAAGAAGTTCAACCTCAGGGGCATGTTTAGATGCCATTGGTAAGAAATAATTTTCGAACTGATCAAATGAATACCAGAAAATCACTGCGAAGGAGATAAACATAAAGACTACTCCGATAATAGCATTATATGTATTATTAGAATCTTCAAATGAAGTTTCAATTTTTTTCTTTGCAACACTTAAGATTTCAGTAGATCTGAAAATAAGAAATACAACTGCTAAAGAAAGTAAAAGAATGATACCAATAATTAAATTCATCGTGCAAATTTATATATCAACTAATAAAAAATCACCTAAGAATTGTTTAATTTTTAACCCAAAGGATGTTTTGTAAAAACATTTTTTTTTAAAATAAAAATTAAATATCATGATGTAAACTTTCTTCTAACATTGGATGGTTTTTAGCTACCAAAGGAAGTTTGGTCAGGCCACTTAAAATCACATATAAAAATGCTGATAAGAATACCATAAGTACTCCAATTTCTAAGAAGCCAAAGCCTCCATTTTCTTTTAGAACACCGGGAGTAACCATCAAATAAAAGTCAATAAAATGACCAAATAATATCATAGGACATGCTACCTTTAAAAATCTAGTAAACCTCTTACTTGCTCTAGTCATAAGGAAGAAAAAAGGAAAGAAAAAGTTTAGAACTAAATTGACTATAAAAAAAGGAAAGTAAAAGTCACTTTCAAGTCTCTCAACATAATATATAGTCTCTTCAGGGATATTTGCATAATAAATTAAAAGAAATTGTGAGAACCATATATATGTCCAAAATACGCTAAATGCAAAGACAAATTTCCCAAGGTCATGTATAACACTGTGATTAATAAAACTTAGATAACCATTATCTTTTAATGTAATAATCATGTATGTAATCAAAGCAAGAGCAGAAACCCACCAACTTGCAAAAACATACCAACCAAACATGGTGCTGAACCAATGTGTATCAATTGATAGTACCCAATCCCAGGCAGCAACTGACTGAGTGAATGCATAAATAACTACAAATACTGTAGATATTGTAAACAGTTTCTTCCACGACTCAGTTCCACCTAACTTATCTTCTTTTGCAATGTGTTTAAGTATCAATGCATAGAAAAAATACCATATCCCAAGGAAAAACGCCATCCTTCCAAGGAAAAAAGGAAGATTTAAGTAGGCTTTTTTTCCATCAATCACATAATCATACCTAGGATCAGATTTATCATACAAATACTCGTGTGTCCAATGAAAAATATCATGGTTAGTGATTGCAAATACTATAAGCATTAGTACACTTCCAGGAAGCAACCATCTTCCAATAGCTAATGGTACTCTTAAAATTCCTGCTGACCAACCAGACTGAGAAACGTATTGAATTGCAACAAAAAATATAGCTGAAATTGATATACCTAAAAAGTAAACCACATTAATCCATAAATTAGAGTAAACTCTTTTGTACCAATGAAACTCAGAATGACCATTATCTGAAATGTAGGCATTTACAATTTCGGTGGATTCTTCATGACCATGATCAGAATTTATTAACTGATATATTCCAATAATAGATAGTAAGAGCCCCCCCAAAAAAAGGTAGAGCAGGTTCTTTTTTATTCCGATATTAAAATCAAAAATATCTTTCATATTATTGTTTTTGAAGGGTTTGAACATACTTGACTATCTTCCACCTATCTTCTATTGATATCTGAGATCCGTGTCCCCACATTCTTCCTTTGCCATGCGTAATAACATGAAATATATGTCCCTCAGACTTATCTTTCACAGCCCTTGAATTATATGCAGTAACACCTAAGTAAACCTTACCAACAAGACCGTCCCCCATACCCTTCTCTCCGTGGCAATGAATACAAAACCTCTCGTAGAGAATTTTTGCCTCTTTTAGAACTTCATCACTATCCTCAATTGGGCTATTAACTAGAGCGGCAACTTCAAGACTATCTTTTGGAATCCTATACGGAAGGGGTGTACCTCTTCTGACAGTATTTGGAACAGGTTCCAACATAGTCATCCCATAAGGATTATAAGGATTAGAATTATAAAACTCACCATGTCCATCATTTGGATTAGAATCTAACCAGCTACCGATTTCTTCGTCTTTAACTTGGGATAATGGTTCGTAGGGGACAGAGTGGTACATATTAGGTGCATACTCCACACCAGGGTAATCATCCTTTGCAGAACATCCTATTAAGATTATACAAAATAATAAGTTTATAATAACCTTATTCATTCATCCATCAGTTTAGAATTTGCTTCAGAAGCACCATTAGACTTTAGTAATTTTTTAAGTGCTGCCTCGGACATATTATTTTTTTCTATTTCTATTGCCATCACGTGTTTATCATCTGTTGACCTCAGGTCAAAAGTTTTTGGTTTACCCCAAGGTTTAAGGTCACTAATTACAAAGAATGTACCCACCATGCCAAAGGCTGATAATAAGACTGTCATCTCAAATGTTACTGGAATAAAAACAGGCAAAGGGAGAAAATCTTTACCTCCAATTATCATGGGCCAGTCTATAGTCGTCATTCCAATCATCATAGTTAGTGCCAGACAGGTACCTAGAAAACCAAAACAAAACGCTGCTATTGAAAGCCTAGATCTCTTATACCCTAGTCTGGACTCAATTCCATGAACAGGGAATGGAGAATAAACTTCGTATATATTTACACCCTTAGCACGGACTGATGATATAGCATCTAAAAGAACATCTTCATCCTCATAGATACCAATAACAAATTTTACACCTTTATCATCCATATTTATTTCTTTACTTTCTCTCCAGTGTGTTTTAAAATACTTTTCACTTCAGCCATATTTATAACAGGGAAATACTTAGAAAAAGCTAAAAATGCTGTGAAAAATAAGCCAAATGTGAAAATATACATACCTAAATCATATATTGTTGGGTAAAACATTGCCCAACTTGAAGGAAGATAATCTCTGTGAAGAGAAGTAACAATAATAACAAACCTTTCAAACCACATACCAATATTTACAATAATTGATATAATAAATGTAGCAACTATATTAGTTCTTATTTTTTTAAACCAGAAGAGTTGAGGAGATATCACATTACAAGTCATCATCGACCAGTATGCCCACCAGTAAGGACCAGTTACTCTGTTATAGAAAGCGTATTGCTCATAAGCAACACCAGAGTACCAGGCCATAAATAACTCAGTTAAGTAAGCAATTCCAACTATAGAACCTGTAACTATTATTACAATGTTCATTAACTCTAGATGTTTAATGGTAATATAATCTTCTAAATTATATACTTTTCTGGTTATAATAAGTAATGTTAATACCATTGCAAAACCAGAGAAAATTGCACCTGCAACAAAATAGGGAGGAAATATCGTAGTGTGCCACCCAGGTATAACAGAAGTTGCAAAATCCATAGAAACAATTGTATGAACGGAAAGAACCAGAGGAGTAGCAAGACCTGCAAGTACAAGAGAAACAGTTTCGTATCTAGACCAAGTCTTTGCTGCGCCGTCCCATCCAAAGCTTAATCCACCATATATATAAGCAGATACTTTTCTTCCAGCTTTTTTAGCTCTGTCTCTAATCGTTGCAAAATCTGGAATAAGACCTATATACCAAAATACAAGAGATACTGAGAAATATGTAGTTATTGCAAATACATCCCACAAGAGAGGGCTAGCAAAATTGACCCACAACGATCCGTACGTATTAGGTAGCGGCAAAACCCAGATAAGACCAATCCATAATCTTCCCATGTGCAGTAATGGAAACATGGCAGCACAAATGACTGCAAAAATGGTCATAGCTTCTGCCGATCTATTAATTGCCATTCTCCATCTCTGTCTAAATAATAGCAAAATAGCAGATATCAGTGTCCCAGCATGACCTATTCCAACCCACCAAACAAAATTTGTAATATCCCAAGCCCACATAACTGTCTTGTTAAGACCCCACATTCCAATTCCATCCCATAAAGTTCTGTAAACAGCATATGCACCAACTATAAGAGTTATGTTTGATATTATCATTGCTGCATACCAAGTTAGGGAGGGCTTCTGTTCAACTCTTTTACTTATATCCTCAGACACGTCATGAAGAGTTTTACCTCCTGTTATTAATGGTTTTCTGAGTTTAGATTCTACGTGCATGCTAAGCTATTTTTTTATTTCTAACTTTTCTTAAGTACCAAACATTTGGACTTACTCTAATTTCATCTAATACTGCATAAGCTCTCTCCTCTTTCAACTTCAGAGTTGCCTTATCAATTTTCTCAACCTGAAGCAGGTTATTTATTCTACTATCTTTATCATTAACATCTCCAAAAACGATAGCGTCAGTAGAACAAGCTGACCCACAAGCCATCTTAACGTCGCCATCCTTTAGTCTTCTTTTCTCTGATTTAGCTAAAAGTTTACCCTCTTGAATTTTCTGAACACAGAAAGAACATTTTTCCATTACCCCTCTTGACCTTACGGTAACATCAGGATTTAGAACCATTTTTCCCAGATCATTATTCATTGCTATGTTTTTATCAAATTGCTCGTTATCATGGTATTTAAACCAGTTAAACCTTCTTACTTTATATGGGCAGTTATTCGCACAGTACCTAGTACCTATACATCTGTTATATGTCATTTGATTTAAGCCTTCACTACTATGAGTTGTGGCAGCAACTGGACAAACTGTCTCACAAGGAGCATTGTTACAATGCTGACACATCATAGGCTGGAAAGTTACGTCAGGATTTTCTGCAGCTACCTCTAAACCTTGTAAGTCATTAACATCTGCATCACTAGAGTAGTACCTGTCTATTCTTAGCCAAGACATCTCTCTCCTATTTAAGACTTCTTCTTTACCAACTACAGGAATATTATTCTCTACTTGACAAGCTATAACACAACTACCACACCCAGTACAGGCATTTAAATCTATTGCCATAACCCAGTGGTGATTCTTGTATTCATGTCCATTCCAGAGCGTAATATCTTCTGGTTTCTTATACCCTTTACTAGTAGCAACTTTAAACTGATACTTACCAGCATAAGGATCTTCTTTATACTGATCTAAAGATGTCTCCTGAATAACACTTTCTCTTGCCATGATGGTATCATGAGTCTGAGTCTGAGCTATTCTATAATCTTTAAATGTATTTTCTATCTTAATGTTACTTAGAGTTAAATTTTGAATACTTGAATTTTTATCAAGAACTTGATTTGCATCAAAACCAACACCGTCTCCAACTGGCCCAGCAAGTTTTCTACCATAACCTAGAGCAAGACCTATTGTGCCTTCAGCCTGACCTGGCTGAATTATGACAGGCACTTCGAATGATCCCTCACTCGTTTGTATTTTCAATACATTTGTTGTCATAGTCCCCACATCTGTTTTCACCTGAAGTTTTGAAGCATCTTTTGGATTAATTGAAATATAATTATCCCAACATACTTTAGATATTGGATCAGGCATTTCTTGAAGCCATGGGTTATTAGACTGAATTCCGTCACTAACAGTTAGGTTATGGTAGAGGTTTAATTCAAAATCTTCATTATCAATTTTGTTATCTATTAAATTAGAGATTTTACTGACCTCAGATATCCTAGTTTTAAAAATATTTGGTAGAGGGTTTAAATTTCTAGATTTCTCTTCAACTATTTCTGCAACACCATCGTGGAGAAGTCTGTCCCAAAATATTTGAAATGGTTCGTTAGATTTTAATAATTTCTGTTTTTTTCTCCAGTTATTTTTAAGAGTAGAGAAATAGTTGTCTTTTGAATCAATCCACTTTAAAAAGGAATCTTGGTGCTGCCTTGTATCAAAGATCCTACGAATTGCTGGCTGACCAAAACTGAAGTAATTGTCAATGGGCTCATAGTCATTCCAAGACTCTAAGAAATGAGAATCTGGAGCAATCACATCACACAATATAGATGTCTCATCTATTCTATCTGAGGTAGATACCTTCAACGGAACATTGTCAAGAGCATCCTTAATCCTTGGTGATAGGTAGTGGTTATAAACTGGATTAGAGTTCAGGAATATAACACCGTGTACAGATTTACTCTCCAGGTCAGTGACGAATTCAGCCATCTTACTATCATCTCCTTTTCTGATATTATAACATCTGTTAAGGTCAATAGTCTTTCCGTAACTTCTTAAGAGTTCATTTATCATTATCACTACGGATTGAACAGACTTATCATTAGAGCTGGATATAACCAGTGATGAACCTAAATTTTGAATTAAATCATCAGCAACTTTATTTAAGATATCTAGTTTGAGTAAACTCTTTTTAGTCTTACTGAAAGAAATAGAATCTCTTCCTGATCCAATTTTAGAATTTAAAATATTCCAAAGTTCTGCTATATAAATTTTAGAATGTGATGACTTAATTGGAATTCTGTGATCAGAATTAGCACCCGTTAGAGACAAATTTGATTCAAATGTGTAGAGTCTAGACATCTCTCTCTTGTCTCTGTTAACAACTCTTTGCTTAGTGAACTGTTGGTTAAATAAATCATGATTAAATGAACTACCTAAAAAATCATATCCAAAAGAAACAATTGTTTTAGCCTTAGAAAAATCATAAAATGGAATATTTCTTTTTCCAAATGATTCTTGATTTGCATCAAGCATACCAGAGTAAGAAGAAGTGTCATATTCAACATGATTAATATCAAATTTTTTAGAAAACTTATTTATAACATCAAGGGTTGAAGGGCTATTGACTGAATGACTAACAATATAAATTTTATTTAAACCTTTTTTAGAAAATCCTTCCTTAACAAAATTATCGACATCCCTCCAGTTAGATTCTTTATTATTAAGCATTGGGAATTGCAACCTCTGTCTATCATAAAGTGTTAGAACTGATGACTCTACCTGAGAAGATGTGCACCCTGCGCTGATTTTAGAGTATTTATTTCCATCAATCTTAATTGGTCTACCCTCCCTCGTCTTTACAACTACACTACAGTAGTCACTTCCCATTGAATAAGTTGAGGCATAATAATTTGCAAGCGTTGCATCAACATCTACAGGCTTATCTACATACGGAATAGCATACTTTACTGGCGCTTCACATGCTGCAGTAGAGACAGCTGCTAACCCAAAACCCATCATCTTCAGGAAATCTCTTCTAGAATTATCTGAGGAGTCTTTTATAGGTAAAAATTCTGGGAACTCACTTTCAGCATTTTTTACAAAAGCAGGGTCATTCTTTAGTTGTTCAATTCCTTTCCAATAAGTTTTATTTCCTTTCTTCATAATTAATAGTGACACTTTGAGCATTCCAGCCCACCAATATCTTCAACTTTTAAAGGTTCCTTAGAAGAACCCTTGTGAAGTTCAACTAATTTATCATAATAATCATTCCCTTTGGAATTTATTTCAGATTCTCTGTGGCAGTTAATACACCAACCCATGGTAAGTTCGGAATACTGATAAACTACCTCCATTTCCTCGATAGGTCCATGGCAGGTACTACATTCTATACCTCCAACGGCAACGTGTTGTGAGTGATTAAAATAGGCAAGGTCTGGGAGGTTGTGAACTCTGACCCACTCTATAGGTCTATTTTCTTCGTAAGCTGTCAATATTTTTTGAATTTCTGGTTTATCAGTATTTATAACTCCATGACAATTCATACAAATATTTACTGCTGGTATATTAGCTGATTTAGAAATGTTAACCCCAGTATGACAGTAATTACAATCTATCTCGTACTGACCGGCATGAATTTTATGGGAGAAGGCTATGGGCTGGGTAGGTTGGTAATTCTGCTGAATACCAATAGTATATATACCATCGATACATGACTTTACAAAAACAGCAATAAATACGAAAGAAGCAATTCCTACAACCTTATTACTTTTTATAAAATTTTTGATATTAAATCCACTTTCGACTATCTCCTTGTCCTCGTCATCTAATAACTTTCCTTTCTTCTGGTTATCTTTTAGGATAACATATTTTTTTGAAAGGTTTGTGAACCTTAATAAAATGAAAACAAGAATTAATAATAGGAAAATATTAAGGCCAAGAGACAAATAGAAATTATCTGATGAAATAGAGGTAGATGAGATGTCACCTCCCACATCAACTCCATCTACTACAGCAACCTGAATCTCCTTTACTGATTCGCTTTTAATATAAGTCAAAATAGAATTTAATTCCTCATCCGAAAAATCAAATGAAGTCATTAGGGTCTGGTTGTATTGATTATACAGGTCGACAGCGTATTCGTCACCACTCTTTATAACCTTTTGTGAATTTTTAATAAAGGCATATATCCATTCCTCAGACTGTCTCTCATGTACATCCCTAAGGGCAGGACCAATTAAGACATCATTAATTGCATGACACACTGTACAATTACCTTTGAAAAGTGACTCACCATTACTGACAATATTTTGATCAAATGAAACCTCCTGCTCCTCTTGAGCATTAATTTTATGGATAGTAGGTGAAAAAAGGGTGAGCGATATTATGCCAATTAATGGTAGAAAAAAACGACTAATTTTAGTCAGGTTTCTGGTTAATTTACTAAGCATTTATTCGCTAATGTTTAAGCTGTCACAAATGTAATATCGGGAGCATTAACTTCAAAAAATTATGAGGATATATATTAATTTAGAATTGTTCTAAATAATGATTAATATGGAGATTTTAAATCATTTTCTTTTATGATTCTTCTTAGTATTTTCCCCACATTAGATTTGGGTAATTCTGTAGCAAATCCTATTTGTTTTGGACACTTGTAATTGGTTAATTTTTCTTTACAGTATAGTTTAATTTCATCAGATGTTAGTGAGTCATCTCTTTTAACTATAACTGCTTTCACAGCCTCTGTAGTTTTGTCGTCTGAAACACCAATTACCCCAACCTCTAAGACTTTAGGATGAGCTGATATGACATTTTCAACTTCGTTTGGAAAAACATTAAATCCAGATACGAGTACCATTTCTTTTTTACGGTCAACAATCTTAAGGAAACCATCTGAGTCTACTACTGCTATATCGCCCGTAAGCAGCCATCCATCCTTAATTACGTCATCGGTATCCGCCTTTCTATTCCAGTAACCCTTCATGACCTGAGGTCCTTTGACACAGAGTTCACCCCTATCACCTACTTTAACCTCATGACCATTATCAGCAATTAACTTAATATCTGTATCTGGAATAGGTATTCCAATTGTTCCTATTTTATTTGTTCCATCAAGGGGATTAATTGTAACAACAGGAGAGGTCTCGGTCAATCCATATCCCTCTACAAGGGGACATCCAGTTATTTCCTCCCATTTGACAGCAACTGAGTCCTGAACTGCCATGCCTCCTCCAAACGCAACTTTTAAGTTTGTGAAATCAATGTCTTTAAATTTTGAGTTGTTCAATAAGCCATTAAATAAAGTATTGACTCCAGTTATAATAGAAAATTTTTGATTAGAAATTTCTTTCACAAAATTTTTCATATCGCGAGGGTTTGTAATCAAAATATTTCTAGCACCGAAATTAAACATCACCAAAGAATTACATACTAATGCAAAAATATGGTACAGAGGAAGGGCTGTTATCACTACCTCCTCACCATCCTCTAATAAGATATCCATACACTCCGAGACTTGCATAACATTAGAGATAACATTTTTATGTGATAGCATAGCTCCTTTTGAGATACCCGTTGTTCCTCCAGTATATTGCAGGAAAGCTATGTCAGATGAATCAACTTCTATCCTACTAAAAAAATGCTTTTTCCCCTGAGTGAGAGCGTCTTTAAATTTAACTGATGATGGCAGGTTATAACTAGGTACCATTCTTTTTATGTATTTAACAGCAAAATTTATGAATGAGCCCTTTAGCCCGCCTAACATATCTCCAAGGTCTGAAACGATAATATGTTTTATCGATGTTTTATCTAATATCTTTTCCAAATTATAGGCAAAATTTGAGAGAATAAATATTGCTTTACACCCAGAATCTTTGAATTGATGAAGCATTTCATCAGGTGTGTATAAGGGGTTTGTGTTAACAACTATTAAACCAGATCTCAATGCACCATATAAGACGACTGGGTATTGAAGTATGTTTGGAGTCTGGATAGCAAACCTGTCTCCTTTTTCTAATTTAAGGTTATGAATAAGGTAATTTGAAAATATTTTTGTTAATTCATCTAACTCAGAAAAAGTAATTTTTTTTCCCATATTTTCATAAGCAACCTTATGAGGGAATTTCTTGAATCCATTTTCAAAAAACTCAACAAGAGATTTAAACTTATTTAAATCTGTTTTTGGCTTTACTCCTGATGGATAGTTTTTATACCAAATCTTTTCCATTACGTTAGATTTAGGGGTTGTCAGTAAAATAAAATTAAGAAAAATTTAATTAAAAAAAGAAAGGGGAAATCTAAATAAGACGTCCCCTAGTAAACAACATTAACCCAAAAATGATTTTCTAATCTATCAAAATTTCAACACTGAACGCGAGTTTCTCTTAATTATATCTTAATAGCTTGGAAAACTTTTAAAATAATTTAATATTTAAATAGAATTTTATAAAAATTAAAAAAAACCACCCAAATATGAGTTCTAATTACCAAATTGATAATATTGACCTTAAAATACTTAACGTTTTATCAAAAAACGCAAAAATGCCATACACTGAAGTTGCAAAAAAAGTTTTTGTTTCAGGAGGAACAGTACATGTGAGAATGAGGAAATTAGAAAAAATGGGAGTTGTGAGGGGAACAAAGTTAGATATAGATTATGACAAACTTGGTTATAACATCTCTTGCTACATGGGTATATACCTTGAGAAAAGCTTTCTCTACAAAGAGACAGTCAAATTTTTGAAAAAAATACCAGAAATTGTTGAAATTCATGCAATTACGGGGCAGTATACAATTTTTATAAAGATAATCTGTAAAGACACTTCTCATTTCAGAAATTTCTTAGATACTATCCATAAAGTAAAAGGTATCACAAGGACAGAAACTTTCATGTCTTTCGAGGAAACAATTAAAGATAGTTTAGCGTTGAACTGAGCGTTTCAGGCATTTCCTTAGCTAAAGTAATATTTGTTAGTTAAATTTGCGCTTAGAAAGAACTATGAGTAAAGACGATAAAATTTTAAAAGATTTTACTTCCAAAGAATACGAACATGGTTGGTCTGTAGACTTTGAGGTAGATCAAGCTCCTAACGGATTAAATGAAGACATTATAAGGCTCATCTCAAAAAAGAAAGACGAACCTAAATGGCTACTAGATTGGAGACTTGACGCATTTGAAACTTTCAATAAGATGAAGAAGCCTAACTGGGCTAACCTAGAAATACCAGAGATTGATCTCCAGTCTATATCTTACTACTCCGCACCTAAAAAGAAAAAAGAATTAAAATCTATGGACGAGGTTGATCCAGAGTTAATAAAAACTTTTGAGAAACTTGGCATATCTCTGCTTGAACAGAAAAGATTAAGTGGTGTTGCTGTGGATGCAGTTATAGACTCTGTATCTATCGGAACAACTTTTAAAGATAAGCTAAGTGAGTTAGGAATTATATTCTGCTCTTTTTCTGAGGCTGTAAAAGAACACCCTGAATTAGTTAAAAAATACCTCGGGACAGTTATCCCATCTAAAGATAATTATTTTGCCTCACTGAACTCAGCAGTTTTTTCTGATGGCTCATTCTGCTACATTCCCAAAGGAGTGAGATGTCCAATGGAATTGTCAACTTATTTTAGAATTAACGCTTCTAATACAGGTCAATTCGAGAGGACTCTAATAATTGCAGACGATAGCTCCTACGTGAGTTATCTTGAAGGTTGCACAGCTCCTATGAGAGATGAGAATCAGTTACATGCTGCTGTCGTTGAAATTTATGCTGGTAATAGTGCCGAGGTAAAATACTCAACAGTCCAAAACTGGTACCCAGGAGATAAAAATGGAAAAGGTGGTATATATAATTTTGTTACTAAGAGAGGTATATGTGCAGGTGACAACTCTAAAATAAGCTGGACACAGGTTGAGACCGGATCCGCAATAACATGGAAGTACCCTTCGTGTGTACTCAAGGGGAATAATTCAATAGGAGAGTTTTACTCTGTTGCAGTCACAAATAATTACCAACAAGCTGACACAGGTACTAAAATGATACATATTGGTAAAAACACCAAATCAAAAATTATTTCAAAGGGTATTTCAGCAGGGCACTCACAAAATAGTTACAGGGGCCAGGTCAAAGTTATGAA
>CEOP01065701.1_pt1 | contig 18638 bp, 18 predicted proteins | sample 361301 | NCBI WGS metagenome assembly CEOP01 (sample SAMEA2619548, study PRJEB7988) | marine metagenome | biome: marine biome (ENVO:00000447); feature: deep chlorophyll maximum layer (ENVO:xxxxxxxx); material: "saline water (ENVO:00002010), including plankton (ENVO:xxxxxxxx)" | depth 55 m
CCTGGAACAACTTCGTGTTTGTGGGATATTCTGAAACAGAAGATTTCGATGCATATACATCTGCAAGAACAAACAGGGCAGGTCTTGATTTTTTGACGAGAATGTTTCCTAGTAAAACAGTCAAGGGTTTTGAGTTGCACAAATCAGATGATGATCCTAAAATAAATTCGTTGCATCTTGATTGTTGCTTTCAGCCAATTGGCAAGGGTAAAGCAATTTTGTATAAAGGTGGTTTTAAGCATGCTAAAGATGTTGAATTTTTGGTGAGCTATTTTGGTGAAGAAAATATCATTAGCATTACACAAAACGAGATGTATGAGATGAACTCAAACATTTTTTCAATTTCTGAAGATGTCATTGTTTCCGAAGTAGGGTTTACTCGATTGAATGAAGCGTTACGAAACCTTGGGTTTACAGTAGAAGAAATTCCGTACGCTGAAACAGGCAAGATGGGCGGTCTCTTGCGATGCTCAACAATGCCGTTGTTGCGAGAATAAATGGGACAATGCACAAATAGCATTATGCTGATACGGCCAGTTTGTTTTCGCTACAACGAAGAAACTGCAACTAATAACTATTACCAGCAAGTACTTGATTCGCTTTCTCCTGAACAAGTGCAAAGCCATGCTTTGCAAGAGTTCAATGACTTTGTTTCTGTATTGCAGAGCGCAGGCGTGAACGTTGTTGTTTTTGAAGATACAAAAACTCCTGTAACACCCGATTCTATTTTTCCAAATAACTGGGTTTCTTTTCATAGCGATGGCAGAGTTTGTATGTATCCAATGTATGCAAAGAATAGAAGGGTTGAGCGGCGTTCAGACATTTTGGCATCACTGAAAACAGATCATGGCTTCACTGTTAAGGAAATAGTAGACTATTCCACCTTGGAAAACCATGATGTGTATCTTGAGGGCACCGGTAGCATGGTACTCGATCGTGCAAATAAAATTTGTTATGCTGCAATTTCAGAAAGAACGCACAAAGCAGCACTCGAGCAATTTTGCAATGACTTTGAATATGGACTCATTACATTTACTGCCTATCAATCGTTTGAAGGCAATCGATTGCCTGTTTATCACACTAATGTCATGATGTCTGTTGGTGATTCATTTGCAGTAGTCTGCTTAGATTCGATTGATGACTTGGACGAACGTATAGGTGTTCTTGACTCTCTCTTAGCAACGGGCAAAGAAATCATCGAGTTAACAGAAGCGCAAGTGCATCAGTTTGCAGGAAATATGTTGCAAGTCATAGGCGATGAATCCTGCGTTTTCATGTCAACTTCTGCGTATCATTCATTAGAGGAGTGGCAAATTTCTTCTATTGAAAAGCACCGAATAATTTTGCACAGTTCACTCGATACGATCGAAGCATGTGGTGGTGGAAGTGCTCGTTGCATGATGGCAGAAGTTTTTCTTCCAAGACAGTAGCAACGGTGGTACTTAAAATCTAGTTTTGTCCGATTCCTGTGCCGTTTTTAACAAGAGATTAGTTGTCTCTTATAAAGTTCAAGGCTCGTTAGTCATTTAATGTCATAATTACTTTTATTCATCTACTTGAGTCTAATCAGTCTAGGTTAGTGATTAAAGGATTAACGCGAACGTGTAAGATCATTGCAACGAGTTGTATCTAAAGAGTTTGTCCAGTTACCACCTTGCTTGATAGAAGAGCCAACGATTGCTGCGTCTGCGAATTTAAACATTTCTTTAATGTTTTCGGGTGTAACGCCTGAACCGACAAGTATTGGGAGTTCGGTTGCGCCACGAACTTCCCTAAGTTGGTCAATATTGACGGAATGACCTGTATGACTGCCAGTAACGATGACACCATCTGCGCCCATAAAATCAGCACCACGAGCATGATCTCCAATTGTCAAATCTGCAGTTAATGCATGAGAGGAGTGTTTCTTTTGAATGTCTGCAAGAATTGCAATAGCAACAGCGTCAATTCGACGTCGTTCCCGCAAGAGCGGCCCAGCATCTGCAACATCCATAATACCTTCGTCGGCGACGGAAGCGAATGCAAAACCCTCAGTGCGAATAAAATGAGCACCGGTAGCATGAGCTACTGCGATAGCAGCTTTGTTTGCGCCAGCAAGAATTTGAATACCAACAGGGCAATTGATTGCATCGACCACTGCTTGTGTTGCAACAGCTATTGCGGCAATAATCTCAGGGCCAACTTCGCGAAGTAAGTAGGGCGTGTCGTGCATGTTTTCGATGAGTACGGCATCGAAACCACACTCGACGAGTTTAGTTGCTTCATCGACTGCGATATCTATGATTTGTTGTGGTGTTTTAGTACTTCGAGAGGTGCCAGGCAAAGCATGCAGATGCACCATGCCAATAAGCGCCTTTTCTTTGTTGATGATCTTGCGAAAATCAGCCATTATTTGAACCCATACCAAGGAGCGTAAAGAGTTCCATGCGAGTTGCAGGATTGTTCATAAAGAGGCCATGTAATTTAGAAGTCGTTGTCCAACTCTCTGGCTTTTTTACACCGCGGTAACACATGCAAAAGTGACGGCATTTCAATATCACTGCAACGCCTTGTGGCTGGAGTTCTTCTTGGATTGCATCGGCGATTTGCGCAGTGAGTTTTTCTTGCACTTGTAAACGTTTTGCATACGCGTCAACAACGCGAGCAATTTTAGACAGTCCGAGTACTCGGCCATCTGGAATGTATGCAACATGTGCTTTCCCAACGAACGGCACCATGTGATGTTCACAATGGCTGTGCACTTCAATGTCTGACACGATGACCAGTTCGTTGTATCCTTCGACTTCACTGAAGGTTCGTTTTAGAAACTCTCTCGGGTCTTGGGCATAGCCAGAGAAGTGATCACGCATTGCATTAATTACCCGGTGGGGTGTTTTAACCAGTCCTTCGCGATGTGCATCTTCGCCTATAAAATCAAGGAGTCCCTTGACATGCGCCATTGCCTGCTCGTCCGTTACATGAGTGTTTGTATTCTTCATTTCTGTAGTAGTATCCATAACAGGTCCATTATCGCAGAAATCAGTTGATTTGGTAGAGTTGATCCAAGGTAGTTACTTTAGAAGGCGTAAACCGCTTTTTACAGATGATACAAGTGCATCGATTTCATTTTCAGTCATTGCGGTTGAAAGAGCCGCTGAACATGTATTGATCATTACAAACCCCTCGTTGTAAAGATGGTCAAGCAATATTTTTAACTTAGCGTTTTCCTCTAATGACATATACGCCTCACGAAAGTTTTTTGGCGATTCTTTTTTCATGTGAATGCGGAACATAGATCCCGCGCCAGTGACACATGCTATTGCATTTGTTTCTTTAATTGCTTTCTCAATGCCATGAACAGCACGCAATGCGAGCCCATTCAATCGTTCGATTGCTTTCGCATCAAAGAGCTGCATGGAAACAAGCCCAGCTGTCAAAGTAATGGGATTTGCTGAAAAAGTTCCCGAATGAGGAAATAGAACTTTTTCAGCCAGCGGATTCATCACGTCCATCACTTCTTTACGGCCTGCAATTGCACCTACAGGAAAACCTCCACCAATTGCTTTGCCCATTGCAGTGAGATCAGGCATAATGTTGTACTGCTGCTGTAAGCCGCTGATGTTTGTTCTGAATGTAATGACTTCATCGAGTACAAGTAAGACATTGTTCTTTGTGCACCAATTTCGTAAAGCTTCCACAAATTCAGGTTCGGCTGGACGTAATCCAACCCGGTGGGGCATGAGGTCAAGTAACACGCAAGCGAGAGCATCTTTATTTGCATCTAGAATTGCAATTGCGCGTTTTGTGTCGTTGAATGGGACGACGATCACATCCTCTAGCGCGGAGAAGGGCGTCCCGTGGGCGACTGGCACACTGTTTGGTTGATCGATATCTCCCCAGGTATCTGGGCAGGGTGTTTGACTTACCTCCGCATAGTCGTATTGACCATGGTATGCGCCTTCAACTTTTGCGACCTTGGGTTTTCCCGTAAACGCTCGAGACGCTTTGAGACAGGCGATAATTGCTTCAGTTCCAGAGTTAACAAATCGAATTTTTTCAAATGAAGGGCAGCGTTGAACCAAGTAATCAGCATATTGAACTTCAACTTCAGTCGCCATGGTAAAAGCCGAACCGCGTTGGAGTTGCTCTGTTACTGCTTGGACAATTGCCGGACAAGCATGTCCGTGTAGAAGCGAAGCCATATTATTTGAAAAATCGAGACGAGTTACGCCTTCGATATCAGTTAATTGACACCCTTTGCCAAAGTTGGCGTAGTCGGGGTTCGGTTTACGTAAAACAGTGTTTCGGCTAACTCCCCCTGGGAGTAATTCAAGTGCTTTGCTGTAAAGTTGCTCACTTCGATTCATGTATTATTCCTTTATTGGAAGAAGTGGTGCACCTGTGCGATCTTGCACATATTGGTAAGGGACACCGTCGCTTAACTCAACAAGTTGGAAACCCTTCAGTGTAACCTCGATAACGGCAAGGTCAGTGTAGATACGGTTTACAACACCACAGCCTGTTAGTGGGTAAGTGCATGCATCCACAAGTTTGGGTTCGCCATTTTTTGTGCAATGTTGCGTGAGTACATAGATTGATTTTACACCTGCAACAAGGTCCATTGCGCCACCAACTGCTGGAATTGCATTCGCTACTCCTGTAGACCAATTCGCCAAATCACCATTGCTTGCAACTTGCAAAGCACCCAGTACACATAAATCAAGATGTCCTCCCCGAATCATTGAAAAACTATCCGCATGGTGAAAATAAGCTGCTCCTGGTAATGCAGTCACTTGTCTTTTCCCTGCATTGATAAGTTCATGATCACCTTTGCCTTCTTCAGGGGAAGGGCCCATTCCAAGTAATCCATTTTCAGTGTGATAAATAAATTCACGACCATTGGGGACATATTTCGTTACAAGTTCAGGAATCCCAATACCTAAATTGACGTATGCACCATCAGAAATATCTTGAGCAAGACGTTGTGCCATTTCATCACGAGTTTTGCATTTCATGGGTATGTTTCTCCTGCTGCAACAAGTGTTGATTCAAGTGCAGGATTTCTAACTTCAACCACTCGTTGCACAAAAATCCCAGGTGTAATAATTGTTTCAGGATCAAGTTCACCTAAGTCTACTACTTGCGCTGCTTGCGAAATAGTTACTTTGCCTGCCATTGCCATGATGGGAGCAAAGTTTCGTGCAGTTTTGTTGTATACAATGTTGCCATGTTGGTCAGCAGTTTGGCCTTTAATAAGTGCGAAGTCTGCAGTTAAGCCATGTTCTAAAACATAGTTGCGTCCCTTAAACAAGCGAAGCTCTTTACCTTCACCTAGTGGTGTACCCACTGCAGTCGGCGTGTAAAACGCAGGAATACCTGAGCCACCAGCACGGATTCGTTCTGCCAGTGTGCCTTGAGGCACGAGTTCAAGATTGATCTCTTTGTTGTGATACAGTTCTGGGAACACTGTTGAGTTTGAAGTACGTGGGTACGAGCAAATCATATTGGCAACACGTTTTGCTTTAATGAGTGCAGCAAGGCCGACTTCGCCACTTCCAGTGTTGTTGTTTACTACAGTGAGATTTGTTGCACCTTGATCAATAAGCGCATGGATTAATTCAATCGGGCTTCCAGCTTCGCCGAACCCGCCAATCATGACGGTCGCTCCATCAAAAATATCTGCGACAGCTTCTGCAACACTAGAAACACGTTTGTCAATCATCGTTATTTTTTTACTCGTGTGTAATCAAATAGACCTGCTTCGTCATATAAAACTCGGTCTTCGTAATCATCAAACCAAATAGCTTCTGGGTTTCGACCAACAATGCAAACTTTTCCGCGAAGCGGGGCGCCTGCAGCATTTCGTAGGAGTTTAAAAATCACGACGCCGTTTTCGCTTCCTGCAAGACCAGGGATTGGTTCGTTTGTAACAGCGACTACTTCGGTTTTACCTAAATAATGTGTGATCGACAGTCGTGCATGCGCTTCAACTCCAGATAATCCTTTTTGAGATTCGTTCAGTATCTCCCACGCCGTTTCAATTGGAACATTGAAGTACCTGTGAGCAATAATATCCCGCCCACAGAAAAAGTAGTGGTTTTCTGCACCAATTCGTTTTAGTGCACGTTGCATTATGCGAAGTGCGTTAGAATCATCGTTGACTCCTTTGATAATAGGTGATTGGTTTTCAACGCTGATCCAGCCGCGGGAAATAAGGGCTTTCATTGCTTTATCCGTTGAAGGAATAAATTTGTAGATTCCTGTTTTGTCTGGAATATATTCACCGTTCTCATCTTTTGCAAGGAATTCGTCTGGATGGTTGAAGTGGATCATTAAGCGCAATCCAACTTCTGGATAGACCGCGTGGAAGTTGTCAAGCATTGTGAGAAACGAATCATCAAAACGCTCAGGGTAGAACGCCATTTCTTTTGTGCCTATTCGGATTGATTCAATCCCACTTTCTGCAAGTGCTGAAAGCCACGCTGCAATTTTTGAATTTGCAAGTACCAACGCATCCCCACCAGAAAGCAGTATTTCTCGAAGTTTTTCACGACCTGTTTCTGGATGCGTGCCACCGTTCTTCTCAACAATCGCATTGTGTTCAAGGATATATGCAACGATGTCAGGAATCTGAGCGAGTTTCTTTTTAGCTACAGTTCCATCTTGGCGCTCTACTTCTTTGCGAGCAATTAACTCTTCCCGATAACAAAAACGGCAGTGGGCTGAACACGTTGAGATAACATACATTAATCCCATTTCGTATTTGTGGAGTAGCCCAGGAACTGGGCTGTAATCCATCTGGTACCCTGGATCTTCTGATCCACACAAATCTTCCGTTTCTTCAGGTGATGCTTTGACTATTTTTTGGACAGCCTTACTGTTTTTTGCAATGTTAAAATAATGGTTCGTCATTTTAACGGGCATCCGATCTTCAACATCTCGCTCGGTGTCTTTTAAAATGCGAAGCGCATCGATTTCACTCGTTGTATAAAAGCCCTGCATTTCTTGAGGGGCTTTATCTGAAAAGAATGGATTAAGGCCGTTTGCAATATCACGTTGATACTTTGGGCTCTCGACAGTTTCTAGAAATGCTTGTTCGCGCTCTGTGGTTGTGTATGTTCGTTTTTCAGTCATTTTGTGCTTTCTATGGTTTTGTGTATTAGTCTTTTTTCTCGCTGTAACAGAGTGTACAATATGCCATGTACAATGTAACACATTGTGCAATGGAATTCTAGTTTTGAGTCTTAAAAACACAATTGCATCCCTGAATGAGCAACTGACGCCAACAGAGCGTCGAATTGCTGCTGCTGTGCTGGCAGACCCTTCATTGCTAACGTTTGGAAATGTGTCCACGCTTGCAGTTTCGGTAGGCACAAGCAGGGCATCAGTTGTTCGGTTTGCAACAAAGTTAGGTTTTGCTGGATATTCCGAGATGCAACAACGTGTTCGCGAGGAAGTGTCTGTCCAATTGACGAAACCAATTCAGCGAGTTCGCCTTGATGAATCAGTTGAACCGTTGAAAACAATAATTGTCAATGCTGTTCATGCTTCGTTTAGCACACTATCCAGTGAATCTCTCGACGCGTTAGCAGCTCCGATTGCAACAGCAACGAATGTCTGGATCCTTTCAGGTGAAACATCGATGGCTGGAGCAATTGTCTTAAATAGTGGACTCACGATGATTCGTGAACATGTTCGCCTTGTGCATGAACATGCCACAAGTCGTGAATTATGCGGCGCAACAAAACAAGACGTAGCAGTTGTTTTTGATTTTTCTAGGTATAGAAAAAACGCTATCGCATCAGCTCGCATACTCGAAGGTCTTGGCGTACCGATTGTTGCAATAACAGACAGTCCATTTTCACCCCTTTCTTCATTAACAGAGTTGCGTTGTGAACTTACGATTCCTGCAGTGGGCCCTTTTGATAGTTCTGTACCAGCTGTTATTGCGGCAGAACTCCTTGTTTCTCAGGTAGTGCATAAACTTGGTGACCGTGCAACAAAACGTATCGAACAACTCGAATCGCTCTGGCAAGCAACAGGCGTTTTTTTACAATAGAAATACAATCAAAGGAACCTATTATGCCATCAATAAATGACTCAATCTCCACGACCATCACAAAGCCAGCAGAATTAACGCAAGGCATTATGCATATGATTTGCAATGATATAGAGTCATCAAAATTTGCTGATCGGCTCGGTACAACAATTAATCATCCTGCATTCGTGTTAGGCCACCTTGCATATTATTTTGGAGTATGCATAGAAATACTCGGTGGAACTTGTTCTTTTCATGAAGGCGAGAAAGAACTGTATGAACACGGCGTGGATTGCCTTGACGATGCAAGTGCGTATCCAACAAAACAAGAGTGCATTGCACAGTACGAAGGACGTTTGGCTCAAGCAATACAATTTATTGCGTCATGTGATATTGAAGTTTTTGAATTATCAACAGATGGCCGAGCATTTGAAGGTAGATTGGATACACTTGCACAAGTTGCATCCTTCATGCTTGCAGTCCATCCTGGTTTTCATCTTGGGCAACTCAGTGCGTGGCGTAGAGTTGCAGGCATGAACCCTGCGGTGTAAAGCTACTTTCCTTGTTCTTTATTTCTGTTTTAAGATAAGAAAAAACAAAAATACTACACTGGCATGGTTATTTCCTTGAGTTGCTAAAGTATTTTAAGTGATACGGTTGTTACATAAAAACATATGCCTAGCGAGTTCTTGGTGCTTAGAGTAGTGCATTGAATGAGACTTTGAAATACCGCTTCCGAGTTCAATGAACGTAAGTTCTGTAGAACATTGCGTCACCGAAAGATATTCAGGCGGTATAAATAACGGATTGCTCAATAGGCAGCTAGGATTACGTAGACGTAAATTATTATTCAGAATGTACTCGCGATATTAGTGATAGCACTTCTTTTACTGTTGATCAGTTTAGTTTTGTAACGCGGTAGTCTGGCTTAGCTACTAACAATTATTTTATTTTATATCTCAAAATTTACTGTCCATCACGTGCTATGACCTGTTTTAATGGACGAGCAGTGTAGCTGTCACTGAAGTTGTCTTTTCCACCACGAGAGGATTTCGCTTAAACGATGCTTTCGAAGATCGGGCGGGCCACCACGACTAAAACCATGGCTCGTTGATTTTGGATAGCGCACAAATCTTGATTCGATGCCTCGAAGTTGCAATGCTGCAAAGACTTGTTCGCTTTGTTCGATATTGCATCGTAAATCACCTTCACTATGAATTATGAGCATTGGCGTTTCGACATTTCCAAAGTGTGCAATAGGGGACTGGCGCCAGCGGTCCTCTGGCCTACTCCAGAAATTCCCACCGAAGTAACCGTCTTCCTTTTCAGCAAAGTCGCTGTTCCCGCCCATCGATACCAAGTTGGAAACACAGCGGTCTGTGATTGCGCCACGAAAATCGTTGGTGTGTCCTACAATCCAGTTCGTCATATACCCTCCATAACTTCCACCCATGACACCCATGTTTTTAGAGTTGATATTTTTGTTTTTTTGCATCATTGTAATGACTGCTTGCATGTCTACCCAGTCAGCGCCTCCCCAATCATTGCGAATAGCATTGCAGTGGTCTCGTCCGTACCCTTTTGAACCTCTGGGGTTGCAATAGATTACTGTGTAGCCAGCAGATGCGAGACATTGAAACTCATGGAAGAACATCCATCCATATTGGCAGTGTGGCCCGCCGTGGATTTGCAATACCGCAGGCTTTGATTTATTTAGCTTCGTTTCTTTCGGGGGGTCCATAATCCAGCAATGAATTTTTGTGTTGTCTTTACTAGTAATCCATTTCTCTTTTGGATTTGCAATGGCGTGGTCGTTACACCATCCTGTGTTTTCAAAAGAGACTTGTTTGGTGGATAGTTTATTCGTGCTAAGTTTACCTGCATAGATTTCAGGGGGCGCTACAGCAGAACCAATCATTAAGGCGACCGTTTTGCCATCACTTGCACAATTGCCCATCGAATGGATCGCATTTCCTGATGTAAGCTCCTTTAATGTGCCTCCGTTGCGGGGGATACTACAAATCTGTTCTTCGCCACGGCGTCCGATTTTTACAAGTAAGTTCTTTGAGTCACTTGTCCATTTGATTTGAGAGCCAAACGCAACTTCACCTGTGTCAGAAAGCGTCACAGCCATAAGGCATTGGTCAATATCCGATGTAATGCTTTTTGCATTACCCTTTGTTGCACTTGCTACATAGAGTTCTAGATTTTGAGTCGAGTACGTTGACTCGTGACCTTCTCTTCCTGCCCATGCTAAGTACTTGCCGTTTGGTGACCAAGTGATTGCGTCTTTTGGCCCCTTGGTACAGTTTGGAAGTGTTATATTATTTCCATGTGCAACATCATAAACAACTATTTTTGTAGGCCTAGAATCAGTGAGTGCATTCTTGCTTGTGTTTGTTGCAATCGCAATCTTCTTGCCTTTTGGTGACCAGCAATAGGAGAAGAAGCCCATCGTGTCTTTTGACCAGATGTTTTTGTATTCACCCGTAGTTATGTCAACAATATGGAGTTGATAACGTGCGTGTCCAAAATAACCGTCGCCGTCAAGTCGGTACCACGCTGACTCAGTAATGATTGGAGGGTCACTCTCTTTAGTTTCTTTTCGTTTTTCTGCGGCAGCATTTGTGTGTACTTCTTCGGTTTTTCTATACGAAACTGCTAAAGTGTCACTTTCTGGTGACCACTGCATGTCGCTAATTGATCCTTCAGGGAAGTCTGTCAGTTGTTGCGCTTCGCCACCATCCATATCAATGGTATATATTTGAGCACCAGATTTCCCGCTACGCACGAAAGCGAACTGTGCACCATCAGGCGACCACCTTGGCATGCCGTCTTTACCGTTTGTAGTGAGTTCTCGTGGTTTTTTTACGCCCTTTGTTGGAGTCACCCAAATTGTTCTGTTATTTACGCCATCTTTAACGCTTTTGCGCGTGTATAAAATCTGCGAGCCATCAGGGGAGATTTGTGGATCGCCAACAGATATAAGATTGTCGAGTTCTTCAGGAGTTATCAATTTCTTTTTAGACATAAACGTATAGTATCGTTTACTCTATAGAAAGATGGAACTCAAACAACTTCTAACTGATTTAATTGCGATTGACTCAACAAGCTCATTGAGCAATGAGCCTCTTGTGTCATATATTGAAACGTATTTCGAGGGAAGTGATGTTGCATGCGATAGGCTCCTTTCGCACGAGGATAGAAAATACAATGTATTGCTCACGAAAGGCAATCCTTCAGAAGTCGGCCTTACGCTATGTGGGCACATGGACACCGTCCCTGCAAACCTTGTGCGATGGCAGAGCAACCCTTGGGAGTTAACGGAGAGAGACGGCAATTGGTACGCCCGTGGCTCCTGTGACATGAAAGGTTTTCTTGCTATAGCTTTACAAGCAATTGAACGTGCGGAAGTGAATCGTGGGTGTTTGGCTGTCCTGCTTGTCTGTGACGAAGAACTTGGTTCTTTTGGGGCGAAGCATATTTTTAAAAAAGGGCTTCCTGTTCAAATCCCAAAACAAGTCATCATTGGCGAGCCAACTTCGCTGCAAGTTGTTCGATTGCACAAAGGACATTTGAGTATGCGCGTTTCTATTGAGGGTGTTTCGGCGCATACTGGTTCGCCGCACCTCGGTAATAATGCTCTTGTTGAAGGCGGTAAAGTTGTTTGTGCGCTGAGCGAGTTGTCGAAGCAATATGAATTAGTACGCACGGATTGCAGTAAGCATTTTCTCGATGTCGCGAAGTTTCCAGTGTTGACTGTATCAACGATGCAAAGCGGTACAGCTATCAACGTTGTTCCAGATTCATGCGATATTTGTATTGGAATGCGACTATTGCCAGATCAAATCAAAGAAGAAGTCCTTGCTGAAATTATAGAGACTATTTCACAGGTATGCGATTTGCCTTGGAAACTTGAAGAACTTGGTAACAATCCTACGATGCTGACCTCAGAATGTGCACCTGTAAACGAGTGGTTGTGCAAACACATCGGTCAAAAAGATAGCGTTGGTGTTTCGTATGGAACTGACGGTGGGTATTTATCGCATGCTGGATACGAATGTGTTTTGTATGGCGCAGGCGATATTTCAGTTGCCCATAAGCCAGATGAGTATGTACCAATTAATGAAATGAAAAGGTGCGTGCAGTCCATTGATGCTGCTGTGCAGCACTTTTGTAGAACAATCGAATGACAGTTTACAACCCTGAACTTACTTGGATTAATGGTGAATTTCTTGCAAATATATCTATCACAGTTGAAAACGGCAAAATTGCAGCAATTAGTGAAGGTGACAACTCGGACAAAGGCGCATTTCTGCCAGGGTTTGTGAATGCGCACAGCCATGCATTTCAACGTGGGCTTCGTGGTCGGGGAGAAACTTTTTCAACGGGTAGCAATTCGTTTTGGGGATGGCGAGAAGAAATGTATAAACTTGTTGATGAACTTTCTGTTGATCAATTCCGCATGTTGTGCATTGAGTGTTTTACAGAGATGCGCCAATCTGGAATTACAACAGTTGGCGAATTTCACTATTTTCATCACGATACTAGCAATGATTACATTATGGATAGAGCAGTGCTTGAGGCTGCGCAAGAGGTTGGGATTCGGATTGTCTTGTTACATGCGAACTATTCGCATGGTGGGTTTGGCAAGCCGCTTTCTGAAGGTCAACAAAGATTTGCGACGGACTCGCTTGAAACTTGGTGGGAACAAGTTGATGCCTTGCAAGAAATAGTCGATGGCTCGAAGCAGCGTGTAGGAACAGTTGCCCATTCTGTTCGAGCGGTTGATATAGATACAGTAAAAAATATAGCAATTGGTTCAGTCCAGCGCGGAATGCCTATGCATATTCACCTTGAAGAACAACGGCAAGAAATTGAAGCTTGTTTACACACGCACGGTGTAACGCCAATGGCACTCTTGAATGATTCAATTGCTGTTTCGCCAATGGTGACAGCGGTGCATTGCACGCATACAGCTGCAGCCGATATGGAACAATGGATTTCTTCTGGTGGGAATGTTTGTTTGTGCCCTCTTACAGAGGCAAATTTAGCGGATGGCATTTGTGATATGCATCGAATAAACAACCAGGGTGGCTGTGTCTCGCTTGGAACAGATTCTAATGCACGGATATCCATGTTTGAAGAGATGCGTTGGATGGAATATGCCCAGCGGTTATATAGAGAAGAGCGCGGTGTGTGTGTGGATAATAATGGTTCTATAGCAGCATACTTAATTAATTCTGCAACAAAGAACGGTGCTCGTTGTTTAGGAATCTCAGCTGGTGAAATTGCAGTTGGGAAGTTTGGTGATTTTGCCGTAGTTGATATTGGTCATCAGCAACTTACTGGCGCGACTTCTGAAACACTTGGTGCCGCATTGTGTTGTGGAGCTGATAATTCAGTGATTAAGCAAACGATTATTGCAGGCGTGTAATGTAAAAAAATCGACAGTGCATTTCTACGTACACTTTCTTTTAAAATAGGTATCAAAGTGGCCTTCTTCTACGACGATGCGCAATGACTGCTCAAAAGAATACAATAAAGGTTACAGCATTCGGATTTGCTTTGAGTTACTGATTGTAGAATTTTCAGGTTCTGCAAAATTGCCAGGGGAATGAAATTTTCCGCCTTTTTGTATGAGTTGTTGCCCTGTGAGTTTCGCCATAAGTATACTGGATACAAGTAGAATAAACTCTTATGGCAAATTTACTTTCAGCAAGAGCAATTTCGAAGTCGTACTCGACAAGGAATCTTTTTCAAGGCGTGACTCTCCATCTTGAGGAAGGGGAACGTCTTGGCATTATTGGCCCAAACGGCGCGGGTAAATCGACGCTACTGAAAATTTTGGCTGGCCTAGAAACCCCAGATGTTGGTGAAATCACAAAAAAACGTGCACTAAGACTCTGGTACGTTCCACAAGAGTCCGTTTTTCCAAACGAACAAAATCCGTTGCAGGCTGTTGTTGAATCTATTGGAGGTGATGAGCTTGAGGCAGAAGTAGCTGCATCGATTGCTTTGTCAAAATTAGGTTTTGATAGATTTGACCAACCGTTTGGTGAACTTTCAGGGGGGTGGCAAAAACGTGTGGCTATGGCATGCGGACTCGTACATGAGCCTGAAGTTATGCTACTCGATGAACCGACAAACCACCTTGATTTAGAAGCAGTAGAGTGGTTGGAAAATTTTGTGCTCAAGGCGAGGATGTCGATGTTATTCGTTACACATGATCGGCGTTTTTTAGAAAACTGTTCGTCTCGTATACTAGAACTTGCACCGACCTATCCCGATGGTGCATTTGAAGTGAGTGGTAATTACACAGAGTTTGTTCGGCGCAAAGAAGACTTTTTGATTTCACAAGAAGCAGAAGAGTCCGCGCTTGCAAATAAGGTTCGGCGTGATACCGCCTGGCTCCGCCAGGGTATACAGGGAAGGCAAACCAGAAACAAAACACAAGTTCGCGATGCAGCATCTCGTAAGGCAGAACTAAAATCAGTCAATGCCAGAAATTTATCTCCATCTAAACGTGCATCTATTAATTTCGATGCCGTTGGTCGAAAAACAAACAAATTGCTTGTTATGCACAGCGTTGAAAAATCGATGGGTGATAAGTTTTTGTTTGGCGATTTAGATTTAGAGCTAACGCCTGGAAGAAGAATTGGACTTGTTGGTCCTAACGGATCTGGCAAAACAACATTATTACGGCTTATTGATGGCGAATTAGAACCAGACAGCGGAACAATAAAACGTGCAGATAATCTTCGTGTTGTTACTGCAAGTCAACACAGGCTTGACCTTGATCCAAAACTTACGCTTCAAGACACACTCTGCCCTGTTGGAGAAATGGTTGAATACATGGGGAAAGAGATTCATGTTTCGGGCTGGGCTGATCGTTTTTTGTTTACTCGTGAACAACTCGGCACTTTGGTGGGTTCGCTTTCTGGTGGCGAACAAGCACGTATACAAATCGCATCGCTGATGTTGCAACCTGCTGATATTTTACTGCTGGATGAACCGACAAATGATTTAGATATCCCAACCTTAGAAGTTCTTGAAGACGCATTGCTTGATTTTCCTGGTTCAATTTTGCTTATTACGCATGACCGGTTCATGCTCGATCGAATTGCTACCGAGTACCTTGCTTTGGATGGCAAGGGAAAAATTAAAGAGTTCGCTGGTTTTGAAATGTGGCAGGAGTGGCTCAAGAAACCAGCCCCTAAAAAAGAAATACATTCCTCAGAAGAAAAAAGATCTCGAAAAAAGAGCAAGCCGGCAAAATTGAGCTATACATTTCAACGCGAATTCGATGGAATGGAACAAGCAATTGCAGTTGCTGAAGCTGAAGTTGAAAGGGCCGAGGTAGCAGTCAATGATTCTGCAGTGATGTCTGATCATCAGAAGCACGCTAAAGCATGCGCAGAAGTAGCGAGTGCGCATAATGCCGTTCGCATTTTGTATGCTCGTTGGGCAGAACTCGAGGGCATGCAATAATTGCTTAGAGTAAAGATGAAGAATTCTATAACTTTGTCAAATTTCATTGATTGGATTCGAATATTCGGCGTTTCTATTGGCTATTACTTTTCGTTTGACGCACTGGCTGCTGATGAATCGGCACGCGCGATTCGCCTAGTAACTCTTGTGCTTGGATTGGCTTTATGTGCAACGAGTGCATTTGAAGGACTTTATCTTTCAGAGGGAAGTGCTCTAGCAAAAGGGTTCGATAGTGCCTCGCCTGGGCCAAATCCTTATCATAGACAGAGTGCACTTTGGTTTGTTGCAGGTGCCGCAATGTCATTGGTCGTTTTTGTTTGTTTCCCTGAGTCCTCTTCAGCAAATGTAACGTACATTTTATTTGTGCTTTTCTTTTTAGCGCTATCAGCCTTTAATCACTGTTACGAAGCAGTTAGGCAGGGTAATTTGTCTTGGCAAAACATAAACCGTCCGTTTCTGTTTTTAGGGTTAATCGCAGGGACTATTCCAATTATCCGTGGGGCTCTCTTGTAATATATTCAATAATTATTATGTTGTTCTGGTTGAACACAGCTAAAGTAACATCTAGTCAGTTTTGCAAATTGTTCAATGAGCAAGAGTTTCAAGACCCTCTTTATTCCAAGCGAGTATCCCACCACCTAAATGTTTTTGCGATTGCGTCCCATTGAAATATTCTTTGGCAGCTATTCCGGAACGATGTCCGGAATGGCATTGGAACACGACTTCTTTTTCATTAGCGATTTCAGCGATGGCTTCAGTTTTAAAGGTAGAGAGCGGGAAGTTTAATGCTCCAGGGATACGTTCCGTTTCAAATTCATACTGCTCACGAACATCTATGAGTATGGTAGAGCCCTGAGAAAGTAGCTCTTGAAGTTCATTAGGTGAGACGCCTACGACAGGTGGTATATTTTTCATTTGTATTGTTTACTTTGTAGAGTAATTTGTAAGTTCTTTTGCTGTTCCGTCCATTGTTAGCCGAGATCGGATGTCATTCTCGATAAGTAATCCTTCCCCTTCGCCTGGGGTGTCCCAATGAACGTCAATGCCAATAAGGTGTTTGTTGCCATCGAGATACCCAACATCGCCTATGACGGTGTGCCCAACAATGATTGCTTTTGCATTGTGACGTGCAAGAATTGATTGCAACTCTTCGTCATTTGGCTTAGGTCCATACTTTTCAGCATGTTTATCAAAGTACCCCCGGTACCAAAGTGGGCCCTTGCTATGCCAGGCGAGTGAGTCAACTAATGTATCGCGTTCTGGCCAAGCTGGCGGCCCAATGCTTTTGCGTATCTTTTCATTTATTTCGGAGAGTGAAAGTTCGAGCTTATTAAGTTCAGGACTGTACCCTGCGTGCGTAAATAAATAAGGCCCAACTTGTACCACGCTGTTTTGATTTCGTAACCATTTCCCTAAGACAGTTGTATCGCCAAAGAGTAGATGGTAGGGGATGCCTGTTGCTTCCACGATGGATTTGTATTTATCGTGTGTGTAGCGAATGTCATTTGCCATAATCATAACGTCGTGGTTGCCAAGAATAAAATGAACTTGTCCTCCAGCGATCGACGCTTGTTGTTGCAGTTTCCGAATGAACCAAAGTAGTTCCGTTACTTGTTCTCCACGATCAACAGAGTCACCGTTAAATAGAAGTTGGTTTTTGCCCCAATTCCAGTTGTATGCATCGTCAATAACATCATAGATTTCTAAAAATTGAAGTAAGTGATCGAGGTTGCCTTCAAGGTCGCTTACAGCGAGTAATTTTGGTGGCATGGCAACGGAGTCTTCGGGTATGAAATCAAATTCAGGCGATATTGAAATTATAGGAACTGATGGAATTGTAGTTGGAACTTCTGCTATGCCATCCATTACAGGCATAATGGTTGTTTTGAGTTCTGCTGCAACTAAGGACACGCTCTTGACTTCGCCGTTCTTTTGGTAAAAAATGTAAGGCCCATCAGCAATTTTAGAAGAGGTATCAACTTGAGCATAAAAAGAAAAGCCGACTTGACAAGCGAGTAAAAGTGAAATCATATGCAGAGGATAACACTAACGAACCTTGATTTCTGACAATCTGCCCCGAGTACAGAGGTAAAATTACACATGTGTATCGACCGCGGGCAGATTAAATGGAAGAACCCAGTCCGAACCTGCGACTATTGCCTGGCTACGCCGTCCAACTCGCAGAACCGAACACATTCCGGTATTAAAAAAAGGCACCACAAGGGTACCTTTTTCAATAGCGGGGACAGGATTCGAACCTGCGACCTTCAGGTTATGAGCCTGACGAGCTACCAGGCTGCTCTACCCCGCAATAGGGATATGTAGTATACGCTAATTGGAACAAAATTGCTCAAATTGTCGACAAAGAAACAATGCGCTTCTTTAAACGTTTTGATATTGGGTGGCTCTACCTTCTTTGTGGGCTCACATTCACGATATCAGCAATCGTACTCCCTGCACAGAGCGACCTTAAGGATCTCATTTTGAAACGAGACGCAATATATGCAGATGCAAATGAACAAGAATACAGAGTCGGTGTCTATGCTGATTTTCTTGCTGATGTACGAGCTGGCGACCCTTTACTTCTTCAGCGTTTGATTCAAATGCAGTTTAACCAATCGCCTGAAGGGACTGCGGTCGTGATTGATAGAACAGCGCCAAAAACACCTTTAGCTTGGGTGGCGCAACGAGCAAATCGCGTTCGCGCATTACCGATGGAAACAGCGGAAACTTCAATGCTGTCTATGTTTGCTTCAGGCGATGGTCGGTTGTGGCTCCTTGGCCTAGGTGCATTTGCACTTTTTATTGGCTTGGTTACAACTCCAACGAATTGCAAGTAACAAGCCTAGTTCCCTTTTTTTCTTTTAACAGACATCAGAGGTAATAGAAGTAGCTATCAACAGTTGGGCACGACTCTCAAATGTTAATAGGAACGCAACACGCCGGTGACAATGCCTTGGACATGGCATTCGCTGACGATGATTGGTTCGAAAGCGGTGTTAGCAGGTTGTAACCGTATAGTTCCATTTGGCTCTTTGAAGAAAGTTTTAAGCGTAGTTTCTCCATCCGGAAGAAGGGCAACAACTCGATCACCATTTTTTGCTGTCGATTGTTTTTGTACAAGAACGAA
>CEOP01117886.1_pt1 | contig 18624 bp, 22 predicted proteins | sample 361301 | NCBI WGS metagenome assembly CEOP01 (sample SAMEA2619548, study PRJEB7988) | marine metagenome | biome: marine biome (ENVO:00000447); feature: deep chlorophyll maximum layer (ENVO:xxxxxxxx); material: "saline water (ENVO:00002010), including plankton (ENVO:xxxxxxxx)" | depth 55 m
CGCCCTCTGACGCACGTCTGACAATGTTTCCAATTAAAAATAAGGAAATGTGGAGTCTGTATAAAAAGGCCACGGCAAGTTTCTGGCTAGCCGAGGAGATCAGCCTCAGGGACGACCGGGCCGGGTTTTTAAAACTGGAGCCAAATGAGCAACGATTTGTAGAACATGTCCTGGCCTTCTTTGCCGCGAGCGATGGCGTCGTGACCGAGAACCTGGCAACGCATTTTCTTGGAGAAGTACAATGCCCGGCGGCGCGGGCATTTTACGGCTTTCAAATTGCAATAGAAACTGTACATGGAGAAACCTATAGTCTAATGATAGACACCTTGGTACAAGAGGAAAAAAGAAAAACTGAATTACTCACCGCCGTCGAGAATATGGATTGTGTAAAGCAGAAAGCGTCTTGGGCGCTCCGTTGGATGGACTCCCGGAGATCTTTTGCGCACCGGCTCATGGCATTCGCGTGTGTTGAGGGCATCCATTTCTCTGCCGCGTTTGCGTCCGTGTTCTGGCTACGGTTCAGAAAGCGGCAGCTGCCTGGGCTGTTCGCAGCCAATAATTTCATCATGAGAGACGAGGGATTACACACCGAAGCCGCCTGTCTACTGTACACACAGCTCAAGAAGCGGCTTACGGACTCCGAGGCGCACGCCATTGTCGGTAGCGCGGTGGCTGTTGAGGAGGTGTTTGTGAGAGAGAGCCTGCCGGTGTCGCTGATAGGGATAAACGCCGACAAGATGATGGTGCATGTGAAAATGTGCGCCGACCGGCTTCTGGAGGCTGCGGGTCACCCTGCGCTGTACGGGATCACACAGGGGCCGTTTCCGTGGATGAATGATCAGGCCGTTACAACATGTTACAGTAACTTCTTTGAGGCCCGTTCGAATTCTGGGTACGTAAAGCCCGGAGCGGGCGCGACCGTCGAGCAGAACAGCTTTAGCATCGCCGCTGCGTTTTAAATAACCTTTGCCATAAGAGCTATGATCTTCAGCCGCAATGCCCACGGCAATGTCTAGTAAAAGAGATCGTAAAGGTCAGACTCGCCAGCTGTTTTATTCTTACATCTGGATCCCCCTTTTCTGGAATCCATGTCATAACCGAGGCTTGAGTTATCTTCAGGCATTGTTGGGGCGAGACCAGTCTCCAGATACGCAGGAAAAAGGGCATCGTTCCCTCTAATCTCCTGCATTCTTTCAATCTCGAGACATACGATGGCACGGCGCATTTGTCGGATCTTATAATCAAGTAAGTTGACCCGATTTAAGTTGCGGATGTTGGCACGGCCTCTCGCAATGCTTGCCTTGGACTGGATGAGGCGGGCGGACGATACGGGGTTGCGTTGCGTGGGCGGCTTCCCCATTGACAGTTTCATGGTAGTTTTATGATGAACCAACATAGAATTTATTTTGGGTACTCTGTTAGCGTACTATTCGTTCAGCATAAATAAAAATGTCACGATCCCAAACGGCACTGTGGCGAGTGTGAGACGGCCGATCGTTTTTGTATAATCCGCGGAGCTTTTGGGAACAGCAAGTGTTGCAATTACAAGGAAGATAGAACTTCCTAAAGCGGAAATCCGAGCTTTCTCTGCATTAGTTAAGGTGCCCATGTGTCTTATAACACCACAGCAGCGTAAAATAATTCCCCCCTCAATAAATTTAATCATCAAACCCGTTAGCCTCAGCTCCGCCTCCCGGGGTGATTACCGAGCCGCCAGAAGTGAACGAGACTCCTATGAGAAACCTTGAGGTGACCTCTTGGCCGCGATACTGGCGCGTCTCATTTTCCTCCGTCAGCTGCATGTCGAAATCCGCCGTGGTCTGTTCAAGTAGCGAGATCTCCCACGGCGGGCGTTGCACATTATTGCTAGTGCACCTGGGTTTAGGATTTAGGGGTTAGGGTTTAGGATTTAGGGGTAAACACCAGGCAAAGAATTCATTTCTGATGGCGTCCGTGCTCTCATATGCGCCCGGGCCGAGGCCAGTCTGGATCTGGTTCGACGAGAAGAACGCGTTAAGTGGGCTCGTGACAGAGCGCATCATGTCACGCTGTCTCCTGAAGTACATAGGTACCTGACTCCAAAAGCTGAGGCCATCGATCTGGTGTGCCATGCATCGGTACGCCTTATTGATTTTTGGGATGATACTTCCAAGCTCCTCTTTGAGCTTTTTATCTAGATTAGGATCGCTTGTCACCTCAGAGGTAACGCTGTTAGAGTAAGTGCTGTGAATGCTGTTAGAGTGAGTACAATTAAAAGCCCCCCCCTGGAACAGGCCACGGGGTTACAGAAATTCATGACAAAAAAACGGCGGGGAATTGATCCCCCTCGGCTTCTTGCATCTGGTACTTCGTTACCCGCAAATACCACAAGTTTTGGACTCGCGAAGAGTTAGGAGAAATTCAAGAAAATTACCCCTCTCGAAACCAGGTGACTCTGCCATGCAACCGCGAAATTATCCTTGTGCCAAGGGACAGGCAAAAAGTTTCTTTGGGTGGGCCACTCAAGCCCCCCATCGTGGTAAGGCTTGGCTGTATGGGCTTTTGGTTGCCCGTCCCTTGCTTTGCTTTAGTTCAACGACGACGGTACCGCCCTCTATCATGACCTGGAATACTCCAACATCCATGTGCTGCAGGAAATCCTTTCGGCATTCGTAGCAGAGCGTTACATGCTTTGTACATATCGGGCCGAGTGTCAAATTCTGTTCGGTTTCAATCCAGGCAAGCCAGCCGAGTTTCTAATCAATTTGGAAGACAACCCCGGGGCATCGTGCCGAGACCGAAACGAGACTCGTGTGCGTTGGACAAAATTCCTACATCAACCTCTTGATATAGAGATTTCACGACGTCCAGAATAGTCGATTTCCCGGTGCCTGTTCAACAAATGCAACAAGAAATGATTTTATATTTTCAGACCTGCCAACCCCATGATGTAGAGCAGCACCTGCCAGTCGTCGTACTGCTTTGTTTTATATAGCGTCCTCCCAAGCATGATGTAAAACCATTTTATAACATCAGGGTCGTCTGTTTGATGCTGCAAAATAGCCTCTAGGGTTGGGGTTGGAATGCTTTCCCAATCAGTGTCCCAGCCGCCATCATTGAATGACGGCAGAGCTTCTGCCACGGTGCTAAACGGCACTGGGATAAACTTCGCCGAGACGAGGTCTGCTGGGATGTTATCCTGATACTTATAGAAAGTATCCTTGTCACAGTCGTACAATCCATTGGTGTATGAGTAGCATAACTTCCCTGGCGGAAGTTTAACATCTCTTAACTCACCCTCGTAGCCCTCCTGAATCATATTAACCTAAAGTTTTGCATATGCTCTGGGTTTAGGGTAAACATTCCCCCAGTCAAATACGCACCCAAGAAGCAACGTTGGCGTCTGTTTTTTTCTTCCAGATATCGAAATTGGTTTCTTTCTGAGTCTGTTTTAACACGAAAAAATGCGCAGACCCAGGTTTGTGCGGCCCCATGTCTTCCGGCTCCCAAAGTTCCCAGGCGTGCGTTGCATGCCCATTATAGTATTTCTCCTGATAGAGCTGTCCAGCCTTCCGCCGTAGGTTAAGGTATAGGACATCTCTGAGTAGTTTCAGCCTCGTTTTCTTATCGAAATTAATATCTGCGTCGTCATCTTCCCTTCCGTATATTTGTGAGACGAATTGGCCACTGTCGAAGAACGACCTGCCTGGAACACTCTGGCAGTGAAAGGTTCTGCGCAATTGGACGTGGTGTTCGAGCATACACCTTCCGTGCAATATGACATCTTGTAGCCGCGAAACTTTCGCAACTAACAAGGCAGCCAGAGAGGGGCGAAAGCCAGCTTCTGCAAGCCTCCCTTTCTCGCTGAACAATCGAGCCTGCAAAGCGCGCAGGTTATGCTGCACCTCATCGCACTTTGAGAGCACCAGCTGTTGGTTGTGTGGGCTATCTCCTTCTGGTGGCAGGACATCCTCCCCTACAACCAAACCTGCTTGAAGTTCGTTCAAAACTCATAAGATGGAAGGGTGTGCCTTGGTTGATGTCCATATGGTCGTCCAGAGGGGGCAGGTTGAACCTATCTACCAACCACTCTATCACATCAGACCCGTCACCGGGCGGTCGTAACCAAAGCCATCTGTCCTCGTTTCCTTCCCAAACTGTCTCGATGTCTTTCTCTATGTCCTTGAGCTCCTCTGACACCCCGTCATCTTGGGAATCCCAATCGCCCTCTATATCATCGTCCATCGAGCGCCTTCGCAGCTCTGCTCTGTTAGTCCTGTTACAGAGGATTTGTGAGACCCTGACCGATTCGTTCCCGCCAAAATATTTTAAAAAAATACCACTTACTTTGAGCATGGATGTGAAGTGGAAGCTCAACTGCGAGGCTGATTTCCGGGACCTCGAAGAATGCACAGGGCAGCTGACATGGGGGGACGCGAACCGTATGCTCCGCCGGTTGCTCGGGCTCGGTAAGCGCCGTTTTGGGCGATCATCTAACAGGCCATTCGATTCGGGGGAAAACCTCCTCGTGGCTCGGCGTGAGGGTCAGGATTCTAATCTGTGCCTCTCTGACCGGCTCGTAAACGGCGACCGCATCGTGGTGTCTCGCACTACAGGCAAGGATGATAATGCCACACTGGAAATTGACCTGGGTTCGGTGGATACTGAAGAGGCGCGCATGGAACGACTCATTAACGGCACCGCCGACGCGTGGAGCCGGTCTGTACGGCGCGCGGTGGCAGCCGAGCGCGAACGTGACCGTGTCGAGCGACCTAAGCTCCCACACGGCATCCCGATGTCTCAGCTCCGCCTGGCCTCCACAGACGAGGAGCGCGCGCGGGCATACCAGTGCATGGACGGGCGATTCATGGTTCGCACGGAGGACTACGAAGCAGAACAGGGGGCGCTGCCGCCGCCGCTTGATGATGCATTCCCATAGCCAGGGGCGCGTTCACGTGCTGATTCTCAATTTATGAATAATAAGGCATAATAAGGAAAACATGCCTGCTAAGAAATCCGCCCCAGCCGCGGCCCCCCGACTATCCCTTTCCACTACTGTTTCTACCCCCCCTCCGCCCCCGCCACCGGAGACACCTTTGGGAAACGTCGCGCCAGTAGCGGAACTTTCGGTAGCGGAACCTCCGGAGGTTACTACACCAGCGATAGACATTGTAAACGAGGTGCAGGAAGCCGTCGAGCAAATCGGTAACATTTACAAAAGCCTAAAGCCTAAAATCAAGGCAATGAAGAAGGTGGTCTTTAAGGCTGAAAAGCGCAAACTCAAGGCGGCGCTGTCAGTGGCAGGCGGCGCCCCCCCGAAGGCCAACGCGCTGACACGACCCTGCCAGATCTCAGAAGACATGCTCTCATTCCTCGGGCTGCCGCCTGGAGAGATGCTGAGCCGTTCCGCTGTCACATCAAAAATTGCCGCGTACAGCAAGGAAAATAATCTCAAGGACCCTGAGAACGGTAGGTTAATGGTTGTGGACGACTCGCTGGCCAAACTGTTGAATGTCGAGCCGGGGACTAAAGTAAGCTTGTTTGCCTGCCAGGGGATGCTGGGGTCGCACATCAAAACGTCCCCCGCACCGTAGCTACTTAGTGAGTATTAAATTTACCAACAACTCCACACAACCGCCTTGAGGAAGTTATACTCCGGGGGTGTCGCCTCAAAGTAATCGCTATAATAGGTTAGGATATCCAAAAGAGCGTGGTGTAACAGCCTGAAATCCGTTTCAGTCACACCCATGGCGCGGTTGAGCCCTGCACGGAACTCTAGGCTGTGATGCAAGAACCACTTATGTCTTGCCATCTTGCAAATCATGAGCACGAAGTCGCGCTTCTTACAGTTCCAGTCCCATTCTTTCGAGTATTTGACATACCGGGCTCTCACGGCGTCCAGTGCGGTTTTAATTCCGCGGAGCCGGAGCTGTTTGAGCCGTGATATAAGGTGCAAACGAAACCCCCGGCTAACACGAGCCGCCAGGGCGGCGGTGCACGCGTCGGGTATGTGATCCATAATTAGGCACTGAATTTCACCTGGCAAATCCATATTTGGAATTAAAACAATATTATTACAAATCACTGGCCGACAATCGAATTGTCTCCGTTGTATCAGTTCCGGGGCGGATTGGCCCACCGTCAATGCGCACGTGCGAAGGGGTGATTTTCTGCACGGTGGCGCGCATGCGCTTTATGTCGGAGCTGGATGGCGTGTGTAGTGCACCGGTCATTGTTCGTGCAATTTGGGACCCTGGGCCAGCACTACGCTTCTTGCATGTGCCTGTTACAGGACCCGTGGCAAGAAATTGCGCACGCCGGTCGGGGTTGGCCGGATTTATCATAGGCGGCGGCGGGCCGGTGAGATTTTTGAATAGCAGCTGGTACAGCGGCGGCGGCAGCTTCGCTCCAACGCTAGGGTTATTCACGTTAGGCCCATGCTCGCTACAGCAGCAGCACTTAACACCAGCCTTTCCCTTTTCCTTATTGCCTGGTATCTTGCAGCACACGGTCTTCTGGCCTTCATGATCCTTTTGAAGTGACCAGCATTTCTGAAAGCACGTCCCCGTATCCCCTTTAAAAACAAACCACGTCGTAGAGGTTGTGTGCGAGCGCCGGCACTGCAGGCAATACCTCGGCTGGCATTGATTGTCTTCTCTTTGTGAAGTGTTCAAAAAGTAACGGATGCTATTAGATGATGCCATCCAAGCAAATTTAAACCGACTAAACTGTAGCTGTTTGAAATATTGTGCTGGGAAAACGTTACGTACAAAATCAGCTGCCTGCGTGAATCTGGGATCTCCAATTTCGATTGTCCCCCTCCAGTCAATGTTTCCATAGGTTGAGTTTTGTCTGAAGTATGCGACGTGGATAGGATTCATGGGCTCTCCAACCTCAAAGTCGGCTCCAAACGCATCCTCTCGGTTGGCGAGAGAGGGCACCATACTCGAAACGCCCATGTTTGGCACAGAGAAACCACTGCGGAGCATGGCGGCGCTCACGTGTTCTTTGTCCAACCAGGAGCTGCGTGGGTTGATTGACGGAAGCACCTGCATGCTCAAGTACTCAAACGCAAACGCCTTATCATAGCACAGCCTCTGGAGCAAGCCCTCATCAGCCTTGCCCTCAGTAGTATATGCGGCAGTGGGCTCGTAAAAATCACCCTTCAATTGCATCCCATTAGTACAAGCGACGCAGGATTTTCGTAAGGCAGGCTTGTTGCGACATACAGAGCACGGACTGCATTTCTGCTGCCAAGGCATACGCAAACCTTGTCGCGGGGCAGTCATACATGGGTCTATGACACTGGGCCACGGCTGCACTGAAGATCTCGGTTGAAACGAGGCCTGAACCTCATCCAGAAGCTTATCCCTCAAGCACGAAAGCACCGACTCGTGCACCACAACAGTAAACATGATGTGGCTGCCTAACTTCACATATTCCTGCAGTTCACTGACACCTTTCTCCCGTTTTTTCAGCACTCTCGGCTGCGCTCGTAGAACAACAAAGCTAACGTCAACCCCCTCGGGAACGCACCGGCGAAGTGTTTTCTGCAGCTGTAACGCCACTGCGTTTTCCTGCACCTCCCAGTCCTGAGGAACCGGAGCCTTTTGAAGACTGTCAACGTCTATGAAAAGTTTCCGGTAGGATCCTATCTGATATTCTACGAAAGTCTTCTTCTGGTCCGCAACAACATCCTGTGCCAATGCGGCCCAAAACTCCTTGATGGCCTTCTCCTCCACGCAAAGCGAGCCACCCTGAAATAAAGTATGAGTGTGCCCTGATCCAGTCCACTTCTTCACACCACTGGATTCTTGGGTCATCATAGAGTACACGGCCGGCCCCCACAGTGCAACCTGAACCGAGTCCATCAATACTGCGCTCTTCAATCCGGAAAACCGCCCTTGGTCATTGCAATGACAAAAAGAACTTTTGAGCGGGAACTTTTGAAAAGTTCCATTATAACTAACTGGTTCAAAACAAATAACTTTATCTATTATAATTTTACATATGCCACAATTTTTCCAGGGTTCTGCGAGGACTTCACCCCCAGAATCCCCGCCGCTGTCGCCCGGAACGCGGAGTATGCAACACGCGGAGTTAGAGGATTTTAAGCGCAACGGAACCGTGAATACTGCATCGCAGCGCGCGGCGCAACCGGCACATATCACCCTAAACATGATGCAGCACCAGCTCGCAAGCCTTCAAGCGCTCCGCGACATCGAGCGCGGTCTCCCCCTCGATGCCACAGACACCTTCGGACCAGGCACCAAGGTGCGGTCAAGGGTGGGTTGTTACTCAGACAAAGTGGGAGCGGGGAAGTCTCTGGTGCTGTTGGCGCTCGTGCCGAGTGACCCGGCACCACCACCCGAGCGCGATACCTTGTGTGTGTTTGGAACCGGGTACCCTTCAGCTACCACGGAGCCGGGTGTCATATACCATGGGCCGCCGCCGGAAGCCATGCATCGAAGCTGCCTGGCGCCGCTCGTCTCAGTTGACCGCACCAGTCCTTTCACGCGGGGGGATTGCGCGCGTGCCACGGTCATCGTCGTGCCGCACGGCGTACGTACACAGTGGGAAGAGTACGCTAAAATATATGCCCCAACACTTAAGACTGTGACGCTCACCTCCAGCACTCAACCCGATACTGTACACGCGGCCATCAAGACCAACGACATAATTTTTGTCAAATCACGGGACTACAACCAGCTCGCGAAGAACTCGGCTGGTAGACGCATCAAACGGGTGGTTTTTGACGAGGCGGATAGTTCACCGATTCCCGCCGCCGGGGTGTGGCGCGCTGATTTCTACTGGCTCGTATCGAGCTCCGCGGAGAATTTGTTTTTCCCATCGGGCACTCGTGGTGTCCGCGGGCATCATCACCAAGGTTTCATCCGAGACGCACTCACCGCCGCGCACCTCAATAATGGTCTCTGGAAGCAGATCGCAGTGCGGTGCGTGGACAGTTTTGTGGATGCATCGTTCCAACTCCCTGCGCCCGTGGTGTGCATAGTCCGCTGCCGCGCACCCCCCGAGCTGAACGTGCTTCGTCGCAGCCACCTGGCGGCGGATATTGTTCGATATTTAGACGCCGGGGATGTGCAAGGAGCCATGACTCACCTGGGCTTCACCGTGGAAGCCAGCAGTACCGAAAGTAACTCCCCGGGCACTATCGCCGACATCCTGACACAGCGCCTCGAGCGATCGCTCGCACGCTATGAGCTCGAGTCAGAGCAATTTGAGGCGCGTGCGAGGCAGAGGGGCCACGCGGTAGGCTTCAACCATGCCAGGGTCGAGGCCGAAAAGATTCGCCGCGAGCTCGAAGCCACGCGCAATCGTCTACTGGAAATCTCATCGATTCCCGACGTCGAATGGCAGTGTCCACTATGCCTCGAAGATCGCCCTCCTGATGCCGCGCTCATTTCAGAGTGTTGCACAAAGCGTATGTGCCAGGCGTGTGTCACGGCACTTTTTGCACACCGCCGCGGGACGTGGCCACCTTGCCCGATGTGCAGGTATCCCGAACTAAAAGGAATCACTGCATCTTCAGGCGAAGACGCCCCTACCGCTACCGATACCGCTACCGCGCCTAGCCACCAGGTGTTACTCTCTAAGGTTGATGCGGTGGTGGATATCTGCAAACAGCCCGGGCGCCGTGTTATAGTCGCAACGTCTTATGACTCACATTCAGTATCAATTGCGCTTTCTTCGGCTGGAGTCACAAATGAAAAGTTGGAAGGGACTGGCATATCTCTTAAAAATAAGATCAAGCGCTTCTCCACTGATGTCACAAAGGCGCTTCTGGTATCGACACACACATACGGGGCAGGCATCAATTTGCAAGCCGCTACTGATGTAATCATAATCCACCGCCTTCCTCGTGCTACACAAACGCAGATGGTTGGCCGCGCACAGAGGCCAGGGCGCCAAGGGGCCCTGACAGTGCATTTCCTTCAACACCCCGGTGAGAGCGCACCAAATCCATTATAACTCCCGTGTATTAATATAGTTCAACTTCCTTATCAGCATGATAAATTGTAGGCTTTCCGCTGGTCAGAAGAACCGGGAATCAGGTCATCATAAGGCATTTTGAATAGTAGCTGAGCTGCATATTCCTTAGTGTTTCCATTGCCTGGGTTATTCATCTTCCAGTTGATCATCTGAGATAACAAGTTCTGCTTGGCCTCCTTGGCCTCCTTCCTGGCCTGCTTAATGGCAATCTGCTCCTCCTTCTTGGCCTGCTTATTGGCCTCCTTCTCCTGCTCGGCGGCTTTCTCAATCAGCACTCCCGTCACTACCTGCGCCACGGCCAGCGCTTTGTTTTCTGGAATCACGGGCTTCTCCTCCACGGGTGCCGGTGAGGCAGCACTCTGGGACGAACCACCCTCCTGCAACGAGAAAGTTGATGTGTTCTTTTTGACTTTTCAAATTTCGGAGGGAAACGACGCGCCATGGGCGATAAGTTCTCCTTGTTGTCCTCTTTGGGTGAGGTGATGGCAGGCGTAATGTGCTCGAGTGCCTTGGCGGTCTTGGGGGTGCTGTGAAATGAACCACCCTCCTGCAACGAGAAAGTTGATGTGTTCTTTTTGACTTTTCAAATTTCGGAGGGAAACGACGCGCCATGGCAGGCGTAATGTTCTCGAGTGCCTTGGAGATGTTGGGGGTGCTGTGAATTGACTCTCCACCGTCATCATTCGGCACACTGTCAATCGGCACACTGACACTCACCTGTGGCTTTTGGGGAGTGATATGCTCCTCAACCTGCATTTTGTCATCTGTGAACTCCTCTTCCGTTGGAAGCAAATGCGTCGAGCTTAGATTCGCCCCAAGATGTCCAACTTGTCCCGGTTGGCCGGTTGTTAGCTGCTGCTCTAGCTGCTGCTTTTCAGAATTGCAGCGTGCTTCACGCAGAAAAATTTCAAGTTGCTCCCTTCCTGCTTTGGACTGCCGGAGCTTGCTAAAGGCGATCCAATACTCTATGAGTTTGCCATCATCTGTCTCATAGGTCACATAGAACTGCTTACCCCGAGAACGCTGTCTTTGTTCAGTGATTTTCTGAGGCTTGCCCAATGGCTTAACAGAGTACTTGTTGTTCTTGCTCTTATGTGGTGGTGTGAGCGTGAGCTTACCCATGGCGGCCGCGAGAGCTCTCACCTGCTGAGGATCTCACTCTTGTGTGTTTAGGGTTTTTATGGTCATGTAATATTTTTATAATAATTTGTAATAAAGACATGAACCATTCCAGCTGGTTCACTTTTGGCACACCACGAATTGAAACACTCTATGCAGCACTTCTGTTCCCCTGTTGGCTGCACGGTGTTACAGTTGCTCGGATGCGCTCTGACCCTGGAGTTCCAGACCCAATGTCCCCTTGTTGTGCGTATATTATTGCCCCAGCTATGGGGGCTACGTGCGCTGCGGTTCTCGTAGGCCCGGCCACCGCGCCCGCCACCGGAATCGCCACCAACTTGTGCGCCGCGCTGTCACTGGGCATCTACGCAGGCCAGGAGAGGCGTGCTATTCGCAGAAAATACGGAATACCCGCGCATTTCCTGCCAGATGAAATTATTCACGCTTTTTGCTCGCCATGTGCAACTTACCAGGAGGCTCACTTTGTTCAGGGTTTGCCTGTTTCGGTCTCCGCGGAGAGGCTTCTCGCGGACCCTGTCATGTATAAAGCGCCAACCGCACCCCTTGTCCAAAAATTGTAACAAAGTTATTTTCTAATCAAATGAATATTTACCTTGTATGTCCACAGCAAAACCAGTTAGACGTAAGACCAGGCAGGAAAATGCATCCCTGGCTTCTACGGTTTTCTTAGAAGAAATTCTTAAAAAAGGATCTGCAGAACGAAATTGCAAGCAGGTGCTCAACTTTTGCAATATTAACCAATACAGTCGCCGCACATGTGATCCGGGTATGTTTTGGATCGAAAAACTGAAAGCATATATGCCGCAGCTAACATCAATTCGAATAAAGGACTATCCAATAATTGACCCAAGGTTGCAAAGACAAACAGCTCAAAAAATCAGACAATACATTGAAAACCCCGCTCTGCGCCCTCGCCGCAGGATAGCAAACCTTAGGCTGCCAAGGCGTAAGGAATTTAAAAAAATATACAGCTTTCTATGTCGTGCCAATGCTCTAAGTCTTCTACCACGCTCTGCAAGATCGCTTGAGTTTACATATGACTCCCCCACTACGCAAAGAGCTGAGGGAAACAGATATCGCGTATTTATTTCATCTGAGGTTTCCAGGAGATCCCTGAGGTATACAAATATAGGGACTAGAATTGAAGTGTTTCAGACCACGGATTCAGAGTTCGCACTTACTTGGAAGAACTTTAATATTTCTAGCATGACCTCAATGATGGCAAAACGTGATCTTAGAAGGCCGTGGAGGGTTACAAAATTTAGTTTACCCTATTTTATGAAAGGAATCTATGGCCCCCTACCCCTAGCGACAAGAGCGGCAGTAGAGGAAATAGAAGTTGCGCGGAATATAATCTCCAATGGTGGTGGATGATGCAACCGGGGTAAAGGGTCTTCGAGTAAATATCAATACTGACGTCAAAGTACTGTCAAGGAAGTTTATATTCGGAATCCCAGCTCGCGGCGTAGCAGGTTGCCCGGGTTGGCAAAGGCCTGGCGCCGGGCCTGGCATTCTCTACAGATGCGGAGCGGCGCGTGGTCAGGGCGCGAGCAGACCGGAAATAGAACGGTGAAGGGCGGAGCTATACGGCCGCAAAGATGGCAACACCGGTAGCACTCAGGGCAAGACCGTCTGATGACTTCATGCCGGCATAGGGTTTGCATAGGGTAAACATGGGGGTCCCAAAGGCACCTTTCTAATAAAACACGGTCTTCTAACTAACTATCTTTCAAATTGTATTTCTTGCGGGAGGGCACGTACGGGTGCCAGCAAGCGGGGTCAGTCACGACGTTTTCGAACGTTGGAACCCTGTACCAGGTCCTGCGGCCGTCGGACGTCCAGGTGCGCATCGTTTTGGCGAGGGCGTCACTGATCTGCTTGCGCAGCGCCGAGGAAGCTGTAACGACCTTGAGCAATTTGGGAAATCTCACTATGGCGGGCTGCGGAAGGTCACGGTGGCGACCTGTTGAGGTGCTGGAGGTTCGCGCCGCAGCTATGTGAGCGGCGGGATTGGCGATGGCATGTGCAGCCCAATTTTCCGGCGCGTAATCGCTGTCCTCATATCGCCCGGATCTAAGCCGGGTCTGTTCAAGGTCAGCGAGGCTCATGTCATCCGCGGCCAGGGAGCACGCGGCGATGCCCACAGTGGCTTCAGGCGCAAAGGACACGTAATTCTCGTGCAGAACCATGGATAACATGTCCCCCTGTGATGCCAGGCCGTAGCTCCTCCGCGCTTTTTCGGGCCGTCCCAAGCATAAGTCTCTCACATCGGTAAAGGCGGTCTTATGGTCTTCGTCGTCGAGACATGAAGCACGGGAGAGCGCGGAGGCGGAATCGGCGTGGATCTTCGAAGACTGGCGCACAAGAGCGAGCATTTCCAGGCACTGGATCCCATGCCGGAGGTCGCCGCGGGACTCAGCGTGAATGGCGTGGGCGGCTTCACGCGTGAGGCGAACCCTTTCTGCCGCCGCCACATCTAGGAGCCGTTCAACAAAGGGCCCTTCTGCGACGGCCTGGAGCTCAACTTGCAGACACGCTTTTTTGTAGACCGTGGATTTCGTGTCATTGCTCGTAAGCAGCACCCTCACCCGGTAGTCCCTGTCTGTGCGCTGAAGGATTGTATTGAGGCTCTTCGGGTTTGATATTCCGTCTACTTCCTCGATTATAACGGCATCTAAGTTTCCACAGTTTCCACCACACACTAGCATGGGCATGATGTTCTCCTGCAACGCCATCGGGCTGCGCTGATCAGAAGCATTGATCTCATACCATCTCAGGTTTCTCACAAGGGCCCTGGCGAGTGTCGTCTTTCCTACTCCCGGGGGGCCCGTGAGAAGGAGCGCGCGGTGTTCCCCCCGGTCAGCTAGCCAAGCAGAGGCGGTTTGCAAGGCGTCTTCATTTCCATAGATTTGGTCCAGATCCCCTGGTCTATGCTTCTCGGTCCAGGTGTCACTGGAGCGGCTGCGCCTAAGCTCTGTGTGCTCGCGCTGAAGCCAACTATCTAGGGACATTACCAGAGGTTTGTGTTATAATATTTGTACTATTAGACGTTCAGGACTTACCAAAACTACCCCTTTAGGTTAAACTATACAGAGCATTATGGAATGGGAGAAGCTGAGCGCGATGGTTTCCAACGTGACCAAGGAATATTTGAAACCCAATGATGGGCAGAGTGTTCTAAACGTCATGGAATTGTTAGCACAGCGCTTATGCCCTTGGACTGCAAGGGGCTTGGCCTTTTTGATAGAGTATCAACTCAGTATCGAATCTCATCTTTCCTCACCATTGCAAGAACGGACTGGACAATACAACGAATACTCTCGGGGAAGGATTCTAAAGTGCAGGCGAAAAGAAAGGTTAAACTGTTTGATTAGTGGCATGTTCAAGGGTTTGACAGATGTAGACGGGTGTAAAAACGCACTATTCTCTAGCAACAAGGAAGTTGCCGACGTGCATCGTGCCTGGTTAACAGACATTAAATGGGGGAAAATAAACTTGAACCCATATATCCAGCAACAGCTCTCCATTGCTTTAACCACACTTCTGAAAGACCCACAATGGGGCTCTCATTCAGCAGAGCTGTTGTGTTGTGCGTATGATTTGACATCATGGGACATTGTAAAAGAATTAAAGGGTAATCGGGCCCTCTACAAAACATACAAAGACATGGATCAGGGGCAGTTTGTGGAACACCTGCAGCTGAAGCTTCGGGCGAACATCTCAGAATACCAGAGCTCCAACCGAATTTATGACGACGGGTGGTCTCTTGAAGAGTACTCTCTGGATAATGATGACAAAGCTGCATTTCAAAGTGCGAAATGCGCCCGGGGTGACTCCTTGCCCACTGCTTTATGGGAGCCTATCCCAACAGCGCCAAATGACGAGACTCCTCATGAGGAAAAGCAGGGGTCAACAGCTCCGTCTGACGACGAGCCCCCTCGGGAGGAAAAGCAGGGGTCAACAGCTCCGTCTGACGACGAGCTCCCTCGGGAGGAAAACCAGACGACGTTCAAAAGACGGAGAACCTGCTGGAATTTGACAACACGATGCTTTAAAGAAGAGCGACAAGAATAAGTAAAGGATTAAATAGAAGGCTTTAATTTCAGTCATTTCACAACCGATGGTCAAAAGGAAGTTTCCTAGTTGTCGGGCACCGGAAAACTGTTGTTGTGAAATTGCGGAACGAGCAATATCTTCCCGTGCGACTGGGTACCTGCTCTGGTCATTGCGGTTAGCAAACGATGAGACGGTGGCGGGAATCGCGCACGATTTCACCACTTATGCCCGGATCTTAGAGCAAGAAATCTTTGAATGGTGCGGCACCCCAGGGGGCCGTCTCACGGCCCGCTACACAAGGCGTGTTAGAGAATTGGGGTGGAACATAAGACACCGGTCACCGGCTGCGGGGGTGCTCCCGGAGCCCAAGTCGTTTGCTTACATGAACTCAGACACCCTTGGCACGTCAACTCCCCTTTATGTATTGTTATTAGTATAGGTATGGGTACGGTGGCGGCGGCGGAGAGGGAGGCACGGCGGCAACTGAACTCCTCACGGGACCCCACGTCAGCGGAGGAAACGCTGGCGAGCATGGGCGAGACACTTTACACGTGTCGGAAATGTAAATCCCGGAAAGTGCACGTGGTGACCGCCCAAACCCGGAGCGCGGATGAACCAATGACTGAATTTTGCACCTGTTTCGCTTGCGGGTGCAGGTGGAAGAATTGAAATAGTAATTCTTATTTTCTCTTTGGGATAAAAACTAGTCACTGGTCTTTGTAATGTCTCACGCGGCATTCACCCATATGGCCTGTAACAGCTCCGATATAGATGTGACCTATTTATTTTCAGAGCACGATACGACGTATTTTTCAAAGCAATTCAATAAGCTCACCAATTTTTGCTGCTGTCATTTAAGCGAGGACATCAGAGACGATGTTGTTTTTACCTCAAAAAACAGCAGGGTGAACAAAAGCATCAAAATACCGTCCCAGCCTGACTTGATATTGGGAACGTACCTCCATGTTACGCTCCCGGCAAACGGGGGAGACGATGATCCTTTTGGTTCTGTGGATGTAGCTGAAGTATGGAATGCCGCAGCCGCGGAAGACACTAACAACCCCAAAAGATCAAAGATTGAGATCACGTATTACCAACCCGCAGACGAGTATATGACCTTTATGCAAAAAGTTATACACGAAGCCTCATTAGAAATAGGTGGGCAGGTTGTTCAGACACTAACCGGGCAGTATATTAGCTTGTTAGAGGATGTGTCAAGCGTGGACCGCCAGACGGACCCCATCGGAAACTTCTACAATAATTTTTCCGATCTCCACATGGGGGTGACAAATACAGATGGTATCACATTATCTACGCCTAAAGCACCACAAACGACGCCTACAATTTTTAATCCCGACGTGGCAGAGAACACCTGGACATATTTCCATAATGGTCAAATCCAGGAACTTAATGTGGGTCCCACGGATCTTTACTTTCCATTACCATTTTCTTTTGCCCGAGAACCATCGCAAGCGCTGCCCATATGCGCTATTGTTCATCAAACAATTCAACTTAACCTGACGTTAAGCAATTCTAAACTATTGTTCGGTCCTTCTGAGAGTTTCTATGTCACTAATGAAGATGATTTTATTGCTAAAAACGAAGACCTTTACCTAAGACGCCTGGAAAATCTCAAGGCTATATTTTCATGCGTGTTCCTGTCCGAGTCCGAGAAGCTGCATTTCATGAACAATGAGAAAACGTTTATATGGGACCAGTGCAGGGAAATGAAAGTGAATCTAAATACGGGGATCAACAAGATAAAATTAAACTACCAGTTTCCGCTCAAGTATCTTATGTGGTCTCCAGAGCGCTCGGACCGGGGTAGCGGCTTTGCATCTACTACGACGAATGAAAAGCTATCGTACGTGCCCGTACACGTCCCGGATGTAGCACGAACGACTGCCTCGATGATTACAGCCGTCGACTTTCTTCTCAACAATAATTCCGCGTTTGGATTCGCGCCACTTCCGGCCAAATTTTTCCGAACCGTGGCGCCGTGGGAGCGCTTTGCAAAGGCCCCCCAATCGCCGCTAACCAATTGTTATTCGTTCTCGCTGTATCCATTGGCCCCTCAGCCGTCTGGAAGTGTGAACGTATCAAGAATGAACGATTTTGAAATGGTGTTTATAGTGAATAAGGCGGTGAATCTGACCATCTGGGCAGTGGGTATGAATGTCTTTCGGGTCGGTTATGGGCACGGTAGCATGGTATACCAGTAAATGTGGACAAATCGGTGGAACGACGCCCCAACAAACAGCCCCCCCCCTGAGCCTAAGAACCAGGTGGAGGGTGGACTCCTTCTGGATGTTGTACTCGGCGAGGGTGCGCCCGTCCTCAAGCTGCTTGCCAGCAAAGATGAGGCGTTGCTGATCTGGAGGAATGCCCTCCTTGTCCTGGATCTTGGCCTTGATGTTGTCGATGGTGTCTGAGGACTCCACCTCAAGCGTGATGGTCTTACCAGTGAGCGTCTTCACAAAGATCTGCATGCGCTTGTGAAAAGGTAGCACGTAATAGAAGATAGCGTATTTTATTTATGCACTCGTACACAAGCATTACTAGAACCAGGGGGGCTCGTATTTATCGCGAATGCCCTGAGCCACCTGAGCTTTTCCGACTGCGCACTTTGTGGAAATTCTTTCAGCTTTTATAGTCTCTTCCTCCCGGAATTTAATGCGTTGATGAAGCACGTCCCGCATAATTTTGTCATCATTTGGCTTCCCCCTCGGCCAGGCCCGGTCCATCGCAATCTCATCAAGATGATTGGCGAGAATAAAGTCATTATGAGATAACCCCATTGACCTAGCCGACTGGTTTAATTCCTTTCCGCAATTTCTCTTCACGTTCATACTCTGATGTTCGTGCGCCTTCTTCGCCTCATCATACTTGAATACGAGCCCCGCCATATACTGATTATACCCGCTGGGACTACTGGAACTATACTTGACATACCCTTCCTTAGTGTACCACAAGGAGGGGTTGTTAAAGAATTTTGATTCCTTATTATTACTGCCTGAGCGGGTATTCACGATCCAACATATAATAGCGCTGCCAATGAGGCAGATGAGGCAGAGAACAAGAAGCTTGAGGTTTGATTTCATCATTATTTAGATAGAGGCTAAAAAAAAAATACCCTACTATATTGCAACGCATACAATGAAATTAGACTCGCCCCTCGTTCTTCTGATCATCTTCGTCATTTTATTCAATATTTTAAACAGCCTCAATGAGAATTCCCGTTATGAGATTCTTCAATCCAGACTAGAGAGGGAGCAGCAGCAGCTCAGAAACGCTCACCGCCGATGGAAAAACCGCCAATTAGACTATCGAGACCGCTACCTCCGAGACCGCGAGTTGGATTATCTAGAGAAAAGGGTGAACAACACGTTTGGGCTTATTAACTGCAGGGGCGGTTGGTGCCCATGGCAGTCCGGGGGG
>CEOP01063672.1_pt1 | contig 18573 bp, 17 predicted proteins | sample 361301 | NCBI WGS metagenome assembly CEOP01 (sample SAMEA2619548, study PRJEB7988) | marine metagenome | biome: marine biome (ENVO:00000447); feature: deep chlorophyll maximum layer (ENVO:xxxxxxxx); material: "saline water (ENVO:00002010), including plankton (ENVO:xxxxxxxx)" | depth 55 m
AATCAAAACTATTCATTATAGAATGATTATAATTATTTATATTTATTAATGAGTTATGACCCAAATAAAAAACCAATTCATCAATCTAGGATTGATGAATTAGCCATGAACGATAAACAGATTGTAAGTCTATTGAATAAAATAAGTATTGGACATGTAGCTACCAGAGATAAAAATCAACCATTTATAATTCCTACCACATTTTGGTACTCAGAAAAAAATCACGAAATTTATTTTCACTCAAATGCTTTTGGCAGAATTCGATATAATGCTAGCCAATACCCAGAAGTTTGTTTCGAATGTTTTGAATCAGGGAGACTACTTCCATCCAATATCCCACTAGAAAAAAGTATACAATACAAAAGTGTAATGGTCTTTGGAAAAGTATTCATTGTAAATGAAAATAATCATAAAAAAGACATATTGAATGGTCTACTAAATAAATTTTTTGGCGAAATGAAGTCTGGAAAAGACTACCGCCCAATTACTGATAGCGAACTAAAACAAACATCCGTATATAAAATAAAAATTGATGAATGGAGTGGCAAAAACAATTGGCCAGAAAAAGCTGAACAGGCAGAAAACAATGAATGGCCAGATCTTAATCCTAAATGGTTTGATAAATACTAAACCATTAGAGCATCACAAAGTATTTCTAATCCTTCATTTAATGTTTCTTTATCAATATTTAGTGGCATTAGAGTCCTAATTATATTTCCATATGTCCCAGCGGTAATCATTATAAGACCATTTTCTAGTGCGTATTGATGAATCCGGCTAGTCCTATTTTTATCAGGTTCGCCAGAATTCGGATTATAAATCTCAATAGCCATCATCGCTCCCATACCTCTGATTTCTTTAATCCAAGGTGTTTTATTAATTATTGTATTTATTTTAGCACGAAAGATATTTCCTACCTCATTGGCTTTTTCTGATAGCTTTTCAGATTCCATAATATCTAAAACCTCTAGAGCAGCTACACAGGCTAAAGGATTTCCACTATAAGTCCCTCCAATACCTCCAATATGAACAGAATCCATGACTTTTGATCTTCCAATGACCCCACTTAGTGGAAGACCACCTGCAATTGATTTAGCTACTGTAATAATATCAGGCTCAATGTCAAATAACTCAGATGCAAAAAAACTTCCGGTTCTACCATAGCCTGTTTGAACTTCGTCAATAACTAAAAGAATTCCATTCTCTTTGCAAAAGTTTTCAAGCGCCTTCATACCTGACTTTGATGCTGGTATAAAACCACCTTCTCCTAATATAGGTTCAATAACGGCACATGCAATTTTGCTCGGATCAAAATCAAGATTATTAAAATTAAGTTCTGTATTATGTGATGGATACGGTAATCGAAAAACTTCAGATGCAAAAGGGCCAAATCCTTTTTTATAAGGATTTTCTTTATATGTCATGGTCATTGTCATAAGTGTCCTACCATGGTATGCCTCAGAAAAAACCAAAACACCAGTTCTTTTTGTATAAGACCTTGATACTTTTACAGCGTTCTCTACAGCTTCTGCTCCAGAATTAAAGAATGCTGCCTTACAATTACCAGATATTGGTACTAAAGCAGATAGTCTTTCTGCTAATTCAATATAGCTTTCATATGGCGCTACTGTAAAACATGTGTGGGTATAATCATCTAATTGCATTTTTACTCTCTCGATTATTTTAGAATGACCATGGCCAACGTTCATTGTTCCAATTCCACCAGCAAAATCAATAAAAATATTATCATCCACATCAATAAGCATTGCCCCAATCGCTTTTTTAATATAAACATTGCAGACTGTCCCATGTCCCTTTGCAACACTCTTAGATCTTCTCTCTATAAGTACTCGAGATTTTGGACCAGGGATTGAAGTTTTAATTTTTACAGCCATAAATTAGAAATTATGTTTTTCTTCCCTCATCGAGATCATAAGGAAACCAATAATCTTTATCTCTAATTTTATAATCAATAAGTATATGTTTAGGTTCACGAAATTCATCTAGACCTTCTATCCCTAGCTCTCTACCACCTCCAGACATTTTCATACCACCAAATGGAGCTGCTTCATTATCAGTTAAAGGATCATTAATCCAAAAACTACCTGCCTTAATATCCTCTGCAGCAGTTAATGCTTTTTCCATATCATTTGTATAAATATTGCAACCAAGGCCATAATCTGAACTGTTCGCTAAGTTAATAGCCTCAGTAAGATCTTTTACTTTTTGAATGGGGATAACCGGACCAAAAGTTTCAATATTCATCATCTCCATATGGCTTTCAATTCTATCAAAAACAGTAGGACTATAAAAGTAACCTTTATCAAAATCCAGTGGCCTTAACCCTCCTGTTAATAATCTAGCGCCTTCACTTTTCGCCCTTTTTACTTTGTTTTCTACTTTTTTAAGTGCTTCTAAAGATGACATCGGGCCCATGTCTGTTTTGCCTTTCATCGGATCACCAAGACGAACTTTTTTTGCTTCTTCAACAACAGCCTCAATAAAGTTATCGGCAATATTATCCATCACAAAAACCCTTTCAAGTGAAGTACACACCTGACCAGCATTTAATAACCCACCCCAAGTTGTACCTCTTGCTGCAATTTCTAAATCAACATCATCACAAATAATAATTGGATCATTTCCTCCTAATTCTAAAGAGGTTTTCTTTAATTGTTCTGCAGACATCTTAGCTATTTTTATCCCCGTATCAACACTGCCTGTAAACGCAATAACTCTTGTAACTGGATGTTCTACAAGATATGACCCTGTAGAGCCATCACCAGTAATCATATTTATAATTCCAATTGGTAAATGATCACAAGCAACTTCAAGCCATCGCATTATAGATAATGGTGTATTTTCAGAAGGTTTAATAACTACAGTATTGCCAGCAGCAAGCGCTGGCGCTACTTTCCAGGCCATTAACAAAAGAGGATAATTCCAAGGCACAATACACCCGACTACACCATATGGTTCTTTGATGACCATACTCATAGATCGACTTGTAACTGGAGCAACAACCCTACCTTTTTGGTCTCTTCCTATTTCTGAATAATATTCAAAAATAGATGCTATCCATTCAACTTCATCTAGACATTCAATAAGTGGTTTGCCACTTTCTGCAACTATAATCTCCGCTATTTCACGATCATTTTTTCTACTTTTTACAGCAACCTCTCTAAGGATGTCTCTCATATCAAGTGAGCCTATATTTTTCCAATTCTGCCATGCTGATTCCGCTGCCATAACAGCATTATTCACATCATTCTTTTGAGAAAATGGTACTTGAGCTATGATTTTTTCTGTATATGGGTTTTCAACTTCAAATGTTTTTCCATCAACTGAATCAACCCATTGATTATTAATATAATTTTTATTTTTCATGATTTCCCTTAAAATAAAACCGGTTCCTAAAAACTATCAACAGATAGTCCAATAAAATTTATTTTGAGATATTAATTTTTAGGAATAATATTAATTAATATTGATACAATCTTATCGATATGTTCTTTCTCTATAATTAGTGGCGGTGATAATGCAATAATATCACCTGTAAATCTCAATAATATATTTTCTTCATGGAATCCATTTTCAAAAACATCATACCCTCTCAAACCAACTTGATCATTCTTCGGAGACATTTCTATTCCGCCAACTAAGCCAAGATTACGTATATCTATCACATAGTCAGTTCCTTTCAACGAGTGTAATGCATCTTCCCAATATGGTGCTAATTCATTTGCCCGATCAAATAACCCTTCTTCGTTATAAACTTCAAGAGTAGCCATAAGGGCCGCAGCGGCTAAAGGATGAGCTGAGTAAGTATATCCATGAAATAGTTCAATTGTTTTGGAATTAGCATTTTGAAAGGAGTCATATATTTTTTTCTTTAAAAGCACAGCTCCCATAGGTACAGTCCCACTAGTTAAACCTTTTGCGCATACTATCATATCTGGAATTACATTAAAATACTGTGAGGCAAACGGCGTACCCAAACGACCGAAACCTGTAATAACTTCATCAAAAATAAGTAAAATATCATGGTCAGTACAAATTTTTCGAATTTTTTCTAAATAACCTTTAGGTGGAACTAATACTCCCGTTGAGCCTGCCAGAGGCTCAGTTATAAATGCCGCAATCTTATCTGCCCCATGCTTTTTAATTATACGTAACAAATCATTTGCTAAATCAGCACCCCAATCTGGTAAACCTTTACTAAATGCATTTTTATCGATATTGTGCGTAGATGATATATGATCGACATTTTCTAAAAGAGAAAAATGTTTTTTATTTAATGGAAGACCGCCTACTGATATTCCTCCAAATCCAACTCCATGATAAGCCCTCTCTCTCCCGACTAAAATAGTTTTTTCTTTTTTCCCTCTAAGCTGATGATAACCAAGAGCTATTTTTAATGCTGTGTCAACAGATTCAGAACCTGAGTTTGTAAAAAAAGTATACTTGAAATCAGGAGATGGAGAAAATTTTAATAATTCTTCAGCTGCTTTAAACCCAAGTGGGTGACCCATTTGAAAAGATGGAGCATAATCTAATTTGCCTGCTTGTTGTCTGATGGCCTCAACAATTTTTGGATGATTATGCCCTGCATTACAACACCATAATCCAGATGTTGCATCTAATACTGATTCTCCACCTAATTTTTTATAATACATTCCTTTAGCTTCATTCATCAATCGCGGTTTTGACTTAAAGGCTCTATTTGCCGAAAAAGGCATCCATAAATTTTCTAGATTTTGTTTTTGATCCATTTATATAAACTAAAACCACCAGTCTTTTGATTCTTGTTTATAATCAATAAATATATGTTTTGCTTCTCTAAATTCGTCTAAAGCTTCTTTACCATGTTCTCTTCCAATACCTGATTGCTTCATGCCTCCAAAAGGCGCAGCTATATTTTCCATCAAAGGACTATTAATACACACAGTCCCAGATTTGATATCATCTGCGGCAGTTAATGCTCTATCTATGTCCTTTGTGAAAATAGAACACCCTAATCCATAAATTGAATCATTAGAATGTTTAATAGCTTCTTCAATTGATGATACTTTTTGTATTGGTAAAACAGGACTAAAAGCTTCTTCAGTTACAATTTCCATATCAGGTTTTATATTATCTAATACCGTTGGTTGATAAAAGTATCCTTTTTCAAAACCTTTTGGTATATCTCCGCCAGTCAATAAGCGAGCGCCATCTTTTACTGCTTGATCCACTTTTTGTATTGCTTTTTCTTGCTGAAGTTTTGATGCCATTGGTCCTATGTCAGTATCATCTGAAAAAGGATCACCGAGTACTACTTTTTTTGCTTCTTCTATGATCGCTTCAGTAAATTGATCTACAATACTATCAAAAACATATACACGCTCTATGCTAGTACATACTTGACCAGCATTTACAAATCCACCCCAAGAAGCACCTTGAGCAGCAATTTCAATGTCTGCATCATCACAAATAATCATTGGGTCTTTACCACCTAATTCTAAGGATACTTTCTTTAAGTTGTCGGCAGCAAGTCTAGCAATCTTCTTACCAGTTGCAACTGAACCAGTAAAGGTAATGACAGGTACATCTGGATGTGTAACTAATGGCTCACCAGCAGATTGTCCATAGCCAGTAACTACATTAATCACACCATGTGGAAGAATAGAATCAATTACACTACACCAATGCAAAACAGATAATGGAGTAATCTCGGAAGGTTTGATAACGACAGTATTCCCAGCAGCTATTGCTGGCGCTAACTTCCATCCCATGAGCGCTAAAGGATAGTTCCAAGGAATAATACATCCAATCACTCCCGTTGATTCATAACGAACCAAAGACATCGTCTTTGCATCAACAGGTGCTACTATCCGACCTACCTCATCTCTTGCAAGCTCTCCATAATATTCTAAAAAATCAGCTACAGTATCAATTTCATCTAATGCCTCAGCGAAAGGCTTCCCCATTTCCATTGAAATAGTCTTCGCTAGATCTTTTGCATTTTCGCGAGACTTACTAGCCACTTCTTTCATTAAATCTCGTCTATCGCCTGCACTCATAATTCGCCAATCTTCATATGCGTTTTTCGCAAAAGATACAGCCATATCTATATCATCTCTATTGCTATCTGGAACATCTGATATAATCTCTTGATTAAAAGGATTCTCCACTGAAAATGTTTTCCCAGATTTTGCATTTTTCCAAACACCATTAATATAATTTTTATAATTCATAATTAATCTTTTTGTTTGTTATTAAGAAGAGCGGGAAGGTCTATCAAAAATAAAATAAATACAATAATAGAACCTAGCCCAAGGATAATAGTACAAAGCCAAGTAAAAATTTCCCAACCACTCATATATTAACTTTTATCTTTTTCAATTATAATCCCTAGCCAAAACCCAAAAAAAGAAAAAGGCACTGTAAAATACATTACATATTCCTGCATAATTTCCCAATCACCAAAATATATTATGTATGTCTCTTCTGAAACATCAAAAACACCCTGAACCATAATATATATATTTAATATTAATGTTGATAGTAAACCAAAACTAGAACTTAATATTCCCGCTAATCTTTTCCTGAATAAAGGGAAATAAAGGCCAATCAATATAGGCGCCATAACGCTCGATATTAATATAGATGCTAAAAGCACCCACAAGCCTAACATTTGTTCAAAAGAAATTGCGATTAAAAATCCTAATATCCATGAAACACCAATGCCGAGCCTAGTTGTTTTAATTAATTCTATATCTGAAGCATTAGGTTTAAAAGCAGGTTTATATATATCATATGAAATATTCCCACCAGCAACCAAACAATATGAATCTAGAGTAGACATTTCTGTGGCAATCACACCTGCTAAAAATAATCCTAAGGCACCTACAGGCAGCGCTGCGACCATAATTGTTAATAAAGCAGCATTCGAATCTACATCTACAGTAATTGCCCCTTGAAGGACACCTGCTTTTGCAGTTATAGCTAATATTGTAACGATCCAATCATAGGAGCCCCAAATAAAAATACCCGCAATAAGTGCATTTCTAACATTTTTATAAGATTTAGCAGCAAAAATCCTCTGGTAAAATGTTGGCTCAACTAAAATAGTTAAACCTGTTGAAGCATAAATGATAATAAGCCAAATAGATAAATCGCCCATTGTTTCAAAATAAAACTTTGGTAATACGCTGATCATCTGATCAAAACCGCCAACTAAATCAAATGCAAAAGGAACTGCCAAGGCAATAATCAAACACATCACTAAAAACTGAATCGAATCTGTTAACGCGACTGCCCAAAATCCGCCTGTAAGAGTATATACTAACCCAACTCCTCCAATAACAGCCATGCCAATAATCGGAGGCCAACCCATGATTACTTCACCAAGCATTCCAAAAGCATACAAGGACAAAGACGGTAGCGAATAAATAAAAGAAGCAGTGGCTCCAATGTAACGTGTTTCTTTCCCATAGTATCTATCCAAGATATCTGGAAGACTTAAAAAATTCTCATTTCTTAATCTTTTAGCTAATAAAAATGCGGCTATTAAAAAAAATGCATACGTTGGCCTCGCATAACCAAACCAAGCAACAACCCCATCTGTAAACGCTAACTGCGAATCACCAAATAAAACATCTAGACCATAATAAGTCGATATTAAAGTCGTAATTAAAAGGGGAGTGGTCAATGATCTCCCAGCTAAAAAAAAATCTTCAAAATCTCCATGGCGCTTTGAAAACCAGAAACCTACGCCAACCATGGCCATCATATAAAAAATAATAATAAAATAATCTATATTTGAGATTGAAGCCATTTAATCAAGAAACCCAATCTAAAAACCGAAAATATCTTGCTGCAAAAGGTATAAACCAGGGCCTATTTCTATAAAAAAACATGGTCTGATGCGGTATTTCCATAAATGGGCTACGATCTTTCTTCCCTGATAGCAATAAACCTATCTCCGTACCTAAATATGTTGCTATAGATAAACCATGCCCGCCATAACCGAATGCATAATAAATACCATTTGTTTCACCTATATGCGGCATCAAATCAAAGGTTATACCAAGCTTCCCTGTCCATGTATGTGTAATGGGAATATCTTTAAGGTCTGGGAATATCCTATAAAGATCTTTTGTTAAACGATTGGCACTATCATCTAAATCTAAATCAGTACTTAAATCATTACGTCCACCCCACAACATTCTGCCATCATGTGTCAACCTAAAATAATTTAAAAACCATTTTGAATCATAGAACATTCGCTTTTTCGGACTTACAATATTCTGTAATTCTTTTGATAGTGGCTCTGTTACAACTATATAACTCCCTACTGGGAAAATTAAAGGTTTTAATTTTGGAACTAATCTATCTGTATATCCATTTGTTGCAACTATAATTTTCTTTGCATTTATTTCACCTTGTGAAGTAATTACTTTGAAATTTTTGGAACTAATTTTTTCTATTTTTAATACGTCTGTATTTTCACATAGTTGAGCACCTAACTCACTAACCGCTCTTGCTAGTCCAAATACATATTTTGAGGGATGCAATCCCCCACTAATCTCATCAGTCAAGGCTCCGTAATAAGCATTCGAGCCAATTTCATCACGAATTTGATTTTTTGGGATAAATTTTTGATAATGCCCAAATTCTTTTTCTAACCAAGCTCCATATTCTTCTAATTTTGGAGCATGAGACGGCTTTGTAGCTAAAGATGCATGCCCATTCCTTTCCCAGTCACAATCAATCGAATACTCTTCTACAATTTCATCAATTAAATCAATCGCATCTACAGATGCTCTCCAAAATTCATGTGCAAGCGCTGGACCATATATTTTAAATATCTTTTGTATACCTTGCTTTAAACCTGGAGTTGCCATACCTCCGTTTCGAGAACTTGCTCCCCAACCAATCGTATTTCTATCAAGAACAATAACATCAGCACCATTTTGCTTTAATATTCTAGCTGCACATAGACCAGTGTAACCACCACCAATAATTAAAACATCTGTTTTAGAGTTAGGACTTTCAGAAGTAATTAAATTATTTGGCTTTGAGAACTGCTCTGTCCATAAAGGTGTTTTTAGCATTAATCCTTCGCTGATTTGACTGCGTCTTCAAATTTATTTAAAGTTTCATCAATAATTTCATCAGTATGTGACTCACATAAAAACCAAGGTTCTCGTGCATCATTCTCTGGCCAAACACCATTATGATATAGGTGAGTCATAATTTTATCATACATTTCTTCATCATGATGCGCTAAATCTCTAGTTTCGTTAACAGGATTTTTAGTAAGAACAAATCCCTGCATACTTGGATGTCCAGTCATTTGATGATCAAAATCAGCGCTGGTAAGAATTTTGTGCATCCCTTCCTTTAAAATTTTCCCCCTCTGCTTAATACCATCTAATACTGGAGATGATGATAAAACCTCTAATACAGCTTTCGCTGCCGCCATACTGCAGCCATTCGCACTAAAAGTACCTGCATGAGTTACACCACTACCTATGATATTCATTATATCTTTTTTACCGCCGAAAGCCGCAACAGGAAATCCGTTTCCAAGACTTTTAGCATAGGTGGAAATATCTGGTATAACATTGTATTCTTCTCTAGCACCACCATTAGCAAGTCTGAAGCCGGTTTTCACCTCATCAAAAATCAAAACAATACCATATTCATCACATAGCCTCCGCAAATGATCTAAAAATCCTACAGAAGGCTCAAGACCCGCAATGTTGCCTAAGCATGGTTCAATTAACATTGCAGCAATATCTCCGTAATTATCTTTGACGACTTTTTCAACTAAATCAAAATCATTAAACGGTACTGAAAAAACATAATCACGAATTTTATTTGGAATTCCTGATCCAACTTGAACAGGGATTGGAGATGTCCTCGAACCCATAGCAGAGATTGGAGAACTTGCAGTACTAAACATTACATAATCGTGGACGCCATTATATTGGCCTTCAAATTTTATAAACTTTTCTCGCCTTGTATAACCCCTAGCCACCCTTAATGCATGCATTGTTGCTTCTGTCCCAGTATTAGTAAAACGTAACATCTCCATACCTGGAATCATCGAAACCATTTTCTCAGCTACCTCGGTTTCAAGTTCCGTGGTCGCAGCAAATGTGGTTCCATTTTTGACAGACTCTGCAACTGCATCATTAATTCTATCATCCGCATGACCTAAGATTATTGGCCCCCATCCTAGTCGATAATCAATAAAAATATTTTCATCAGCATCCGTGATATATGCACCCTTTGCATGACTAATAACAGGCGTAGAATTTGGCCCCCAATATCTAAAATTTGAATTAACACCTTTTGCAATGACAGACATTGCTCTTTCAAAGATAGGCTGCGATTTAGTTCTTTTTAACATCATGTTCTCCTAAATAAATATATAACATTTTTTCCTACCTTAATTTAATCTATTTAATTATAGCTTGCTGAATAACAATAAAATTATTTTATACAAAAAAATTGCTCATTAACCATTTATAAACAATAATTTTTAATCCTTATATTACACTACATGAAAAAAACTGCAGTAATCTTATTATCCGGTGGACTTGATTCAACAACCTGTGTAGCAATCGCTAAAGATCAAGGATTCGATATTATTGGCTTAACAATCAACTATGGTCAAAAACACATATTCGAATTAGAATCCGCAAAATCTATAGCCCGTTATTTTAATATAAAAAATCATTCAATAATTAATATTGATCTGGCAAGTTTTGGAGGTTCTTCACTTACATCAACAAATATGAAAGTTCCAAAAAATAGAAGAACAGCCGATATAAATGATATTCCTTCAACTTATGTCCCAGCAAGAAACACTGTTTTTTTATCGATTGCACTAGCAAGAGCAGAGACAATCAATTCATTTGACATATTCATAGGAGTAAATGCACTTGATTATAGTGGCTATCCTGATTGTAGACCTGAATTTATTTCTGAATTTGAAAAATTAGCGAATCTTGCGACAAAGGAAGGTATAGAAAAAAAAGGTCAATATAAAATTCATACACCTTTAATTAATCTCAAAAAATCTGAAATTATTCAAAAGGGGATGGAACTTAATGTCGATTATAGTATAACATCATCTTGCTATGACCCATATGAAAACGGAAATCCTTGCGGATCCTGCGATGCTTGCGAATTAAGATTAAAAGGATTTAAAGATGCTGGTAAAATTGATCCCCTAAAGTATACTTAGAAAACGATGTACAAAATAAAAGAGATTTTTTTAACAAAACAAGGCGAAGGTTATCACACCGGCAGAAAATCAGTATTTATTCGTTTTAGTGGATGTAATCTCTGGAGTGGATTAGAGAAAGACAGACACAAAGCGATTTGCGATTGGTGCGATACTGATTTTATCGGAACTGATGGGATAAATGGAGGCAATTATTCGCTGAATGAAGTAATAAAGATAGTATGTGAATTGTGGCCAATCAACAATGATGAAAAACCATTTGTGGTTTGCACTGGTGGTGAACCGCTATTACAACTTGACCAATTTTTTGTGGATGAAATACATAAAAATGGATTTGAAATTGCCATAGAAACTAACGGAACATGCTTACCACCTGATAAAATTGATTGGATATGTGTTAGTCCTAAAAATAATACTAATTTAATTATAAAAAATGGAGATGAATTAAAATTTGTTTACCCACAATCAAATTTTGAACCTCAACAATTTGAAAACTTCAATTTTAATCATTTTTTTATCCAACCAATGGATGGGATTAATTATAATAAAAATATAAAAATGTCAAAAAAGTTTATTGAAAAAAACCCGAAATGGAAACTCAGTTTGCAAACGCATAAGATATTAGGATTTCCTTAAGTTCAGCTATGATTGTATATAAAAAATTTAATATTGAATCTGCTAGATCATTGCCAAACGTACCAAAATCTCACCCTTGTAATCAGATACATGGACATTCTTTTAAAATAATAATCAGTGTAAAGGGAGATGTAGATAAAAGAAGTGGTTTTGTAAAAGATTTTCAGATAATTGAAAATGCATTTAAACCATTAAAAAAGATTTTAGACCATACATATTTAAATGATATAAAAGGACTTTCAAACCCAAGTAGTGAAAATATTTGTATCTGGATTTGGGATAAACTTAAATCATCATTAGAAAATATTTATAAAATAGAAATAAAAGAAACAGACTCCACTGGCTGTATCTATAAAGGGGAATAAAATGGCAAAAGCTGAAGGGGAAAATTTTGATTTTGAAGACATATCAAAAATAAATCCAAACTATTTAGAAACTTTTAAATTTGATTCTCCAAAACAATATATCAAAACGGTAACAAATGAGTTTAGTGCCGTATGTCCATTTAGCGGTCTGCCAGATATAGCAAAAGTAATCATTGAATACTTTCCGACAGGTGGGAAATGTGTTGAATTAAAATCATTAAAATATTATTTCACAAGTTTTCGAAATGTTGGTATATATCAAGAAGCTGTAACAAAACGAATATATGATGACCTAATTGCCGTTTTAAAAACGCAAAAAATAAAAATAACCACTATTTATAACATAAGGGGCGGTTTCAAAACAGTTTGTATTGAAGGACAAATTGAAAAAAAATAAATTTTTAAATATTATTCCTTTATTTTTTTTAGTCCGTTCTTAATCGATTCCCATGCCAGCTTAATATGCTCAATATCAGTATGGGTTTGTCCAACACAAAATCGTAAAGTATATAAATCATTTAATTTCGTATGTGTGATAAATATTTCCCCAGAATTATTTATAAACCTGAGTAATCGTTCATTCAACTTATTACTTCCTTTTGCCCTAAAACACACAAGGTTAAGTGGGGCTGGCGCTATTACTTCAAAATTTTCATCATTTATAACCCAAGATAAAAACTTATGCGTTAAAGCAATATGATTCCGGATATAATTCTGCAATCCATTGACTCCATAATATCGAATTACAGCCCATAATTTTAAAGATCTAAACCTCCTTCCAAGGGGTATTTGCCAATCTCGATAATCAATAACATCATCTTTATTAGAGGTGTCCGTCTTTAGATATTCAGGCATAATACTCAAAGCACTAATTAGGTCTTTTTTGTTTTTTATAAATAAGCAAGAACAATCAAAGTTAGTTAGCATCCACTTATGAGGATTAAACAAATAACTTTCCGCATGCTCTAACCCTTTATGCATATATCGATATTCTGGACATATAGCTGCAGTCCCAGCCATCGCTGCATCAACATGCATCCATAGTTTATATTGGTTAGATACTTTCCCTATTTTATACAATGAATCAATTGCATTGCTAGATGTAGTACCAATTGTAGCACACACAAAAAAAGGAGCATAACCTTCTTTAATATCTTTAATTATTTGTTTTGTTAATAGATCAGTATTCATAGAAAAATCATCATTTACATCTATTTTTCTTATATTTTTTGATCCTATTCCTGCAATCATTGCAGCTTTCTCAATTGAAGAGTGCGTCTCTGAAGAAGCATATGCTACTAGATTTTCCTTAGATCCAAATAAATTAGATTTTCCTTTGGTCTTTTTTTCTCTAGCTGCAATTAAAGCACATAGAGATGCGCTAGATGCCGTATCTTGTATTACTCCACCACCATTATTATCAGATAAAAAATGTTCTGGTAGAAGCAACATTTGAGCTAACCAATCAAGAACATGAATTTCTAATTCTGTGCAAGCTGGACTAGTTTCCCATACCATTCCATTAACACCTAAACTACTTGAAATAAGATCAGCCAGGATAGAAGGACCACTAGTATTAGCAGGAAAATATCCAAAGAATTTTGGAGACTGCCAATGAGTTATTCCTGGTATAATTAATCTATCAATATCCTCTAAAAGAAATTTGATAGATTCACCATCTACAGGAGGGTCTTTTTGGAAATTAGATATGACTTCACCGGGCTTAACATTTGACTTAACCGAATAGTTTTCAATATTATCATAATAATCTACAATCCAATCAATCACTCCATACCCATATTCTCTAAATTCTTCATTACTCATATGTATAGATTTATTGCTGATCATAATTTTTTCTTTCTTTTTTTTAAAATATCTTATGTATAAAAAATACAACCCTTTTTAATATTAAATTCTAATCATGGTAAACTATAATGATATTGAATCTGCCCATAATAGAATTTCAAATTTTATTCATAATACACCAATACTTACCTGCGAGAATATTAATTTAGAATCAAACGCCAAATTATTTTTTAAATGTGATAATTTTCAAAAAACTGGTTCATTTAAAATTCGAGGCGCAACAAACACAATCCTCCAACTTTCAAAAAAACAATTAAAAAATGGAGTTATAACAACTTCTTCAGGGAATCATGGAGCAGCAGTCGCAGCAACGGCAAAAAAGCTTGGTGCTAATGTCAAAGTAATAATGCCAAATAACACTCCAAAAGTCAAAATAAATAACGTACAAAGATATGGAGGTGAGATTATATTCTGTGAGCCCAATATCAAAGCAAGAGAACACACTTTAAATAAAATGGTCAAAGAATCCGGCTCTACAATAGTGCACCCTTATAATGATGAAAAAGTTGTCGCTGGACAAGGTACAGCAGCAAAAGAACTTTTAGAAAAGGTTGCTGATCTTGATATTATTATTACCCCAGTAAGCGGCGGAGGCCTGCTAGCTGGTACATCATTATTAGCAAAGTCTATTAACCCTAACATAAAAGTGTATGGCGCCGAACCAAAAAATGCAGATGACACATACCGATCAATTAAAAACAAAAAAATAGTACCTAATAAAACAACAGAGACTATTGCAGATGGATTAAGAGCACAAGTGGGAACAATTACTTTTCCTATTATCCAAAAGAATGTTGATGGTATTATATTAGTTTCTGAAGAAATGATAATTCAATCTATGCGAACAATATGGCAAAGAATGAAAATTATAATTGAACCTTCATGCTCAATTGCACTTGCCGCAATCTTAATTAATAATGAACAATTTCATAATAAAAGGATAGGTATAATTCTAACTGGTGGAAATGTCGACCTAGATAGCCTCCCATGGTAAAAAAATCATCTTTAATTAGTCCAATGAATATTTCTTCTAATAACCATAGTATGGTTAATCCGATAAAAAAAATATTATTAAAACATCCTAAGAATGCTTTCATAAATCAAAATACAATAAACAAACAACATTTAGATCTTAACTATTCTAAAGCACCAAACTTTATTAATCGCTTTAATGATTATAATAACTTTGTTAGCCTTCTCAAATCATTTGATATTGAAATACATTTTTTACCAAAAGATGATTGTACATCTCTTGATTCAATATATACTCATGATCCCTGTGTAATCACAAATAGAGGGGTTATACTTTGTAATATGGGTAAAAAACCTAGAATACAAGAGGCAGATAACATAGAAAACTATTTTAAATCTATAAATATCCCAATACTTGGGAAAATTAAAAACGCTGGAACTTTAGAGGGTGGAGACATAGTATGGATTGATAAGAATACTATAGCTGTGGGTGAAGGATATCGGACAAATATAGAAGGTATAAAACAATTAAAATATTTATTATCAGATCAAATTAAAGATATTATCAAAGTACCACTCCCTCATTGGAATGGACCTGAAGAATGTTTACACTTAATGAGCAACCTTAGTCCAATAGACCATAATCTTTATCTAGTATATTCTAGATTGCTTCCAGTATCATTTTTAGAATATCTTCATTCCCGTAATATAGAATTAATAAACGTCCCAGATGAAGAATATGAGTCAATGGGTTGCAATGTTTTAGCTGTCGATCAAAAAAAAGTAATCATGATAAGTGGTAATCCAAAAACAAAAAAATTATTAGAAAATAAAGGTGTAGAAGTTTATACCTATGATGGCTCTGAAATTTCAATAAAAGGCGCAGGTGGGCCAACGTGTTTGACACGCCCATTTATAAGGTCAAATTGATGACTGGATATAATCAGTTCGTAGCAAATACTAATCTCAAACTTTCACCATTTTTTGATCGAACATCAAAATTGAATGAATCTCAAGAATGGAGAAGATGGTCAGGATATTTATCAGCAACAAATTATGAATTGACGCATGATAATGAATATTTTGCTATTCGAACTAAAGCGGCTCTTTTAGATATCTCTCCTTTAAAAAAATACCTTATCGAAGGCAAAGACGCTCTAAAACTTTTAGATAGATTAGTTACACGAAATATAAAAATATGTAAAATAGGTCAAGTTATGTACACCCCATGGTGTGATGAAAATGGTAAGGTTATTGATGATGGAACTATACAAAGATTATCCGAAGATAAATTTAGAATTACTAGTGCAGACCCTAATCTAGATTGGATTATTCACATAGCTACAGGCTTAGATGTTAAAATAAAAGATGATTCAGAAACAACAGCTGCACTTGCACTCCAAGGACCAAACTCTAGATATATATTAAACTCATTATTAGAAAATTCAATTAATGACCTAAGGTTTTTTTGGATGATAGATACAAATTTTAATGGTATCCCAGTATCTATATCTAGAACAGGTTATACCGGTGACCTTGGCTATGAAATCTGGATGGAATCTGACAAAGCTTTATTGATTTGGGATCTTTTATTAGATAGAGGAAAATCTTATGGCATAACCCCTACTGGCTTGCATGCTTTAGATATCGCTAGAATCGAAGCAGGATTAATTCTACTCGACGTTGACTACATCTCATCTCGTCATGCTATAATTGAATCTCGCAAATCTTCGCCTTTTGAATTAGGACTAGGATGGGCTGTCAAAATGAAAAAAAATGATTTTATTGGAAAAACTGCACTAGAAAAAGAAATGAAACGTGGACCAGAATGGGAGTTTGTTGGTATTGAGATTGAATGGTCTGAATTAGAAAATCACTATCGTAATGCTGGTCTAGCTCCGGGATTACCTTCTACTGCTTCACGTACTAGTACTCCTTTATATTACAACAAACAACAAGTAGGATATTCAACAAGTGCAACTTGGTCGCCTATCTTAAAAAGATATATAGCACTAGCTCATATAAAAAGTGACTACTCACAAATTGGAACTGAATTAGAGTTTGAAATAAAAGTAGAACATTTCAAAAAAACTACTAAAGCGCAGATTGTTAATACGCCATTTTTTAATCCTGAAAGAAAACGTTCATGCCCAGTCTAAAAAAATATGATGCCATTGTAATTGGTGGGGGTCATAATGGTTTAACGACCGCAGCATATTTAGGCCGTGCTGGTAAAAAAGTTTTAGTATTAGAAAAAAGATATGTTCTTGGAGGTGCAGCAGTAACGGAAGAAGTTTTTCCAGGATTTAAGTTTTCTGTTTGCTCGTATGTTGTAAGCCTAATGAAAGCGAATGTGATTCGAGAACTTAAACTACCTAGATTTGGACTAGAGATTCTTCCATTAGAAAGTACATTTACACCATTAGAAAATGACTACTTAATCCGAACTGCAGATAGTGATCAAACCTATCAGGAGATAGCGAGGCATTCATTACGTGATGCTGAAGCGTATACACGATTTGGACCTCTTATGGGTCAAATAGGTATGGCTGTTAGACCAATACTTGAAACAATAGCACCTAATGCTATTAGACCTTCTGTATCTGACTTATTTAATACAAAAAAATTATTAGATCATGTAAAAACTCTAAGCTCAGAACAATTTGAATATTTAACAAAGCTCATGACAATGAGTTCAGCCGACTTCTTAGATGAGTGGTTTGAATTTGAACCATTAAAAGCAACCATGTCAGCTAGTGGTATTATTGGCACTTTTATGGGACCACGATCTCCTGGATCCGCATATGTAATGCTGCATCATTATATGGGAGATATCGATGGTGCTTTCCGATCTTGGGGTTTTCAAAGAGGGGGTACTGGTGAAATAAGTATGGCTATTGCAAGATCTGCTGAGCATTTTGGCGTTGAGATTAAAACAGAAACTTCTGTCAATAATGTAATAATTAAAAATAATAAAGCAGTTGGCGTTGCATTGGATAATGGAGACGAATATCATTCTGATATAGTAATTTCAGGATTAGATCCAAAGCAATCATTTTTAAAATTGGTGAATGAAAATGATTTACCTGATGAATTTATAAAAGACATTAAAAACTTCCGTATCAGAGGTTCATCAGGTAAGGTTAACCTTGCTTTGGATGGGCTACCTAATTTTACTTGTCTACCTGGCGATGGTCATCATCTACGCGGTGCAATATCTATAAGTCCTAGCTATGATCATCTAGAAAATGCTTATGATGATGCAAAATATGGAAATTTTTCTAAAAAACCATTTATGGATATAATCCTCCCGTCTGTTCTAGATCCTGAGATGGCACCCCCTGGAAAACACGTAATGTCTTGCTTTGTGCAATATGCTCCTTACAAAATTAATGGCGGCTGGAATGACAAAAAAAGAGAAGCCTTTGGAGATGCTGTTATTGACACACTAGCTCAATATGCTCCTAATATTAAAGATATTATACTACATAG
>CEOP01046585.1_pt1 | contig 18560 bp, 27 predicted proteins | sample 361301 | NCBI WGS metagenome assembly CEOP01 (sample SAMEA2619548, study PRJEB7988) | marine metagenome | biome: marine biome (ENVO:00000447); feature: deep chlorophyll maximum layer (ENVO:xxxxxxxx); material: "saline water (ENVO:00002010), including plankton (ENVO:xxxxxxxx)" | depth 55 m
AAAACTAGGCGAACTTGAACTTACATAACCGCTTAAATCTGGTGGGGCAAAGGTAAACTGACCTGTACTATCTGAATAGGCTAATTGAGCGTTTTGACCACCACTTGGGCTTAAAACACTTAAAGATATAGCTTGTCTAGCTTCTGACACACTAATTCCACCGCCACCACTAGCGTCAGCTTGATTTGTCCAAGCAGATCCATCCCATTTTAAAACTTGTCCTGTAGATGGTGATGAAACTGTCACATTAGATAAATCTTGCACATTTACAGGAATTGTATCTGTTACAAATTCAACTGCATTTCCTGAAGAATTTACTTTTAAAATTTTCCCTGCTTGTCCTGAAAGTGAAGATGGCGTATCGGTCAAACCTGAAAATGTAGTTACATGAGTAACTGCTTCTAAAGTATCTATTCTTGTATCTATCGCAGTAAAGTCAGTATCGACTTGATCTATTACCGAATTGAGTAGGTTACCCCATTGTCCACTCGAACCATTGACGACTGGTTTCACATAGGATGCTGAGTTAAATGTAGCCATAATGTACTCCTTTAATACCCATAAGGCGGTGGGTTATTTTCATACCAAGTTTCAGAAGTTATCGAAACTGGTGTCCATGTTTTATTACTAGTCAGCCCTGTCCAAGTTTTTGGATTTGCACTTATAGCTGTATAATTTTCAGAAGTAATTGGTTCGGTTGTGTAGGTTTCACTTGTAATTTGTTCTTGTTCCCAAAGAAACCGAACTGCTGTTTCCAGAAGTGAATTACCAGTTAAAGTAACATTAGTTGCTCTTTTTCTCAAGATAATTGTTGACAATGTTGAATCTGCAATAGCTGAAATACTGCCATCAAAAATTCCAGACGCATTTACATCTAAATTAGCTGTAGATGTTAAAGATGGTAAAATGGTTCTTATTCTATCTGCACTAGATGTAATTGCACTTTCTGCCAATAAAGATGCAGTTGTTGGTCTTACTCTTTCTACATCGACAGAAAGCGTTGTCCCGTCAGCTAATGTTGCATTGATAAAAGCCTGTATATTGGCACTAATGGCAAAAACAGATTGTGCTACCATTGAAACAGAAATATTTCTAATTCTGTTTGTATTAATAGAACTAGAAACAGAACTTTGTGCTGAACCAACTATTGTTCTAATTCTATCTGCATTTGTTTGTAATTGACTTGATGCTGTTGCTGATGCTGTCACTTTTTGTACAAAACCAGATATTACAGCCATTGAAGTTGATGCATTCATACTGGCGGTAGCATTTGCAATTAATATTGCATTAGACCCTAAGATCGATGCATCAAAAAGATTTGCTACTCCAAATCTTTTTCTTCCTGCGATTACTGATAATGTAGTTTGACTTGTCGCTGATGTAGATGCAGTTCTAAGTCTTGTAACTGACACAGAAACAGAAGATTGAGCCACCATTGCAACTGTTGCATTTACAATTGTTACTGGTGAAAAGCTTTCGCTAAACGCTCTTTCTGAAAATGTAAAATGTGAAAACATATTTTTTAACTAGGTTTTGTCGGCCAGTTTGGATTATTTAAATCACCAGAAGTAATATCTCGTAAAGCTTGCCTATAAACTTTCCAACTTGTTGCATCTTCATTATTGTCTATTTTTTTATTGATTTCCCAATCGGCTTCTTCAAGTAATGGCTCTCTCCTTGATCTTAAAGAACCTTTAATTCTTTCATCATTACGATTGGCATCTTCAATTTGTAGTTCATTATATTCAGTATATTCTTCAGCAGTTAACTCTATCATTTCGTTATCTATACATTTATAAAGCTTATCCATAATTTGCTCCATATAAATGAAGTTTTGCACCTGCTCTTATACTACCAATAGAAAAATATATTTTACCACCAGTTATAGCATTGCTTCCTGCTCCTTCACACCACATATTTTTATACGCATACATGTAACCCATAGTATAACCACCTGAAGAATGGTAATTTAGTTGATCCACCATTATTGCTTTGGGAAATCTGTTGGTTACATAATTCTGAAAATTATCAAATCTCCAAGTAGCATTATACCCTTTATAAGTAGCTGAGCTATCAACCCTTAAATTGTTGTTATTGTACCCACCACAAATCGACCACATTGATCTACTAGTAGTCGGTGCTAAATAACTATATTCAAAAGTATCAGCATTACTTTGCCCTACAAAATAAGTCATTTGCCTATAGTTAGTGGATATAAATAAAGCCCCACCATACCAATTTCTATGCAATTGCATCAACATACTTGCGTCACTTGTGGGTACTACATTTTCGAAGACAAGATAATAGACTTCATAAGTATTGTTAATGTAATTAGTGCCACCAAAGTTAAGAGAAGTTGCATCTGATGAATTGGTGAAAGTTGCCAAAAATTTAGGTACAATTGGAGAAACACCATCAATATCAATTGTTTTAGTAGCACCAGTTCCTGATGCTGTAACCCCAGTTCCTGTAAAATTAAGTGTAGTTGCTCCTGTACTTAAAGATGACCCTTCATCTTGTACTGTAACTGCTCCACCACCACCCCCTGCATTAGCATCAACGTATGCTTTGATACTTTCACTTGACGCAAGTTTTGTAGCACTCGCACTTGCAAAAGCATCATCATCTTGAACGGCAGTTCCAGAAACTGAAGTGTTGAGAACTGGATCATATAATTGTACATCTTGTCTTTTGGCTAAATTTCTTGTTTTATTGGTCATTCTGGCTCACTTGGCATTGTTATATGTGGGAAATCTGGATGTTGTGGTAAATCTCTTAACTCTTGTCGATATGATTTGTATTTATCTTTTGTTGTTTGAGGAACATCATCAAGTTGTGTCCAATCACATTCTGCTAGTAAAGCATCTCTTGTTGCTCTGTGTCTTTGAGCATCAACTTGATCTAATTTCCCATTAACAGCATTTGCATCATTCCATTCTTTAGCTATGACTTCTTTTTCAGCTTGGGTTGTTGCAGAACCATCAGCTTTGATTTTATCTCCAACGTCTTGCCAAGTGTAATCTGTTTTTCTGGTCATTTTTAAAGTCCTAATTTAATTCTAAAAACTCTTATATTTCCACTGATGTTGCCACTATTAGCCATAAATTTAATAAACCTTATTTGGTTAGTGCTTTGTGGCATGTGGTTTGTAAGATGAGTGTTTGGGTCATTATTTATAGATGAACGACCAATCAGTTGCCCTCGTCTATAAGTTGAACCAGACATACCTTTTCTACCTTGATAGAATAGTAAGTGAGAAAACAAAGGAGAAAGTATATTAGAACTTACAGATACCAAATTAGGAGATACGATTGGGGGGTCAGTGACTTGTCCAGTATCATTATTCCAACTAGTGCTATTATAGTTAACATAATGATTACCATAGGTCGTGTTAAAAGCATTATAACTTTGATTAGAGTTAGCATATCGTATTTTAGCATTAGAACCACTTCCTGCGTGTTGCAAAGCAAGAAAAATCTCCCAAAGATAACCAAAACTACCACCTAAATCGTATTCTGCTTCTGAAACATTATTTAAGGTTGAACTATAAACTAATTCTCTACTTCCCCCTGCACTTGCCCAACTAAGTGTACCAGAACCATTTGTTTGTAAAAAATCACCACTTGAGCCATCTTCAGGTAAAATGTAATCTGTACTTCCACTAAGAGTAGCAGGGGCATTTATAGAAATGTGGTCTGACACATTTGGTGCTTGAAGTTCAATTCTGCCTGTATCTGAACCACCTTCGCAAAGAATTTTCTTTGCTGTAATTTTATCTGTTAATGTTAAATCACCATTACCAAAAACTTTAAAAACTTCAGTTCCTGCACTATTTATTATTCCAAAAACTGGATGTGCCGTATTACCTCGATAACTACGCATATACAAAGCAGATGCGTGTTCATAAAGTTTTACAGTATCTTGTGCCACAGATGATGGTAAAGAAGAAGTAGTTTCAAAGGTTAAAATATCAGTATTACCACCACCAGAGATGTCAGAAGTAAGAGCAATTGTTCCACTAGCATCTGGAAGTGTAAAAGTACGATCAGCAGAAATTGATCCATTTGATTGAATGAGAGATTGATAGGTGTCGGCATTTCCTATTTCAATTGTTTTTGGAAAGCTAACTTTCCCACCATCTGTATTTGCACCAAATGTAGTTTTATAATAACTTGGCGTTCCGCTATTGGCGTGTTGAACATTAATTTCAAAATTTGCACTTGTGTTACTCTCTCTTGTTGCTCTCATAAATGTATAAGCATTGCTTGAAGAAGTATCTGTCCCTGTATGAAGTGCTAAAGCCACACTTGATCCTATAGATGTGCTATCATTATTAAGCCACAAATTCATATTTTCTAAAGTAGTGTTTGTACCACCACTATTTGTTGTGACTATGGTTGTGCCTGTTGTTGTGACTAATTTTATTTTACCAGAACCATTTGGTTTTACGTCAATATCTCTATTCGAAGATGAAACAATATCTCTTGTCAAAACATCTAAATTACCACCCAACTCTGGGCTAGTGTCATTGACTAAATCGCTTGATCCACTTGGGCTATCCCAAGACAAAATACCAGACCCATCTGTTTTTAGGTATTCTCCACTTGATCCATCAGTTGAAGGTAAAGTAAGTGTAACATTTCCAGAATAAGAACTATGGGCAGGCGATTTTAAAGCCACATAATGAGCATTGGAACTTTCACAATAAAAACGCATTTCTGCTACTGATCCAGAACCAGTTTTTATTTCTAAAAGACCATCAGATGCTAAAATCCCACCAGTTGAACCATCACCATCTAAATGGACTTTTCCAGTTCCATTTGGTAAAATTTCAATGTTAGCATTAGATGTTGAAACAATATCATTTCCATTAATATCTAAATTTCCGCCAAGCTGTGGACTAGTATCCTCAATTACATTTGATAAATTTCCTGCCCCTGTTGCAACCCAATCGTAATCTGACCCGTTCCAAGACAAAACTTCTCCGCTAGATGCAGTTGATCTATTTAAATGCGTATCAACATCACTATCAGCATAAGTACCAGAAAAAACATTATAGCTAACAATTTCGACAATATCATCTTGTGAAGGATACATATTACTAGCAAAATCCACCTGATTTGTACCTAGAGTATAATCTCCTGCATCTTTAGATAAACGAACCCCATTTACGAATACATCAACCTGATCACCTGAAAAACTTAATGCATTCCCATTATCATCATTGCCTAATGCAGATGCCATTGTTTGTAAGAATCCAAGTTTTTTATACCAACGATTTGTGGTCGCTGATAAATATTCAACTCCGCCAACAACAAGCTTATCATTTGCATTAAGAAAAACTGCCTTTTCAGCAGGATAGGTAATAAACACTTCTTTAGCAACAGAACCAGAAAAATTAACAGCATTGTTACTATTGCTACTTTCCAATATCGTTGTTCTAGTTAATGTAGCTGAACCTTCTGCCCAAGTTCCTAAACCCACTTCAAAATCATCATTAGTATCATCAACAATACAATAATAGGTGGTATCAGCATCAGCTAAAGCATTAGCAAAAGTTTGAAAACCCCCAATAGTTCCTGTCATTACGACATTTGAAGTACCATTCGTTGTACTAGTCTGTTTTACACGATCCTTAAAGACAAGCCCCAAAACGACACCTTTATGTTAACGTCAATGTCAATGAATTATTTGATATTTGCAGAATGTCATTGGTATCTATAACTTTACTTGCTCCTAGCTGAGAATACGCTATAAGATTGCCCCCTGTACTGGCATCAAAAATTCCTGCATAAGTTATTGTACCCCAACTGGAAGTAGCTGTCGGAAACGTAATTGACCCTGTATTTGTTCCTGAATTGCCAGTTACACTAAAAGTAGCCGATTGCCTTGCATAAGCGTTTCCAGAAAGTTCAGTTCCTGATGCTGAATCTGATGGCTGATTCCCAGTTGAATAAAGACCAACATACCATTGAGTCGGTCTTGTGGCACTATTGGTAGTCAAAAGCCAAGTTAGTATCCTATTTTCAAAGGTATCTGTTAAAGCGTCAGACATTTAAATCTCCTTAATATGTTGTGACTCGCATTCTAAGTGAGCCACTTGATCTAGCTGTTTCACTTGATGCAATTAGATTTTGCGTTGCTGATAAGTATAGTTCGTTCCATAAGGTAATTCGTTCATCTTGCATCAAGTATGGGGCTGATGCCTGCAAAGATGCATAAAGGTATAAATCTGGATGATCTTCTAATAGCCAATTTGATGTATTGGAGTCTGATAAAATAGGAATTTTAGAATAGTACAATAATTCTGAACTATAACTTTGATTAGGTTTTGGATGTACCTGAAATTCCTGATTAACGACAGCAAACAAAGTAGGTCTTCCTGCTGTATCATTATTCGCAGTTTTTGCATTCATAATTTCAATTGGGGATGCATATTCTATAACGCTTGGCGGTGCAGTAGTGATATGCCATCGAATAGCTTCTAAATAATCAGATGGTACTGCGGAAAATTCTGTATCTAAGGTAGCATTTGCCCTTTTATGCATTCTCCAATGTCTGACATTTCTTTGAAAATTAGCTTCTGCCAAGGAAATAAAAGTAGGAATAATTGCAGTTAAATCAGATCGATTTAAATAGTCTGCTATCGTGGTTTTAAGCGTTGCATAGGTGGTAATTGACATTTAATACCCCTTTATCCTGAATTTTGCGAAATCCCCGTCCATAAGCTTCTTTTTAACGTATTCGTTAAATTCTGCTGTACCTATGGCTGATCCACATTCTTTTGCCCATTGTTGGGCTACGACAGCAGGGACACGCCCTGCTAGTCGCATTGGTTGCCCAAATGAAGTATGAGTTTCACGAATGGCGTGATTTTCCTTTAAAATAGGTTCTACATCCTGTGTCCTGACAATATGGATATTGTCATCTTCAACATGATAAGTTTCACCTAATTTTTCGTATGTTTTATTGCTCATAAGCTTCATTGATATTTGGTGTAGAAGGATCATCACGTTTGTAATGACCCTTCTCTGTTCTTGCTCTTTTTTTCGGTTTTGCAGACTTGTGTTCAACGCCTAATTTTTGCTTAATAAAAAAGTCGGCAGTATCACTATCCAATTCTACAATTTCACCTTCCGCAAGCTTCCTACCCATAAGGGTAGGTTGCCTGACAGAAGTTATTTTGATTGTTTTTTTCATTTTATTTCCTATTAGTCATTTACATCCGCAATAACAGCTAATGCTTCTTCTGCATCTACCTGAAGACCATATTCACAAGAAATCATGGATCTTTCTGATAGACCAGTTTTAGCCAATGCTTCCTGCTTAGTTTCCTGTAGATAAGCCATTTTGATATGTTGCGGATCTATCACATAAACTGTATTGGCAGGCATATATCTACTAGGTGCAATATCAACCTGTCCAAAGTCGCCAACATAAATATCAATAGCATTGGTTAACTGCTTTGGGTTGTTCATGTTCACAGAATACTTCTGGCTGTTACCAGTAAAGCCTGAAATTTTGACTTTCTGTGGTGCAGGACACATAACCATCGTAGCTGTAGAGCCTGCTGTCCACGTAGCTTTCAGAGCGTTTTGCAACATTAATTCGGTCATATCCCGATCAGTACCATCACCTCTGGTAGCATTAGGATATCCTGCGGTTGTCCCTGAAAGTGTCGGTGCAGTTGCCCCTGTTCCGCCATCTACATTAGACCTGATAAAACAACCCAAACCTGCTGAAGCCCTAGCTGTACCAGATGATCCTGCACTTCCTGCAACATTATCTAGCATCATGCTTTCCATATCTCTTTTAAGTTCTGCAAGCTTTAAAGATAAAGCCATTGCATGACCAATTGCATCAGGATTGGATTGAGTAGCATTTGCAGTAGATGATGTCTGGATTACCTTGGAACTTATCTGACTATAGTTACTTAATCTGACAGGCAAGGTTGCTGAATCATTGCTTAAATCATCACCTTCCTTCTGTCTGTTCGTTCCTGCACTAGCAAGAGTTACCTTCGCCCATTCGAACAAAGTATTTTTGATACTACGTGAACCAATTGCGTTCATAAATATATGATCCGCAGGATTGATATTAATTAAGGCACTTTGTAGGTCTTCCCGTATCAAGGTGCTATTATAAGTTTCTGTTGTATTTGATGGCACAGCCATGAGATTACTCCTTTTCTGCTATTAGCCAACGGGCAACATCTTCAACGCTTCCCGTCTGTTTCATTTTCTGAAAAGCTTTCTCTCTTTGTTTAGATGAAGTAGCATTAGGATTTTGTTTTGCACCAGTTTTAATAAAAGGTCTTGGAGAGGATTTCTGGACGTTTGTATCTTTAGACTTTTTAGCTTTATTAAATAACATAACATCATGTAAAAGCTTTAATGCCCTTGCGTCCTGAATCGCATTAATATCCGCTTCATTAAATCCATACTGAACCGCAGTAGAAACCATATCCCTTTTTATCACTTCTGCTTTTTGAGCATCTTTTAAATCAGGTATATATTCTACTAACGCTTGCCCTTGGTTCTGCAAATAAGCCAATCTTTCTTGTTCAACTTTTTCGTTTTCCTGTAAAGCAAGTTTTTGTCGTTCAGCCTGCAAATTCTCCATTTCTTCTTTATGAATATTAAACTTTTCAGTTTCTTCCATATATTTGATAGGATCAGTTTGCAGTAATTCCAATGGTGGTCTTTTAAACTGTTGCGATTTAAAATTCTTTTCTACCGCATCTAATTTAGATTGAAGTTCTTTTCGTTGATTACTAAGTGCATTAGCCTGTGTTTCCATTTGCTTTTGAAATTCAGCTTGTTCACGCATCTTAGATTGAATATGAGAATTTCCAGAATAACTGCGGAGTAGATCAGATAGCGGTACTTGATGCTCTTTACCATCGACTTTGACAGTATAAAGTGCTTCTTCAGGTTGCTCTTGAACTTCCTGTTTTTCTTGTTCTTCTTCACTTTCGGCTACAACTTCTTCTACAGCTTCATCTTGTTCTTCACTTGCTTCTACTGGTTCTTCAGAAGTTTCTTCTTTAACTTCCTCTTGAGGTGCAGTTTCTTCAGGGATTAATAAAGATTTAGCTATGTCTTCAATTGAGCCTGAGTTTTCTTCTTGTGTATTTGTCGTGTCAGCCACGTTGCAAATCTCCTATTTCTTTTTCATCTTGGCAGTATTGATAATGTATTCAATTTCTGCTTCGATCTCGTTTAAAGCATGAACGATTGTCCTTGCCCTTGTTACTGATTCATCTGAATCAGACATAAGAAACGTCTGTATTTGACGATCTCTGATGTAGGTTAAAATCTTTTTAAATGTTTCATTTTCCTTTAATTCTTTTGCCCTTTGTGCTTCTTTTTCCCAATCTGTTGCCATTAATTCCTCTGTTTAGCTTTTTCAGCTTGAATTTGAGCAACATCAACAGCAGTTCCATATTTCCCAAGTATTTCTGCACTTCTAAGAAGAAGTTCTTGGTCAAGCCTATCTCTATCAAGATCATCTTGCTGATCCTGCTTTTCTTTCATTAATTGTGCTTTTGTTAAATCTGTTTGAGCCTTAGTCTGTGCTTTCATAGCTTCTGCTTTCAGCAAGACCTGAGATGGATCATTCTGTGCCTGCATTTGCTGTGCTTGCTGTGCTTTTTGCATAGCAATTTGAGCAAGTTTACTTTCTATTTCTGGGTTCATTGGCTGTACATATCGCTCTGCGTTTTTCAAGCCAAAACCATCTAATAAATCCGCCAAAACGTGCCTTATGTTCGTTAAAGATACGAGTCCATTTTGTGTCCCATACGCCTGCATTATTTGCTGTTGGATACCTAACATCATTTGAAGACCCATTTGTCTTTCATCATGTCGTCCAGTACCTAAACCAACATTACATTGTGTATCCATTGATGCACTTTGCCAAACTTTTGGATCAATCGGCACAAAGTTACCTCTTAATCTCATTACAGTTGGTGCATCCTGATGCTTTGTGTAACAGCGTAGCATCTTCCCAAATAGGTCTTTTAATCCTTCAGCTAGGTTTCTAGCCATAACCTCTGTTTGCCCTTGTTGGGCAGAGAGCGTAGCCATTACGCCTGCTTTAGTTACACTTTGTAAGCTGTCAGGATCTAACCCCATACTTGCCTTAGTAATTCCCGTTTTATCTTCAACAATTCGGTCTATATATTCCATTACCCCAAGCGATTGCCCTGCGGTAAATGGAACTGCCAAATTATGTATAGCTTGTTGGGGATTACCTCTAACTCTGACAATCCCCCCTAATTCCAAATTAAGGGCATCATCTAAATTAGTATTGTCATTTATTGCCATTCTAGGAAGATTTGACATTGAAAGGTTATTTAAGATTTCCCTATAAATTTGAGTAGCTGAATCTTGTTCCGCCATAACAATATCAGCTAGTGATCTACCAAAAAAAGTATGCGGTTCAGGATCTATCGCCAAAGCAACATAAGGAACTTCATCACATAACATGGGCGGTTCTAATAATTCATAAGTATCACCGCCACAGATAAAGCTATAAAGCATAGCTTTGCCCTGCCCTTCTATATCCATTTTCATAAAAGCTTGCGTTAGCATTACTTTCTTTGTTGATGGATCTGTAGAATTAACATCTTTATCACTTGTTACGCTGTATCGTCTTCTTTCGAATACTTCCGCATCATTCGTAGAATCTGTGCCATCTTCGCTAGACAAGTGGCTAACAATGTCAAAATCGTATCCCATGTCCAAAAGATCGGAAACAGTAACTTCAGTAGAATGTCCCGTAACATAAAATTCTCCTTCTTTTAAAGATTTTGCCATTCGGTCAATAAAAAATTCCTCACTTGGAACACTATCAACTACTAAATCCCCTGATTTTTTTGTTCGTGAAATCTTGCAATTATGATGTAAGGTTTCTGTAGACATTCCTTCATCTAGTAATTGCTTTTCATAAACTTCTTCATGTTCAATAATTTCTACTTCAGGATCATTGGTTAAAACAGCAAAAGTTGCGTCATCAATGTAGTCATAAGTATGGATTTCAGTTTTTGGTTCTTCTTTGTAGTAAACTCTAACAATGCCAACTTTCTTAATTAAAGATTCATGGATGGCATCCCGTAAAATATTGTATCCACCTAAAGTCTGAAATTTCCAGTTTAAAAAATCAGTAGCCTGTTGAGCGGATTGAATATCATTTTCTTCTCTAGGAAGAAATTCAACTGCTTTACTGTGGGATAAAAAAATACGCATTAGAGATGGTTTAACCGCCCTAACTGTATCCCTAACGACAGTTTTAACAATACCACTTCGCCCTGATTCCTGACCAATATCTACTTCACCTTCGAAATATCTACTAGCTTTGATCCTTACTGGTGCAATTTCATCAGTAATAAAATCTTTAGCAGAACGAATAGCATCAGTTACTATGCCCTGAACTTGCTGATCATCTAATTTTTGTAATTTCATAGTCCTGTATCTTTTTTGCAACTATAATGCGAATCAGTTAATTTGTCTACAATTCTTATGAGAATCAATATTTAATTTTTTTTCCCTTTTTGGTCTTCTTTTTTGGCATATCTAACTCCTACTTTTTTCTATATGTGGTAAGTCTAAAAAATATTTTCTGGGTGGGTTTGCATTTTTTCGTTGAGAAATATAATCGTCCATCATTTCTTCACAGGTCATTTCAGGATAGGCTAAAACGCAATTGCTAAGATGCCAACAACCGCCCCAACGAATGCCATATCCAAGTTCGTGAGCGGAACTTATGATGCTAGTCATAATATTAAAATAAATAGGAAATTCCCAAGATACTTTACCATCGGAATCATAACCCAGTAAATCTACAGCCCATGAATATCCATCTTTTTGGGGAATGTGCATACTATTAAGAGTTTGACTTCTACCTTCAGCCTTTAATTTTTTTTGACGTTCCAAACTTCTAACACCTTCTGAAATTCCGAAATCGGTGCTTGTACGCTTAATAGCCATGTCGCAAATCTCAACCAGTTCTGGATGTACTCCTTCCAAGTTCTTTAATGAACGTGAACCAAATTTAAACATTAAATCTCCTATTTTTTGACTAAAAATTTTGAAACTCCACGCATTCCTATGGCACTAGCTACAACGCCTGAAACAATATATTTGTACCAATCAGGGGCTTGTTGAATAGCTTGAAAACCTTCGCTTACAATGGTTCTGCCCCAATCCCCACAGAAACAAAGTATGAAGGGAGCAACAAAAACCAAAGTTACAAATTCGTCCTTATATGTAGAATCTTGTTTGGAAACTGACATGAGATCTAAATCAAGTTCACCAGTTAATTGCTTTTTCTTTATTTCAGCATTAACTTTCTGAACTTGTGCTTTTCCATCAATATATGAAGTCGCTAGACTAGTGATGGAACTAGCTATTTGTCCGATTGTGCCAAACACTTAATTTCCTCTAAAGAATATGGTGGAAACTTCAGTAGTTGGGTAAGTAGTTTATCTTCGATTGATTGGGTAAATACACTAGGTAAAATTCTTACCCTAGTTGATAAGTTTTTGGTTGATACCACTATAATCTTTTCAATATCAAATGCAACAAAAACTGCTACATCCGATTTCCAGATTTTTTTTCCATGTTTCATCCCAAAAGAATATTGAGTAGTTCTTTTGTCCTCTACACTTGGTTTTTGTGATGTTTTAACTTCAACAGTAAAAAAATTTCCATCAGGCGTTTTACACCATAAATCATCTTCATCACGATCTACACGTTCTGTCTTAATCCCCAATCGCTCAAATTTAGATGCAACAAGATATTCCCCTGATGTACCTAATGGGTGGGTTTCACTTCCTGAGATTGTTTTCAAGGGAATCCAACTTAGCAAAAATTCTATCTACTGTTTGTTTGATTTCCTTGAGTTCTCTGTCTGTCGATTGTGTCTGCACTTCACTTTTCGCCTGTAATACTGCCAATTCTTTATCTTGTTTTTTTAATTGTTGGTAGAAAGTATATTGAAGATATAAAATAGGGAAAATAACCCATTGAATAATGCCCCCTATGACTTCAACAAGCATCATTTTAGTAAACCATTGTAAGAATCTTGTTCTTCATCATAATTAGTTCGGATAAATGGCAACAATCCTAAAGCAATCCCTGCACTTAAATTTTTAAGATGTTTTAATCTTGGATCAAAACGTGCAAATTTTGATCTTATGTTTTTTGGATCAAATTCTGCCCTAACTCTTGATGGTTCATTATGTTTGCTAGTTTTATTTAAATGAGTATACCCTCCACCCCCTCTATCCAAGATGTTATCAAATATTACTCCAACATTGTCTGCTTCAGTTCTAAAACCAGTATTAACATCTATTGGATTATTTTCAGTAGATGTTATCTCTTTTGTCCTATATCCAAAACCCAATTGACTATCAGCCAAATCCTTATTTCTTAATGACATAATTGTATCTAATTCATTTTCTCCATAAATAGGATCATAAGTCATGGTACTTCCTCTAAGATCACTCCAAGGCTGTCCTTCTCCTGATATTTCTAAATAAGGTAAATTCTTATTTGGTTCTGGTACTTTTAATGGCAAAATCATCCCAGTTGGATCTGTAACATTATTTCTAAGTTTGTTTGTATATGTATCAGCAACTTCAGGAGCATCGGACATAAATACTGGTTTATTTGGGCTAAATCCCTCAAAATCTACGTCAGTACCATGAAAAGCATCTTCAGTAAGACCCATTTCTTTTGCTCTTAACATTCTTGATTTATAATCCATAGGTAAATCATAATTATCGTATAAATATTTTTGATCGGCTCTAGCCATCATATAATCTGTTACTTCATCTGCTTTTCCAGATTTTAATAAATCAATAATTTTTTTAGATTGCTGTTGTGCAGGATTTAAGATTTTTTTATCTAAAATCCCTTCCTTTTTTAATCTTTGATAAGTTTTTTCTAATAATTTTTCACCTTCTAATGTAAGACCACCAGTAGGAGCATTGGGATTATCTTTTCTAAATAAATACTGTAATTCTCCCCCTATTCCTTTATTTTGCATTTCTGAAACAACGTGCAAATCTGTATACTTTTCTTTACCAACAACATAACCTACAACATCTTCTTCATTTAGGTCAGGATTGTTTGCAGTAGCATAATAATCCCCCTCTTTGCTTTTATAATAAGTTACGTCATCAAGTGTTTTGATTTTAGTAGCATTTTTTGGCAACATTCCATAAAAATCGCCCATCCCAAAATTAGGTCTAGATTCTATACGTGGCTCATTTTGGTTCGTTTTCTTTAAATATTCAGCCCAACCTTCATTACCGCCAATTTCTTTGTCAAAATCTTCCCCAAACCTATTTTTATTTGCTTCTTTTCTTAATGCTTTAATTTTTTCAGCTTTGGAAATTTCAGGATTTTTTGCTAATTTATTTACCTTAACGCCCTGCCTTATAAAATTCCCTGCTATATCTCCTACTATCGGAACAAGACCTAAAGCCCCTGCACCGCCTAATAAACCAATTGCCCACCAGTTAGGATCTTTTTTAGCTAATTCTCTTTTTATATCTCTATATGTGACCGCTTCTGATACAAATGGTACACTTTCCCAAGCAATTTGTCCTGCACCTCTAGCCCTAGTATCTGCTGTTTTACCGCCAAAAAAATTGGCATCTGAACCAAACAAATCCAACAATCCATCAAACATACCCATTATTTTCTCGCAAACCCAAAATAAGCCCCAACAAGACCTGATAACGCCAAATACTGCGTCATAAGTATGGAGTCGATTTCTTTCATTTTATCAGGCTGTATAATGCAGGATATGGTTGTTATTCCCATTAATCCTAATGCTATGTAGCACATTTTTCTGCGGTTAGATTGATAAGCCTTTTTATCAGGAATATTTTCGTTCATTGGTTTTCCTTTAAGTACAATGCGAAATAAACCATTCCTACTACTGACACAGCCAAAATTGAAACACCAACAGCTACACTTGCCCAATAAATCATTGCTTCTCTTTTCTTAATTGCCAAATATCTACCCCGTTCATCTTCTTTCTGGATTTGGGCTTTTATTTTCTGTAGTTCACGCCAACCCGACATACCTCTAGTTTCTAAAATTATTCTTCTTAATTCTTCTTCTAGATCTCTAGCTTTGACACTAGCCATGTAAGTTTCTAATGCTTGCTCGTTTACTCCCCTTTTCCCTTTTCTATTTTGCGTATGTTGGTTTTTTGCCCCTTCTATGCCATCCCAAACTTTTCCTAAATCTTTGCTTAATTCCATAAAATCCCTTCCCAACTTCAGACCTGATTTTATGGTTGCCATACTTGCAATAGCAATGGTTATGGGATCTGGCATTTATGCTACTCCTTGCAAATTCCTCCTTAATGGTTTGTTCCATTTGTAAACACTACTTGTACCGCCCTGCCCCATCATTATGTCATTGGCAAATGTGAGGGATAAAGCGTCAGCGTGGTCGGGTGATTTGAGTAGTCGTTTTTTTAGATCGTCTTTTGATTCAATTTTGATCTTACCTGTTGGGGTGTAAGTATAACGTATGGCGAGTAATTCTTCTACTAATTTCTCATGGTACGGGAGTTTTACCTTTCTTGTTTCCAACCAATCTTTGATTTTAAAGTACAGTTCAGCCCGTAAATTAAGGTAATGTTGCTTCATAGAAGCACTTTCAGACACATTGACCGAATAAATTGGTAATTCCATATTAAATCCTGCATCACAAACGCCCTGTCCTATTCCTATGCTGTCAATGTTAATGGTATTCGGTCTTTCGGTGTAATGTGTCGAATCAAATTCTGCCTTTATCGCTCCTGCTAATGCCATCGTGTCAAGATTTTTCCAACGAATTAATTCCCTAACAACTGATCCCTGCCTTTTACATAAAACAGACCAATCCGATCCATGTCTAGCTACATCAACGCCCCAAACAAATGGAGTTTCTGGTGTAACAGTTACTTCACGATCTTGGGCAGTTTTTACTAATTCATAGGATATTACTGTCTGGTCTTCAGTTAATGGGAATAAACCTAAACATCTTACCCTATACTCATTAGAATGTTCACCAGATCTTGATAAAACTTCATCAATAAAATCCCTAGATACCCTACTGCTATCAAGGCAACTTATTGTCTTTGTATACCATCGATCTTTAAGCTTGTGATGGGTATCAAAGAAAAAGCCAGTATTTCTGGTGGGATTGCCTAAAAGTAAGGTTGTGGCATCTGCTGATGACATACTGGATATTGCACTATTGAAGACAACTTCTGGAATCGCTGAAGCTTCGTCTGCAATTAATAATACATTTTCAGAGTGAACGCCCTGCAATGATTCTGGATTTTCTAAACGGGACGTTCTACAGCTTAAAAATGCATCTGATGGGCTTGCTGTCAGTTCTACCCTGTCCGATTTAACAGTTAATAAATTTTGCAGTTCATCTGGTAAAACTTTAATCCAACGCTTTACTTCTGCATATAAAGCATCGAATAATTGTGAAGATGTTGGGGCTGTTAAAACACATTTACATGGGTATCTGGTCAGCAGAAAATGAATACTTGCCCAAGATGCAAGAGTCGATTTTCCCACGCCATGACCGCTTGCTAAACTAAGCAACCTACTTTTTTGGCTTATCTTTTCCAATACTTCTGCCTGCCAAGGATCTGGATCTTCTCCAAGGTATTCTTTTACAAATCTGACGGGATCGTTTCTGGTTTCCCTGATGAACTGCTCAAAGACATTCAATGGTAATAACTCTCCTGAAACTCCCAATCATAACATTCTTCCAAAAGATATTCCAAAGCTTCAATCAATACGCCTTTATCCTTGCAGGAAGTCGTCATAATCATCTGATCATCACGCCATCCAATAATAACTAAATGATCAAATGTCTTTAAATCTTCAGGTTTCTGAAGTTTTGGCATCTTCTGCATCTTCAATCCGAATTTTTTTAAGGGCATTTAAATGCATATCTCCTACGTTTACTTGAATAGCGGTTGTATTATTTTTTTGAGCATACTGGTCAGGATCATGGGCGGATGCCAACCATTTGCGTACCGAAACTTGTTCTCTCATTTTTGAAATCGCATTGGGGCTTTCATCACATTGGTCTGCCAGTTTAAGGGCTTCTTCTGCGAAATGATCTGCTTTGGCTTTCCTTGCCAAACGTAACGCTTCTTTCTGAGATGGGTTTTTGTTGAGGTTTGTGGATAGGAAGTTTCTGGAAACTCCAAGATCTCTGGCAATACTGGCAATTGATTCCCCTTCTGAAATTTTTTCACAAATTTTTTCAAAGCCACCTAATTTTTCAATATCGGCTAACATCTGTCTTAAAATAGGTCTTCCTGTCATAATATACCTTTTTCGTTTTTCAGTTGTATTTTATAAAATTTTTTCGCATTATACTAGAACTTTCTACTGCGTGTCCGAATTACCCTAGCCAAGCACAGGGGCAAACAGGGGGTACTGGGGGGGGTTTTTTTAAGATCCCGTCTGAAAGTGGTTTACATAACACTTTTTCTAACATCTTTCCCTTTAAAATCAATAACTTAAGATTCGCATAATGTGTATTATGTAACTTTTTATATTAAAAAAAGCGTCCTCACGCATACGAGGGCGTAAACGTGTGCATCCTCAACAGGTAAAATTAGGTCTTCTCACCATTGCAACAATCAACAACAACTGACTTGCAATGACTACATTGATAATGACCATGAACATATTCTAAGCGTACTTCTTCTGAACAATAAGGACAGCATTCAGTATACTGTGATTTAGTCACCTTCCAAGGATTCCAAGTATCAGAGTTTAAGAGTTTCATCTTCTTCCTTCTTATCTAATCCTAAGACATTTCTAAGTATTGCAACATTATCTTCTCTTAGTTGAACAACAGCTTTGCAAAGCTGTCTTGTTTCACCATTGTTTAATAACCTTTCTGTACTCACGCCACGCTTCAAACGCTCCGCTACTAAATCAATAAGCTTATCAACTTCCTCATTAATCACTTCATCTTTCATATATTCTCTCCTTTAATTTTAGAACAAACCCCTTTCACTCGATATGGAACTAAGACATAAACTTCGACTAGCTTAATAAATTCATCGATCTTATCCTGACATTCAGCTTCAGTTTCAACTGTAAATGTAGAAGTATAATTCGTACATCTATCCCAATATCCAAGAGGATTTAAAAAGCACAAAGTCATAAAAACTTTAATCACGTTGTTTCCTTTTCCATTTAAGAAAATTCTGTTTCGTCCAACGATTAATTGTAAAGTATGATTTGGTTGGTTTGATTGGTTCTAATGCAAACTCTTTAGCAATACGATCTGAATAGACTTCTTTATTGCCATTTAGTGATATTTTTTGGTTATGTATTTCGTTCAATAAGTTTGTATATTCTTCTAAATCTTTAACTTGATTTTCTACTTTTTTTTCAAACTTTTTACTACTCATTTTCTCTTACCATAACTGTTGTATTTCTGCAACCACAGTTATCATCCATACCTTAATAACAATATAACTGTGATATGAAACTTATAGATATAATTAGT
>CEOP01247118.1_pt1 | contig 18529 bp, 15 predicted proteins | sample 361301 | NCBI WGS metagenome assembly CEOP01 (sample SAMEA2619548, study PRJEB7988) | marine metagenome | biome: marine biome (ENVO:00000447); feature: deep chlorophyll maximum layer (ENVO:xxxxxxxx); material: "saline water (ENVO:00002010), including plankton (ENVO:xxxxxxxx)" | depth 55 m
TTTTTGCCTAATGAGGTCATACCGACACTATCAATTGAAGAAGTTGATCTAAATAGCTTGCCTGAAACAGAGGATAAAAGAAATGAAGAATACGGGCAAATTACTAATGATGAGATACCTTACTTAATATCGAGCGATAGAAGCGTACCTTTAATTTATTCTGGCACTAAAAAACAGAATATTGAGCTAATGAAGGCTTTGAATATAGTTAAAGGTTGGAGTAATAATGAGAAATGGCCAGATGGTACAGATGTAGATGACTATTCAATTGTAGACTGGATAAAAGCAGGCAAAGGGATATTTCTTGGGATTGGCAAAAATTCAAGTATGGAAATTAGAGCTAATCTTTATAAAGAATATATTTTATCTAAAGAAAAATAATTATTATATAATTGTTAGATATAAAAATTGCTGATTTAAAATATGGGTAAAATATTAAATATATTTGTTTTATTCATTCTTTTAAATGTCCTAATAGCTCAAAAAACTTATATCAGATCAACACTTCCATTAAAAGATAGTATAATCATTCATCCAGATAATGGGAGGCCATTTAATGAGCTTGCAGCTGAATATTATGATAATGGACAAGTTAAACTTAAAGGAAGATATTCTGGTGGACTTGCAAATGGGTACTGGGCTTATTTTTATCAAAATGGGCAAATGAAAGCAAGAGGTAGGTATTATAAAGCAATTGACGCAAACCTTGATGGTATGATAGAAGATGGTCGTGTTGGTAAATGGATATTTTGGTTTAATAATGGATCAAAAAAAATGACTGGAATTTATAAAAATGGAAAAATGGATGGACATTGGGTTTTTTGGCACCAGAATGGCTATAAGGCTTCTGAATGTCGATATAAACTTGGGAAATTACATGGTAGCTGGGAATCTTGGTATGCAAATGGAAATATTCAAGATATGGGTAATTACATAATGGACCTTATGAACGGTGAATGGAATTTTTGGGATACCATAGGTCAGCTTACTGAAAGTGGTAATTATCTAATTGGTCGGCCAGATGGCGAGCACAACGGCTGGTATGGTTCTGGACAAAAAAAATGGACGGTAAATTATCAGTCAGGGAAACTTCATGGTCCTTATGCATATTGGTTTGATAATGGTCAAGCAGAGATGTCAGGAGAATATAATTATGGCGAAAAAATTGGCGTATGGAATTATTGGTTTAAAGATGGAGCTTTAAGGATTCAAAAAGAGCATCCGTTAAAGTAAATATTAATTACTTAAAACGATAGGTTTCCATTTTCTCCATTCTATTGGCCTGTAAGGTAATTTCTCAGACCATTCTTTTTTTAATTTATTTATGTATGGTTTAATATTAATAGGTACTTCATCTAATGGGCTACCAACGCCTTTAAATAATATTTCTTTAGTGGTGTAGGGTAGTGACACAATAAATCTAAAAACACATAATAATTCATTTTTTGATTTTTCATCTGGAAATATTATACCGCCACCGCATTTAATACAATCTTCCATAAACTCTTCTAAAAGTATAGGGTAATTCGGTTGTTTTGTCCATAATGAATCATCATTATTAGAATGAGGAAAATACTTTGATTCTATAATCACATTTGAACCAAAGTCAGCACTTAATATTTTTTGATTATTATAAATATTACTGAATTGGTAATTAAAAATCATTTCATAATGATTTCGAAAAAAATTAATTTTTTCCATTATAATATTAGGAACTTTATCATTCGCTATCGTCAAAGTTCTATTGGTGATGTAGGTGGTTTTTTTTCTTTGATATTCCTCATTAGGGAATACCGTATGCTTTGATGAACCATTTAATATTTCTTGTCTTATTTTATTTTGATCATGTCTGTTTAAGGTATGCGGCCAAAACGTTAAAAGATTAACTATTTGATTTGTATCAATGATTACCTTTCCCCAAAAATCATCAAGCGCATTCTTTTTTGACATTTTCACTAAAGAATCAGATACACCATGAGTCCAAGCCCAGTTTGCCTCATGAACACTAACTGCTTCTTGTTTCGCGATGCGAACTCTTTTATTGGCATTGGTTTGCATGTAAGCCATCATCATAATAAATAGAAAAATAAAAACGATGATTATGATTGATCTATCATAAGAGTCTTCTTTGTTTTTAAGGAAAACCAAATAATTCCAATGGATTTTAATAAAATCATAGGCTTTATGTGCGTTATCAATTTTTTTACTTGCAGACAATTTTTCATCCATAGTTTCAAAATTATCCAATTTCCAAGTTTTTTGATATTGCTGATACTTTCTATAAAGTTCTGTTTTTGAACAGCGATGATTTAGTCCAAATAAATCTAAGTTTTTTTTCAGTATTTCTATTGTTTTATCTAAATCCATTAAAAGAAAATATTAGTAAAGTTTAAATAATGCGAATGTATAATTTGACTTTTTGTATTAACGAATGGTAAATAAAATTTTTTAATTACAGCTGAACAATATTTCTATTAATTTAGTATGTGTCATTACATCTAATATATATTTCTATCCTTATATTAATTACGGGTTGTTCAAATCTCGTCAATGAGGAATCCTTAAAAACGGTTCGAGGATTATATTACAATTCAAGCGATGGAAAACCATTTACAGGAAAAGTATATAGGCTGTATTCTAATGGATTAAAAATGCGTGATGGTTATTTTGATATTGGAGCATTAGATGGTAGTTATACTTACTACGATAATAATGGTACAATTATAAAACCTGTAGAGGAAAATAAACTTAGATTTGATAATGGTTATAAATATTTTCCAGATAGTGAAAATAAATATTGGGGATTAGCGTTTGGAAATTATCAAACAGGTGAGAAATTGTTTGAAGTTTTTTATGAAGATGGTAAGGTTGTTGGCGATTATAAATATTTTAATTATGATGGATCTATAAAAGAATCAATTTTTATGTCACTTTTAATTAGAAGAGGTGACGTTTTTTATCAGGATAATTCTCCAGAGCCATATACTGGTCCAGTTTTTGATTTATGGGAGAATGGAAATAAAATGCTAGAAGGTTCCTTTAAAAATTCAATTAAAGATGGTAGATGGACTGAATGGTTTGATAATGGTCAGCCTGAAAAACAGTATAGTTACCGTTATGGGCAAAAACATGGTTACTGGTCTGAATGGCACAATAATGGTTTGTTATCTACTGAGGGTAGTTATGCGGATGGCAAAGAAGATGGTACATGGACAACCTGGTACAGGAACGGGCAAAAAGAAAAAGTTTTGAATTATAAAGAAGGTTGGTGGAATGGGAAAACTCAAAAATGGTATTTAAATGGCCAAATAATGGAAGATTTAATTTATAAAGATCAAATACCTGTTGGTAAATGGAGTTTTTGGTTTGAGAATGGTCAATTAAAAGAAGAAAGAAATTATAATAATGGAGCCCCTTCCGGTAGCTGGACCCAATACTTTTCCAATGGCTTTATGAAACAAAAAATAAATTATTCAGCTGGCCAAGAAGATGGTTTATGGGTTTATTGGTATGATAATGGACAGAAAAAAGAAGAAAAGAATTTTATAAATGGTAAAAAAGATGGTAAATGGGAAAGTTGGTATGCTGATGGTACAAAAAAAGAAGAGAGGCATTACCTAAATGATTTAAAAAGTGGTACTTGGAAGGAGTGGTATGCGCTACAACCAAGGGAAGAAAGAAGATATGTTAATGGAAAACTAAACGGGAAAAGGAAGAAATGGTATTCTAGTGGTAAAATTAAAGAAGAAGGCAGCTATATAGATGGTAAAGAAAATGGAAAATGGACCTATTATTTAGAGGATGGAGCTATTGAAACGTCTTATGATATTAAAGGTAATTTTTTATCTCGCATCAATGTAGATGAATAATAAAAACTAAAAATAGTTCGGATTGCCACTTAATAAATTTCTATTTAAGTTAAAAAGTAACCGTTGTAAGGAAATTAGAATAATAATTATGAAGAAAACACTATATACAATGTTCTTTCTATCACTCGCATATTCTCAGCAAGGATTAAATCTTAGCGAACTTGAAGCGGGTAATGATGGTAAACTTATGTATCCATACTCAGGTAAAACTTTTGAATACTGGCCAAATGGTGATATTAAAGTAAGAGGAAGATTAAGGGATGGGCTTAGAAATGGGAAATGGGAGTATTTCCATACGAATGGATCAAAAATGGCCGTTGGGAAATATTATGATGGCGATGGTTCAGATATAGATCCTGAAACGAAAATTCCTAAAAAAGGTTTTGCTGGAAATTGGACTTTTTATTATAAGACTGGCCAACAATGGAAAGAAGGTAGTTGGAAGGATGGTACTCCAACTGGTGAGCATGTACAATGGTATCCTAATGGTAATACTAAAACGATATTAACATATGAATACGGGGAATTAGAAGGACCAATAACAAAATGGTTTGAAGATGGCCAAGTAAAAGAAGAATCATTCTACATTATGGGCAAGCTGGATAGTTCGTATTCTTCGTGGTACTCCAACGGAAGTAAAAAAGAAGAAGGAGACTATATTAAAAGTATTCAAACAGGTCATTGGACTTTCTGGCATGAAAACGGTGAACTTAAAAGGGATGGTAGTTACTATAACGGTGAAATGGATGGTATATGGGTAGAGTATGCTGCTGATGGAAATAGTATACAGCGTAGCAGATATAATGAAGGATTGTTCCTATATGATCTTCATTGGGGACCTAAAGAACTTTACGATAGAGCAAAAAAACTTAGAAAAAAGAATATTGAGTCAGCATTATTAGTTCTTGATAATATTGTTAATTCTTTTAAAGATAGTAAATATTCGACTAGATCTCAATTTATGAAAGCTGAGGTTTATATGAACGATTTAAAGGATTATAATGCCGCTATAAGAGAGTATAAGTCTGTAGTCAAATTATTTCCTACAACTGCTCAAGCTCAAGATTCACAGTATATGGTTTCATATATCTATGGAAGCGTTCTAAATAATAAGAAGCAAGCTAAAAAAGAATACAATTCTTTTTTAAAGAAATATCCTAGTAGTAGACTTGTTTCAGCTGTAAAACTTGAATTAAAACAACTTAATAGCAGGATGGCTAAAAAATAACTTTGTTTAATCTAATCCTATTATTTTAGGGTTAGATATTGGTCCTGAGAATTTTAATACAATCACAGGACCTTCTCTATTTAGGTTCTTGTTATTTTCAATTTCCCATTTTCTTATCATATCCCGCACTCCATAAGATATTGGATTTATTCTTAATTCTGCATCAAATAAATCCATTGATTTTCGAAATTCCTTTTTTGAATCTATAGATATCTGAGCATTAAAATTGATTTTTAAAAATGGACTAATAAATGAGGCTGTTAAAGTTCCAAACTCATTATCATAAAAATTTATTCCAAAATCGAGCTGGCGTATTCTTATAAGTCCGTTTCTAACACCGAGGTCTTGCATAATCATGTTCATAGTTTCATCAGTTAGTAATTTTTGAGGTATTATTAGCTCAAAATTCTTCATTGCAAAGTTTGCTCTACCATTTTGTATGTTAGGTTTATTATTGCTTTTAATAAATTGAAAAAATAAATCATTAATTTCTATAGACGTTTTATTTAACTTAAATATTGTTTGATCAAAAATATCATTATTTGGTATTGCTATAATATTTAGACCATTGATTTCAAATTTTCCAAGTTTTTGATATAATTCAAAATTATAATTATCCGGTTTGAAATCTATTTTTAAGTCAGATAAGAATTTTTGTTCTATATCTCTAATTTTTAAAATAAACTCCCATTGAATATTATTCTTTTTGTACTTATCAGAAGCCCTATTTATTATTTTTTTAGTTTGCCAATTAAAAGTAATTGTTTTTTTAGGATATTTGTACATAGATGTCGTAGAAGCAATAATATTTCCTGGCAGCTGTAAATCATAACTCCATTCGTATTGATTAAAAGGATATTTTGAAGTATTGATAAAAGATTCAACAATTAAATCATTATATTCCTTTGGATATAACTCAAATTTTAAATTATAAGCATTGATGGCTTTTTCTAAAATTTCAAAACCATCAGTAGGCGTTTCGTATCTTCTATCTGAAAGATCCGATAAAATTAGATTATAGTAATCAGGTAATTTGTAATTGGCGTTAATTTCAAAATTTTCAAGTATAATATTTGGTCCATTTATTAAAAGCTCTAAAAAATCATTTTGTTTATTTTTTATTGAAATGTCATCAAATCCAAATTTAAATAGTTCAAGACTTAATTCGCCGTTACTTAAGCTATCTCTTGATATATCACTTTTTACTTTTAATGAATTTAATTGAAAAAAAATTTGGTCTAAGTAGAATGAACCGTTTGAATATTCTTGATTATACGGAAATGAAAAAATAATGAATAAGACTATAATACGTCTAAATATATTTTTTATTATTTTGAAGAAGTTCATATTTATTAATGGTTATACTATAACTTAAATTCAGGCTTATTATTCTAAATAATTAACGTAATTATAAATATAATAAATTAAATGAAAAAGTCTGACAATATAGTTTATTCTACAGATAAAAATTTTTTCAATGATGACATCGATGATATTCAAGAGCACAAAGAAATACCACCAAATAGACAAAATATTAGGCTTCACTTGCAACGATTACCTGGCAATAGAATAGTTACTATTGTGGAAGGCTATATAGGAAATAATAAAATGTTGTTAGAATTATCTAAATATTTAAAGAAATCTTGTGGTGTTGGTGGATCCACTAAAAATCAGACTATATTAATTCAAGGAAATCATAGAGAAAAAATATTGAAACTTTTAATTGAAAGAGGCTTTAAAGTAAAGGTAAGTGGTGGTTAAATTACAAGTATGAAAACCTATATTAAAGTGATATTGATTTTTCTTTGTCTGGTACTTTTATGGTCATGTGAAAATTCATTCCAGCAATCAAATATAAAAATGGTCCTAACTGGAAGTGTGCACGGACAATTGGATCCTTGTGGCTGAAAGAAGAATCCTCTAGGCGGTCTGTCTAGGAAATACATGGCTATAGAAGAAATGCGAAAAGATGGTGAAGATCCGTTAATTCTAGACGCTGGCGACATGTTTTTCAGTACTGTAAATATAAATAAAAATAACTTAAAAGCTGAAAAATACAGATCCGAAACAATGTTATCAGCATATGAGAAAATTGGTTGTGACGGATTAAATGTTGGGAAATATGAATTATTAGCCGGCCTTGGATATTTAACTGAAATGAATAATAAATTTACAGAAATAGATTTTATTTCAGCAAATATTAGGCGTAGGGATAGTAAAGAACTCATTTTTCTACCATATAAAATTATAAAAAAGAGAAATTTAAATATTGGAGTAATAGGATTAACTAACATGGTACCTGATACGATGAAATCAATTATTGTAGACGACTATGTAAAAACTGGAAACGAATATATATCAGAGATAAAAAATAAAGTTGATATCATAGTTATGCTTATTAACGCTGAGAGAAAAACCCAGTCTACAATGGTCAAAAACTTCAAAGATGCCGACTTTATATTTACAAGCGGTAGTACTCATAAAACAAGTCCAAGCGTATCACAGAATAGTGGAGGTCCATTTTTATATTCAAATGGTAAGCAGGGTAAATTTCTAACTATCGTAGATCTTGAAATGAATGATGATTTTTCTCCGATTATTGATATATCACCCCATGAACAAAAAATAAAACAGGTTAGTAATAGAATAAAAAGATTACAAAAAAAAGACCCTAAGAAAAAATTGGAAGAGCTATACGCTGGCCAAGAGAATATTTTAAATATGATCAAGCGTTATAATGAAGATCTTGGGAAAGCTGAAGCAGCACTAAAAAAATCTATTAATAAAATAAAGTATAGTAGTCTAGCATTGAACAAGAGAGTAAAAGATGACCCTGAAATGCTAGCAATGGTAGACAATGCTATTGAAATGTGCAGTACTTTAAATCTAAATCCTCCAAAAAAAGAGCATAATCATTCTCATTCTTCAAAAAAAGATAGTAAAAAGAATAAAAGGTCGAAATTTTCTAAACCTCCAAAGGTAAATATTAGGCCCTAGACTCAATGAACTTTACCAGTTCTATACATCAAATTTATTTTTTTTTAATTATTTCTTTGACTCTTAGTATTACCGTTAATTTATTTAGGCCTAAGCCTATTTTATATATCGCTAAAAGTTTAGAAATGATTAAGGATATTGATCAAATCAGTAAAAACGCATCTAATCCTATGATAAGAACAATTGATATAGAAATTGCCAAGACGTTGTTTGAAAATAATGCGCTATTTGTTGATGCAAGAGCTGAAGAATATTTTAAAAATGGACATATATCAAATGCTATATGTAATGATGATATTAATTTATTAATTGAAGAAATAGATAGTAGAATACAAGTTGATGAAAGTTTTATTGTTTATTGCAGCGATGACGATTGTGGTTCTAGTGAAGAATTAGCATATACATTGCAAGAACAGGGTTTTATGAATATTTATGTATTTAAAGGTGGTTGGAAACAGTGGACCAATTACGATTTACCGGTAAGTAAATAATAAATGAATAAAGTGAATGATTATTTTATCGTTATTATGAGAATTTTACTTGGTGCAATATTTTTATGGGCAAGTTTTGATAAAATTCTTGACCCAGAAAAATTTGCTAGAAGCATATCAAATTATCATCTTATTCCATTTGGCTTGGAAAATAGTATAGCTATTTTTCTACCTTGGTTGGAATTTTTTATTGGAACTGGTTTAATATTAGGGTTCATGGTTGATGGGGCGACGATTATTGCATCTATTTTATTGATAAGCTTTGACTTAATGATAGCTCAAGCGATCATTAGAGGATTTAATATTGATTGCGGTTGCGGATTAAAAGATGGACAAATAGTAGGTGTTGAAAAAATATTAGAGAATTTAGTTTTTCTTGGTGGCGCATATATTGTATATCTTCGTAGTAATAAAATATTAGAATTATTTCCAAAAACAGATTTGTCTGCTAAATGACAAATATGTAATTTAACATCATGCGAGAGTAGCTCAGCTGGTAGAGCACCACCTTGCCAAGGTGGATGTCGCGAGTTCGAACCTCGTCTCTCGCTCTGTAGAAAGCCTTACATTTGTTCAACGACATTGTAAGGCTTTTGTGTTTTTTTATGTATGCTTATTTTTTTATAAAAAAATTATACTATTGAATATGAGATTAGAGTTAGATTTGATTGTGCTTTTACTTTTAACTGTGACGTTTGTAGTTAGTAATAAATAGTTATTCGTAAGAATATATTATTTTATAGACTATATTTCTATATAGATTATTATAGGATTGCAAATTTCATTAACTAGAATCGGAATAATTGGCTTGAAATCCAAATTCATTGCATTATTTGTTTTTGTTAATATTACCTATACTCAGGATTGTTTAATTGATGGTAAAAGCATGTTTGCTGTTGGACAATCTGAAATTATTCAGAATGAACTTTTATCCTTATTCCGTTGTGACGATGGGCATCAAATGTGGCTAGCAGACTTTAATGAAAATATGAGTTCAGTATCGGTAGTCAAGAGTAATGAAATTATTACTAAGATATCAGATCAGGCAGTATCTTTGTTTGTAAACAATGAAAAATCAACTAAAGAAAAATCTATAAAAGCTCAACCCGTAAAAGTTGTTAAAACAGAAACTGTACTAAAAAAAATATCTAATAATAATAACTATTCTAATTCTGTGAATATTCAGAAATTTGGTATAGAAACTCTCCTCCATAAAAAAATAGAAAGCAACCGATTGTTCGAAAAGAGCTTAGAAGATGAGAAATCAGAGCTTGTTCATCTAATGTCCATTCATAAAAAATTATTTGAAAGACAATCAAAAAAGAAATTTTCTCTTTCTGGTATTCGTTTTTTTGAAAATCCTACTACCATCGCTATATATTCTTTTGCTATACTAGCTATTTATTCTTTAATTTAATTAAAGACTCTTAACAAAGCCATATAACTAATTTTAGATGTATATTACAGGGCGTAATACTATGTCTAAGAAGTACCATATCACTTTAACTTTATTATGTATTTTTATATTCTTAGGTAGCAATACCTTTGCTGTTAATAAGATTCCTGTTTCAGGTATCGTTCAAAATATCGATGGACTTCAGTTAGTTGAAGTACAATTATCATTAAAACGTCAAAACAAAAGTGCAACCACAAATCGTTTTGGTGAATTTGACCTTGGAAAAGTATTCCCCAATGATACTTTGCTTATTACGATGAATGGATATCAGTACCAAAGTTTAACTCCTAAATCTAATATGCTGATAAAGCTATACCCAAAGTCTATAATCCAGGAAAAGATTAATAATGCGAGAAATGGCGAAACTATAATAATACCTTCAGGCGTTCATTATATTTATCCAGATTTTAATATTGATAGCACAGTTGGAATGACAATTAACTATAAAAATGATATTACTATAATAGGTGAAAAAAATTCAGAAATTAGACTTAAATGGTATAATGCAGATATCCTTTATATTCATGAATCGAATAATATAAATCTAAAAAATTTTACAATTGGTTATTATGACCCACTAAATAATATTGAAGAAATTATTGCATTTGATGATGCGAGAAATTTTAATAACGCTTTTGGTATGGCAAGGAGACAATTAGGTAAAAACTCAATTTTTAAATATAAAGGTAGATTGTATCACACTAATAATCCTAAAGAACCTTCAGATAAAATTATACCTGGAAGTGCTATTAATATTTATAATTCTTCTGATATTTTTATCGATAGTGTTAATGTTTTTGGTAAAAATAATATATGTTTAAATGCTAATGATTCAAAAAATATCATTTTTAACCAATCCAAAGTAAACGAAGGTATTTACGGTTTTGTATTTAATAAATGTGAAAATATAAAAATAGAAAATTCAATAATATCTGATAATAGTGAAATTTTATTTAGCCAGATTGCACAGGTACAATTAAATGAGAATATTATAAAAATTGCTGGTCATTATGTTCCTGAGTTTGTTTTAGTGAGTGGAGGCTCTATTGAACTTCTTGATGAATCTATTATTCCACCTCCTAAACCGCGCTATTTAAACGCAGGTACGTTTAGTATAAGTAGGAAAGAAATAACTTTTGAGCAGTATGATGCCTTTTGTATAGCTACAAATAGAGATTTTCCAGATGACAGTGAATGGGGAAGAGGAAAAATGCCAGTTATAAATATTACTTATGAAGATGCGTTATCTTACACTAAATGGTTGAGTAAATTATTGGGTAAAACAATAAGATTGCCTGAAATCAATGAATGGGAGTTTGCGGCCAGAGGAGGAATAAAAGGAGGAGATGATAAATCTTATAGCGGTGGTAATATATTGAAGGACGTCGCATGGTGTAAATATAATACCAAAGATAAGCCAGAAAATGTAGGGCTTAAAATTCCAAATGAGTTAGGTATTTTTGATATGTCAGGGAATGTTTATGAATTTTGTAATGGCGTTATCGATAGTATGATAGTTTTAAAAGGAGGTTCTTGGGCTAATAGCGGAGTAGGTTGTCGAGTACAAGACAAAGTAGTAAGTAAGGTTGATTTCTGGGATGATAATATCGGTTTTCGAGTAGTAGAAGGGGATAAAATAATATCATTAAAACAGGAAAAAAATAATGCAGAACTAAATTACTCTACAAATAAAATAGAGGCCTGCCATCCTTATCATATTGATAATGGTTATCCCGATAATTTTTTTGGAGTTAGCCCAGATTTGGAAGAAATAATTAAAAAAGGAGATATATTAACTGTTACCCTAAAAAAGACAACTCATTCATTTATTGTATTAAATACAGGATTTACAGGTGATGACAATTGTATCGATGAAAATGGTTCACCAAAATCAATGTATATATATATAGAAGAGGATTTATCAGATATTTTCGGAGAAGCTATAATGGTAGGGTCTACTTTTACCAACGAATCTTCTGGTAAGTAGATTTAATGCCAAATCTACAATGGTAAAAAAAAGCCAAGTATTATTCTTTAGTGTTTTATTAATATTTTTTAACCTTAAAGCTCAATTGCCAATTAATTTCGTTTATTTAGATGAAATTATAAACGATGTTGTAATTAATTTAAAATATTTATCCAACGATAACTTCATAGGCACACCGATAAATGGATATAAAAATAATCGTATAATAATCACTAAAGAAGCTGCTGCTGCTTTAAAACATGTACAAGAAGATCTAAGCCATTTTGGATATGGTTTAAAGGTTTTTGACGCATATAGACCTCAAAAAGCAGTAGATCATTTTGTTAAATGGTCTAAGAATAATAATAAAAAAATGAAATCAACTCATTATCCTAATATTAAAAAGAAGCGTTTATTTAAAGAAGGCTATATAGCATCAAAATCAGGTCATAGTAGAGGAAGTACTGTTGATTTAACAATTATTGATATAAAAAATAATAAGGAGCTTGATATGGGCACTATATACGATTTCTTTGGCAAAGAATCGTGGATTGATTATTCGATGTTAAGTTCTAAGCAAAGGGCTAATAGGCTTTTATTGCAATCCTTGATGAAAAAATATGGGTTTAGATCATTAAAAGAAGAATGGTGGCATTTTACATTACATAATGAGCCCTTTCCTGAGCAATATTTTAATTTCAATGTGGAGTAGAAGATGTTTATGTATAAAATATATATTTTCCTTTATCTTATCTTTTGTTTGTTGGCTGCTAGCGATATAGAAAGTCAGTATGACGCAGCCGCTAAAAAGATAATGATGTCACTTGATGACGATAGCTTAGGATATAATCGCTTGGGATATTTATGCGATATGTTTGGGCCAAGGTTAAGTGGGTCAAAAAATTTAGAAAAATCTATAGATTGGATAATTAAAGAAATGAAAAACGATGGTCTTTCAAATGTTAGAGGTGAGAGGGTGAAAGTGCCAACTTGGATAAGAGGGGAAGAATCATTAAAAATATTAGTACCGTTTGAAAGAAAATTAACAGTTCTAGGAATCGGTGGTAGTATTGCAACTTCTAAAGGCGGCATTAGAGGCGAGGTTGTTGTCGTTGATAGCTTTGAAGAACTTGATAGAATTAAAGACATAGTTAAAGGTAAAATAGTGTTATATAATATTCCCTTCACATCATATGGCGAAACAGTTCAATACAGGTATGATGGGCCAAATCGAGCTGCAGAATATGGGGCAATAGGAAGTCTTATTCGATCTATTGGATCATGGTCTATGGATACACCTCATACTGGAACGATGGGAGAGTATAAAGCCATTAAAAAAATACCGCACGCTGCTATATCCATGGAAGACGCTATGATGATTTCAAGAATTTATCATAGAGGCCAAAAGGTTGTCGTAAAATTAAATATGGAAGGAAAATTTGTTAGTGATAGATGGTCTAGAAATATTATTGCAGATTTTGTAGGCTCAGAATATCCTGAGCAGATTGTAGTATTAGGTGGACATATTGATTCTTGGGATGTTGGTCAGGGTGCTCATGATGATGCAGGTGGTTGTGTTGCTGCGTGGAGAGCTGTTACTTTAATTAAAGAATTAGGCTTTAGACCTAAACGTACTTTACGTGTGGTCCTTTGGACAAATGAAGAAAACGGTGGAAGAGGTAATAAAAATTATCGTGATGAGCATATGTCAGAATTAGAAAATCATATCCTCGCAATAGAGTCCGACGGAGGCGTATTTGCACCAAAAGGTTTTGGTTTTACAGGAAGTGTAGCCGCCCGAAAAATTATCTTTGAGATAGCTGATCTGCTCGACCCAATAGGTGCGGGTAAGATAACAAAATGGGGTAGAGCCGCAGATGTTGCGGTGTTAAATGATCAGGGTGTGCCGGTTATGTCATTATTGGTTGATGATTCAAAATATTTCTGGTATCATCATACAAGCGCCGATACCTTCGACAAGGTTGATTTTAAGGAGTTTAACAATTGTATTGCCGCAATGGCCATTATGAGCTACGTTGTCGCGGATATTGATTTAAGGTTGCCCAGGTAAGGTATATTAAAAATGTCTAAAGTAATAAGAAAATTAGCTGCCATTGTATTTACAGATATTGTTGATTTTACAAAATTATCATCAATAGATGAAAATAAAGCATTCGAATTACTTGATATTCAGCGGAATTTGCTTAAACCTATTGTTATAAAATTTAATGGTCAATGGTGCAAAGAAATGGGTGATGGGCTTTTACTTACATTTCCTACAGTCAGTGCGGCAGTAGACTGCTCCATTGAGATACAAAATACAGCTAAAAACATTGAAAACTTAAATCTTAGAATTGGAATACATGAGGGTGAAATTACAGAAAAAGATGGTGACGTATTTGGAGATGATGTAAATATTGCATCCAGAATTGAGCCTTTTTCTGCACCAGGTGGTATATCTATATCTGGTAAGGTACAGCAAAATATTTCTAGTCTTCCAGATTATAAAACAGAATACCTCGGACAGCCAAATTTCAAAGGAGTATCTCAGAAAGTAGAGGTGCATTGTATAGTTTCTCATTCACTACCGAAGCCAAAACTAAAAAAAGTAGAGGCAAAGCTAAAAATAAACAATACTAAATCTTTACTTAAGAGAATAATTTTTCCTTTAACTGGTTTTATTTTTACTTTAATTGGTGGCATAGTATGGTTTGTGTTGCCATTATTGTCATTTAGTTCTGCTAATGAAAATGAAACTTACGATAAAAGAATAGCCGTGCTATATTTTGAAAATCGAGGAGAAATTAAAGACCTATATTTTGCGGATGGTCTAACTGAGGAAATTATATCTCGATTATCTAGGGTTGAAAATTTATCTGTTGTTTCAAGATTTGATATCGCTGAATTCAAAGGTAAAAATATTAATATTGAAAACATCAAAGATAAAACAAGAGCTGATTTTATTCTTAGTGGTAATGTCCTTAGAATAAATGACAAGATTAAGATATCAGCTGAGTTAATAGATCTTATCAAACGCGAAGTTCCTTGGGCGGATACATTTGAACGAAATATTACTGATATTTTTTCTGTACAAGATGAAGTGGCTCTAAATATTGTTAATAATTTAGATATGAAAATATCTTTAAGAGATAGAGAGTCAGTATCCATAGACCCTACTTATAATGTTAAAGTTTATGATAGACTTGCAAAGGCAAAAGCAAATGCATACAATCTAAGAACTACTGATGGCGGTATTGACAATATGATTACAACTTTAAATGAAATAGTCTCTGATGATTCAACATATGCAGATGCATTAAGCACTAGAGGATTTTATTTATTTTTAAAATATTGGTATCAGGGATATTGGACTAAAATAGATTCAGAAGAAGGAAAGGAAATACTAAAAAATTGCTTAATAGATTTAGAAAAATCATTAAGCTATGACTCAAATAATAGGATAGGCTTAGCCTTTCTTCCTGTTGCGCATCTTATATCATTGTGGAACTTACCTTCCGCTACATCAAAAATTTTTACAGCTAGAAAGGCGCTTGTTGAGGTTAATGAGTTTAGGGAAAAGTATCCAGATGATTTTATGTCTAATTTTGTAAAAGGTCTTTATCACCGCCTAAAGGCTAGGATGGCAGCAATATCTAGCGATTCTGATTATGATTTGGCAGTTAAATACCTAGCCTTATCAATAGAACAGACAAGAAATGCAATTAAGAATAATATTTCAGACCCAATGATTAAGAATATTTATGAAGAAGGACTAAATAATCTAGCATACTTCCAACAAACCTACTCTGATTACTCATCTGCTATTAAATATTATGATGAACTAGAAGAGATTAATCTTCGTGATAAGCAATATGAAAGATTATCTAGAGCATATATTAGCCATGCAACTACTTTACATCTTGTTGGTAACTATGAGCTATCTATTGATTATTCATTTAAATATGAAAAACTAAATAGCCATCTTAAAAAATCTATAATTCCATTTTTTTCAAAAATATTAATCTCTAGCAACTATATATATATGGGCGAACCTCAAATTGGGATTGACATACTTCAAGAATTGAAAAATGAATATAACGGTTTTGCAAAAACTGGTCTCGATATTGGGTCTTCTTATTACTATTACCTAGGGAAAGCATCTATGGATTTAGGAAAGAATAAAGAGGCAATCATACATTTAACATCATTTATTAAATTATTTGACCAATTAGTTTTAGAAAAAGAAGAAAATGAGTTTCATCTTTGGACTGTTATAGGAAAAAGAATGGTAGGTAAATCATTATTAGCATTGGCATATGCTAGAGACGGAAATAATAATAAATGTACAAACCTTCTTGAGGATACTATCAATGAAATTTCAATACAGCCTAGACTGTACTATGAACATTCTATTGAAATATTAAATAATATTCACAAAGCGTATATGAAAATTGGGAAAAATAAAGAATCTAAAGGTTATTATGATAAAGCTTTCAATGAAATGATGAGAGTTGCTGAAATGCTAAATGAAGAAGACAGAGACACATTTTTTAACAATAATAAGATTAATAAATATCTCAAATCACAATCTTCTTAATAATTATATATATATATGTAAATGAATAAAATTGTTTTTTGGATATTAATAGGAATTTTATGCATATATGTATTGATTATTGGATATGTATTTTTTAATCAACATAATATTGTTCTTTCACCGTCTAGTGATTATCATCCACCACCAAAATCTTTTAATATTATTCAAGATTTTATTCAGTTCGGGGATGATGATAGCCTACACACATGGTATGTAAAAAATAATAAAAATAATCTTACGGTATTATACTTTAGTGGAAATGCATTTAATATATCTCATAGATTATTTCACGTTGATGTATTTAATAAATTAAAAATAAATGCCTTCATGTTTGATTATAAAGGATATGGATTAAGTACTGATTTAATTAAAAATAAAGAAAGTTTTTTCGAAAGTAGTGTGCTGGCGTATGACTACATGATAGATGAATTAGGGATTGATTCTGATTCAATTATATTTTGGGGTTACTCTCTTGGTTCTCCAATTGCCTCTGAACTTGCGAGCAGAAACAATAGTTTAGGAATAATTCTTGAGTCGCCAGTTATTAGTATTAACAAGATATCTGAAGAGAGATTTCCATATATACCTTTTTCAGTTATAAATAAATTTAATTTTGATATTAATCAACATATCAACCAATCTAAATCATCTGTTCTTATAATACATAGTAAAGACGACGACGTTATTCCTTTTAGACATGTTTCAGTATTTTTTGATAATATTGAAAGAAATAATAAAAAATTGATTGAAATTAATGGAACACATAGATTATCATCTTCAGAGTCTTTTCCAGTTTATTTTGAGAATATTCAATCTTATATAAGTGACTTAACTAAAAAGGTGAATTAATATGAAAAATATTTATCTGAAAATTATTGGGTTATTGATTGTTATTACTTTATTACATCGATATGCGCCGGCGCCATTAAAATATCCAAAAACAGAAAAATCGTCAAATGTCATTGATATTTATCATGGCAAATCAATTGAAGATGAATACAGATGGTTAGAAGATGATAACTCTAGGCAGACGAAGGCGTGGGTTCAAAAGCAGAATGCGTTTACAGATCGTTATCTTAGAAAGATTCATTACAGAAAAAAGATTGAAAAAAGATTAACAGAACTATGGGACTATCCAACTTTGAGCATTCCTTTTTTAAAAGGAGATAAGGTGTATTTTTATAAAAATGATGGTCTTCAAAACCAGTCTGTGCTTTATTCGAAAGAAGATATTGATACTCCAGATTCGATATCTACTATAATTATTGACCCAAATAAATTATCCAATGATGGAACGGTAGCGCTTGGTGGAGTATATTTCTCTAACGATAATAAATATTTAGGTTATTCTATTTCTAGGTCTGGATCTGATTGGAGAGAATTCTATGTGAAGGATCTAATAACAGGGGAGGTTTTAAAAGATCATCTTAAGTGGATAAAATTTAGTGGAATGTCATGGAGTGGTAACGGATTTTATTATAATACTTTTCCTAGTCCAGAAAAAGGCAAGGAGCTATCACAAAGCAATCAAGGTTCTAAAGTATATTATCATCAACTTGGTTCTGAGCAAAAAGATGATGTAATTATTTACCATGATAAAGATAATCCAAAAATAAGCCCATATCCCTCAACAACTGATGATGGGAGATTCTTAATTATATATCGTACCAAAGGAACTTATGGAAATTCTCTCATGGTTAAGGACTTAAATAACCCTAATTCTGAATTTATTAATATTGTTGATGACTATGAGTCTGAAATTAATATTGTCGATCATATAGATGGGAAATTAGTAGCAATTACCGATCGAAACGCTCCCAAAAAAAAGGTTGTCCTTATCGATCCTTCTTTGCCTAAAGAAGGTTTATGGGAAACTATTATTCCTGAAAACAATAACGTTTTAACCTCTGTTAATATTCTTAATG
>CEOP01140519.1_pt1 | contig 18471 bp, 19 predicted proteins | sample 361301 | NCBI WGS metagenome assembly CEOP01 (sample SAMEA2619548, study PRJEB7988) | marine metagenome | biome: marine biome (ENVO:00000447); feature: deep chlorophyll maximum layer (ENVO:xxxxxxxx); material: "saline water (ENVO:00002010), including plankton (ENVO:xxxxxxxx)" | depth 55 m
AGAGTTTGATATAACTGTTGACTACTATGATGGTATTCCAACGAACATGAATAATAAATCATTTTGGATCGGTCCTAAAGTTGAACTTGGCCCATTCACATTTAGACCAGTGATATTTTTGAATTTCTTTGGATTAACATTCTTCTTTTTCCTTTACCCTGCATCATTTTACTGGGAGAAAGTCGAGAAAAAGAAGAACGAAGTAGAAGAAAAATTCCCTGATTTCCTTAGAGATATGGCTGAATATTGGAAAGGAGGTTTGTCAATGACGGTCGCTGTCCAAACCTTGGCGAAATCAGAATATGGGGCACTCAATGACGAAGTCAAGAAAATGTCAGATCAACTAAGTTGGGGTATAAAATTCAGTGATGTCATAAAGCAATTTGCCGAAAGAGTTGGAACTCCTTTGGTTAAGAGAGCTATTACACTGATTGCTGAAGCAGATAGAGCCGGTGGAAAAATTTCGGATATTTTAGTAACTGCAGCTAATGACTCTAGGGAGATTAAATTCTTAGAAGGTGAAAGAAGAAGAGCAATAGGTTCCTACATTGCAGTTATTTGGACATCATATTTCGTATTTTTAGGGGTTATCACCTTGCTTGGTAGAATCTTTATTCCTGCTATTGCTAAATCTAATTCTGGAGATTCTGGTGGAGATTCTGGTGGAGCCAATATTGGAAACATGCAGATTCGGGCCATAGACCCACTTTTCTTCGTTACAGTGTTTTACTACGGGGTAACTATGCAGGCTATTGGTAATGGAACCATGGCAGGATTGATGGCAAATGGACGATTTTCTGCAGGATTCAAACATTCGGGAATGATGATTATTGCCGCATTGATCGCTTTCAATCTATTAGTTTTCAATCCTGAATTGATAGGCGATTCGGCTTATGCGGTTACTAACTTAATTACGACTCCTGCTTCTTCTTATATGATTGGACTTAATCCGTCTGGGGGTACTTTCTCCCCAACTCCAATGATATGGGGTTCACCCTGATGGAAGTTGATACGTTGCGTAAAGATGAGAGTGCTCAGATACATATTCTTGAGATGCTAACTTTATTTTGGCTATTTTTTATGTCTGCCACATTTCTCATTAGAATCGATGTTCCTGATTCACCTTCAATCGCCCATGATTCCTCATTAGAAACTGCAGGAGAAACCGCATTTATGTATGGACTGGGATTAGACGCTGAGGTCGAGGGAGAAAATAGATTGACAGAATTGCTGAATAATAGTAACTTTGATGGGGCATGTGAACTTTTGCAAGATGCCATAATTAGTGGCAAAGAAAGTAACTGTTGGATTGCCAAAAATAGCGCAACATCCGCTCCATATGGATTGGTTGGAACCCCTTCTGGAACAACTTTTGCAGTGCATAATCTAGTTGTTATCAATGATGATTTATGGACAATTACTCTCGATGTATGGAGTACTGGAGGCGGAGCCTGATGTATTTTAGAGAGAATAAATCTACTGACAGAGATGCTGGCCAAATGCTTCTTGCCACAGGAGTAGTTTTACTATTATCTCTCTTATCTATGGCAGTTTTTAGCGTTAAAGTGGCTGGAATTACGCAATCATCTGATACATCTTCCAATGGGGTAATTCAAACAACAAGTGAAGTCATAGATGCAATTCCAGTCTTATTAGAGAACCGTACTATAGTTTGGGTCGATGCTGGAGTCGATAGATTAGAGGCGGCTCAGTTGTCCATCGATAGCGTTCATGATGACCTTTTACATCATGGTGAAATAAGAGGTGTAGAAGTTAAGATTCTAGATTTCATCTTTTCAGATATTGACGGGTCTTCAATGTTGATTACAGGACAATTAGGAGTTTCAGATAGCACTACCACTCTTCAGTCTAATGTATCGTTCATTATTTCTGTTTGACCCGATTTTCATTCCAAGCAAGGTCGAGTAAATGCTGGATTCTGTCAGTATCATTTTTGACTCTTGAGATATCTACGATTGGCCAATTGGAAACCTTTGATCTTTCCATCAAACCCTCTTGTATACTTCTAATTCGTCCGAAGTTAGCAAGATATCTATCCGCTCTTCTAAACGAGTGTGCATCTCTTGAACGTAACATTTCTTTATGCTTTTTTTCGTCACTCACAGCCATTATTACTCCAAGTGCAATTCCTCCAGCATCTCTCCATGCACCCAGTAACTTCTCACTTGGTACTATGTGAACTCCTTCGAGTAGTAGGTCAATACCTTCTCTTAACGCTCTATTTATCGTCGCCTCTATCCCAGTCTCGACCGATTGACATGTGTCAAGCCAATCGATGATAGGGTCATTTGCCGAACCTATAGAGAAAGAGGAACGATGTAATGCTTCGTGCATATCTCCCTGGTCACAACTTCGCATGATTTCACGAATTGCATCGGTGGAAAGGATTCTAGAAAAATTACTCTTAGAGGCTATATTTAGTGCAGCCGTTGATTTACCAGTTCCAGTTGCACCTGATATTATCAGTAATCTAGGGGCACGGTCGGCGATGGTTCTGGCGGTTGTTTCAGCCAGCCCTATGGTACGCGCCATGAATCACTTTGAGTGGTCTTTACACATGAGTCTTGCCTCACTACCAATCATAATCTTGCTTATTTGAAACCTTCATCAGAAGCGAATACCTTTGAACGGTCACTTCATGGACGGTTTATGAGCGCACAACAAATGCTGATTAATGGAGAATGGATAAACGGTGAAAAAGGTGAAACTAGCGATGTTATCAATCCAGCAACTGGTGAGGTAATTGCTACAGTTCCTAGAGCGACTATTTCAGATGTTGAAACATGTGTATCTGCATCCCGTGCAGCATTCATGGATAAATCTTGGAAGAATATGGATCCAGCTCAAAGGGGAAGAATCCTCAATAAGATGGCTGCCGCAACTTATGGTGCTGCCAAAGAGTTAGCAGTTATTGAATCTGAAAATAATGGTAAAACATTCCGCGAAGCACTGTCTGAGATTCGCTATGGTGCATGGACTCTGGAATATTTTGCTGGTCTTTCTGATAAGATTGAAGGAAGTACAATTCCTGTGCCTGGTAATCGACTGAATTATACATTGCGGCAACCACTTGGAGTTACAGCACATATCGTTCCATGGAACTTTCCTCTTCAACTAGCTATTCGTTCGATAGCACCAGCACTTGCTGCCGGATGTACTGTAATTGCTAAGCCAGCATCTTGGACACCGCTTTCATTAATTGCATGGGCTAAGAAAATGGAAGAAGCAGAAGTAGGTTTACCTTCAGGAGTTCTCCAGGTTATTACCGGTTCAGGTGGATTGATTGGTGATGCTTTGGCTGGTCACTCAGGCATTGATGGTGTAGTTCTTACCGGAGGAGTTCCAACAGGCCAAACAGTAATGGCTAAGGCTAGTGAAAATCTTACACCTGTAACATTAGAATTAGGTGGAAAGGGAGCAAATATTGTATTCCCTGATGCTAATCTAAAATATGCTGCTAAGGCGATTTGCTTTGGTATTTTCATGAATGCAGGACAAATGTGCTGGGCAGGTTCAAGATTGATTGTTCATGAAGAAGTTCACGACGAATTAGTCGAAGCAGTAGTGGCTGAAGTAGGTAAGTGGAAAGTTGGTCCAGGTATGGAAGAAGGCGTTAGAATCGGTAGTCTAGTACATCAAAGCCATCGTGATGAAGTATTAGAGAAATTACAAGCAGGTCTAAAAATGGGTGGAACTGTAGTTTGTGGTGGTAATGCAATTGATGGAGCAGGCGCTTTTATGGAAGCAACAGTAGTAACTGGTGTATCTAGTGAAAACCTATTATTCAACGATGAATTATTTGGACCAGTATTATCTGTAACTAAATTTAGTGAAGATGCCCAAGCGCTTGAACTTGCTAACGATACTCCATTTGGATTGTTGAATGGTATTTGGACCAATGACCTAAGCCGTGCTCACAATATGGCAAGAGATTTACAATCTGGAATGATTTCAATTAATGAGTATCCAATAACTTTCCCACAAACAGCATTTACTGGCTGGAAGCAATCAGGCATAGGTATTGAGCAAAGTCAAGATGCTTTGAGATTCTATACGAAAGTCAAGAATGTTAACATCAAACTTTGAGGTGGAGATATGAGCGTTTCATCAAGTGATATGGGGCATGGAGTTAGATTGATTCGATTTTCGGGTCAGTCTGCTACCCAATCTTTCTCTCGGACATTCCTACCTGAAATAGCCAAAGCCATTGATGCAGGCCTTAGCAATAAAGATGTGAGAGCATTAATTTTAACAGGAGAGGGTAAATTTTTCTCAGCAGGAGCAGATATCAATGCATTTGCAAAGGCGATAGAAGACGGTGATGCTCCACAGTTGATTCGAGACCTGACAGGAATTCTCCATCCTTTACTTATACGAATGCGCCAATCACCGACCATTTGTGTAGCTGCTCTCAATGGTGCTTGTGCAGGAGGTGGGCTTGGTTTAGCTCTGGCATGTGATATACGAATTGGTTCTCCTAGTGCTAAGATGGCCGCATCATACTCTGGTATGGGGCTTTCTCCCGATGGTGGTACGACATGGTTGCTTCCACGTTTGGTTGGTGACCAAACCGCAAGACGGTTTTTCTTTGAGAATGAAATATGGTCTGTAGAAAAAGCAAACCTAGTAGGGGCAATAGATGCTATTGTCGATGAAGAATCTCTCCTTGATTCTGCCCTGGAATTGGCAATTAAATGGTCTCAATGGGGTAGTCATACTAAAGAAGCGACCAAGCATTTACTCGACGTACAATCTGTACAAGATTTCGAGACTCATCTAAAACATGAGCGCACTTTGATTGAAGCTGCCGGTACTACAGAGGCTTTCAAGGAAGGAGTCAGCGCTTTTTTAGAAAAGCGAAAACCTGAGTTTGATTAATTACTCTGGCAGATCAGTTTCTTCCGCCCTTCCACTTGACCAGTCATAAATCCCCATGCCGGTCTTTCTACCAAGTCTTCCTTGAGAAACTAGTTTTTCCAGTAGAGGGTGAGGAGTATAGGAATCATCATTAAATGATTGCTTCAAATTTAACAGAATGTCTCGACGAACATCAAGTCCAACCAAATCTGTAAGTGCTAAAGGACCCATTGGGTGCTTGTATCCTAGGACCATTGCGGTATCGATATCTTTCGCACTAGCGACTCCATCTGCCAACATTCTAATCGCTTCATTACCCAAAACCACTCCAAGTCTCGAAGTTGCAAAGCCAGGAACATCATTGACTAAAATAGTAGTTTTACCCATTTTTTCTCCAGCCATTTGTGCAGCAGAGATAGTATCCTTAGAGCAATTATCATGCCTGACCAATTCTAAGAGTTTCATAATTGGGACAGGATTAAAGAAATGCATACCAATGACTTGACTAGGTCTTCCCGATGCATTAGCGATTTCAGCAATTGAAAGAGATGAAGTATTTGTTCCTAAAATACAATCATTCTTTGTCATATTTCCTAGTGACTCAAAAATACTACATTTTAGTTCCATAATTTCTGGAACTGCTTCAATTACCATATCAACATCTTCGACAGCCAATTTCATATCTGTGAATTGATATAGGTTTGCAGACCACTGTGTTTTTTGCTCAGGAGTGGTTTTACCACGAGTGATTCCTTTATCCCAAAAAGAATCAATCGCCTTGATACCTTTTTCTAATCCTTCTGGATAAGCATCGAATAGATTTGTTTTCCAACCGCTTTGGGCGCAGATTTGAGCGATACCAGCGCCCATCGTTCCTGCACCAATTACTGCTACAGAGTTTATCTCCATAGACAAGCCAGTAGTTTGTACTTCATGATGCTTCCTTGAATTTAGCAGGTTTACTCTGTGCTATTGCGACTCCACCAACTATCAGAATAAATGAAATCAATAGTGCCGAACCTAGTTTTTCATCGAGTAATAAATATCCGCTATAAATCCCAATTGGAGGAACTAGGTAAACATAAAGTGCACTTTTCCCTGCACCGATTGCTAATATTCCATCAGCAAACCAAACATAAGAGATTACAGTAGAAAATATGGCGAGGAAAACAACGGCAATCCATCCTTCACTACTAGGTTGAGGAATTCCGTATTGCATGGTCTCAATCGCCATAATCGGAGTTAGGAAAAATAAACCTGCAACCGAAGACCAAACGGTCAATTGCAGAGGTGAAAGTGGCTTTTTGGAGTCTTTGGCAGGAAGTAACATTGCTTTTTTCATCAAGATAGTATTACACGCCCAGGATAATGCCGCTCCAGCAATAAGTAGATCTCCAATTGCACGGTCGGTGAAAGAAATATCCACATTTGGAGAATAATAGAAAAGTATTGCAACACCACTAATTCCAAGAGTCAAACCAATTGCTAAGCGTGAAGTCATTTTTTCATCTAAAAAGAAAATCGCAAGAATTGCAGTGAAAAAGGGATTGAATGTTATCATTAAAGAAGCGTCACCAGCCGCTGTATATTGCATGCCATACATGAAAAATGCTTGATAAACACATGTTGAGAAAAACCCGATTAATGCGATTCTTTTCCATTCACCTCTTGAAGGAACCATCCATTGGTTTGCTATTCTTAAAAATATCAAGAAACAAAAAACAGCGATTACATACCTAATCCATGAAGCAGCAAATGGTTCGATATCATTGGCAAGAACTCTTCCTGCAGGCCATCCAAAACCCCAGATAGTTGCAACAGATAATAATTTGAGATGAGTTAGAATATTTTTCATTCAAATCGCTCCAAACCTAATTGGAGCATTCTTGCTCGTGGCAGACCGATTTCAGGTAGTCCATCAGCAGGAGAATAAATTTTCAATCCTTCAAGTCTCGATACATATAGTCCATAACTTGCCATATCATTCAATTTATACGGCGTTTGAAGACCCATATTTGTTAGAGCTTGGCATGCTTTTTCACTATACAGAGGATATAGGTTAGTTGAAAAGTGAACCCATTCAGAGATTCTACGTGTGTCTATGTCATCCAAGGTCAATAGGTGCTCTAGAAGTGATACATCCGGATAATTTACAGTTTGTAAAATCATTTCCATTTCCATCATAATATCTTCTGGCCATACCTGAGGTGGCCTCTTTGACCACTTTTCAGAAATGAACACATGGTCGATTGAGGCTTTTTCTTGAATTGAATAAATCGTTTTAGCATAATCTTCATCTTCAATGCTATCAGCAACTAGAGATGGTAATTCCGAATAAAATCGTTCACACATCTCTACGTCAATACCGTATAATGAAACTGGAATCATAGTATCTCCTCGGGGAGAGTAATTCAAGCGGTTGCACCGATTCCAGACTCGATTTGACGAGTTGACATTGGTTTGTTTTCAATCCATTCTTGTTCGAAGATTTCTTTGAGGGCTTCTTCGTCTTCTTTTGTTGGAAGATGGGAAGTAATGTAATCATTCCATTCCTCGTCAGAGCCTTCGAATGCAGTACCTTCAACTGTGAATTTTTGTCTCTTTGCAACACCAATATCTCTATTGAAGTTTTCATGAGGAACATATAGTTTAGTTGCTCCTTCAGGTAGATACTTGGTAAGTTTGGCAACCTCTCCAGCAATTTCATCGTGATAGTGACCTCTAGCTTCTTCGTTTAGGATCTCTTTATCCACTTGGTTTCCTGCTTCCAGTTTCTTGCGCTCATCCCATCTTCCTTTGATTCCCCATACATAAGCCCAATGAGCGGAGGAAGATGCGTCTACTCCAAATAAGTCGTGGGCTGTTGCGACCCATTTGTTGATGTAACGTTGTAACATATCTAATGGAATTACTCCTGCCTTGATGATTCTTCTCAATCCGTTTGAGCCAGTCCCCAAATGGAATGACTCTTCTTTGAGCATTGGACCCATAGATGCAGCCAGTGGCTTGAAAGCAGAAGTAGATAACATTCCAAGTTGGAATTTACCATCTCTATCGACAAACATAGTGTAGCAGAAAAAGTCTAGCCAATGAGGCATTGGTCTATTGAAAGCACCTAGCAGTCTGTCTCCATCCTGTGCGTTTCTCTCGAGTAATTTTTGAGCCTCACGACGACCTTGTTGTCCAAAATAAGTCATTAGGAGATAAGCCATTTGCCAACCATGTCGTTGTTCTTCCGCCATGATTCTTGCAGCAGCATATCGATCATAATCAGTAGGGGCAGTCGCCAGTAAGTGGCGTTGTTGTTCCACAGATGCAAATTCAGTATCACCTTGGACGGTAATCATTGAAATTAGTGCATCTCTCATACTCTGATGAGGGACTTGAAGTGAACGCTCCCATTTTGCACGACCTTCATAATCACCGTATTCGATAACATCTCCAGCTCTATCCCAGTCGAATTGAATGGATAGGTCGAAGTCTCCAAGCCAGCTTTTGTCAAATCCGACACGTTCTTGCCATTCTCCAAAATTCGAAATCCAGTCTTCCCATGTGCTTGGTAGGTTGTCCATGATTACCTGAGGGTTGGGTTATCCTTATTGGCTTTGCGAACATATTCGTATTAGCCTTGGCGGATTTCTTCATAGAACTCCTCAACTATCTTTCCTTCAATAGAATGTAGTAGTACCGAGAGAGTAGATTTTGAAATATCTAAGGATTTAGATAAATCAACCAAACTAATTTTTCTTGGAGTTGCCCAGTAACCTTTGTTTCTAGCGATCTCAAAAACTTCCAATTGTCTTGCAGTCAACAAACTTTTTCCACTAATCCTTGTAGATTTTATTCTGTAAGGTAGTTCAGCTTTCTTCAGTTCTTCAATAAATTTCTTTCTTAGTTCTGTTGTGCATTGGATGGTCCAACTAACCCAGCCATCAACAACATCAAATGGAGTTCTTGGTACTAAGCCAACAATTCTCAATGGGCGAATAAATCCGCCCCCACCACTCACAATATTGACGGTTGCTTTTTCATCATTGAGGATATTGATACTTTCAATTTCAGGAAGTGTATGTAATATTTCCAACAATTCTGAATCGGTAGAAATTTGTGCGGTTCCTCTACCCTTGCTTAGAGGCATTGTTTCTACAATTTGTAAATTAGAAGACGGACATTTACGAGATGAATCTCCTGCCCAGTGACCATTAGGCAAACGAATTTCTATCTTTATTATCTCGGACATTCAATCACACAATTCAATGAACTCTGTCATGTCGAGTGATGGTTCCTTTTTCGACATCGATTAGTTCTGCAAATGTTCGAACTTGGTCACCATCAATCTTCACACCAGGCAAGTATCCATCACAAACCCCTGATGCTACGAAAATAGCATCATCTGAAGTACACAAATCATTTGCTTTCCACAGCCTTGTTAGGTCATCATCGATCATATCGCCGGCTCGTGCCTCTTCTTCCTCTGAACGGAAGATAAGTCGTCCTTCGAAAACGCCTCCAATTCCACGTATCGCTGCTGCTGAAATAACTCCTTCAGGAGCAGCACCAATTCCCATTAAGAGGTCAAATTCGCCTTCTGGTCTTGCAGCCCACAACGCTCCTGAAACATCTCCATCTCCAATCAAGTGCAAATCAGCACCTGCCATTTTTATTTCTTTGAACAGTTGGCTGTGTCTCTCTCTATCCAGTGCGATAACCTTCACCTCACTGATCGGCTTATCTAGAACACTAGCAGTCTGCTCAAGGTTGTAAGCGACATCTGCTTCGAGACTGATGTGACCGGATAATTCTGGTCCTGCGGCTATTTTGTCCATGTAGCAATCAGGGGCATGAAGCAATGTTCCTCTTGGTGCAGCTGCAAGAACAGCAATTGAATTTGGAGAATTTGAAGCACAATTATTTGTACATTCTAAAGGATCTACAGCAATATCAATTTTTGGAACATTAGGATTGCCAATTTCACTTCCAAGTTGCTCTCCAATGAATAACATAGGTGCTTCATCTCTTTCGCCCTCACCTATTGCTACACGCCCATCAAACGGTACATTGTCGAAGGTACGACGCATTGCTTCAACAGCAGCATCATCTGCAGCATCTTTTTCTCCTTTACCACGCCAAGCAGCGCTAGCAATAGCGGCTTGGTCAACTGCTTCGAGGAAATGACTAGCGAGGTCAGATACGCTTCCCATATATTCATGCTGACGCGTCTATTCCATGAATGAAGCGGTTGAAGTCAATTTTCATGTTTGAACTTTTCAATTACCTTTACATCAGAAATTATTGTATCAGGGTATTGTCCATTTTCATCTTTTTCCAATGATTTCACCATGTCTAGAGCGCAAAGTAATCCTGCACAGACTCCAGTTAATGCTTCCATTTCAATTCCAGTCTTATAGTGGGCGGATACTGAAACTGTGCATCTTAGATTTTGACCTTCCCACGACCAATCAACATCGCACCCCTCCAGAGGAATAGGATGGCAATGAGGTATAATTCGGGGTGTTTCTTTTACCGCTTGAATAACCGCAATTGTCGATGCTTGAATGACATCTCCTTTAGCAACACTACCGTTATTTATTGCTTCGAAAGACTGTTTTGATAGACTCACGATGCCAGTTGCACTTGCTCTTCTTTCAATAATTGGTTTCTCGCCAATTTCAACGATTGCTTTTATTTTCTTATTCATAATAATTCCTCAACCTAGTCCTGATTTCCATTCTTCTCCAGCATCAGTCACTTCTTTTTTCCATAAGGGTGCCTGATTTTTTAATTCATCTATTAACCATTCACAGGCTTTGAATGCGGCTTTTCTATGAGCGCTGCCAACATGAATCGCCACTATATCTTCGTTTGCTTTTACTATCCCAACACGATGAGCCATAGCCACACTAATAACTCCAAAATCTACAATCGCTTGTCCGGCTAATCTGTGAAGTACAGATGGTAATTTATCAATCCAAGCATCAAATTCGAGTTGTATCACTTCCGCGCCATCATTATTTGCTCTTGTGATTCCTAGAAAAGAGACAACTGCGCCACAACCATCGAGATTCATCTTACTTTTTAGTTCATCAGAATCGATTTTTTCTATGGCATTTTCGATTAGAATATGCCCGCTCATAGTGATGCGAAGTAAACGCATCATTCAAACCTCACTCATACATGCGGTAATCATGGCCGGAGATAAGCCGATACAAATCATGGGAGCAGGGCTCTCAGGTTTAGCGGCTGCTACTATACTTGCTAAGGCGGGTAAAGAGGTGCATGTACACGATATTCGAGAAGATTCTGGGGCTCGTTTTGATGGTGATTTCCAAGCCTTAGAGAACTGGAGTATGGATGTTGACTTTTTCGACCAATTAGTCGAATGGGGATTTGATATCTCAGAGTTTAAGGCGACCGAGTTCAAAGTTGTTGATTTAATTCATCCCGATGATGAAATAACTCAGGCTAAATCACCTAAGGTCTCATATCGAATAGTCGAGAGAGGTACTTCATCGCATACAATAGATCAGGGAATTAAGCGACAAGCATTAGAAGCTGGTGTGAAAATCCACTATAAATCTAGAGTGAAAGAAGAGGATTGTCAAATTATTGCATGCGGTCCCAAAGGTACCTCGGCAGTAGCTTATGGAGAAATATTTCATACAGACCACCCGAATCATATCGGCTTCCAACTAAATGACAAGTTAGCACCTGGGGCATATTCATACCTGATTATAATAGATGGAGTTGGACTGATTTGTACATGCCTTTGGCGTAAGCAGAAGAAGAGTGAACGATTTCTCAATGAAACGATTGCTTGGTATGAAAATCATTATCCAAATTTAAACCGAAAGCCGATAAAAAGAGTTGGGGGTAAAGGAGATTTCACAATCAATCGAAATTACAAGCAAGATGGCCGATACTATGTTGGAGAATCGGGGGGCTTACAGGATTTCATGTGGGGCTTTGGAATGCGAATGGCAATATGGTCTGGAGTTCTTGCAGGGAAAGACATTCTTGGAGAATGCGATTATGAAGAAGAAGTAAGAACTCAACTTATGCCTTATGTTAGAACAAGTGTTGCCAACCGTTGGTTGATGAATCGGGTTGGAGATGGAATGTTCAAGCGTATGTGTCGTTCTTGGATGAAAGACCAAAAGAAACGAGGAGATGGTTTGGTTTGGATTGGTAAATTATTCAAACCGACCTTTGCTAAAAAAATACTTTACAAAATGGTTAGTCCATTTATGCTAGAAAAAGATTCCAAGGCAATGGGAAGAGGAGTAAGGCGAATGCCATTTAGAAAGGCTAAGAAAAGAGATGTCTGGCAACAGTCTAAACAAGCCGAAGAAATTGGCAAGCAATGGGACATAATACGTCGTGGAGGAGGTAAAACTTCTTTCCAGGATGATTCAGATTCAGCCACTATTTTAGAAAAATAGCGGGCGATTTGTTCTTAATGTGTTTCCTTTTGGGCATAAACATGAGCGACCTTTATGGATTGAAACTAGAGCCAATGCCGAACAAATTGGTAAATTACGGAGTAACAGATAACGGAATAGCAGTTATTGAATTAACATCTAATTCTGCTGGTGCTCCACTCGAAGGACCAAATGACCGTTCTCCTAATACCTATACTCATGGTATGATGAGAGACATTGATGAAGCAATCGTAAAGGCAAGATTTGATGATGATGTAACATGTATTGTTCTAACAGGCAATGGAGCATCTTTCTTTTCAGCTGGAGCATCCATTCAAATGTTGAATAGTGTAACTCCTGGCTTCAAGTATAATTTCTGTCTTCACGCTAATGAAACACTTTCAAGACTAGAACAAACTGCAAAATTAGTAGTTTGTGCAATCAATGGACACGCTGTAGGTGGCGGTTTAGAGATCGCTATGGCAGCAGATATCAGAATCGCAAGAAAGAATTCCGGTAAGGTCGGACTTCCAGAAATTAATCTTGGAGTTCTAGCAGGTACAGGAGGTACCGCTCGTTTAACAAGACTAATTGGAAAGGCCAAGGCTCTTGAGATGATGGTCACAGGTGAACTAATGTCTTTCGAAGATGCTCATTCATGTAATCTTATCAATCATATCTGGGAAGGTAGTGCTGAAGATTTCAGAAGAGATATTCTAGACTGGTGCACTCAGTTTACACTTCCTAACAAGGCAGTTAAGGCAGTTGGAAATATCAAGAGGTCTTGTCAAACCGGACCAGAGATTCCATTCGAATACCATTTGGCCCTCGAGCGTGAATTACAAGCAGCACTTTTCAACAGTAGTGATGCCAAAGAAGGAATCGCTGCTTACGTAGAGAAGCGAGTTGCTAACTTCACCGGTAACTGATTATTTTCATTAGGTGTGATAAAGATGACAAAATACCATGTTCCTGCCGATGTACCAAATGAACTAGTTGATACTTTCATCCAAAATATGGATGCTGCAACAGCAGGTACAGGAAAGATGAATCTATTTGCATGCGACCAAAAAATCGAACATCTCAATGATGATTTTTATGATGGGGGAGATTCAATCCCACTTACATCAAATGACCCAGAGCATTTGTTTGAGATTGGAAAGAGATGTCATGAAAATGGTACGATCGGAGTTCTTGCAGGTCAATTGGGTTTGATTTCACATTATGCTAGAGATTATCCTGATATCCCGTATTTGGTGAAACTCAATTCTAAATCTCATATGGTTGGAACTGGTCAAAGAGACCCAATTTCCCAAGCATTATGGGATATGGATGATGTAATGTCACTTGTTCATAACGGGATTAATGTTGTTGGAATTGGTTACACAGTTTATATCGGTAGTGAATTTGAACATGAAATGTTATCGGAAGCTGCACAGTTTATTCGTCAAGCACATGAATTAGGTATGATTTCAGTTGTTTGGATGTATCCTCGTGGTAAAGCAGTAATTCATGAAAAAGACCCACAATTAATTTCTGGTGCAGCCGGTGTAGCCGCTTGTATTGGAGCCGATTTTGCTAAGGTCAATTATCCGAAAGCTTGGGAAGGTATGACTCAACCAGAATCTCTCGCTATTGCTTCACAAGCGGCAGGAAGGACTGGAATAATTTGCTCAGGTGGCGGAACTTTACCGCCTGAAGAATTCCTGCAAAGACTCTGGGACCAGATGAATATTTCAGGATGTAATGGCGCAGCTACTGGAAGAAACATTCACCAAAAAGAAACTGAAGATGCTGTTAGGATGACTGCTGCATGTCATGCAATTATTTGCAAAGGCGCTTCTGTAGAAGAAGCCCTGTCAATTTACAAAAATTGATTTCAATAGTTCCAAAACTGAGAACCTTTACCCCTAACACATGGTGGAGATTGATCTTGATATTACAAGAGCCAAAACTTTACCATCAAAGTATTATACAGATCCACAAATTTTTGAATCGATATTATCTAAATTTAAGTCAACTTGGAATTTCATTGGCCATGCCTCTCAATTTGAGGAAAATACAGTTTTTCCAATCAATATAAATCAAGAACAATTGGTTATAACAAAATCTCAAGGGCAATTTAGCTGCCTTTCCAATATTTGTACCCATAGAGGCATGATTCTACAACATGGAAAAGAATGTAAGAAAACCTTGACTTGCCCTTATCATGGTAGAACCTTTTCCTTGGATGGAAAATTTAAGCACATGCCAGAATTTGAACAAGCAGTTGATTTCCCATCACCAGATGATGACTTACAAAATTTTGATCTAGAAATATGGAATGATTTGATATTTATTTCCCAAGAGCCCAAATCGTCATTTAGCAAATGGATAAAAGATATTTCCGAAAGAATGAGTTTTTTAGATTTAGAAAAAATGAGTTATGATTCTAGTCGTGAACGAAATTATACAATCAATGCAAATTGGGCACTATATGTGGATAATTATCTCGAAGGTTTCCACATACCCTTTGTCCATAAAGATTTGAATGATGCTCTAGAATACAATCAGTATGAAACAGAATTGTTTGAAAACAGTGTTTTACAAATTGGAATCGCTCAAGAAGGAGTACCATATTTTGATATTCCTGAAGGCCATCAAGATAGTGGAAAGAAAATAGCTGCATATTATTGGTGGCTTTACCCCAATATCATGTTAAATTTCTATCCATGGGGGCTTTCTCTAAACCTAGTTAAACCGATAACGGTAGATACAACCGAGATTTGTTATTCCGGTTTCATTCTCGATGAAGAATTATTGGGTAGTGGTGCAGGGGGAGATTTGGATAAAGTAGAATTAGAGGATCAATTCATAGTGGAATCTTGCCAATTAGGCATGAAGAGTTCAAGTTATAAAAGTGGAAGATACTCTCCGACAATGGAGAAAGGAGTTCATCATTTCCACAGGATTTTAACCGATTCAAGTGATTAGAATCCGCCGTTCAACTTTGATGTTCCAGTTGTGACGTTTCCTTCTTGGTCGATAATGATTGGAGTTCCTTCTTCCCATCCAGGACAGTTAGAAGAAACCCATGTGCGTGTTGCCCATTCACAGATGTCATACCCACCAGATAGTATTCCGGATCTCTTGATGTATCCTACCTTTACAATGTCTTTGTCTTTTGATAGTACATTACCTAATTGTTGGCTTGTTGTGCCATGACGCATTGTACTATTGATGTGCTCTAGAATTTCAGCAGTATTACGTGGTCGGTCGCCTAAAAATTTCTTAATCTTCTCTCTAATTCTAGTAGTTTTCATATTTTTCATCTCACTGTCACGCAGCCGATACCTAGTAGGTATTTGCCACTAAAGTACAGGACAGCGGTCGCTGATATAATAGTTCCTCCAACTTTCGATAGTTGGTTACATTTGATAACTGAATTCAGTGTAAAAAATGAACTTATCATGAACGGTATGAAGTTATTTTTTGTGATTCCATAGGAAATGTGTAACTATAAGTAACCAATTAAAGTTTTTACTGAAGGTTTTAACAAGGGTGGGCGTTCAGGGCTCTTCATGGTGACTCGGATGTCCGCGAAAAGGATTCGAAGTAACTATCACAAGCGTATTTTAGAATGGCTAATCGATTCGGGCGGATCAGTATCCGACGTCGCTCAAGCCCTCGATTTACGTATGCCACATGCCTCTTTAGCCTTAAGTCAATTAAGGGAGTCTGGGGATATTATTAGAGATGACCAAACTGGAATTAGAGGAGCTATACACAGAATCACTGCGAAGGGTCGTGAGAGACTAGAACTAGATGCAGTGGCTTGTTTAGAACAATATGTTGATGAAATCCCTGAAGGTAAGGATGCGATTATCTTAGATTCTAATGGACCTATGTTATTACTTGGTTATGTAAATAATCTACCATCTTCACTTTTACCACTACCTTTCGACCCATCAGATTATGATTCCAACGGCGAATTAATTTCCATCGGAAATATAGGGGTGAGATGGGCGACAGTCAGAAATATTCAGCCAAGATGGTATGACCTCAAGACTTTCAAACCCGCCCCAAGGCAAGAATTACAAACAACGGGAACTCTAGATGATTGGACAGAAAAAAACCAGTACATAATTGTTGTAAGAGCATATTTATTTAATTTTGAAAAGCAATGGAACCTCGCCCCAGGGACTTGGTTTTCAGTGCCTAAAAGTTATTCTTCACTGCCGAATAGTTTGTCGAATGGAGATAATTTATTTGGCAAAGTTATCGATTCTGAAATTCAAATTTTCCCTTCACAAAGTATCCATGGTCATTTAAGTTCTAATTTAGATGCATCTCTAGCTATCAACGCCCTATCTAATGATGCTGTTATAATTAGAGATTATCCGGTGAAAAGGGAAAGTAAAACTCTCCCAATAAGCATGATTGATTTTTGGATTAGAAAACAGCATCCACGAATGAAAGAGGACAAAGTTATTGTTTTATTAGATTCAGTAAAATCTTTTTTATCACAAAAAGATAATTCGAATGTTCCCATTTCAATCCAAAGAGCATTGATTAGAGATTTTGGTGATTGTCGATGGTCAGAAGAAATAAATCATAATATTGACATCAAAGGTTTTTCAGAAAATGGGGCATCTTCATTGATTGATTATTTTCTATCATTGAATAGTTATGATTTGATAGTTGAATGGATTTGGCCAATTGGTCCACATAAAAAGATACTTCAAAAATTGATTGAATCGAGGATTTGTAGACTACTTGTCACTAGAAGTGGAGAATTATCGAACCTTTCTGATTCGGCCTTAATGCTTAGATCTTTACCAAAGATTGGGCAGGTTGAATTGGTAATTTCACGCGAACAATCAATCAAATTAGAAATCACAAAAAAATCTGGAGAAATTCTAGCAAATAATGTACATGAATACGTTCCAAAAGATGCGACGGAACTTCACGCAGCATTTACTGATAAAGGTTGGAATTTAGGTATGATGACTGATAATTCAATGAATTATTTAGAAAGAGAGAAATTATGGGCAGCCCTTGAAATGTTTCCCAAAGGTGATGAAGCATGGGCTAATCGAATTGAAACAGAGTTTCCATTGGCTTCTTGGATAGCAACCCCTATTGAAAATAGGCCTCTACGCTGGATTAGGGTCAAAGATAGTTTGCCGGAAGGATGGGTTGAATTACTTCCTTTGAGAGAAACCCCTACTAGAGATTTATTTGAAGCACTTCCAAAGGCTAGTTTGAAATGGCAGGATGAAGTATTATTGGAAATACAAAAAAGATTTGAAAATAATCAAGAAGAATTAATTGAATATGAAGATTTATTAGAAAATCCACAATTGAGTGGCTGGTTTTCAGTTGCAGTACTGTTGTGTTCTAATAAATTGACTAAGGACTTTGAGACAATTATTGAATCCAGTTTAGAAGTATGGTTAGATTCCCCACGAATGGCAATAAAAATCTTAACAAACCTCTTCCCAATAATTGGCTCCAATACTACTCAAAGACAAAAAAATCTAGAGTTATGCCTTAGTGCATCTAAAGTTCATCCTAAAGATTCCATACTATTTTGTTGGGGAGAGTTTGTTGATAGTTTAATTAATAATAATCCATTATCTTTGGAACAGTCGAGAAAATATATGACTATTTTACCGTTTAAATGGTGGTTAAATCAAGGCTATGAATGGTTAAAGATTCAATTAAATTCGACATCAGGTCGTAATTGGTTATCTCAAAAATATCTTCCATGGCCTGCTATAATTTCTAGATCTCAAGGAGAAAAATGTGGGCCACCAGGATATCAAGAAATATTCACATCTAAATTATTGGATTCTAATGAATTATTACATATTTTAATAATCGAACAAGGAGTTGGTAGCGATTCTCTTCTTGATGCCTATGAAATGATATTTAGCAATGAACAAAATCAAAACTTACCTGCAGGTAGAATTCATCCTTTGGTAGGCTTACTAGTAAGGGGTTCTAATGAATGGCCTAGTATTGATATTACTATCTTAGAATTAGGTGATAAGGAAGTAGCATCTCTACTTTTTGCTAGATATTATACAGAATGCCTGTTAACTGATTGATACGATGAGTTCAAGAAGTATAGTTCAGCCGACTAAATGCCGTACCCGCAACATCTGGCAGAGCTACTGTGAAATTGCAATGA
>CEOP01026984.1_pt1 | contig 18436 bp, 12 predicted proteins | sample 361301 | NCBI WGS metagenome assembly CEOP01 (sample SAMEA2619548, study PRJEB7988) | marine metagenome | biome: marine biome (ENVO:00000447); feature: deep chlorophyll maximum layer (ENVO:xxxxxxxx); material: "saline water (ENVO:00002010), including plankton (ENVO:xxxxxxxx)" | depth 55 m
TTCAATATTATTGGGCAGAGCAGTTTAACACAGGCGTTGAAAAATTTAAAAAAATTCAAGAAGACCCTGGTAATAAAAAAGAGTATTTAAATCAAGCCATAGAAAATTTCACAAATGCATCTATAATTAACCCTAAAGATGCTCAAACATATACTACGTTATCAAAGTGCTATCTTGACCTAGATGATAAAGAAAATGCTATAAAATTTATTAAAAAAGCTGTCGATAAAAACCCTGATAATTTTAGTGCTAATTTTACTGCAGGACAGATAATGTTACGATGTGGATTGACTAGTGAAGATGTTATCCCCTATTATCAGAAAGCTGTCCAGATTGAGCCATCTAATAGCAATGCTCTGAGAGAATTGGCATCTATGTACTATGATATTGGTCAAAAAGAAAAGTCTATCCAGGTGTTCCAAGATGCAATCCAAAATGAAAATGATAATATTATCAAAGCAGATTTATATTTTAATCTAGGTGTGATTCATAATCAGATGAAAAATTATGAAGAAGCAGAAAAGTCATTTGATGAAGCATATTATTTAAATGAAGATGATTTTGAAGCAGCACTTGGAATGGCTAGCGCATATGAAGGACTTGGAGATAAATATTTTAATGGGACAGATGGTTTTAATAAAGATTTAGATTTAGCTGCACGTTGGTATAGAAAAGCAGAAAAAAAAATTAAAGATGTAAAGAGTATTGATTTTGAGAATGCAGCTGAATATCAGCGTCAATTAGAGTTGATTCGTTATAAAAGAGATATTGCAGAACAAAAATAGACTGATATTATTAACCTAATTTTTGTCTTTTGTTAAAATATTCATTTAAGCCTTTATCCAGACTATCATCTGTGAATAATGGGACATAATCAATTAGATTTAATCTGCACTGATTTTTATAATAATCCTGCAAATTTTCTATAAGATTTTTATAATCATTTTTTACATGCCAGGGGTCAGTTGTTAGTTCTTCGCCAGATTCCATATCGACAAATTTTGTTCTACTGTTAAAATCAAATTCTAATTCATTGCGGTCAAGTATATGGAAAAGGATTACTTCTTGTTTACTATGGCGAAAATGTTTTAGGCCATTTATGATATTATCAGGTTCATCAAAAAGATCTGATATAATTATAACTAATCCTCTTTTTTTAATTCTCTCAGCCATCTCATGTAATACCGGCTCTATCTTTGTATCTGTACCAGGCGTATTCACATCTAATACATTTAGCAAAGTATTTAAATGACTAGGGTTTGATTTTGGTGGAATAAATGACCTTATTGATTCATCAAATAAAACAACTCCAGCAGCATCTTGCTGACGAATCATTAAATATGAAAGCGCGGCTAGTAGATAGCTTCCATATTGTAATTTTGATACTTTCCCACTAGTATAATTCATTGACTTACTGGTATCCAATATTAAATGCGCTCGTAAGTTTGTTTCTTCTTCGTATCTTTTTATATAAAGTCTATTTGTTTTTCCATAGAGTTTCCAATCAATATGTCTGACTTCATCACCGGGTTCATAGCTTCTATGCTCTGCGAATTCAACACTGAACCCATGATAAGGACTGCGATGTTGGCCTATGATATATCCTTCTACGACCATTTTTGCTCTCATAGACAATGAGTCAAGCATCGCTACCATTTCTGGTCGCAGATATTTCTTTTTATCTGCTATTTGTGAAATATTATACCTCTATATTTTCTATAAGGTGATTTATAATATCATCTGTTTTTATGCCTTCAGATTCTGCATTAAAACTAGGGAGAATTCTATGTCGTAATATATCAGGAGCGAGTGATTGTATATCCTCAATCGCAGGTGTTGGCCTACCATCTAATAATGCTTTAGCTTTTGCGCCAAGTACAAGATATTGAGAAGCTCTTGGGCCAGCACCCCATTCAATCCATTTTTTTATATATTCATTGCTGGTTTTTTCATTTGGCCTGGTTGAGGCAGATAATTTAACCGCATAATTTATAACGTTATCTGATATAGGTACTCGTAGTGTAAGGTTTTGGAATTTAATGATAGATTCTTTTGAAAATACTTTTTGAACATCATACTTTTTTCCAATTGTTGTTTCATTGACAATTGATATTTCTTCATCAATTGTTGGATAATTAATATTTAAATGAAACATAAATCTATCTAATTGTGCTTCAGGGAGAGGGTATGTTCCTTCTTGTTCTATTGGGTTTTGAGTAGCTAAAACAAAAAAGGGCTCATCCATTGTATATGTATGGCCCCCAGATGTTACTCTATGTTCCTGCATTGCTTCTAATAATGCTGCTTGTGTTTTTGGTGGTGTTCTGTTTATTTCATCAGCGAGTACAATATTTGCAAAGATAGGTCCTTTATAAAATCTGAATGTTCTTTTTTCTGTTTCTGGATCAATATCAATTAATTCTGTGCCAGTAATATCACTTGGCATAAGGTCTGGTGTAAATTGAATTCTTTTAAAGTTTAAATCACAGATTTCAGCCATTGATTTAATTAAAAGTGTTTTTGCTAATCCTGGAACGCCAACTAATAATGTATGTCCTCTAGTCAAAAGAGCTATAAGCATTTGATCTAAAATATCTTTTTGCCCAATTACAATTTTTCCTATTTCATGGAAGAAGTGTTTCTTTGCTTCAACTAGTTGTTCAAGTTTTTCAGTATCATTATTAGTTTTAGGCATTTATATCTCTTTTTCTTTATAATAAATATTTGCGGCCAGAAACTTACTTTGATAAGTTAATTTCGGAAAGTGAAATACGAATTATTATATTAATTATAAATAAACGAATGAAAATTGAAAAAATATCTTTAGTCGGTAAAACATTAGAAAATCTTATTGAGATTTGTGAGTCATATGAGGTTAAAAAATTTAGAGCAAAACAATTATTTAATTGGATCTATAAAAATAAAATAAATACTTTCAATTCTATAAAAAATTTGCCCAAGATTTTTTTACATCAACTAGAAAAAGAATATAAAATACACTCTTTAAACTTTGTTCGTTCAACGCAATCTGAATCAACATTAACCAATAAGTTTTTATTTAAAACTCAAAAAGGGTCATTGGTTGAGTCTGTATTAATGATCGAAGGTAAAAGAGTTACATTATGTTTATCAACGCAGGTAGGATGTGCTTTAGATTGTAAATTTTGTGCTACAGCAAAAATGGGTTTTATCGCTAATTTGAATCCAGGGGAAATTGTTGATCAGTTTTTATTAGTAAGTAAAAGTTTAGAAAAGCCTATTACGAATGTTGTTTTTATGGGAATGGGAGAGCCTTTTCTTAATTATAATAATGTCATTAAAGCAGCTGATTTATTGCATGATCCAAATGGTATTAACCTTGGTTATAAACGGATCACTATATCTACTGCAGGAATAGTTAAAAAGATTGATCAATTTTCAAATGAAGGGCAAAAATATAAATTGGCTATTAGCCTTAATGGCACTACGAATGAACAAAGACTAGCAATTATGCCAGTGACCAAAAATAATTCACTAAATAGTTTATTAGAAGTTTCTAAAAAATATACTACAAACTCGAACACATGGTTGACATTCGAGTACGTATTAATTGAAGGAAGCAATGATACAATTGAAGATGCATCTAGATTAATAGAAATTTTAGTAGGAGTAAAAAAATGCAAATTGAATATTATCCCATATAATGTCACGGATGGAATTTTTCAAAGACCAGATAATACCCATATAAAAGAATTTATGAAAAAATTAAACCAGGCCCCTTTTCCTGTAACAATTCGATGGAGTAAAGGGACAGGTATTGATGCAGGATGTGGGCAATTAGCTACTACAGAAAAGTCAATAAGCGATTGATGGTCATGTTAATCAAAAATCTTAAAAGAGAATTAAAATTTAATGGAAATACTGGTATTATACTTGGTTCTGGTTTAGGGCATTTAGCAAATGAATTGAAAGATAAAATTTCAGTGCCTTATAATAATATAAAATCTTTCCCTATTTCTACCGTTAGCGGACATAACAGTGATTTTGTTTCTGGCTTTTATAATGACACTCAGCTTTTACTTGCGAGAGGAAGATTTCATTTTTATGAAGGTTTTGATTTAGATACGATTACGCTTCCGGTAAAAGTATTTAATGATTTAGGAGTAAAGAATATTATTATTACAAATTCATCTGGTAGTTTAAATATAAAAAATTTACCAGGATCATTAATGATTATTAATGGTCACTATGATTGCACATTTAGATCAAGTTATTCAATGCCTTCATTGAAAGAAGGAGAGGAATATTATAATTCGGAAATGGTTACTAAAGCTAAGATGGTTGCAAAAAAAGATAATATAAAATTATTAAAAGGAAAATATTGTTGGACTATGGGGCCAGCATATGAAACTCCAGCTGAAGTAAAATTTTTATCTAAATTAGGGGGTGATGCTGTTGGTATGAGTACAGTTCCAGAAGTTGAATATGCGAAAAAAATTAATATGAATATACTTGTTATTTCTGCCTTAACAAATTTTGCAGCAGGACTCAATAATGATATATTAACCCATGAAGAAGTATTGATTAATGCAGAAAAAATAGGAGGAGATTTTAAACGTATTTTACTAAAAACAGTAAATAATATAGATTAGAATATGAAGATTAATATTAGAGAGGAAATTAAAAATATCCGTGAAGATATTTATTATTATAGGAGGGACTTTCATCAGAATCCAGAACTTAGTTTTCAAGAATATCGCACTGCACAAACAATTGAAAAACATCTAAATAGTTTCGGAATAAAGTATAAGAAAAATATCGGAAAAACGGGTATAGTTGGAGAATTGAATTTTGGAGATGGTCCTACAATTGCATTAAGGGCAGATATGGATGCATTACCTATTCAAGAGGTTAGTGATTTAGATTATAAATCAAAAAATAATGGTGTTATGCATGCATGTGGGCACGATGGTCATATGGCAATATTATTAGGTGCTGCCAAAGTTTTATCACAAAATAGATTAATAACAAAAGGTAAGGTAAGATTTATTTTTCAGCCTGCAGAAGAAGGTGGCGGTGGTGCTAGGTATATGATTGAAGATGGTTGCCTAGATGGTGTAGATGAAATATATGGATTGCATCTATGGAATTACCAGCCTTTAGGTGAAGTAGGTGTTAAAGATGGACCAATAATGGCTTCAGCAGATATATTTGATATAATTATAAGAGGTAAGGGTGGACATGGAGCGACTCCCCAAGGGACTATTGATGCCGTAGTAGTTGCGAGTCATTTGATAAGTATGCTACAAACAATTGTCAGTAGAAATACAAACCCATTAGAAAATACGGTTGTTTCAATCGGGAAAATTAATGGAGGGCAAAATTTTAATATTATTGCTGATACGGTTGAGCTATCCGGTACAACAAGAGCTTACACTGATCAAAATCGTAATATGATTAAAACGAGAATGGAAGATATTATTAAAGGAGTTGCAGAAGCATTCAACGCTGAAATAATACTTAATTATAAAGAAGGATATCCGCCTACAATCAACCATGAAATACCTACAGAAAATATTTTAAACGCTGCGTCAGATGTAGTAGGTAAAGGCGCTGGTTTTCCTTATTTATCTATGGGAGGCGAAGATTTTTCATATTATTTGCAAAATATACCTGGTTGTTTCTTCTTTGTTGGTTCTGCACCAGATAAGAAAAATATTTTATCCACACCCCATCACTGTTCACATTTTAATATTAATGAGCGCGCGTTGCTTGTTGGTGCATCTATTTATATAAATCTAATTGAAAATATTTTGGGGTAAAAATGCGCATCGTTATAGCTGTTGTCTTTTCAACATTGGTTAATGCTCAAATATTAGTTTCAGATTTGGTTGATGCCGTTAATTCTGATGGTATTTTAATAAAATATTTAAAAGATGCTTCTGTACCATATTCTGGTAGAGTATATAATAATTATCCTAATGGAAATAGAGAACTACAGGGTAATTATCTTAGAGGACTAAAAGAGGGGAAATGGGTATGGTGGCATACAAATGGTAATAAGCATAAAGTTGGTTATTATACTCAGTCTATTGAGGATAGTTTATGGCAGTGGTGGTTTGCAAATGGACAATTAAAAAAAAGGGGAAAATATTTAGAAAGTGCAAAGGGAGGAAGATGGATTGAATGGTATGATAATGGAGTTTTATATAAATCTTATCCTTATTCAAATAATAAACTAAATGGTAAATACATTGAAAAGTATAAAAATGGTAAAAATAAATCTGAGGTACTATATCGCAATAATGACAAAAGTGGTATAGAAAAGTTTTGGTTAGAAAATGGGCAACCTGATTACGAATACAGGTGGAAAGATGGAGTTAGAGAAGGTTTACAAATAGATTGGGGTAAATCTGGTTTGGTGATTTATAAACACAATTATATAAAAGGCGTATTTCATGGAGAATTCAAAGAGTATTATAGTAATGGCCAAGAGGCTGTTACAGGAATCTACAAAATAGGGAAGAAACAAGGGGAATGGACTTGGAACTATAAAGAGGGGTTGGTTGCATTAACTGGTAATTATAAAAATGACAGTCCAGTAGGGACATGGTATTGGATAAGAGCCAACAAATCGGAGATGAGGACTGTAGATTTTCCAAATATTGATTGGGTAAATGATCGAATTAGAGAGTGGGAAAAAATTTATAATCAATAGCCAATTGCAGATGTCTCATTTCTACAATCACCGCCACCATAAAGTCCATCGTCAGATATAATTATACCGTTTGCTACTCCCATATATCCTCCACCATAAGTTTTAATTATATGCCCGCGAGATTCTAGATTTGTTATAATGTCTTTAGATAGTCCATTTGATTCAATGTAGATAGTGTTATCTGGTATCCATTGATGATGGAACCTAGGTGCACAAACTGCTTCTTTTATGTCCATATCATGGACTAATACATTTAATATAGATTGCAAAACGGTTGTAATGATTTTAGATCCACCAGGAGATCCGATTGTCATAATTGGTTGTCCATTGTACATTAGAATTGTTGGCGTCATTGAACTAAGAGGTCTTTTGTTTGGTTCAATTGCATTTGCCTTGCCTCCAATCAAGCCCCAAGCGTTAGCTGTTCCTGGCTTACTGGAAAAATCGTCCATTTCATTATTCAATAAAAATCCAGCGCCTTCTACGACATGTTTATTTCCGAAATTTGTGTTTAAAGTAGTAGTAATAGCAACGGCATTTCCCTGCTTATCTACAACAGAATAATGGGTCGTTTCTGTACCTTCATTATCATTATAAATCCCTGAGTATACTTCTTTGCTTGGGGTATAGCTATCCATGGAAATATTTGATATCCTTTTTTTTGCATAATCTTTTGATAAAAACATATTTCGAGGGTTATCCCAATAATCTGGATCTCCAAGATGCTGTGCTCTATCAGCATAAGCACGTTTAGCTATTTCTGTTAAGAGATGAACATAGTCTGTTGAATTCCAGCCGAGAGTATCTATATTGAAATTTTCAAGTGCGTTAAGCATATGTATAAGTAAAAGTCCACCTGAGCTAGGAGGACCCATTGAGATGATTTCGATATCTCTAAATGAGCCAATTACTGGTTCTCTATAGACTGATCGATATTGTTCAAGATCATATTTTGAGATTAAACCATTACTCTTATTCATTTCTTTTATAATTAATTCTGCTGTAACGCCTTTATAAAACCCATCTAATCCAAATTTTGCTATTCGTTTTAATGTTTTTGCTAAATCTTTTTGAAAAAAACGATCTCCTTTTTTCCATGGTCTGTTATCTTTTCGTATAAAAATTTTTGATGTAGCATTGTTTGATAAAAAAGATTCTTTATAAATATTAAAAAGATCAGCCTGATATTTAGATAATGGGAAACCTTTTTCTGCTAGTTTTATTGCTGATGATAATAATTGCTGTATACGAATATTACCTGATCCATGATCAGACCATGCAGTTAATAGACCGTGAACTGTTCCTGGTACACCGCTTGCCGCTCTTGAGGCAAGAGACATATATGGTATTACAGAACCATTTTTATCTAAAAACATATTATGGTTTGATTTTGAAGGTGCTTTTTCTCTATGATCTTGTGTAAATATTTTTCCATTAGCTGTAGCACCAATTATGAAACCGCCTCCACCTAGATTTCCATTTTCGGGACAAGTGACGGCTAATGTAAAGCCGACTGCAACTGCTGCATCAACAGCATTTCCACCTTTCTTAAGAATATTAATTCCCGCTTCTGAGGCATGGATATTATTTGAAACCACCATTCCATTATCAGCAAAAATAGGGTCTGGAGATGCAGGGAACAGATAGTTAATAAGTATAATTAGGAAAGGTATAGATTTTTTCATAAAACTAAGATAGGGTATTAGATTAGACTTTTTTGAATTATTCCCAAGATATTATTTATATCAATACGATCTTGTTTTTGTGTATCTCTATGGCGTAGAGTAACGGTATTATCTTCCAAAGATTGATGATCTACTGTAATCCCGTATGGCGTTCCGGCTTCATCTTGTCTATAATAGCGTTTACCGATAGAACCTTGTTGATCATAAAGGACGTTAAAATGTGGTTTTAGTACTTCCATTATTGACCTTGCTTTATCTGGTAGGCCATCTTTTTTTATTAGTGGGCATATTACTGCTTTAAATGGAGCAATTTTTGGATGTAGCCTCAAAACAGTTCGGTTATTATCAGTATCTTCCCAATACGCATCGGCTAAAACTGCTAGCATCATTCTATTGAGGCCAGCAGACGTTTCTATGATATATGGTAAATATCTTTCATTCGATATTTGGTCAAAATATTTTAAATTTTTTCCTGAAAATTGCTCATGCCTGGACAGGTCAAAGTCTGTTCTATTATGAATCCCTTCAACTTCAGACCATCCAAATGGGAAATCATATTCTATATCCCAAGCTTCTTTGGCGTAATGTGCGAGTTCGTCTTCACCGTGTTCATGAAATCTGATATGTTTTTTATCTATGCCTAAGGTTTCAATATAAAAATTTTTTCGTTTTTCTTTCCAATCTATCATCTCTTTATCATCATTGCCTGGTTTAACAAAATATTGCATTTCCATTTGTTCAAATTCACGAGTTCTAAAAATAAAATTTCTTGCGATAATTTCATTTCGAAATGCTTTTCCTATTTGTGCTATACCAAAAGGGATTTTCATTCTGGTTGAACCTTGAACTAATTGATAGTTAACATAAATACCCTGAGCAGTCTCTGGCCTTAAATAAGCAGTCTCCCCAGATTCTTCTACAGGTCCAACTTGAGTTTTAAACATTAAATTAAACTGCCTAGGTGAGGTCATCATCCCGGTGACACCACACTTAGGACATTTTATTTTATCCCATTTTTCAGAATTAATATTATCAGATAATTCATCTGCTCGATATCTTGATTTACATTGTTTACAATCAACAAGTGGGTCATGAAACTCACCTATATGCCCAGAGGCTTCCCAAATTTTTGGATGCATTAAAATTCCGCTATCTAATCCAACAATATTCTCGTGGATTTGGGTCATCTCTTTCCACCAGTAATTAGCAATGTTATTTTTTAGTTCTACTCCTAATGGGCCATAATCATATACTGCTCCAAATCCTCCATATATTTCTGAACTCTGGTAAACGAAACCTCTTTGTTTGCAAAGTGAGACAATTTTTTCTATAGTTTTATTCATTTCTTTTTTCGTTTTTTTCTACGGGTTCTTTTTGGAGCTGCTCTCTTTAGATTAATGAGGGTGATAGCTTCTTCTAAAGTTATGCTTTCTGGATTATTATCAGATTTTAATGCTGCGTTGACTTTTCCATCGGAAATGTACGGTCCATATCTACCTTCTTTTAGTAATAGGTTTTCACCAGTATCTGGATGTTTTCCTAAATTTTTTAATTCGCTAGAACCCTTTTTGGATTTGTTTAAAATCTCGACTGCTTCATCGAGAGTTACATTTAATGGTGTTATATTACCAATAAGTCTGGCATTCGATTTGTCCATTTTTAAATATGGTCCATATCTACCATAGTCAGCAGTAATTGAAATATTTTTTTCTGGATGTATGCCAATAGTTCTGGGCAATGAAAGTAAGTTTACAGCTAGATCTAAATCAACGGTATCGATGTCTGTGCCCTTAGGAATAGCTTTACGTTTTGTAGTCTCGCCAAGCTGTATGTAGTAGCCATATGGCCCTTTTTTTAATAGTATATTTTCTTTTGTATCTGGGTCTTTACCTAATGATTCATCTTCTCTTTGATCCTTGAAGAGTGAATTAATTATTTCATTGGTTAGGTCACCGAGGTAGATGTTTTGAGGGATTGATCGTGTGTCATCTTTTTTGCGTAGATAAGGGCCAAATCTCCCAATTCGACCTTCCAAATCATTATCTTTACCATCGGGAAGAGATATAGTGCATGCTTTCCCTATATCTATTTTTTCATCTAGCATTTTTTCTAGTCCTAAGTGTTCCTTATTCCCAAAATAGAAATTTTTCATGAATGGAAGTGAATCTAATTCCCCTCTTGATATCGCGTCTAATTCATTCTCCATTTTTGCTGTAAAATCTCTATCTACTAACGTTGAAAAGTGGTTTTCTAATAGTTGCGTTATTGCTAATCCCAAATATGTTGGGGAAAGATTACTTTTTGTTTTTTCTACATAACCTCTCCGGACTATTGTATCAAGTATAGATGCAAAGGTCGAGGGTCTTCCTATGCCATTAGACTCCATTTCTTTTACAAGAGAGGCTTCTGTAAACCTAGCAGGAGGTTTCGTTTTATGAGCTTGTGTCTCCAGTTTAGAACAGTTGAGTTTTTCATTAACTGATAATTCAGGAAGAATTTTTTCTTTATTAGCAAGTTCTGCATCGGGATTATCTCTTCCTTCAACATAAATTTTCATATAACCTGGGAAAACAATGATCTGACCACTGGCTCTAAACTCAGTTTCAAGATTACTTATTATTACTGACGTTTGTTTTAATTTAGCAGGTAGCATTTGACTCGCTATTGTCCTTTGCCAAATTAATTCATATAGCTTGCCAGCATCATTACCTAATTGTGATGAAACTTTTTCAATGCTTAAAAATACTTTATGTGCAGGCCTGATTGCTTCATGTGCTTCCTGTGCATTTTTAACATTAGTTGTATATTGGTTTGCAGTTTTAGGAAGAAAATCGTCTCCATATAGCTTGGAGATAATATTTCTTGATCCTTTCAAAGCTTCTTCAGAAAGATGAGTAGAATCTGTCCTCATATATGTAATGAATCCATTTTCATATAGCTGTTGTGCTACTCTCATAGTGTTTTTTGCAGAGAAGCGTAATTTTCTAGCTGCTTCTTGCTGCAATGTACTTGTTGTGAACGGAGGTTTAGGGTTAGAAGTTCTTGGTTTTTCTTTAATATCATTTACAACCCAATCTCCCTTTTCAATTTCAGACAATAATTTTTCAACTTCTTTTTTATTTAGTAATAATGAATCAGGATTTTTTAATCTACCCGTATCTGAGTCAAAATCACTACTAGAGACGATTGATTTTCCATTAACCTTATTTAGTAATGCATCAAATGACTTTTTAGATCCATGCTTTTGTAGATTTACTTTTATTCCAAAATATTCAGTTCTAGAATATTTTTGTCTCTTTCTATCTCTTTCAATCAAAATTTTTACGCAGGCTGACTGTACTCTCCCAGCAGATAGAGTGGTATTAACAAAATTCATATTTTTTTGTAAGGTTGCCCATAGTACTGGTGAAACTTTGTATCCGACAAGACGATCAATAATTCTTCTTGTTTTTTGTGAGCTTATCAAATTGTCATCAAGTTTACGACTATTGTTCATACCGTCTTTAATTCCAGCTTTTGTGATTTCTGTAAATTCTACTCTTTCTAGTTTCTCTTTAGGTACTTCACTTGCGAGATGAGCTGCAATTGCTTCACCTTCACGGTCCGGGTCACTTGCGATATATACCCTATCTGCTGAATCACTTTTTTTTCTCAGTTCTTTAATAAAGTCTTTTCTATTTGGAAGAATATCAAGTGTCATTTCAAAATTATTTTCAATATCTATTCCAAGTTTATTAGATGGAAGGTCTTTGACGTGGCCAACGCATGCAACAACTTCGAATTTACTTTCTAGGTATTGTTCAATTGTTCTTGCTTTTGATGGTGACTCTACAACGATTAAGGATTTTTGTTTCATTTATTTATTTTTATCTTTTAGTTAATATGTTGTTTTTTCTTTGCGCGTATAAAATGTAATAGAAAAAATTAAAATGTCAAACTTTTGAAATAATTAAATACGTTTTTTAGTTCAATTGTTTCTTGATTGCCAACGCTTAAGTTTTTCAATTGAATTGTTTTATTAACCAGCTCTTGCTGTCCAACTATTATTGCAAAATCAGCATTATATTTATTAGCATCTCTCATTTGGGCTCTCATACTTCTTCTCAATGTTTCAAATAAAACCTTATATCCTATTTTTCTTAGATTTGTTGACAGCTTTTGTAATGATCCCAAGGCTTCTTTATCTACACATACTATATAAATAGTTGGAGTAGTCTTTTTATTTATCGCAGTGTCATCTAGTGCCATTAATATTCTTTCCATGCCTGCTGCAAAACCAATAGCTGGAGTATCCTTTCCGCCTAAAGATTTAATAAGTCCATCATATCTTCCTCCACCGAGTAGGGCATCTTGCGCTCCTAAATCATTAGATATGATTTCAAAAGTAGTTTGAGTGTAATAGTCTAATCCTCTTACTAATAAAGGGTCTACAGTAAAAGGAATATTCATAGATTTTAGAAATATTTTGACTTGGTCAAAATGGTCTTGATCTTCCTTTGTATAATAATCTTCAATTTTAGGAGCAGATTTAATTATCTGTATTTCATTTTTATTTTTTGTATCAAGTATTCTCAGGGGATTGTTTCCTAATCTACGTTTGCTTGTTTCTGATAATTTTGAAACATGTGGCTTTAAGAAATTTATTAGCGCATTTTTGTATTTATTTCTGCACTCTTTTGAGCCAATACTCGAAAGTTTAAGCTCTAAGTTGTTTATACCTGCTTTTTTAAGTATTTCCCAACCTAATGCTATTACTTCAGCATCCTGTTCTGGGTTCGCACTACCGATTGCCTCAACACCAAATTGGTGAAATTGTCTTTGTCTGCCCTTTTGGGGCCTTTCTCTGCGAAATGAGGGCCCGATATAATATAACCTCTGGAGGACAGATTTATTATGTAGATTATGTTGAATATATGATCTAACTACTGAAGCAGTCATTTCTGGTCTTAAAGCAATAGTTTTATTATCTCTATCAGTCCAAGAATACATTTCTTTAGAAACAATATCTGTATTTTCACCAATACCTCTATTAAATAATCCAGCCTCTTCAATTATAGGTGTTCTAATTTCGCTATATCCAGAAAGTGAGGCACTAGCATGGATTATTTTTTCAAGATTTTGCCAATTCCTAGAATTTTCTGGTAAGATATCATGAGTTCCTTTTATTGTTCTCATTTGTTTCACCATTTTTCTCCAGTTATAGAATTAACTATGGTAATTGCCTGTTGTTCGTATGATTTAGGAACAAAAATTCTAATCATATTATCAATTAATCCTGATCCACTTGTATTTAATGCAGAACTGCTCCAATTATTTTTAACATAGTGAGGAATCTCTTTTTTATTTAATACTTCAACAATCATATCTGAAAAAACACTTCCAATAAAGGCTGGTAATGGCGTCCATGTCATTTCCGGTATGGGCAAATCAATTACACATGCATCTACTAGAGTTATTTTACAGTCACCGCATTCAATGAAATTATCTAAATATTCAGCTTGGCATTCTGGACATATCATATTCTTGGTTAAATAATTATTATAATTTCATAAATATAATTTATAGAACAAATAGGATATTAAAATGGTGATTTAGAATAAACACCACCTTTTTTCTCTATTTTTAAATCTTTTAGGTTAGGCGATTTTACATTTAGTTTTACATAAACTCCTTGCCCTATTCCACCTGGTGTCCAATTAAGAGATAGTTCCCAACAGTGAAGATCTCGATTTAAAGAGACATTGTGGCTTACTAAATCTTTTTTAATCATATCAAAACGTGCTCGATAGGCTAGTTTCCAATTTTTTGATAATTGAATATTTGATGAAGTATTAACCCAAAATGTTTTTGTTTCGTTTAAAGGGTTATATGCATTATAGTTATAACTTAGACTAAAGTTAGTACTCCATAAATTTCCACTTTTTAATGTATTTTTCATTGAATTAATTGTATTTAATTCCGATAGGTGGTCGTTTGTTTTTAGAGAATCAATATCTGTTGGTATTTGTTCATCTTTTTTCTGCCAATGACTTCCATTTAGTCTGAAGCCAGTAGAAAGTCTAGCATTTATTAATCTTGGGTCAAGAATTCCATTATTATTCTTTCTATACTCATTTATTCTAGCGCCAGTTTCATTATCATAATCGTAAAAATCATGTGTCGTTGATAGGTCAAGATTAAGTTTTCCAAAAAGCTTTGATCTAATAGATGATTTTAAGTTTGCAAGATTATATTTATCAGCAGCATAGTTATAGCTACTACTCATTCTCCAACTAAAAAGATCTATTTTTTTTTCTTCATCATTAATTGTTGTTTTTGCTTGAAATATATTGTTCAGAGAAAAGTTAACATTTTTTTGTTCATTACTTGGTGTGCTCCCTGCCATGGTTTTGGAAAAACGATCATGCTTAATAATATCTCCATTTATTGGATTATTGTAGGTTTCTATATATCCTAAATCATAACCAAAGACAGGTTCTGAAAAGTCTGGAGTCCATGAATAACCTATCGATGGTGAGGCTACATGTCTTATTATTTTTAGAGGACCAAAAGGTAAAGCAAAAACACCATATAATTTAGTATTTGCATTAACGGAAAATGACCCTGTTGTTCTAGTATCAAATCCTTTATTTTCAATATCCTGAAAACTGTTAGTTGAATCATTCCAAATTTTATCAAATGATCTATTAACCCAGTTTGACCTTAAATTGATTCTTGGATTAATATTGATGTACTTAAATAATTTAGTTGGAGCATTTAACGATGCGGTATGTGTCCATCCATTATCTATAAAAGTGGTATCTATTGGGCTACCGCTATCATTTCTTTTCCAATCATAAATACTAAGCGAATCAATAAAAACCGATTCATAATATTTTCTATCTTTATTTGTAAAATTAAAACCGTAGTTCCATGTAATATTATGATACCAGCGTTTTTGATTGTTTTTTGTAGCTAAAAGATTGCTTTGACCATGCCTAAATGAAACTTTTGGGATGGTTCTATTTATAATATTCAATTGATATCCAGCTTGCGTAGGTGCAACGTAATAGTTACTTGTATTATCAGTTTTTTTATCAACTAAAAGATCTTGGTTTGAATAAAGGTTAAAGCTCATAGAATTTTTTGATTTAGTCCATCTTTTAGTATATGTAATGTTTGAAGTCGCTTTTTGATCCATACGTTCGGCGACATCTAGGCCATATTTTCTATTATAGCTGCCATTACTTGAATAAGTAGTATTTGCGTTAAAAGTTTGATTATTCCTAAGCAATTGAGAATGCTTCCAACGGAGCATGAAATTACTATTTCTGTTTTCTTTTAATGAAATAATATCCTCACTTCCTGATAAAAATTGCTGATTTCTAAAATAGAAGTTTCCGTTGAATTTGTATCGTACTCTATATTGATTGTTTACGCTTAATACTGCGCCCTGTCTATCCCCAAAACTGAGTGTAAACTTTGAGCCCCAGTAGTCATTTGGGGCCCAGTAGTATCCCAGTCCATCAATATATTGTCCCCGAGAACGACTTTCTCCATATGCTGGCATTATCCAGCCAGAATGTCTTCTGCCACCTTGATGGGGGAAGATTGCTAGTGGAATGCCAAAGACAGGTATATCAGCTAGTTTTAATACAATTGGCTTTGCAATCACAACATCATTTTGAATAATTTTCATTTTATTTGATTCGAAGTGAAAATGGGGTGTGTCAAGATCACAAGTAGTAAATACTGAATTTTTAATATAGATAACCTTATCACCTTCATTTCGTATCTCTTTACCCTTATAAAAGCCATCTTCCGCTTTTGTTTTTCCATAAATAATCTTTCCTCTTTTTGTATCTAGGTTATAGATCATTTCATCCCCGACCATTGGATCTCGGCCTTTCTCAATGATAGTTGGTATAATCGATTTATAGATTGAATCAGTTTCGCTCTTAGGATATGCATATAGTATTTTTGTTGGCCAGTTTACATTGATATATCCAGCTTCTAAATCTGTATTTTCATGGCGGGTTTTTGCATTACCGATAAGTTTTGTTTCTTCTGCCTTTAGATAATAATCTATTTTTTCTGCAGAATATATTAGTGGAGAGTGTATTTCATTTGATAATGAGTCTGGGGTGTACTTGCCCTGAGAGCCGCCATTAACAATAATGTTGGTTAGATTTTTTTCTTTAAAATTCATTATAATCGTATCTCCTGATGTCACATTCTTTCCTTTGTATAATGAGTCTTCGATAATATGATACAGAGTAGTGGCCATTCCACTTAACCTTAATGAGTCAAGCACGCCATTAATAAAATATCCTTGGAGGTTATTGCTAGTCATATCATCATTAAATTTTAATTTTTTGCGACTGCTGTCTTGTTTACTGTATTTAAAAGCTTCTATGGTAGTTATTACTCGAGCATTATCTGGTATAAAAATATGTTTTAACATTTTTTTAGTATAGCTCAAAATAATTTTTTTGCCATTTAGAGAACGTTCTGCATCAACTATTTTTGGTTTTATTTGCAAGTGAGTTTTTTCATTATCATGGTTATATATTGCTATGCCGCACGTTGCTGTTCTTAGTGAGTCTTGAATCTCTACATTTCCTATTGCGGTATAAGAAACAGCACCTGAACCTGGTTTTTTAATATATTCAATTCTGTTTGCTTTTATTTTTTGATTATTTTGAAATAGTTCAACATTACCTATAGCTATTCCACTATCGATTTCCGTAAAATAAATTAAACTATCTGATATTAGAGAATATTCTCTATCAATTATTTTTGGATCTCCGGCACTTTCAATTCTGTTTTTTTTAGAGTAAAACGTTATACTATCACAAGTTAGTGTAAGTGTTTCTTTAGTAAGGCTTACTTCATCAAATAAATATGCGATATCTTTTTTTTCTTTATAATTACCATATTGACACTTCAGATTTATCAGTCCTTTTTGAAACTCAACATCGCCTTTAAGATACTTTATTGATTCACCTTTAATCGTTTTGCTTTCTAGAATTTCTGCTTTTTTTAGTTTCAACCTATTTGCAGAAATAGTTGATATCAAAAAAATAAATAATAAAATATTTTTTGATAATAGATTCAAATTTCACCCAATATTTTTAGAATTTTAATTTTACATGACATTATTTGAACCAAGAGGGGGTATAATTGTTCAAAATAATTTTATATCTGTTATTCATCGTTTGATATATGAATTTAACACGCTTATAATTTTTCAAATAGATATTCATATAATCTAATTTTTATATATTTTATAATTTTTTGTATTTAAAAGTAAGGGTGAATTCTTAAATTAAATTAATAATTGCCGGGTTAGCTGAGTTGGTTCAAGCGACTGATTCGTAATCAGTAGTAGGTGGGTTCGATTCCCATACCCGGCTCAATTGCAATTTATTTTTTAGATTGATTTTTTTTAAGTGGTTGATAATATTTTGCAGCTCTCCAAGATCCATATATTTCAGCTATATAAAGAGTCGTAAATGCAGCGGTAAAAATTGGAGCTAAAATTTTTTGATTATTTTTTGTAGCTACTTTAGATGCTTCCCAAGTTATAGCTAAATTTATTAAGCTATAAAAACTATCATAGAATCTATCCGTATAAATACGGCCTAGGCCAGGGACTATTGCTAAGATTGCAGCAATAGTAGGAGATTTTGGTCCTTTTTGATATAATTTAGGCTTCACAAAATCGATTAGCCTTCCATCTTCATCATTATATACTCCATTAATTTTTTGGTGGTAGAATAATGCAGAAGGGTTACACCTAATAATCCTATCTGTAGCAATAATTGGACCCATTATTAAACCATTCTCTTTTAAGGATATTGCACAAAAATTTGAGCAGCTCGGATAAAACTGACAATTAAAAATATCAGAGTTATAAGAAATGCGTTGCCATCGAGATACTGGGTAAATGAACATTTTTTTTATAAATGAAATATTTTTTGAACTTAATAATGAATCAGCGGGGTATTTTATTTGAGCAGGCGCAGCTGATATAAATATTATTAATATTATTTTTTTCATACTTGTGAATCTA
>CEOP01083178.1_pt1 | contig 18357 bp, 17 predicted proteins | sample 361301 | NCBI WGS metagenome assembly CEOP01 (sample SAMEA2619548, study PRJEB7988) | marine metagenome | biome: marine biome (ENVO:00000447); feature: deep chlorophyll maximum layer (ENVO:xxxxxxxx); material: "saline water (ENVO:00002010), including plankton (ENVO:xxxxxxxx)" | depth 55 m
GCAGGTATATTGGTTTGGTTTTTATACATGGTTATAATGGAGTCATCTCCACCATCTAATTTAGGCAATCTTATAATATTTTTTGGCTTATTGTTATCCATTGGTGTGTTTATGGGATTTGGGATAACTCAAAATATGTGGGGAGGAATCGAATTTGTTTCTGAAGGTTCACTTTTTTCTTTAGTTATTTTATTTTTCTCTATTCTTACGGGGATGCTTTTTAGAGGGCAACCTATCATTCAACAAGCTAACTCATCATATGACTTGAATGCTCAGGAAAAAAAATGGGTTGAGGATGCTTTAAAAAGGGAAGGCCAAGATTCTAGTTCTTCTAATCCTAAAGTAATTGTTGTAAAACAAGAGAATAATTCTAAAGATAAGAAAGATAGCCAAGCTAAAACTCAGGAAATTGTTCCAGAAGCTACTCATCAATATAATAATCCTTACGTGTATGCTTATCCACCTGAGTATTATTACGATGAAGATGATTATGAGGATGACTACGAAGATGACTTCGAAGACGACTATGAAGAGTAGTTTGAATTAGATTTATTTTTTCTTTCAATTAAATAAAATATAAACCAATTATAAATAAATCTATTTTTACACATTGAATTTGAAAAAGATGCAATCGCCATCTTTTACAATGTAGTCTTTACCTTCTGTTCTCAATAGGCCCAAATTTGATAGTGCATTTTCTGATTCATGCACTATAAGATCATCATAACTAAAGACTTCTGCTTTAATAAACCCTCTTTCAAAATCACTATGGATTACGCCAGCTGATTGCTTGGCAGTATATCCTTTACGTATTGTCCAGGCTCTTACTTCTAACGGCCCACATGTAAAGTAGGTTTGGAGACCTAAAAGCTCAAAGCTAGTTTTCACAATTTTATTTAATCCTGATTCATTTAAATTATATTCTGCTAGAAAAAGTTTCTCTTCCTCATTAGATAATGTTGATATTTCTTGTTCTATAGAGGCGCATACCTTTATAACGCTACTATTTTTTGAGGATGCATACTTGGTTAGTGCTTCTAGGTTATTATTTGTAGTATCATTAGCTATATCTTCTTCACTAATGTTTGCTACGTACAAAATTGGCTTATTTGTTAAGAGGTGAAATGTTTTCAACATTTCAATTTCTTCAGAGCTATATTCAAGGCTGTTTGCCCAGAATCCTTCACCACAGTGATTAACAAGTTTTTCAAGAAGCTCTACTTCAAATTTTAATTTTTTATCTCCATTTTTTGCTAAACGTTTTGTTTTATCAAATTTTCTTTCGAGGGAATCTAAATCAGAAAGTAATAATTCTGTTTCAATTATCTCGGCATCTCTTACTGGGTCAACAGATCCATTTACATGTACAATACCTGAATCATCAAAGCATCTTACAACGTGAATAATTGCAGATGTTTCCCTGATTTGGCCTAAGAATTTATTCCCTAATCCTTCACCTTTATTTGCTCCTTGAACTAATCCTGCAATATCTATGAATTCAACTGTTGTTGGGATTACTTTTTCAGGGTTATATATATTATTAAGTTTTTTTAGCCTTTCATCTTGAAGATTTACAATACCTACATGAGGGTCTATTGTACAAAAAGGAAAGTTCTCAGCTGGTGCACTTGATTTTGTTAAAGCATTAAACAGGGTTGACTTGCCAACATTAGGAAGTCCTACTATACCACATTGCAATGACATTTAAAAAGAATCTAGCGAAGGATCTTTGCCAAAGTCGTATACTAAATTGTCAAAAATTCCAACTTGAAGATTTTTTGCTGTATAGATTTTTTTATCATCTGCCTGCATTTCAGCATCAGCCCATATCATCGATTTAGATCTTGTAATTAATTTTTTAATACTAATATTATAAATTATTTTTTTATGATATGGTCTTACTTGGCCACGGAATTTTACATCACCAACACCCAATGCTCTTCCTTTGCCTATTGCTCCACTCCAAGTTAGAAAAAACCCAACTAATTGCCACATTCCATCAAGGCCTAAACAGCCAGGCATTACGGGGTCTCCTTTGAAATGACAATGGAAAAACCATGATTCCTCAGTGATGTCCATCTCAGCCAGGATTGAGCCTTTGTTGTATGCTCCACCGTCATTCTTAATGTTTAAAACCCTGTCAATCATCAACATAGGTTCAAGAGGAAGTTTTGCATTATTTTGACCAAACATATCTCCATTTGCCATAGATAATAGTTCCTCTTTATTAAATGAATTTTTTTGACTCATGTAGTTATTTTCCTTTTATTACGACTTTTTTAGTTGATTAAATTATTACTTATTTGTGAATTAAGCATTTGAATCTATTTAGTAATTGAAATTTTGGTAATTTATGTAATAAATAATTGGAGGAATTATGTCTAAATGGGCTTTGATATTAGGCGCATCGACAGGTCATGGTGGAGCAACGGCAATTAGCCTAGCTGAAAAAGGTTATGGAATACTTGGTTTCCATTTTGACCGCGGTGAGACAAAAAAAGAAGCAGAAAAAACAATTTCTAAGGTAAGTGAATTAAATGGGGGTATGTGCCATTACTGGAACACAAATGCTGCCTCTGAAGATACTATGGGAAAATATATTCCAGAAATAAAAGAGATAGTCGGAGATGGTCATTTAAAATTATTATTGCATTCTATTGCTTTTGGGACAACAACAAATTTTTTTGGAGATAAACCGGTTACAAAACGGCAAATGGATATGACAGTCCATGTTATGGGTAACTCTTTACTTTATTGGACGCAAAAATTATTTGATCAAAAACTACTTTCTAATGGCTCTAGAATTATAGGGCTAACCAGCGAGGGCAATTATCTTGCAATGGAGGGGTATGGCCCTGTTAGTGTTGCCAAAGTTGCTATGGAAGCAATAATTAGGCAGATTGGATGGGAGTTAGGAGAATTTGGAATTACAGCTAATTCTATTCAGGCGGGTATAACACCTACTCGTGCATTAACAAAAATAACAGATCGGTGGGAGATATGGGTTGAAAACACAAAAAAGAGAAACCCTATGCGAAGAACTACTGTACCAAAAGATGTGGCTAATGCTGTTAAATTATTACTAGAGCCTGAAGCAGATTTTATAAATTGTTCTATAATTTACTGCGATGGAGGAGAGCACAGATCCGGCTCATTTTAATTATTTTAAGATTTTAGTTTTTTATTCTGTAGTGATATTTTTTCTTTAATTAGTTCAACTAATTCATGTGTTTCTGGCGAAGGTGATAGCTCAAAACTGTTTTTTGCTTCTCTTAAAGCATATTCCCACCAGCCCTTTTTAGTATAAGATAGTGCAAGTTTAAAATGTGCAGTGCCAAGCACTTTAAATTGTTCTCTGTTTAGTTTACTATGGTCTGGCGGAAGAAGTCGACTTACCTCTCTATATTCTGTAATTGCATCATCTATAAGACCTTTTTGCAAATACCAGTTTCCAAGTTCTAGATGCTGTTCAGGGTCTTTTTCACATGAAAAACAAAATAATGCTATTAGCAGTAAAAAAAAGTGTTTATTACGTTGTGTAGATAAAATCATAATTATTAACTATGAATATTGACGTTCATGTATTCTAAAATCAAGAAGAAAATCAATTAATAGATGAATTTATTTGATTAATATTTTTCTTTGGGTCTTTAACAAAAAATTGAAGAATTATTATTGAAATTAATAAAGAAAACCCTAGTAAATAAAATGATAAAATAAATTTATCTTCATTAATAAGAAATCCTATACTTATTATAAATATTAGAGCAAATGGAGCTAAAAAAGAATCTATTAATGCCATATAAGTTTTATTATCTCTATCTCCAGCAAAATCATATATTAAATTCATTGCTGATGGCATAAAAGAACCTTGCCCAGCTCCGATTGCAATAAAGATACTATAAACCCAGAACATATTTTTTGCATTTAATGCAAGTAATACTGCTGAAAAATGAAATAAATAAGCAATCACCATACTAGTTTTATGTCCATATTTATCACCAATGTTTCCAGAAAAGTAACTAACGACCCCCATTGATGTAACGTTTAAAACAGTAAACACTCCAACTTCGCTTATATCAAACTCGAATTTATTTTGGCAATAAATAGCATATAGTCCCATAGCGGGGAGTGTCGCGCAATAAAATATTCTTGAAAAAAGATATCGGTGAAAGTTGGGATGATTGTTAATTATTAATTTAGTATCGGTTTTAAATTGGTTATATGATTTATTTTTGTGATCTCTTCTTTTTTCTTTATAAAAATAAAATATTGCAGTTCCAAGAAATAGGCTAATAAATAAAATAAAAAATCCGTAACCAAAATTATTTGGGAAAGGTATATTTGTTTTCAATAGTGTTTTAAGAATAGTACCACCAAAAAATCCTCCTATGCTATTAAATGCAAATCCTAAGCCAAAGAATTTTCCTCTTAGTGATTTATTTGTGGTTTTATCTAGAAAATCTGCCCAAATAGGAACTATTATTCCTATCGATAATGAATATAAAATAAAAAAGAGAAAATAAATTTTCCATGCATTTGGGTTATTACCTAATTTAGAAAAGGTAAAAGTATATCCCATAAAAAATGATACAGTAAGGATTAGGCAGTGCACACTTATTACTGCTTTTTTCAAGTTTACTATATTTCGACTTAGTGCTGCAGTTATTAGCATTGGTATTGCGATTAAAACTGAAAATAAGCCAGTTGATGACATTGCGATTGCTTCGGGCGCACCTAATTTTTTTAAAAATAAAGGTACAACTGCATAAATGGTATGAAAGGCACTCCCGAATCCCCAAAAAAACTCATGTATAATATTATAAGTTTGGTTGCGTTTATGATCTCTAATATCAAGTTCGTTCATTTGTTTTTTCTTGTGTTAGAATTGTCATAGAGACTAGCAAAATAAATGCGCCTATTAATTGAGCAAGTGATAGGGGTTTCCCTCTAATTAACCAGTCGATAATTACTGCAGATAATGGCCAGAATAATTCAAAAAGAGTTGTATAAGAAGCTGGTAGGTTTTTCAAACCATAATAATAAATAAATAAAGCAAGAGTTCCAGTGGAAAAAATAATTAATAAAAGCATTTTCCATTGGTCATGTGAAATATAACTATAAATAATATTCCAGTCCGAAAAAACAATTATAATTATTCCTGCAATTGTTGTGACAATTAACCTCAGTGCAGTAACCAGGCTAAATGGGGAGTGTATTAACGCATGTTTTCCTAGGACAGTAGAACTCCCCCAACAAAATGCTGCTAATAATGCAAATAATGCAGCAATTATAGTTCTGTTATCCCAATCAGAGATAGGATTGGTTCCAAATGTGACTAGGTAACCTCCAATCATAGCAAACATTGCTAAGATTAGATAGCGTTTTGATAATTTTTCTTTAAGAATAATTGCGGCTAAGGAAACTGCAAATAAGGGTTGGAATTTTTGAAGAAGAACAACGATTGATAAATCAATATAGCCTACATATCCTAAAGCTTTTGTGTAAAAATATGTCCCACCTATTCCACCAAGAAATGATATCCATAAAATAGAAATCCAGCCTGTTTGTTTAATAGTTTTTATTTTATCCCAGTACTTAATTATTATTGGAACAAATAATAAGCCGCCAATACCATGTTCAATTGTTATAATTAATAAAGGTGATAAAGAATATAGTGATTGTCTTAAGAAGGCATCCATACTCCATAAAAGCGCTGCAAATATTATAGCTAAATGTGGGAAATATTTTTTCATAGTTTTATTATTTAATATTCAGTGATTTATAGAAATATTTATGCAGAGCCACTAGTATTTGAAATATCATGAACTTCAATGCCTAGTGATTTCGTTGCATGTTCCCAAATAGTTTCTTTTGGCATATCAAATATTAAGTCGTTACTAGATTTTTGTATTAGCCAATCTCCGTTTTCAATTTCTCTTTCAAGCTGTCCTTTCCCCCATCCTGTATGTCCTAAAAAAATTTTATATTTTGCATTTTTTAATTTATAGATTTTTTTCATGATATTTTTATCACTTGTAATTGAAATACTATTATTAATAGGAATAGTATTTTTAGTTGTTATATCGCTCGAATGTAAAACAATCATTTTTTCAATTAACACTGGCCCACCTAAAAATGTTTTTTTATCATGAGTTTTAATATCATCTTTTAAATTATTGTTTTTTTTCATAATACTATCTATTTCTATTTGGCTTATAGGTTTATTAATAATTAAACCCATTGCGCCTTCTGAATTGTGTTCACAAATGTAAACCACAGATTTTTCAAAAAGAGTATCAATCATATGTGGGATAGAAATAAGACAATGATCTTTTATAGTATTCATAATAAAATAATTAATTATAAGTAAGAGAGTATATACAAACTTGTTTAAGTATTTTGGAGCTAGTTTATTATTAGATGTAATTTATAGGATGCCTAAAATTAAAAAAACATACAACAAGGAAAAATCTTTAAAAGAAATTGTAATTAAAGGCGCAAGGCAACATAATTTAAAAAATATCGACGTCAAAATTCCGAGAGACAAGCTAGTTGTTATTACAGGATTGTCTGGGTCAGGTAAATCATCATTGGCTTTTGATACTATTTATGCAGAGGGGCAGCGTCGTTATGTTGAATCTCTTTCTACTTATGCTAGACAATTTTTAGGACTTATGGAAAAACCTGATATTGATACAATTGAAGGTTTATCTCCTGCAATTAGTATTGAACAAAAAGCCAATGCGCGTAATCCAAGAAGTACGGTTGGGACAGTTACCGAAATACATGATTATTTAAGATTGCTTTTCGCTCATATTGGGAAACCTTATTGTTGGAAATGTGGTAGCGTTATTAAAAAACAATCTGTCCAGCAAATAGTTGATGCAATTTGTAAACTTAAGAATAAAACTAAAATTTATATTTTATCCCCAATAATTAGATCGAAAAAGGGGCAACATAAAACCATATTAAATCAAGTATCAAAAAAAGGATTTGTAAGAGTAAGAATTAATGGTGATATCTATAATGTTGATGATTCAATTACTTTAGATAAAAATAAAAAGCATACTATTGAGATTCTAGTTGATAGGTTAATTGTAGAAAAACAAATGTATGATAGAATTACTGAGTCTGTAGAGCTTGCACTTTCCTTAGGTGATGGTTTAATAATTGTGCATGAATTAAATGGTAAAGAACATATTTATAGTGAAAAATTTGCTTGTGCTAAATGTGAAATAAGTTTAGATGAATTAAGTCCAAGAATGTTTTCATTTAATTCACCATTTGGTGCTTGTAAAAAATGTGAAGGAATTGGCTCTCATATGGAAGTAAATCCTGACTTAGTTGTACCTGATAAAAACAAATCACTCGTTCAAGGCGCTATAGTTTCTTTAGGTGAACAACCTCGGGGTAATTGGTATGGAAGTATTTTGAAAAGTTTATCAAAACATTTTGAGTTTAGTTTTTCCACCCCTTGGATAAAGCTTGATAAAAATACAAGATATGTTCTTTTGTATGGATCGGGCCAGACTAAGTATAAAATGCAATATAGCTCTGAAAGATGGACTGGTACTTACAGTGGTGGTTGGGAGGGCGCAATCCCCAATTTAATGAGAAGGTATAAGCAAACAAAATCGAGCGGGATACGACAATGGATTGAGCAATTTATGAGCATGAGAGATTGCTCATCGTGTAGTGGAACACGATTAAAAAAAGAAAGTAGGTCTGTATTAATAAATGAGAAAAATCTTGGTGATATATCTTCATTGTCTGTTAAACAACTACAAGGTTTTTTTGATAAAATAAAATTAAATAATAAAGAAGAAAAAATAGCGGATCAGATTTTAAAAGAAATAAATCAAAGGCTTTCATTTTTAAATAATGTAGGTCTTGGTTATTTATCATTAAGCCGATCAGCCACTACATTATCAGGGGGGGAATCACAAAGAATTCGTTTAGCAACTCAAATTGGTTCACAATTAATGGGGGTTTTGTACATTCTTGATGAGCCATCTATTGGATTACACCCTAGAGATAATTCACGACTTCTTTCAACGTTAAAAACATTAAGAGATATTGGTAATTCTATTGTTGTTGTTGAACATGATAAAGATACTATGGAGGCATCAGATTATATTATTGATATTGGCCCAAGAGCTGGTAAGCTAGGTGGTGAAATTGTTTATGCTGGGAAACCAGAGAGTATATTTAAGTCAAAAAAATCATTGACTGGACAATATTTATCTGGGGTAAAAATAATCAAAACTCCTAAAAAAAGAAGAAAGAATGGCCCTTCTTTTATAGAGTTAAAAGGTGCAAAAGGGAATAATTTAAAAAATATTAATGTTAGATTTCCCTTAGGTAGTTTAGTATCAATCTCTGGCGTATCTGGCAGTGGGAAAAGTACACTGATTAATGAAACATTATTCCCAATTATATCAAGAGAGTTAAATGGTTCAAGGGTTTACCCTTTAGAATATTCATCAATAGAAGGTTTGCGATATATTGATAAAATTATTCAAATAGATCAAAAACCTATTGGTAGGACACCTAGGTCAAACCCAGCAACATATACAGGCTTATTTACGTTTGTAAGAGATTTATTTTCAAAATTGCCAGATTCAAAGATAAAAGGTTATAAGCCAGGTAGATTTTCTTTTAATGTAAAAGGCGGGCGTTGCGAATCGTGTGAAGGAGATGGAATTATTAAAATTGAAATGAATTTTTTACCAGATGTTTATGTAACATGTGATTTTTGTGAAGGTAAGCGTTATAATAGAGAAACACTTGACATAAAATATAGGGGAAAATCTATATCTGATATATTAGAAATGGATGTTGATGAAGCAATTGGTTTTTTTGAAAATATCCCATCAATAACTAAAAAATTAAAAACTTTAAAAGATGTTGGCTTAGGTTATATACACCTTGGACAACAAGCAACGACACTTTCAGGTGGAGAAGCACAAAGAGTAAAGCTGTCAACTGAGCTATCAAAATTAAGTACAACAAAAACATTATACATACTTGATGAACCAACAACAGGATTACATTTTGAAGATATAAGAATACTTCTTAGGGTGTTACAGAAATTGGTTAATCGAGGTAACACTGTAATTATCATTGAGCATAATTTAGATGTAATTAAATCATCGGATTGGGTTATTGATTTAGGCCCTGAAGGGGGCGATGAAGGCGGAGAGTTGATTACATCAGGAACACCCGAGCAAATAATAAAAGATAAGATATCATATACGGGGAAATTTTTGAGAGAGGTTATTAATTAACAGTGTTTATTAAAACTAATTTAGTAGGCTTGGTGTATGTGTTTTCAGATTGTATTTTTAAACCCTTAATTAGTGCTATATATATATATTAAATGACTGAAATACATATTACTGACCCTACTCCATTTGATGAAGATATTATAGTTGAAAAATCACTTCGTCCTTCCAGGTTTGAAGAGTTTATTGGGCAAAATGAATTAATCGAAAATTTAAAGTTATATATAGATGCGGCTAATGGTCGAGAAGAAGCTTTAGATCATGTTTTGTTATTTGGACCGCCTGGTTTAGGAAAAACAACTTTAGCAAATATTATATCAAAAGAATTAAATGTTAACATAAAACAAGCCTCTGGTCCTGTAATTGATCGAGCTGGCGATTTAGCTGGTATGATAACAAACATACAAAATAGAGATGTCTTTTTTATTGACGAGATACATAGGCTAAATAGTGTAGTTGAAGAGTACTTATATTCAGCTATGGAAGATTACAAGATTGATATTATGATTGATAAGGGACCAAGTGCTAGGAGTGTTCAGTTAAACATAGAACCTTTCACATTAGTTGGTGCAACAACTAGATTAGGTAACCTCACATCTCCCTTAAGGGATAGGTTTGGTATAGTTTTAAGAGTAGACTACTATGATTCAAAAGATTTGTTTCATATACTTTGCAGATCTGCTGATATACTTGATGTTAATATTGATGATAAAGGCGCAATGGAGTTAGCGAAGCGAAGTCGTGGAACACCTAGGGTTGCGAATCGTATATTAAGAAGGGCACGAGATTATGCTCAAGTTAAAGCAAAAGGTAAAATAACATATGAAGTTGCAAACAAAGCTTTAGAGCAGTTAGGTGTTGATGAGTATGGTCTTGATAAGATGGACCGGAATATATTGGAAATATTAATCGAAAAATTCTCTGGAGGCCCTGTAGGATTAAAATCATTAGGAGTAGCAGTGGGGGAAGACCCATCCACTATTGAAGATGTCTATGAGCCATATTTAATAAAACAAGGATTCATGCAAAGAACCTCAAGGGGGAGATTGGCTCAAAAATCTGCGTATGAATTATTAGGAAAACCGTTAATAAATAATCAAAAGGATTTATTCAATGATTGAAAAAAAGAAAAAATTTAAACTAGGTGATTTCGACTATGCCCTACCAAAAAAATATATTGCGCAGTACCCCGGTGAAAAACGTGATCAGGCGAAATTAATGGTAGTGAATCGGGAAACAAAATCAATAGAACACAAAAAATTTAGTAATATTGTTGACCATTTAAGGAAAAATGATTTATTGATATTAAATAATACCAAGGTTTTTCCTGCAAGGTTGTTTGCGACAAAAGATAGGACTGATGCAAAGGTAGAAGTATTTTTACTTAGAGAGTTAGCGCAGAATCTTTGGGAAGTGATGGTTAGGCCAGCAAGGAAAGTTCGAATTGGTAATAAATTGGTTTTTACACCAAAGCTAATGTGCGATGTGATTGACAATACTGTATCTGGAGGAAGGGTAGTTCGGTTCGAATCTGAGAACCAATCTGAACTTCATGATATTATTGATCGTATTGGCACTTCACCTCTTCCTCCTTATATAACAAGAGATCCAGAGCCGAGTGATAAAAAAAGATACCAAACAGTATATGCAAAAGAACGAGGTGCTGTTGCTGCTCCAACAGCAGGGCTCCATTTTACTCAAGGATTAATAAATAGACTTGAAAAGAAAGGTGTGAAAATAGAATATATAACCCTTCATATTGGTTTAGGTACATTTAGACCAGTCCAGGTAGAAGATTTAAATAGGCATCAGATGGATTCTGAATATTTTGAAGTTTCTCCATCAACAGCTATGGCAATTAATGAAGCAAGAAAAAAACACAGGAAGATAGTTGCAGTTGGTACGTCCACAATTAGAGCATTAGAGACGGTTGTTGTTTCTGGATTTATGGTTTCTCCTAAAAGAGGATGGACTGATAAATTTATTTACCCACCTTATGAATATAAAATGGTTGATGCAATGATAACAAATTTTCATATGCCAAAGTCTACCCTTATGATGATGGTAAGTGCTTTTGGTGATATTGATTTACTAAAGAAAGCTTATAGAGAAGCAAAAAAACATGATTATAGATTTTTGAGTTATGGTGATGCAATGATAATTATTTAATTATAATGATAAAAATTGTTTAAAGTATCTGCAATTATACCAGCTGCTGGATCTGGCACAAGGTTTGGGGAAGAAAAACAATTTAAGGTTTTAAATGGTAGGCCTTTATGGTCATATACGCTAGAACCATTTATTAAATCAAAGTTAATTGATGAGTTAATTTTAGTTTTACCTAAAGAGGCTATATTAAATATAAAATCTTCACAAGCGTATAGTATATTTTCAAATAAAAAAGATCTAAAATTAGTTTCTGGTGGTTTAAGCCGTAAAGATTCTGTTTTAAATGGGTTGTTATCAACAAAAGAAACTAATGAACTTGTTTGCATTCATGATGTTGCTAGACCTTTAATTAAACGATCATTAATAGAAAAATCTATAAACGGGTGTAAAAATTATGATGGATGTATATTAGCATTACCAAGCACTGATACTGTTAAGGTTGTCAAAGAACATGTTGTTCAAGAAACCATCGATAGGGATAAAGTTTGGATGACTCAAACGCCACAAGTGTTTTGGAAAAACCGACTATTAAAAGCTTATAATCAAAATAGTACTTTAGAGACAACTGATGAAAGTACTCTTATGGAAATGGCAGGTTTTTCAGTTAAAGTAATTGATGGTGATATTAATAATTTTAAAATAACCAATAATTTCGATTGGGAAATTTTTAAAATAATAGATGGGGAACATAATTCATGATTAAGACGGGTATTGGTATTGATGTGCATAAACTAAAAAAAGGTTTGCCTTTATTTATTGGAGGGATAAATATTAAATCATTTTTTGGTTCTGTTGGGCATTCTGATGGAGATGCATTAACTCATGCAATTGTAGATGCGTTATTAGGGGCAGCCGGGTTAGGAGATATTGGAAAGTTTTTCCCTAGTGATGATAAAAAATGGGAGGGAGTTAAGAGCAATATTTTTTTATCTGAAGTAAGAAAAATGTTATTTAACTCTAAATATCAAATATCTAATATTGATAGTACAGTTATTTTACAAAAACCAAAACTAGAAATGTACATTCCTAATATTCGTAATAATATTGCAGAAATATTAAATATTAATAAATATCGTATATCAATTAAAGCAACTACGACTGATTACTTGGGTTATATTGGGGAATCAAAAGGGTGGTCGGCTCTTGCAATTGCAACAATTTATAATGATGAAAACGATAGTTATTAATTCAAATGCTAAAGTAAATATTGGATTAAAAATACTTAATCAGAGGATTGATGGATATCATAATATATTAACAATTTTTCAAGAGGTCAGTTTATTTGATGTTATTACTATTTCAAAAAATTCAGAAAGATGTAATTTTAAATCAAATGTAGATTGGTTAAAAAATGATAAAAATAATCTATGTGTGCTTGCATATGAAATAATGAAAAATAATTTTGATATAGGTGGTATAAATATTAATCTAAAAAAAAATATACCTAGAGGTAGTGGTTTAGGTGGTGGGTCTTCAAATGCTGCGAATATATTAAAATGTATTAGGTCATTATATAGTTTAAAGGTTTTAAATAGTGAGTTGGAAGAAATAGCTTCAGAGATAGGTGCTGATGTACCCTTTTTTATTAATGGTTCAGCGCAGCTAGGAGAAGGGGTTGGAGACAAGTTATTACCATTTAAAACAAAAGTTAGTGGTAAATATTTAATAATAATTCCAGATATAAAAATTGACACATCTTGGGCTTATTCTAATTATAAAAATGATTTGGATAGCTCTTTTTCGCCTATTAATTTCCTCCGCTTATCAAATAAAAAGACTATTAGTCTTGATAGCTTAGAGTTTTTTGAGAATGATTTTGAATCGATTGTGGTTCCAACATATCCAGAGATTGGAGAAATAAAAAAAGCACTGTTAGCACAAGGTGCAGAGTTTGCCAGTCTGTCGGGTTCAGGCTCGACTGTGTTTGGGATATTTAATGATGATGTAATTTTAAATAATGCATTCTCATATTTCTCTCCAAAATACAAGGCTTTTATTACAAATCCGCTCTAAATATGTCAACTTAAATTAAAAATTGGGGCGTCGTCTAATGGTAGGACACCTGGTTTTGGTCCAGGCAGTTGGGGTTCGACTCCCTACGCCCCAGCTTTAAAAATTATAAAATGGAAAATAAATTAAAAATTTTTAGTGGGAGGAGTAATCCTCCCTTAGCAGCAAAAATTGCGACTTCAGCTGGTTGTGAGTTAGGTGATATTTCTATTAAAACCTTCTCTGATGGTGAAATATGGGTTAGGTATGAAGAAAATATTAGAGGATGTGACGTTTTTTTAATTCAACCAACTAATGGTCCAGCTGAAAATATTTTAGAGCTTATTTTAATGGCAGATGCTGCGGTTAGAGCTTCAGCAAGTAGTGTATCTATAATAATGCCGTATTTTGGTTATGGAAGGCAGGATAGGAAAGATCAGCCAAGAGTTCCAATATCATCAAGGGTTATGATTGATATCATTACAAGCATGGGGGCAAATAGAATTGTAACTATGGATTTACATTCGACTCAAATACAGGGTTTTACAAGAATACCTTTTGATCATTTGTATAGTAGAATGGTCTTATTAGAGGCTATAAAGTCTTTAGGGTATGATCCTAAAAATTCTGTTGTGTTAGCGCCGGACGTTGGATCTGCTGCTATAAGTCAAGCATACGCAAAGAGGTTAGAGATGCATTTTGCTTTAATTGACAAAAGAAGATATGCTCCTAATAAGGCTAAGGTCAGTCATTTAATTGGTGAGTTGGATGATATGGATGTTCTTATAATTGATGATATGATTGATACAGCGGGGACAACTGTCAGTGCAGCAGAAGCGGCAATTGATAAAGGTGCAAAATCTGTTACTGCGATAGCAACACATGGTGTATTATCAGGACCAGCCATTAATCGATTAAAAAATTCGCCTATAAAAAATATAGTTATAACAGATACAATTTTAATATCTGAAGAAAAAAAATTAGACAACATGAATATTGTTACAGTTGCAGATGTTTTTGGTGCTGCAATTAATAGAATATATAATGGTGAATCAGTTAGTTCACTTTTTGAATTTTAAATAGGAGAAATAGTAATGGCTACATCTTATTATAAGTTAGATATTGAGAATAGAGAAATTGTTGGTAAGAAGGCGACAAAAGATATTAGAAGGTCTGGGAGGGTACCCAGTGTTTTATATTTTAAAGGTGAAGAACCTTTATCTATTTCTATTGAAAAAAGATTATTGTATAAAGCTATGAAATCAGACCAGCGTATTTACGAAATGGATATCAATAATGAATCTCAGTATGTGATGATTAAAGAAATACAATACCATCCAGTTACGGATGATGTTATGCATGTTGATTTTATGCGTGTTAGAAGAGCAGAAAAAATGACGATATCAGTTCCGATTATATTAGTTGGAAAATCGATAGGTGTAACAGAAGGCGGTATTCTTTCACAATCATTGAATCAAATTGAAATTAGTTGTTTCCCTACGAATGTTCCAGAGCAGATTGAAGTGAATATTGAGGATATGGAAATAAATTCTTCAATAAGTGTTGCTGATGTCAGTGTAGATGATGAAGATATTGAAATATTAACAGCTGAAGAAATTAGTATTGCTTCAATTAATGCACCAAGAGAGGATGAGGAACCAGTATTGTCAGATGAAGACATAGAAGGTGATGATGATGATGGTGATGGTGATGGTGATGGTGATGGTGATGGTGATGAATCAAAATCAGATGAGCCAGAGGACTCGAATTAATTTTGATTGCATTTGTAGGCTTGGGTAATCCTGGGAATAAATATGCAAACACGAAGCATAATGCAGGGTTTTGGATATTAGACGAAATGGCGAAAAGACATAAAGTTTCTTTTAAAGCTGGTAAAGGAGATTATGTTTTGGCGATTAAGCCAAATAAGTTTTATCTCTTTAAACCGACTACTGGTATGAATAGAAGTGGACGCGCTGTTCAAGATATGCAGAGTGCTTGGAATCTTATAGTAGAAAATATTTATGTTATTTTAGATGATGTTGATTTACCATTGGGCTCAATAAGAATAAAACCAAAAGGTGGCGATGGCTCTCATCGTGGTTTAGAAAATATAATATATTCTTTAAATACAGATGCTTTCCCTCGCCTGAGATTTGGAATTGGGACTGATGAGGAAATGCGTCCTTCAGAGCATTATGTCCTGAAACCTTTTAGTAAAAAAGATAAAATTATTTCTAATGAAACAGTTAGTAAAGCTGTAGATGCATTAGATAGTATTTTATTTAATGGTTTAGATAGAACAATGAACACATTTAATTCATAAAAAATGGAGTAAAATAAATAATGGACAACTTAAATAATAATCTTTCTTTAATTATACTGTCTGGTATTTTAGCTATGGTTTTTTCTTTTTGGAAAACATCCTGGATAACTAAACAAAGTCAGGGTAACGATCGTATGAAATCTATTGGATCTAGCATAGCTGATGGTGCAATGGCATTCCTTCGTGCTGAATATCGAATACTTGGAGTTTTTGTTGTTGCGGTTGCATTTATACTTGGTTTTGCGAATTCGGGAAGAGTTGATTCTAGTGCGATGATTTCTTTTTCTTTTATTGTGGGTGCTTTAACCTCTGGCTTAGCTGGTTTTTTAGGAATGAAAGTTGCGACAAAAGCAAATAATAGAACTACTCATGCAGCTGAAACAAGTTTGGCAAAGGCTCTCAACGTTGCTTTTAGTGGTGGTTCTGTTATGGGATTAAGTGTTGTTGGTTTAGGTGTATTAGGCTTAGGTGGCTTATTGTCTCTTTATTCATATATGTATGGATTTGAAGACTTTTCAGCTGTTTCTATGGTCTTAAATATATTATCTGGTTTTTCTTTGGGGGCTTCATCTATTGCACTTTTTGCAAGAGTAGGTGGTGGAATTTATACAAAAGCAGCTGATGTAGGAGCAGATCTAGTAGGCAAAGTAGAATCAGGTATTCCTGAAGACCATCCTCTTAACCCAGCAACCATTGCTGACAATGTTGGTGATAATGTTGGTGATGTAGCAGGTATGGGAGCAGACTTATTTGAATCATATGTTGGTTCAATTATTGGTTCTATGGTTTTGGGTTCAAGTATACTTGCCGCAGGTGGGTTTGATTTAAATTTTGTTTTACTTCCTTTGTTAATTGCAGCATCGGGTATCTTAGTATCAATCATAGGTACTTTTATGGTTTCTGTAAAAGAAGGTGGAGATCCTCAAAAAGGACTTAACCAAGGAGAGTTTGGAAGTGGACTTATAATGGTTGGAGTAATTTATTTGTTAATATCAAATTTTCTACCTGAAAATTTTATTCAACAAGGAGTATCATATAATAGTATTGGCGTTTTTTATGCAACTATAATTGGTTTATTTGGTGGCTTAGGGATTGGAAAAATTACCGAGTATTATACTGGGACTGGGACAAAGCCAGTTAAGTCTATTGCAGAACAGTCTATGACTGGTCCTGCTACGAATATTATTGCAGGTTTGTCAGTCGGGATGGAATCTACGGCGATACCAACTATTATAATTTCAGCCAGTATTGTGGGAGCATATTATTTTGCTGGTTTATATGGAATTGCTATGGCGGCATTGGGGATGTTAGCTAATACAGGAATACAGTTAGCTGTTGATGCATATGGGCCGATTTCTGATAATGCAGGTGGCATTGCAGAGATGGCTGAGCTTCCAAAGGAGGTTCGTGAAAGGACAGATAAACTTGATGCTGTTGGTAATACGACTGCTGCTATTGGGAAAGGTTTTGCAATAGGATCTGCTGCTCTTACAGCATTGGCTTTATTTGCAGCATATATGGTGAAGACTGGTATAACAACAATTGATATTTCTAATCCGATGGTTATGGCTGGTTTATTTATAGGTGGGATGTTACCATTTTTATTTTCTTCAATGGCCATGAGTGCAGTCGGGCGTGCAGCGATGGCAATGATTGAAGAAGTACGTCGGCAGTTTAGAGAGATTCCAGAATTAAAAAAAGCTTTAGAACTAATGAATTTGAAAGATAAAGAAGATTGGAATGATCAAGATAATAAATTATATAATGATGCATTAAGCAAAGCTGAGCATGGACGTTGTGTGGAAATTTCAACTGAATCAGCAATAAAAGAAATGGTTGTTCCTGGTCTTTTAGCTGTCATTACTCCTGTTGTTGTTGGGTTTATACCTGGATTTTTTGGGAGTGATCAAGGCCCGGAAATATTAGGCGGTCTTTTAGCTGGTGTCACAGTTACAGGTGTCCTTATGGCTATTTTTCAATCGAATTCCGGAGGAGCATGGGATAATGCAAAAAAAATGATTGAAGAGGGAACAGTCGTAAATAACCAAGAATTAAAAAAAGGGTCAGATGCACATAAAGCAGCTGTAGTTGGTGATACGGTTGGTGACCCATTTAAAGATACATCCGGTCCTTCGCTCAATATATTAATTAAGCTTATGTCGGTAGTCTCATTAGTAATTGCACCATTAATTAAATAGGATATTAAGGAGTTTATATGCGCTATTACGAATTATTATATATTGTTAATCCAAATTTTGATGAAAAAAAATTTGATGAGACAATGAAAGAAATTGATAATAGATTAAGAAAAACAAAATCGAAAATAATTAACCATATTATTTGGGGTAAAAAAAAGTTAGCATACCCTATGGATGGGAATAAATATGGAACATATATTTTAGTTCATTATTCAGGGGGTGATAAAGATAAGTTAGATGAATTTGATTCTTGGTTGAAACTTAGTGATTTTGTTATTCGTCATATGATTGTACGATTAAAGTTAAAGCCAGACGTGATAGATAAAGTTGAAGATAAAGTTGAAGATAAAGTTGAAGATAAAAAAGAAGATAAAGTTGAAGATAAAAA
>CEOP01001121.1_pt1 | contig 18297 bp, 18 predicted proteins | sample 361301 | NCBI WGS metagenome assembly CEOP01 (sample SAMEA2619548, study PRJEB7988) | marine metagenome | biome: marine biome (ENVO:00000447); feature: deep chlorophyll maximum layer (ENVO:xxxxxxxx); material: "saline water (ENVO:00002010), including plankton (ENVO:xxxxxxxx)" | depth 55 m
TCAATTTTTTAATAATGAATGTATTTATATTGTAGATGATAAAAAATATTTATCACTTCAGGAACAAATTCTCATTGATGTGAGTAAATTTAATATTCTAAAAAGTAATATTTATATTGAAAAGAGATGTACTTTTTCAGATACAGATTTAAGTAGTTATAGAAGAGATGGTGATAATGCAGGAAGAATGATTTCTTTCTTAGGAGATTTTTAATGAGTTTCATTGATGCTATTTTATTAGGTTTTATACAAGGGATAACAGAGTTTCTACCAATTAGTAGTTCTGGTCATCTTGTAATAGGTAGTCACTTCCTTGGAATAATTAATGATAATATTTTATTTGAAGTTTTTGTTCACCTTGGTACCTTAGGTGCAATCCTATATTTTTATAGAGTTGATATTTTTGAGATGCTTAGTGGGGTAAGGAATAAAGAAAAAAAATCTTTAAAATATGTATTATTAATAATAATTGCTACTATACCAGCAGTTGTAATAGGTCTGTTATTTAATGATTTAATTAAGAATATGTATAATATATATTGGGTTTCAATATTTTTATCTATTACAGGTGTGATTTTAATGATATCTAAATTTTCTAAAAGTACTTCCATGAATTTGACTTATTCTCATGCTCTTATAATAGGTCTGTTCCAGGCAGTTGCAATTTTACCTGGAATATCAAGGTCAGGAATGACTATTGGGATAGCATTGCTATTAGGAGTCAGTAAAAAGAATGCATCAAAATTTTCATTTTTTATAGCAATTCCAATTATTATAGGTGCAACATTATTAGAGTTAATTAAAGTTGAAAATATATTTTCAATTGGCTTAGTTAATTTAGCAATTGGATTTGTAGTTGCAGGGATCTCGGGTTATTTATCTATAAATTGGCTTATTAAACTTATTGATAAATCACATTTTTGGAAGTTTTCATTTTATTTATGGATAGTAAGTTTTATTATTTATTATGTCTGAAATTAGCTTAAAACATACAATCAATAGAATTAATTCTAATGAAATCGATTCAGTATATTCCTTATTTGGGAATGAGGCATTTCTACAGGGTTTTTTCATCAATTATATTTCATCAAAATTTTTAGAAGAATCTCAGCCAATTACATATATTAATTTAGATGATGATAAAGAATCATTATTATTATCTGAATTATCTTCATACTCATTGTTTAATGAAAAAAAAATCATAGTTGCTCGGAGAATAAAGAAACTTTCAAAGAGTGCTAAAAAAGAATTATTCGATTATATCCAATCTCCTAATAATAATTATTGTTTAATATTAATTTCAGAGAACTACGATTTTAAGAATTCATTTCAAAGAGATTTACAGAAAAACACTACTTTTATAGATGTAAGAGTTCCATTTGAAGGCAAAATAAAAGAGTGGGTTATGTATTATGTTAAAACAAAGAAATATAATATCCGCGCAGAGGTAGTTAATGATTTGGTTGATAAATATGGTGATTCTATCTCTCATGTTGTCAATGAGATTGAAAATCTATATTTATTTGGTTTTGAAAAGCCTGGATATTATCAGGAAACAGATAAAACATATTTTTTATGGCAGTTACAAGATGCAATGGGTAAAAAAGAAGCACATCAATCTTTAGATATTGCTAAGAGCCTACTAGATAATGGTATATCTGTAGTTCAGATTGTTTCTAATCTATCTAATTTGTTTTCTCAATTATTATATAAAACTGATAATAAAGGGGCTTTTAAGTATACAGGATTAAATAAAATTATAACAAAAAATCTAAAATATTATGGTAAAAAATATTCGTTTTCTGAAATTAAAAATGCTATGTTAGTACTTAGGAATTATGATGTTATTTATAAAAGTTCTTCAATTAAAGATTCAATTATATTAGATATGATTATTATTAAAATATGCAAAGGAATCCTGTAAATGGATCAGTTGTCAGATGAACAGTTATTTAAGTTATTTCAAAATGGAGATAATAAACCTTTTGATTACTTGATGGTTAAGTATCAGAATAAATTAGTAACTTTTATATATATGATTGTTGGTGACCAAAATTTAGCTGAAGATTTGGCTCAAGATACATTTGTTAAAGTCATAACTAAAAAGCATACCTATAATGAAAAAGTGGGTGCAAAGTTTTCAACTTGGATGTATACCATTGCAAAAAACTTAGCATTTTCTGAATTGCGAAAAAAGACGAGAAGAAAGACTGATTCATTCTCTGATATTAAAAGAGGAGGAGAAGACCAGGCAGGCAGGCCAATTGAGATAGCAGATTTTTCACAGAATCCAGAAGATCAAATAATGGCAAGTTTTAAGAAGGTGGAAATCTTTAATGGTTTATCCTTATTATCGGAAGAATTTAAACTAATTATAATTTTAAGAGATATTCAGGAACTTTCCTATGATCGTATAAGTACAATATTAGAAGTTCCTATAGGAACAGTTAAATCTAGAATAAACAGAGCAAGAGATAAACTCTTGCTAATATTAAAAGAAAAAGGTACAGTTTGAATGAATATTAATGATTTTGATAAATATATTTCGGGTTACTTAGATGGAGAACTAAGAGAATCGGATGTTGAAGAGTTTGAACAGCTATTAGATAAAAACCCTGATTGTAGAGAAAAACTTAAGGATTATAAAAAAATGTTAGATATGCTGTCTAGTATAGAAGTCAAAGCATCAAATGATTTTATAGATAAGGTTTATGAGAAAGTGAATCTCCAATCAATTATTCAACCTAACATACCAAAGACTATATTTGGATATAATTATATTACACTTTCAGGAATGGCTGCAGCTTTGGGGATATTTGTTTTTTCAATATCAACATTTATGAGTTCTGATTCTATGCCATTATTTAACATGAATCAATTGTCAGCAAAAAATGTTGAACAAAAAGCAGATAACAGTAGCTCTTCGATGAATTTAATAGCAGAAGATGATACGACAAATGAAACTGACGATATAGATTTACCTAAGATACATCTTGTCGGTGGTAAAAAATAGTTTATATTGTAATGTGTATTTATAACTAAATTAGATTATAGTGTTATTAAATGAAATATTAAAGGTTTATAATGGCAAAGAAACAAACATTCGGTGATAAGACAGGTAAAAGCTCAGCTAAATTAAAAAGTATGATTAAATTAGTCAAAGCTGGTAAATCTGATACAGGTTTTCTACGTTTTAAAGAAGAGATAGTTGCAGTACCAGAAGATAAAAATGCTGATGCTGTAGTTAAAGAATTACTCTCAAAATAATTCACTTTATTCGCATACTCTCCCTAAGAACATAATTTTTTTTATGCATAATATAAAAAAAATCACTTTTATTGTATTTCTATTAACAATATCATTTGGAAATAAAAATATTAATAAAGCAATGAACTTATATATGCAAGGTGAGCTAAGTCTCATCACAGGTGACATTCTATCTGCACAAGAATACTTTCAAGAAGCTCTAAAATACTCTCCAGATAATCCAGAAATATTATTATCTCTAATAGAAATTGAAATTGGCAATAAAGACTTTATCCAAATTGAAGAATATCTTTATCAATACTTAGAAGTAGATACTCTAGATTTCCAATATGGATTAATGATTATTGATTTATATAAGTTATTTAATAAGTCTAACACTTTAGACATTCTAAATATTTTAATAGATAATAATGATTCAATAGAATTAAAGTTTTCTAAAGCAGAAATTTTAATATTAAATGAAGATTGGGAAGAATTATTGCTTTTATATTCAGATATGTATATATCTGAACAAAATGAAGAGGTGCTAAATATGTTACTTAGTATGGGTTTAATGATTGAAAACCCAACTATATTATATGAATCTCTAAAGCATATATGGAACAATAACAAAAGCAATACCTATATCTTAGAGTTATTAATTCAATTATCATATTTATCTAATAATGATATCGAAATAAAAACATATTTAGATGAATTAATTGAGAATGACCCTAATAATAGTTTCGGTATAATGATGCTAGCTGAGATTCATATATTTAATAAAAACTTTTTTGAAGCTGTTGAATTATTAGATAGGATTGAAATAGGAGATGAAACTCCTATAGAATTATATAAAATGTTACTTATCTGCTATTCCAACTTAGGAGATTATGATAATGAAATTCGTTTAAGCCAAGATGTAATTCAAAAATTTCCATTTGATCCAATAGGATATGAATCATTAGCTCTCTCTTATTTAGATACTGCTAAATATATAAAAGCAATAGAAGTGTTAAATAATGCTGTCAATATATTCCCAGAAGAATACTATTTTTTTTATTACTTAGGCTTATGCTATAGAAATAGTTCTAAAAATCAGGAAGCAATTAATTATTTTTTAAAAGCTTTGAAAATCAATCCTGAGTTAAAGAATGTAATGCATGAATTAGCTAAACTTTATAATTTAGAATCTAGATATGAAATCTCAGATAGTTTATTTACTATTTTATTAGAAAAAGATGTTAATGATACTATGATTATGAATGATTATGCATACTTAATTGCTGATAGAGAGAATGTTGGTGACCAAAAATTAAATTTTGCATTAAAGCTATCTAAAAATGTTATTAATATAGTCCCAGATAGCCCTGAGTATTTAGACACGATTGGCTGGATATACTATAAACTAGGGAAATATAAAATTGCTTTAGATTATTTATTAAAGAGTCAATCTTTAGATAAACAGAATTCGGTCATATTAGAACATGTAGGTGATGTATATTTAAAGTTAGAAAAGTATGAAAAAGCATTGAAAATGTATAACAAAATAATGATTAATAATCCGAATAATATTAAAGTGATAGAAAAGATTAATTCCTTAAATGAAAAACAATAATTTTATAAGTATAGTTATTCCATTATATAATGAGGAAGAGTCTATTAAACCATTATATGATGAATTATTGAGGGAACTTGATAATTATAGATTCGAGATTATTTTTATTAATGATGGTAGCTTTGATAACTCTTCTGATATAATTAAATGTATAATACAAACAGATAGTAATGTTCATCTAATAGAATTATATAAGAATTATGGTAAGTCCGCAGCATTATCTGAAGGATTTAGATATTGTAAAGGAGATTATATTGTTACTTTAGATGCAGATTTACAAGATAATCCATCCGAAATTCCAGCATTATTAGAGATGTTAGATTCTGTTGAGGTTGATATAATTTCTGGTTGGAAAAAGGATAGAAAAGATCCTATATCTAAACGCTTTCCTTCAAGAATATTTAATTTTTTCACACGACTATTTTCAGGGATAAAAATTCATGATTTTAATTGTGGGCTAAAGGTATACAAAAAGAAGGTAGTTAAATCAATAGATATTTATGGTGGCATGCATCGTTATATACCTGTTATTGCAAAACAAAAAGGCTTTATTACATCAGAAAAAATTGTTCATCATAGGAGTAGAAAGTTTGGTGAGACTAAATATGGTAGTAATAGATTCTTGCATGGTTTTTTTGATTTGCTTACTATTCTATTTTTAGGAAAATATTTTGCTAGGCCATTACATTTTTTTGGATTGTTTGGCTTAGTTAATTTAATGTTTGGATTATTAATTAATTTATATCTTACTATAGGATGGTTTAGTGGTATACCAATAGGGAATAGACCAATATTATTTCTTGGAGTACTATTGATAATAATTGGAATTCAATTCATGTCTTTAGGTTTATTGGGTGAGCTAATTATTAAATCAAATTCTAAAAGTCAAAATAGAGTTTCATCTATCTTTTCGTTAAATAATATTAATGAAGATTGTATTAATTAGTGTATTTCCTCCATATAGAGGAGGAATAGCAACTCACTCATCTGTACTTTGCGAGAATCTGATTAAACAGTCACATGATGTTACTATTATTAATTACTTAAAACAATATCCATCATTTTTATTTCCTGGTAAAAATCAATTTGATTTGAGTAGCTCAGGCTCAAAAAATGAAAGTTTAAGATTAATCAATACGATGTCACCAAAGACATGGACACAAACTTCGGAAATAATTATAGAAAATAATCCAGATGTAGTTATTTTTCGATTTTGGAATCCATTTTTTGCTATATCACTAGGTTCAATAGCAAAAAAACTTAAAAAGAACAATTTTTCAAAGCCATTAATATCAATATGTGACAATATTATTCCACATGAAAATTTCCCAGGATCGAATTTATTAACAAAATTTTATTTGAAATATATAGATGGATTTATAGTCCAGTCTGAAACTGTCAAGAATGAATTGAAATCATTGAAGCCAGATGCAAAAATTGTAAAGAGATTTCACCCTATATATGATATTTATGGAGCAAAGAAAGATAAATACAAGTCTAAGGAACAGTTAGGAATAAAATCTAAACATGTGATTTTATTTTTTGGAATTATAAGAGAATATAAAGGGCTAGATGTTTTAATTGAATCAATTAATTTTTTAAAGAATCAATTAGATGATTTTCATTTATTAATTGTAGGTGAATGCTATGAAAATATTAATAAATATTCATCATTAATAGAAAAACATGAATTAAATCATTTAGTTACCTTCCTTGATGAATATGTCGCTGAAGATAATATATCTAAATACTTTTCATGCTCTGATGTTGTAGTCTTACCTTATAAAACAGCATCACAAAGTGGAGTGATTCAAATAGCATATAATTTTAATATTCCTATAGTGACTACAAATGTTGGAGGCCTCTCTGAGTATGTTGATGATGGTGTTACTGGAATTCTAGTTGATTCAAATAACCCAAAACAATTATCTGAAGTATTGTATGATAATTTAAAGAATAATTGTTTTGAGCAGTTTTCAAAGAATATAGAGCAGTATAAAGAAAAATTTAGCTGGGAATACTTCATTCAAGGTATAGATGAAATAATACTGGATTTATGATTGTAAATGTTAAAATACTTATTCTTAATTGGAATGGCAGAGATGTTATCCTTGAATGCTTAGATTCTATATCAAGAATTAAATATGATAATTTAGATGTTATTGTTATAGATAACCATTCAGAGGATGACTCTATACCTAGTATACATTCTCAATTTCCTGATGTAGATATTATTGCTTTAGATTCTAATTATGGATATGCAAAAGCATATAATAAAGCATTTAACCTTATAGGATATTCAGAGAATAGTTTTTTTATGTTATTAAATAATGATACTATAGTTGATGAAAATATTATATATGAATTCTTAAATGCTCAGAGTAGATTCGATTCTAAAGAGTATATGTTTGGTGCAAAAATATATTATATGGATAATGAAAAAAAGATTTGGTATTCAGGAGGGGAAGTAAATCTACCATTTGGGAAGATAAAGCATATTGGTATTAGACAAGAAAATAAAGATGATGATTTATTACCAATTCCTACAGACTATATAACTGGTTGCTGTATATTTACTCACAATTCTAATATTGATAAATTGAATGGTTTTGATGAAATATTTAATATGTATTGTGAAGATGTAGATTTATCATTAAGAGCGGTTTCATCAGGAATAGAATGTATATATGTGCCTAAAGCTGTTTTGTGGCATAAAGTTTCAAATTCTTTTAAGAATGAGGTTAGTAAAGATAAGATTTTACTAAAGATGTCATCAACATTTAAGCTATACAAGAAACATATTAAATGGAATAAAAGATATTTTGGTTTATTCTTATTACTATTAAGAAATGTTATATCAGGTATTAAATTATTAGTTGCGAAGTCTTATAAAATTAATTGATTTATAGATTGAATATCTATCATCAAACCCATTGTTTCCTTTATACCTCCCACCTATAGATTTAGGCCAATCTTCAGGTAGTTTATTATTAATATCATTAGCCCACTGGAAATCAATAAGCATTATTTTATTATTTAATATTAATAAATCAGTAGGTTTAATATCATTGTGAGAACAATTAATATCCTTTAATTCATTCAATATTAATTCAGTTTGTTCTTCCCAATCTACAGGAATATTCTTTGATGAAAGAGGCTCTCCAGCATAAGACAATATTATCTTATTTTGTTTATGATGAATAATATTGGGAGTATGTTCAAAATCATGTAGTTTATTAAGCCAGTAGACTTCATTCTCTACAATATTAAATTGCAGATATCTATGAGTCTCTTTTTTTACTGTTCCATTGCTAGAATTAATAGTAATAATACTAGTAGTCGACCTTATGTATTTACTTAAAAAAGGAAAATATTTTTTAATATTTCCTATTATCCAGAATTTGATATTTATTAGATAATGCATCAATTATACGGATGCTTTAAATATTTTACGTGTAGATCTTGTTTCCCCAATCATTTCCACTATGCTAAAGTTTTTATTTAGTTCTAATAGGAATTTTTGATAATTATATGATTCATCTACAGATTTTTTATTATAATCTAAGTGTTTAAAATATTTAATAGCCTCATCATTGGGGTCAATCCATTCAATGAATAATATTTCATTCGTTATTTGTCTTAAAAAAGAAATCATATTTTCCATACTCCCGAGTATAGAAGTGCAAGAGAATATCCAATGAATAATTGATAATGCATTTACTATATCTGCATTCCCATCATAGCTGTCAATATTTCCACATACAATATTAATGTTTTTAATATTATATTCATTTACAATAGTATTCATTATTTCTAGATGATTTTTATCAATATCTATTGCTGTAGCATTTTTGCAGCCATTTAGAATAGCCATGAATGTGAAATATCCTGATGCAGCACCTAAATCTAAAAAAGTTTTTCCTTGAATAAATTTTCTTTGATAATGGTAAGCCAATAAATTAGTTTTTTTTGTTAAATCGTAACTTGAATCTGAAGGTTTTATGTTTTTTTTAGTAATTCTATATTCTTGATATCCATTAACATAAATATTTTTTTCACATATATTAATGCTAGATGCAGGAGCATGTTGATTAGGAGTAGAACATAATTTATTTTTATCAATAAATAAATTAATTAACTTTTTTATTATCACTTATTATTAATACCTTAATTAAACAAATATCCAAAATAATTATATCGAACAAATCTATGAATAAAATAGTTAAATATAAAGAATATATAATTTTATGTATTTCTATATTTATAATATGTATTTCAATGTTTGGCAAAGTACTCTTTTCAGATTATGAGTTTTTGCCTCCGGATTCATATTCAGCGAAGGCAGTTGAAAAAGGTTTTTATTTAGCTGAAGATAACTATGATGAGTATCCATTATGGCTCCCATGGATGTTTAGTGGTTTACCATCAGTACATTCATTCCAAAATATTTCAGAATATTATTATCCATATAAAATATTTAAGCTATTTAGGGATGTTGGTGTTTTAAGATTTTATGAATTCATTTTCCATTTTATCTTTGCAGGCTTAGGGATGTTTATTCTGCTTAGGAGGATAGAGTGCAACTCTATCTCCTCAGCATTTTCATCTTTTTCATATGTTACGATGCCTTATTTAGTGGCAAATTTAATTCATGGACATGGAAGTCTAGTTATGACGGCATCATATATACCTTGGATTATTTGGGCATTAATAAATTTATTTGATAGAAGAAATTTTATATCAGTAGGTTTTTTAGGAGTATTAATTGGCTTTCAATTGCAAAGAGCACATGTGCAAATTGCATATTATACATGGATGATGATTGGATTATATGTATTATTTTTCATAGTAGATTTCATTTATAATAAAAAACAAAAATTCTTATCAATTAAATTAAATCCATTACTATTTTTATTTAGTTCATTAATATTAGGAATAGCATTGTCGGCATCAATTTATTTTCCAGCAATTTCCTATATGAATGATTCTACTAGAGGCGCAATTGATGGTGGAATGGGCCTAACACAAGCAATGGGTTGGTCATTTCCTCCAATAGAGTCTATAGTCTTTTTATTACCTTCTTTTTTTGGTTTTGGAGGATATACATACTGGGGATATATTGAATTTACTGATTATCCTCAATATATGGGTATTATAGTTCTTATTTTTGCATTATATAGCTATTTTTCATCAAAGAAGATTAAATATTTTATATATGCTACATTAATATTTGCTCTATTAATTTCTTTTGGACGTTATCTGCCATTCTTTTATAACCTTTTTTATGATTTTTTCCCATTGTTTAATAAATTCAGGGTCCCAATGTATATTTTAATTCTAGTGCAATTTTCGACAGCTATTTTAGCAGGCATTGGACTTAATGAATATATGATTAATATAAAAAATCAAAAAGCTACAAAAAAATTATTTAAGATTGTTGGAATTATATGTTCATTATCTACTTTGATTTTTTTATTTAAAACATATTTGATTGATTATGAGACTAAAAACATGAGATTTTTTGGAGTCCCTAACCACGAGATCCTAGACCCTATTCGATTAAGCTTAATAAATCAAAGTTTTTATATCTTTTTAATTTTAATGGTGACTTTTATTTGTGTTCTTCAATTAAGGAATAAACTTAAAAATAATAGTCAAGGTATTCCATTTATCCAAAACATTTTCCCTTTAATGATTTTATTACTATCTTTATTAGATATTTCTATTATCAATTATAAAATTATTAATCCTAATAAAGATGAATATCGAATAACACCTTTAACAGAAAAAAAATACTTAGATGCTTATTTTAAAAAAGATGGAGTGATTAATTTTTTACTTAATGATAGTTCTAAATATAGAGTTTGGCCTATTAATGATTTAGAGAGGACAAACAGATGGTCAGCTTTTAATATTGAGAGTGTTTCAGGCTATCATCCTGCAAAACTAAACAGTTATGATAGTATTATTAAGTCTACCGGTTTTATGATGCCTAGTATAATGAAAACTTTAAATATAAAATATATAATATCATCACAGAAGATGCTAGATAGTCAAATACCAGATTATCTAGAATTAGTTTTCTCAGGCTCACTATACTCAGAAAGTAAAAAACAATATATTACTAGTTATATATATCAGTATAAAGACTATTATACCAGATTGTATTTCTCTAAAAATATTATTCAGTTAGACCAGGGAAAACAAATCTCAAAATTAAAGGATTATTATTTTAATCCTAAAGAGGTCTCTATGGTATCTGAAGAACCTGCTGATGTAGACATTGACTATGATAGTATGGCAACTGCTGAATTTATAGATTGGTCACCTAACACACTCATTATTAAAACAAATGCAAAATCAGAACAGTTTTTAAATATAAGTGAGGTTTTCTATCCTAAAGGTTGGACTGTCCATAATATGGCCAATAATGAGAGTCTCAAGATTTATAAAGTAAATAATTTAATTAGAGGTATTTTTATTGAGCCTGGACAAAATTTATATTTTATGAGTTATGACCCCATAGAGAATAAATATGGTAGCATTATATCTGCGACATCATTTATTGTTTTATTATTACTAATAATTATTGGTTTTAAGAATGAAAATTAAGAATACATTATATAGTTTTAATTATTTACTACTACTGTTATTTGTTATAATTAGTGTTCTTATATTTTTCATGAATATTCAAATAATAGATTCATTTAGAAATGAAACGAGGATGCAGGTTAAGGCTTTAGCATCAGAGTATTCTAGTGCAATTACAAATTCAAATGATGATGAAATCAGATTCATTCTTGATATCATGTTGCCATCATTAAAGTTTCCCATGATAATTAAAAATAATAATGGAGTAGTATATTCTAAAATAAATATACATGTTCCATATGATGAAGGTACTGATGAGTATTCTGATTATATGCTAAACTTAGAATTGAAGATGGATAAGTACTATGCTCCCTTAAATATCTATGTTGATAGCTTAAAAGTACATGAAATCCATTATGGTGATCCAGAAATTATCAGCAAACTTATTTGGCTTCCTTATCTAGAAATTATATTTTTTATATTTTTTATTCTAATTGGGTTTTCAGGGTTTCAATTAATCAGGAAAGATGAAAAAAACTTAATTTATGCAGGTATGGCTAGAGAGACTGCTCATCAGTTAGGTACTCCTATATCATCCTTAATGGGATGGGTTAAATTGCTTGAAGAAGGAGAAAACCAAGATAGAGTTGCCAAACATATCAATGATGATTTGGATAGATTATCAGTTATATCAGATAGATTCTCTAAAATTGGCTCTATACCACAGATGAATAAGGTTAATATTTATAATTTGTTATTTAATGTATGTGAGTATATTAAGACTAGAGCTCCCAAATCGATTGAGTTTATTATTGAAAAGGAACTGGATACTAATATATTAGGTGACCATATATTGCTTGATTGGGCATTCCAGAATATAATTAAAAACTCTGTTGATGCAATTAGCAACAATAAAAATGGTAAAATTGTAATAAAAATTAATACTTATTATGATGACCATATTTATATTGACATACAAGATAATGGAAAGGGTATTCCTAGGAAACATAGTAAGAATATATTTAAACCAGGTTTCAGCTCTAAGAAAAGAGGCTGGGGTTTAGGATTAAGTCTAACTAAACGAATAGTAGAAGAAATTCATTTTGGGAAAATATTCCTTTTAAAATCCAATGACAACCAAACTACTATGCGAGCTATTTTCCCATTTTAACTTATGATATATTTCTATTTCTCATAAATGCTGGAATATCTAAGTCCTCTTTTAGTATATCACTTGCAATATCATTCTTATCGCTACTATTGTAACTTTTCTGATTACTATTAGAAACATTTTTATTCTCTACATTACTATTATAGTCTGATTGATTTAAGTTCTGTGGCTTAAATCTTGGTTCTATTACAGTTTCATCATTATCGTATCTAATAGGTTGATGATGTAAAGTATTAGGTCGTTCATTTAATCCTGTAGCTATAACTGTGACTTGTATTTCATCGGTAATCTGAGCATCTAATATACACCCTAATATCACATTTGCTTCTTCTCCTGCTTCTTCATAAATAATATTTGAAGCAGCATTTAATTCGTGCATAGTCATATCTTCTGGTCCAGTTATATTTACTAATAGGCCTTTTGCACCTTTGATTGAAGCATCTTGAAGTAATGGTGAATTAATAGCTTCTTGAGCTGCTAATATAGCTTTTTCTTCTCCTTTGGCAATCCCCGTTCCCATAATTGCACCACCCATATTCTTCATAGTAGTTTTTACATCTGCAAAATCGAGGTTTATTAACCCAGGTCTATTTATAAGGTCAGAGATACCTTTTGTCGCTTGATGAAGGACTCTATCTGCAAGCTTAAAAGATTGTTTAACAGTTGTATCTAAATCAGTAATCTTCAATAGTATTTCATTTGGGATTGCCAATAAAGTATCACAATTCTTTTCCATCTCCTGAATGCCTGCCATTGCCCGCTTCATTCTTTGAGGTCCTTCAAATTTAAATGGCTTAGTAACAATCCCAACTGTTAGAGCATTCAATTCTTTCGCAATTTTAGCAATTGCAGGAGCAGCTCCAGTTCCAGTTCCACCACCCATACCAGCAGTTATGAAAACCATGTCAGCACTTTCAATTGCATTAATTATAATTTCTTTATTTTCTTCAACTGCTTGTTGTCCAATTTCAGAATTAGCTCCAGCACCAAGTCCTTTAGTTAATTCTTTACCAATCTGCAATTTGATTTGCGAATTGTTGTTTTCTAGATCTTGAGCATCAGTATTTATTGCAATAAATTCAACGGAAGACATCGTATCTTCAATCATTCTATTTAGTGCATTTCCACCACCGCCACCAACACCTATTACAACGATTCTGGCTTTTTGGTCTGCTAGATTTCCTGGTTCAAATAACATACATTCTCCTTTTATTAATTTATTAATACCATGTGTTAAATATTTTTTTTAAGTTTCTAAATAAATCTTTTAGTATAGTTTTTAATGTAATCCGACCTGTAATATCTTCAACTTCTAAACTTTCTATGCCATATTTTATTAATCCAATGGCTGTTGAAAATCGTGGGTTTTTGATTATTTCATCAGGACCATTTATATTTCTGGGGAATCCTATAATTATATTTTGTTGAAATGTTTCCTTTGCTAATTCTTCTAGGTGTTCTAGTTGAGATCCTCCACCAGTAATCACTATTCCATAAGGTCTATTAGATATATCAGTATCATTAATATGCTTTTTAATTTCTTTGAAAATTTCTGTCATCCTAGATTGTATTATATCTGCTAGTTGATATTGTCTTAATACTATTTTTCTACCGTCAATATTTAAAGTTATTTCTTTATTTTCATCAATACATTCTTTTTTAGCAGAACCATAATCATGTTTAAGTGTTTCAAGCTCATCATTTTCAAGACATTCACCAATATATTCTTGTATACCTAATGCTATGTCATTTGTAATAATATTTCCACCCATTGGGATTGCACTTGAATATTTTACTCCATTATTTTCATAAATAATTATATCAGTTGTTCCTCCTCCAATATCAATTAAAACTGTTCCTAGGTTTCGTTGCTGATTATTTAATACTGCATAAGCTGATGCAAGAGGTTCTAAAACAAATCCATTAATATAGATATCTCTACTTAAACAATTTTTTAAGTTATGTACTGCATTTTTTGCAATTGTAACGATATGTGCATTTAGTTCTAACCGGTTTCCATGGAGCCCCTTTGGGTTTTCAATTTGAGTTTGGTCATCTACTTTATATTCCTGGTCTAAAACATGGAGTATTTCTCTATCAGCAGAAATAGGAAAGTCCTTCACTTTTTCACGTACTTTAACTATGTGGTCTTCTTGTATTTCAGAACCTGTTCCATCACTCTGAGTTACGGGGATAATACCATAATAGCTCATTCCTCTAATATGCTCTCCTGTTATTCCTATGAATGCAGAATCTATTTTGCAATTTGCTTTTTCTTCAGCTTGTAGGATAGCTTTTTGTAATGATTGTTGTGTTTTAGGTATGTCAACGACTTCACCTCTATTTAAACCAAAAGAAGGTGTAATTCCTTGACCTAAAATAGTAATTTCTTCATTTTTTACTTCAGCTACAATAACAGCTATTTTAGTAGTCCCAACATCTATCCCAGTTATTATTTTTTTATTTTCTTGTTTCATATTTTTTATATATTTTTTTCTTTCACAACTATCTGATTGTTAAATTTTAAATTTATATATTTATATTTTTCAATATCAGTAATTACATTGAAAGCTTCATCAAACTTTTTCAATTTATTTAAATTGTTTATAATCATATTAGGGTTAATAAAAATTTTAGTTTTCGTATCAGTTATAAGTGTAATTGAATTATTAGATTCAGATATTTCACTTAAATGATTATACATTTTATCATAAGTTTCATGCAGATGTCTAATTATAGATATACTGCTATTTTCACTGATAGGAATATCCTTAATATTCAATAAGGGGACAGGGAAACTGTTAATAGATTTGGGATTAACTGGTAGAAAATTATTTTCACAGTCTATAAACATTTTATTATTATTATTTATTATTAAAGCTATAGGAACTCTTTCTGTAATTTGTATTTCTAATCTGTCAGGCAACTTCAGACTAATTTGAGCATTTTTTATAAAGGGAATTTTTTCAATATTGTTTTTAACATCTCTTATATTAAAATCAAAGACTGATTTATTTTTTTCATAATCCAATAAATCGAGTATTTCTTGACTGTTTATATATTTATTACCTATTATGGATATATTTTTAACCGCAAATGGATAATTTTCATATTCATTGTAATTATGAATTATAATAATGAGCGTAAATAATATAATTCCGTATAGGCTTGATTTTACAAATGAAGTCATTTTTTCTTTAAATAGCATTACAGAACCCTAATAGTTTAATTTCTAATTCTAGTTTTATATTGAATTTTTCTAAAACTGTTGTTTTGGCTATATTAATTAAATCAAGTACATCTTGAGCTTTTGCATCTCCCTTATTTACTATAAAGTTTGCATGCTTATCTGATATTTGAGCACCACCGATGGTAAGACCTTTTAATCCTGATTGATCTATTAAATATCCTGCGGCATGTTTTTGGTTAGGATTTTTAAATATACTCCCAGCTGATCGGAAATTTAATGGTTGACTTGTTTTTCTTTTTGTTGAGGCAATTTTTTTGTTCTTCAATATGATTTCAGGATTACCTTTAGGGTATTTAAAGATTGCTTCAATTAATATTTCATTTTCAGGGAATGAAGAGTATCGATAGCCAAATTTTACATCACTTTTTTTATATGTTTTCTCATTCCCTGAACTATCTAACAACCTCGCAGATTTAAAATAATTTGATATTTCATGATTATAAGCCCCTGCATTCATATATAATGCCCCACCTACAGTACCAGGAACACCAACCAAGCTTTCCATTCCTTCAATCCCTTTACTAATTGCTTTTTTAACCATGCTTCCTAGCATGACTCCTGACTCTGAAACGACTGTCCCATCTCTTTTTATTTCTATCTTTTTAAAGGTTCTTTTCAATGAGATTATTATTCCATCATATCCATCATCACTAACTAATATATTTGAGCCACTGCCCATAAAGAATATATCAATCTCATTTTTTGTAGAATAATTTAGAATATTTTTTAATTCATCGATTGTCTGAGGCATAATGTAACATGAAGCATTTCCTCCTATTCCAAATGTAGTATGTTTATGCATAGGTTCATTGAATAGCAATTTACTTTCTATGATTGATTTTATATTATCTACATTTAATTGATTCATTTTATTTCCTGATAAATATTGTCACAGATTCTCCATATGTTGCCAGCTCCCATAACTAATATAGTGCTATCCTCTAATTTCATTTTTTTAATAAATACTGGTAAACTCAAAGGGTCTGGTATATAATGAATATTCTGATGGCCCAGCTTTACTAATTCATCAACGATGATTTTACTTGAAATTCCTTTTATAGGCTCTTCTCTGGCAGGATATATATCAGTTATTATAATAATATCTGATTTCATAAATGATTCAGCAAATTCTTTATAGAAATCTCTTGTTCTGGTAAATAAATGAGGCTGAAAAATAGATACAACTTTATTTTTCCAACCTGTCTTGGCAGCATCAATAGTTGCTTCAACTTCAGAAGGGTGATGGGCATAATCATCTACAATATATACCTTTTTTAAGGTTGTATATTTCAACTCAAATCTCCTACGTACACCAGAATATGTTTTTAAAGCTTTCTTTATATTTTCAATATCCACATTAAGTTCTAATGCTATTGATATTGCACCTAAAGCATTTAAAATATTATGTTTGCCAGGCATATTTAGATTAATAGAATCAATAAATGTATTATCCTTGTATAGCTCAAAAGTACTACCAACACCATTGTGTTTGATTTTTTCTGCTCTAATAGAAGCCCTCTTATTTGTACCAAAGGTTATATACGGTCGTTTAATATTGTTTATTATATTTCGGACATTTTTAGAATCAATACATAATGATATTAATCCATAAAAAGGTACTGAGTTTGCAAACTGTGTAAAAGCTTTTTGTAAATCATTGATATTATTATAACAATCCAGATGTTCTAAGTCGAGATTATTAATAATAGAAATAGTAGGTTTTAAAGATAAGAATGTTCTATCAAATTCATCAGCTTCAACTACAATAATATCACCAGAACCTGAGATAGCATTTGTATTAAACTTATTAACTATCCCTCCTATAACTAATGTTGGATCTAATTGAGCTTCTACTAATATTAATCCAAGCATAGTAGTGGCAGTAGTTTTTCCATGGGTACCAGCAATTGCAATACTTGTCTTTTTTACTTTTAACAGTTCTCCAAGCAATTCAGCTCTTCTTATTACTGGTATATTATTTTCTTTTGCAGATAATATTTCAATATTATCACTTTTTATAGCTGATGAGAAGACTACAACATCACTGCCTTTAACATTTTTTTTGTTATGTTTAATAGATATATTAATTCCTATAGATTTTAGATATTCAGTTATTTCTGAAGCCTGTTTGTCAGACCCCGATATTTGATAATCTAATTTAAATAGCAATTCAGCCATCCCACTCATACCAATGCCACCAATACCTATGAAATGAATATGTTTTGTTTTCCTAAACACTTAATATTTCCTTTATTGATTTAATAATTAGATAAAGAGAATTAGATTTGTATAATTTCTTTGCATTTTTTCCAATCAGCTTTCTTTCAGAATCATTATTTAGCAAATTATGTATTGAAGAAATTAATTTTTCGTTCATCTCATGTTGTTCAATTAATTTAGCAGCATTATTTTTAACTAAAT
>CEOP01057921.1_pt1 | contig 18280 bp, 15 predicted proteins | sample 361301 | NCBI WGS metagenome assembly CEOP01 (sample SAMEA2619548, study PRJEB7988) | marine metagenome | biome: marine biome (ENVO:00000447); feature: deep chlorophyll maximum layer (ENVO:xxxxxxxx); material: "saline water (ENVO:00002010), including plankton (ENVO:xxxxxxxx)" | depth 55 m
CCAACATCTCTAACCAACTTGTTACGCGCGTTTTCAGGCAATTCACCTATAATTTGGTTAATTCTTTGTTGATCTTCAGGAATACTGTAACCACCTACGATGTCAGCGTATTGCAGAATTTGTGCACTAGCATTTTCTGCCAACCAATTGCAAGCGCCTTCTACTGGGCAGGCTTCTCCAGCATTCTGGACAAATGAATTTGCGACACGTGGTGCGCTTGAATTGATTTCTTTAATGACAGAAGAAATACTCAGAATATATTTGATATTGTCTTCTTCACCATCATCTGAAACCTGATAATTCAGTAATCGTTCCAATTGGTCCATTTGATCTAAAATAGCTTGATTGGTGATATTATTCTGTCCTGATTCTACATAGATAATCATCACATTCGTGGTCCAATCTTTCTCAACTTCGGCAATATCTGAACCAACTTGGCTACCCTCGGGTAGGAATGCAGCCAAATCACCATTAACATTCATTGATTGATGGTCCTCCCTATACTGGTCAGTAATTCCTGAATGATATGCAAAAAATACTGTGAGCGCCAAACAGAGTACAACGGTGATTGCAGGGAAGCGAGTGAGGGCACCAAAGAATGACATCTCTTGCAATTCCCTACGAATCATCTTGGGTGCAGATAACAGGGCATCGACTGCCTTTTTCGTTTCAAATTCAGAGATTTTGCGGCGAACATCTGAACTGAAGTCTTGGACTTTAGCACGGGATTGATTGCCACTATTCGTGTCATCGTCCTGGTCCACGTTCACCCCTCCGGGGTGCTCTTCCTAGCCATCGACCTTTAATTCCTCATGCCTCCAAGACCACGGGAGGCTTGAAAACAGGGAGCCACGACCGCGCGGACGGACCTGTTCAAGTAACCGCAGTAGGGCCAAGGTGGGGACACCAAATGGCAAAGCCAACAATAACTGATAAACGCTGGTCGATCGACCTCGAGAAACGAATCCAAGAAGCGCACTATGCGGACGCTGCCGCATACGATACTCGTTATGGTTTCAAACCCGACAGTGGGAAAGAAATTTTCGTAATCGATACACCTCCACCTTACCCAAGTGGCACCTGGCACATCGGTGCCGTTGCTCAGTACAGTATGATTGATGTCATCGCCCGCAGTCAGAGACTGCTCGGCAAAGAGGTGTACTTCCCTTGGGGTGTTGATCGCAATGGAATCAATATTGAATTTACAGTTGAGAAGAATACCGGTCGTAAGATGAAGACATATGATCGGGCTGAATTCCTAAAACTATGTCAAGAAACAATTGAAGAATTTACACAGGCGATGAGAAAAACGGCCTCTCGTGTAGGCTTGTCCTGCGATTTTTCGAAAGAATATCTTACAGATGCACCCGATTATCGTGCCGTGACACAGGCAATTTTCGTCGACCTATTCAAGCGGGGAGACATCATCGAAGATTTACGTCCAAACATCTACGACCCTGTTGAAGGAACCACGATTGCAGATGCTGAAGTCGAAAGACTACAACGGAAAACACAGCTAATCGACATCAAGTGGTCAACCGATACAGGTGAGGAATTGGTCATTTCAACCACTCGCCCCGAATTGATTTGTGCCTGTGGTGTGGTAGTCGTCCACCCTGACGACACGCGTTATTCACACCTCGTCGGGCAGAAAGCCATCCTCCCAGTCGCCGTTGAAGGTCGTTCTACTGAAGTTGAAATTCTAACCCACCCCTCTGTCAAATCCGAATTCGGATCTGGCATATTGATGGTGTGTTCGTTTGGAGATCAGAATGACGTCGCGGTGTTCCGTGATATGGGTTTAACACCTTTCCAAGCCATCGATTTAGACGGTTGTATGACTTCGATTGCAGGCCCACTCTCCGGCCTCAAAGTGAAAGATGCTCGCGAGACTGTAATCGCTCAGCTAGAGGCTGATGGTCGCATTGTAAACATCGAGGTTAGAGATCAAGAAGTACCCGTCTCTGAACGAGGAAAGAATCCAGTTGAAATCATTCTACTCAAAGAGTGGTATGTCCGACAAACTCACATTCAAGACCGTATGCGCGAACATGCAGAAGAAATCAATTTCATCCCACCTCGCAATAAGCAGTTTTTGTTAGATTGGATGGAGAATGTTAGCATAGATTGGCCGATTAGCCGCAGGCGCTGGTATCACACAGAAATTCCAATCTGGTACTCCGAAGATTCGACCAAGGTGATCATCCCTCCACCTGGGACATATGTTCAACCCTGGTGCGAAGAGCCACCCGAAGGAAGTAGTGTCTTGGATCGTGAAACTCGTGAGGAATTGGGGTTGTTCTCAGAGATTCGCGAGAGTCTAGGAGACATATCTGGTGAAGAGAAAGTATTCGATACCTGGATGGATTCATCCAATTCGAATTTATTTGTCTCTGGATATCTCAATGACCCCTCCACCTTTGAGAAGGCATTTCCAACCGGCATCCGCCCTCAAGGCAAAGAAATCGTTCGGACATGGTTGTATTACACATTGCTCAAGAGTACACTGTTGATGGATAAACCAGGATTCCAGAATGTTTGGATTGATGGTTTGGGAATGGATCCATGGGGACGTAAAATGTCCAAATCTCTTGGTAACGGAATCGATGCTGATAGTGTTCTGGAATGTGGTGCCGGCGGTCGAACTGGGGCATGGCGAGTCAAAGGACCAGATAAGAGTGTACAATTGAAAGCAAACAAAATTGGTAGCGAATGCTTCCGTTTGTGGAAGGCATGTGATGCTCAAGTGGGAGACGATTTCCACATTAACCCTGAAGAGATTGAAGCGAAATATTTCGGTGTGTTGACGAAGATCTTCAACGTGGCCCGATTTGCATCTCAATTCCCAGTTCCATCAGATCTACAACATGTCCCTAGTGACCTTTGTGCCGGCGACCGATGGATATTATCCGAGTTCGCACAAGTTCTAGAGGACGTTGAGAAAGCTTGGCGAGAAGTCGATATCTTCACCGCCACCCGGATTATCAAGAATTTTGCAACCGATGTCCTCCCAAGTCACTGGCTTGAAATGGCGAAAGGCCGGCTCTATGAAGATGATTTGAACGCCGCTTGGACAATCCATCGAATCGTCAAAGATCTACTCACCATCTTTAGTCCAGTCTGCCCATTCTTCACACACCATTTGAGTGAAACTCTCTATGGCGTGAGTGCCGTTGATATCCGTGCTTATCCACAATCACAAATTGAGAATAATGAAGATGCATCAAGACTTCGAAAGTTAACCAATGCATTGTGTGATTTCAACAGCGAAACTTGGCGTGCAAAGAAAGATCAGAGCCTTAGTTTAAATGCGGAGATTGAAGGGATTACGGTTCCCGAAATTTTGTCTGAATTCGCACCTGAGTTGACAGCAATGCACAAACTTCAGTAGAGTCATTCCTCTTCTGAAAACGAATCCAATGTTGCTTGTCTGTTCGGTGGTGCTTCCAAATCACCGAGCCTAAACCCGACCAAACGAACAGGTCGAGTGGTGTCATACACATTGGCCAACAACCTTACTGCGATTCTCTGGAACGTTTCCAAGTCATCCATTGAAATGGCCAAACTCTTCGCATGAGAAACCGTTTCAAAACCTCGGTATCGGATTTTGACTTCGACATTTCTAGATGTAATTTCTAGACTTCGTAATTTGCGTGTCACCTGCTCGATTAGTGAATTCAACATTTCAAAAACTGTATCAGTGTCTAGGATATCTCTGGAAAATGTTCTTTCTTTCCCTATACTTTTCCTAGACCGCAATATGCTAACCTCATTGGAGGACTCTCCTTCCAAAATTTTCCACAAAGATTGTGCCCTTCGAATACCGACAGCATCCGTAATTAGATCTGGCCCTTCTCGATAGGCATCGGATAAATCCATGATGCCAAGTTCTCCCAGAAGTTGTGCGGCTTTGGGCCCGATACCCGGGACTGCCCTACAAGGGTGGGATGAGAAGAATTCCTGCAAACCCCCTGGTGGCACTAGAAAAATCCCACCTGGTTTCCTAGCTTCACTTGCCATTTTTGCAGCAACTCTAGTCGGTCCGATTCCGAATGAAGCGCTCAATGATATATCATCCATAATCAAATTCTGTAAATTTCTACAGAGACTTTCTGCCTGACCCCAATCTCCTTCACAAAATTCTGTAACATCAAGATAGGCTTCATCGATACTTGCTTGTTCAAACTTATCGGCATGTTCCGATAATATCGCCATCACGCGATTAGATGCACGACGGTATAATCGATGTGCACCGCGGTGGTAAAGCGCATTTCCCAGTGGTTTACCAGGACATCGTCTCCATGCTTCGGATATTGGCATTGCACTGCGAACTCCAAATTCTCTCGCCGCATAATTACAGGTGGAAACAATTCCTCGACCTTGACCATTTTTGGGGTCGCTACCGATGATTAGAGGGATGTTTGGATCCAAATTGTGATGCAGAGTTTCTACAGAAGCATAGAACGCATCAAGGTCACAATGGATCAAGATACGCTCCCGCATACAGTCGAATGAAAATCGATGGCTCAAGAACTCTTCAGTCTAGTACAGCACGATTGACAACAGAGAGGGGCACTTCCCCTGCAAAATATTCGATGAGCAAGTCGGCCATCTCGAAACCGATCCGATTCTGGGCTTCATGTGTCGCAGCGCCGATATGTGGCGTTCCGTGGAAGTTAGCATGTTGTAGCAGTGGATGATTGCCAACAGGTTCTGTCTCAAAAACATCGAGTGCGCAACTGGTTAGAGTCTCGTTTTCCAGAGCTAAAAGCACGTCATTTTCATTGACAATACCTCCACGTGCACAAGATACCAAATGGTTCCCACACAGAGTTCCATCTGCGCCAATTCCAGGCATCATCGACAATGTTTCGGTATTGACTAGATGGTGCGTTTCCTCTGACAGGTTACAATGGATTGCGATGTGTGTACACATCTTGAATACATCATTGACATCGGCATGTAGCGTACAATCCTGTCCAGCAGCAATTTCACCCGGCAAATAGGGATCATATGCATGTAATTCCATGCCAATGGCTTTTGCAACCCGGCCCACACCTTGTGCAATTCTACCGAACCCAATGAAACCAATTCTTTTCCCAGACAACTCTGTGCCTTTGAGGACCTTCTTGGTCCATTTTCCACTGCGTAAATCTCGATCAGCTGTCGGTATGTGGCGGGTTGAAGCGAGTAGATGCCCAATCGTCAATTCAACAACGGATTGTGTCGAAGAACCAGGGGTATTACACACGAGAATCCCAGCGTTGGTTGCCGCATCTAAATCGATATTGTCAACACCTACCCCAGCCCTTCCAATCAGGCGCAACGTTGGAGCGTTTGCGATGGCTTCAGAGGTCATTTTAGTAGCTGAACGAACCACCACAGCATCAAATCCATTGAGCGATCCTGGTTCCAAATCAACTTCATGGCCGGCATCCCTCAACCTAGAGACCGCTTCCGGAGCCATACCATCCGTCACAGCAATCTTGGCCATGAATCTGGGTTGTGAATCCACTCCTTCAACATACGCATGTTCATAGACGGTATTCAGATGGGTCAGTATATGTCGAGAGAGACAATCAACGTAATCGACGCTGAGGCACATTGTGATGGGCCCTGTGGCGTATATGACCCAGCCAGTGCCAGAATCGCCGGTGAGGCGGTGCAATCAATGACCAATAAGATGCTTACACTTGCAGAGAACCACAGTAATGACTGTAGTTCTGCAGCTTACATCAACACAATGAGTCGTTATGCAGCAATCAAAGAAGAAGAGGCGCAGAAGTGCAAAGACGAATTACTCGTTTTATGGACTGATTTCTTCAAGCCACAGCATCTTGAATCCATTCCCGATCTACACGACACCTTCTGGCAAGCAGCCAAGTTGTGCAGCGCTTGCAAGGTTGAAGTCTCAGCCGAGCATGCTCAAGAGTTGATGGATGCCATTGAGAACATCCACAACATGTTCTGGAATGTCAAGGGCCGAAGCGAAATCACTTGGATTCGCGCGAGTTGAGTCATGACGACGATCCAAGTCCGAATTCACGGCGACAGTATGTGGCCGACATTGCGTGATGGTGACTGCGTTAAGGCTGAAACCGACATAAACCCTGAAATTGGCAATATTGTGATTGCCAAGCATCCTTGGAAAGAGATTCATATCGTAAAAAGGGTGAAGGAAATTCTGCCCAATGGATTTTTCCTTGAAGGTGACAATCCCGACCCAAACGGGACGGAGGATTCGCACAATTTCGGACCAATCCCTTCCTCCTCTATAATCGGCATCATCATTGAATAATCTCCGCTTGAGTTAAGACTGGATGGTTAGGCATACCGACTGTGGCAGAGGATTTCACAAGCCTACTAATTGCCGTAGGTATTTTGTTGATACCAGTAATACTGGCCCTACCTTTGCGATTTTGGTGGACCTATCGTGTTGGCAATGAGCCAGAACATGTGCGCTATCGTCGCTGGGTTAGGCAGGTGCTCGATGCCGGCGAGCCCCTTGCAACCCGTCGTCAGGAATTGGATCACTTGGCAAGAGGTCTACCGATAGATGCTTCACGACAAGGTCGAATCGAGATGGATGTGTTGCATCCATTGAAGTTACCACATTTCATGCTTCTACCCGTACTCATTCTTTCGCCCCTAGTTGGGCTGATTGGAGCCATCATTTTCGTACTTCTTTTCCCACTTATTCTAGCTGCGGAGTGGTTACTCATCGACCGCGGTATTCTGGCCAAGGTTGTGAATATCGTGATGAGAATTATGCACTGGGGTATTATTGGAATCCACAGGCTCGACAATGGTGTTCGAGATGAAGATGCGATGGTCGAACATATGCACCGTTTACCAACGACTGCTTTCCTTGGCCTATTTTGCTATCTGATTGTATCATACATGCCCTTGCCGACATGGGTTGGGATTTCTTTCACGGTTCTCCTTTTCCTGATTCTAACCAGTATTATTGTGATTGTAAAAGCAGCCTCTCACGGTGAATTGGTGTTCGCAGATACAAGCCAAAGGAGAATGCAACCTATGGAGCGTCTTGTCGATGATATTCTAGCTCCAGTGGTTGGTCTAGGTCTACTATTCCTTCTCAGTCGCCAGTTATTTCTCACCCAAATCGGCTCAAGCAGTTCGATTTTCTCCGATCCGATTTGGTTCGCAGGAATTGTACTGATTGTTCTTTACAGTGCGGCTGCGGTGGCAATTATGGTTGAGATTTCATTCTTTGGCCTACGTTCTGAGCGGGTTAGAATGGTATTCCAAAATCAAATGGTTGAATCACACAACCCAGTATTGTATGCATTCACAAGGGAACACGATCGGATGGAATTGAACCCCCTCAGATCTTTGAAAGATCATCTTGAATCAAACGGTGAAGGGTTGGAGAAATCAGATACTTTTGATTTTGAAGATATGTTGCGAACACCATCAACACTCCAAGAGGGTGAAGATGCAACACCGCCACAAAAACCGGATCTGGAGAAGTTCGAGACAGCCTAATCAGCGGAATGATTTCCCGCAGCTACAGGCTTTCTGCGCATTCGGGTTGATTACTTTGAACCCGCCCCCCATCAAACTGTTTACGAAATCAAGAGTGATGCCTGACAATTGGACACTGTCACGGTCGTGTACTGCAACGGTAACCCCCTCACATGAAATGAATTGCCACCCATCTTCATCGGGTCTGTTCTGGATCTGTAAATCATACATGAATCCCGAGCAACCGCCACCGAGTACGCTGACGACAAGAACATCGCCATCTTCGGCATTCACCATGGCCCCTTCCATCGCAGCCATTGCATCATCTGTCACGTCAATCGTGACAGGAACGATTTCGACATCTTCAGCAACGGGAAGTGCGAAAGCCGCGCCACAATCATCCTCGGACATGACAATGCCTCAATGCCAACCAATTTCAATCCTTGTGAGGTTTGATGCTCACTTCAACCCACTTTGATGTTGGAGTATTGCTGCCCTTTGCAACTGAGTCAAGTGGGACGAGTACATTTGCTTCGGGAAAGTATGCAGCAAGATTCCTTCTAGGGATGTCATACGGAATGACTTTCCATTTTTCAGAATGCATTTCTTTTCCAGCATAATGGCTTGTCAAATCGATCAAATCTCTGGGTTGTAAACCTAGTTCATCCATATCCCCTTGATTCATCATCACAATACGACGTGAGTTGTAAATTCCGCGATATCGATCATTCATGCCGTAAATGGTCGTGTTATACTGATCGTGACTTCGGATTGTCATCAAGATGAATCTGTCATCTGGAATCTGTCTTTCGAGCAATGAATGGGAATGTATGACTGCTTTTCCAGAAGGTGTATTCCATGTAGGCCCATCACGCGGTCCATTTGGCAGATAGAACCCGCCCTTTTGACGAACTCTTGTATTGTAGTCGCTAAAACCTGGAATGACAGATTGAATCAGATTGCGAATCACATCGTGGTTTTTGGAAAACGATAACCAGTCAAACGGACCTTCAGGAAAGCATTTGGCACCAATGTTGCAGATGATTTCTGGTTCACTCAGCAACTCAGGCGATGCCGGATCTAATCGACCCGTAGAAGAATGAACAACCCCCATCGAATTTTCAACCGTAACAAATCCTGCGGGGTCAATTTCAGTCCGACCTAGACACGGAAGAATTAGAGCACGTTTGCCAGTCACGAGGTGGCTTCGATTTAGTTTGGTAGAAATCTGGACCGTCAAATCAATCTCTCTAAGGCCCTTTGCAACTTCTTCAGTATCTGACATTGCAGAAAGTATGTTACCCCCTAGGGCCATGAAAAGTCGGACGCGACCATCCCTTGCTGCACGCACGAATTCCACAGTGTCATAGCCGGGTTCATGGGGCATATGAATCCCAGTTTCTCGTTCACACGCATCTAAGAAAGACGCTTTGGGGTGGTGGTTGATACCAACTGTCCGGTCACCTTGGACGTTTGAGTGACCTCTGACTGGACATGCTCCAGCACCCGGTTTACCAAAATGGCCACCCGCGAGTAAAATGTTGCACGCCTCTTGTATCGTTGCGACGGCATTCTGATGCTGAGTCAACCCCATGGCCCAACAAATGATCAATCTCTCAGACTTTGATACGGCCTTTCCAAGTGCCTCGATTCTGCTGCGTTCAATGCCACTTTGGGTGACGATATCATCCCACACTGCCGCTGAAATATTTGCCTTCCAATCTTCGAATCCTTCCGTGTGTTCATCAATAAATTTCCAATCTAAATTACCATCTTCAAGCATCACTTTTGCGATGCCCTGGAGTAAAGCTTGGTCGCCGCCGATTCGCACAGGAAAGTGATCATCCGCAATTGGAGTTCCTTTTCCTAACAATCGAATGACTTCTTGTGGGTGTTTGAATCTGTTCAATCCGGTTTCCATCAATGGATTGATGCTGATTACAGACCCACCATTGCGCTTAGTGTTCGCCAATGCTGACAACATTCGAGGATGATTCGTGCCCGGGTTTTGTCCGATCACAAGCACCAAATCAGCGGAATCAAAGCATTCGAGCCGTACCGTGCCTTTTCCAATTCCAATTGAAGATGAAAGCCCGACTCCACTTGATTCGTGGCACATATTACTACAATCTGGGAGGTTATTGGTCCCGATTTGTCTTGCCAATGTACCCCATAGAAATGCAGCTTCATTCGATGCTCTACCAGATGTGTATAGGACATTTTCATTGGGGTCTGCATTACTGGAAACTGCATTTCCAATCATTTCAAAGGCATTTTCCCAACTGATTTGCTCATAATTATTCGATTCAGATTCTAACACCATGGGATGCGTTATACGACCTAATTTGTCCAACTCCATGTCTGAAAAATGAGACCATTCCTGTACAGTTTTTGAGGACAAAATTTCAGGGGTAAGGCGCTTTTTTGTTGCCTCTGTAGCGAATGCTTTCGCACCATTTTCACAGAATTCAAACCCTGATCGATGACCATCGGGGTCTGGCCATGCGCAGCCTGGGCAATCATAACCATCGAATCGATTGACGGAACGCATGGTCTTGATTGTACGAGAAAAACCTGCTTCAGATATTCCAATTTTGAATGATTCAGTGACGCCTTTTATGCCTGCAGCGACACGCTTTGGCTTGCCAATTTTGAGTTTTTCAGAAACGATCGGTGGCTTTGTTTCAACGTCCTCTCGCATCCAATCCCTCCATTATCAATTGATTCTCCATGAGCCTGTATAAATATTGAATCTAGAATTCCGAGCAAAACCAACCAGTGTAATGCCGTGTTGTCGAGCCAAGTCGATGGCGAGTGTAGTTGGCGCTCCAATCGCGACGATGCAGGGCGACCCCGCCATCACGGCTTTTTGCACCATTTCAAACGAAACACGACCACTCAATAGAAACCCGCTTTTTGCCAGTGGTAATTTTTCAAGAGAACGCCCAATAATTTTGTCCATTGCATTGTGTCTCCCGACATCCTCAGACAAATCAGTGATCTCACAATTTTGTTCAAAGAGGGCGACTGCATGAACCCCTCCAGTTGTATCGAAAACAGATTGCATGGTTCGGAGACGATTCAATAATTCCTCTATTGCATCGGATTCAATATTGAATCCATCTGGAGAAATGACGGGTGGCTGACGTGCCAAAATCGCATCGAGTGAAGCGCGACCACAAACTCCACACGAACTTGATCGTACAAAACCCCGGGTATGCCCATCGACTGAAATTTGACCGTTGATTAAAACTACATTGTCATCAACTTGAATTTCATCTACATCTAGTAGATTCTCCAACAGTCCTTCAGAGTAAAGTAAACCGAGTGCTAAATCGCGATCCTGTCCAGGTGTACGCATGGTTGTGATCCATGGTTGGCCATTGATTTGAATTTCAAGAGGTTCTTCTACGGCGACCGTTTCCTCAAAGGGTTGTGAGTGACCACCTGTCACTCTTTGAGCCGCAACGCGCTCCTCCATACACCTTCGTGCGCCGTGACGCTTCATGGCCCTGTCGGCAATTTCTCTAGTCGACGTGGACGGTTGTTACCGGTATTCCCAACTCCTCAGCCATTGAGATGACTACATGTGTCCATTTACTGGTCGGGGATGGAAATGCCAAGATGTGTGTTGCCGTTTCAAGTAACCGATTGGTGAGGGATGTTGGTGCTTCTCCACGCCCACCATCTTCCAGGCCCGCTCTTGGTGCATTCCATTGCTCGTTGAACACCGCAAATGCAATGTTATTGTTGTCTGCCCATCTTTCTGCGAGGTAATCAACCCCACTGGCACCACCGGTGATAATTAGATCTGGATGTGCCTCGTTCCTTGCCCATTCGTCCATCGTATCTTCGATAATAGAGTAATCATAGAATCGACTGGAACCGACCACAACCAAATTGATGATCAGCCCATCTTGATTCAAATCTTTACCACCGAGACGGCCGATGACATCGCTACCTGCTTCGTTTGCCATAACACTGTATAGAGGTGTTATCGGATAAACCCATCTATTGGGTCAAAAAAATGATTTTCTAGGAAAATATCACGAAGTTCGCTTTTTCTGTTCCTTAATCAGTAATTTACATCGGCGGATTTGTTCCTTCGCCCGTTTCTTGTTTTCACCTTTCAGCGGTTCTCCTACATCCTTACCCATAGATTGATTGAAACAATGAATTGCATTGTCATACGACTCAAGTTCAGCGTAGGCTGTGCCCATGTTATACAATGCATTTCCAGTTGTCAATGCCTTGTCGATTCCAAATGCCTTGTAGTAATTCTCGATGGCCTCTTTGTATTGGTTGAGATAGTAAAAGCAGTTTCCGCGCCCATTGAGGATTTTAATCGCCATCGCTTTGTCGTCCTTGAATGAGGGTAGAGCCCTGTCAAAGCAAGACAACGCTTCTTGGTGTCGATCTTTGTTGAGTAACTCAAGTCCCTTGTTGTACCACTCGATATCCTGATTTGCCACACTAGAGGAATCAGATTGAACTTCATAGGTTTCCATAATTCCTGCTTGCGCTTCCAGTGCTGCTGCGGCCAAATCGACTTCTTCATTGACAGGTGCATAGGTTACGGGCTCGGGTTCTTGCACAGTATCCAATGCGGCCTCATGAGCGATAATTTCGTCTGTCGAAATTTCGACTGTTTCCTCGGCCACATCTTCCTCTTCTCGACTGAATGCCGCCCAAGGATCGTCTTCTACAACAATCTCATCTGTAAGATCGGAAGTAATTTGTTCATGAATTTCGACTGTCTCAGGTTCTTGAAGTGGTTCTTCAGCGATGGGCTGTGGTGCAGATTCTGCGACATCCGCCCCCAATGCTCGCGCCTTTTCTCGACAGGCCTGGGCCTTGTCTTCACTTCCAGCAGCACTGAGTGATCTGGACAATCCAATCCATAGTTCGGCATCATTCTTATTGGATTCAAGCAAACCTTTCCACAGTGTAACAGATTCAGCATGGTCACCTGCAATACTGTAGGCCCGGGCACGTAATCGCACCTCGGATTCAGGTAGATATTGCAATGCCTCCCTGGCCATTTCTGGACCTGCTGGTAGTGTTCTTGGTAGAGTTGCATCCAATTCAAGGATACGACCTTCACCTTCAGCCAAATCGACCAGCAACTCTGCAAAAGTTAGCCCACTCGCATGGGTGGAATCGATTGAAAGAAGTGTTCTAAATCCACTCATTGCCAATTCAATTTCACCCAGCTCAATCGCTGCGAGTGCAAGACCATTCGCTGCTTTGACATAATTCGGATCCAAATTGGTTGCATTCTGGAAACTGGTTAAGGCAGCAGATTGATCACCACTTCTACGCTTCAAAGCACCTAGATTGAACCACGCGGAAGCGTCATTGGAATCAAGATCAAGTGCATACTCAAAGGCATTTATTGCTGCATCCGTAAGTTCGAGCCTCGCCATGGCTCCAGCCGCCACCTTCCAGCATCCAGGGTGCTCTGCAGCCGCCTCAGGGAGATGTGCTCTGAGTGATTCAAGAGCGCCAGCAGCATCACCTTGTCGAATCATATCCTTTGCCATCTCTGCCAGTTGATCTAAATCAATGCCTGAACTCGGTTCGGGGGCTTGAGGGGTTGGTTCGGCTATAGGGGCAGAGTGCGATTCTATCGTCTTGATTGTTCCAAGTGGCTCGGCCCAAGTTTGTTCAGGTTCCACCAGTTCTTCCTCGACATGAACTTCAGGACTTGTTTCTTCTGCTGGTTCTTCGATCTCGATGGGGGTGACAGGTACAGCCGCCCCAGCTGAATTGACAATATCGATGAGTGCAGGGTGGCCAGGGAAAGCAATCAACCCGTTTTGTGCATGTTGAATCGCATCACCAACGTGCCCCATTCTCTGAAGTAATACTGCCAAATTCGCACTCGCGGCTCCATGGCCAGGACTGTTATCGAGAGCGATTCTAAATGCCTTGACCGCATCTTGGACATCGCCTGTCGCTTCACTCATCACACCCCGGTTAAACCACGCCATGTGGTCATTCGGGTCCATTGCTATGGCTTGATTGAACAAAGTCAAGGCTTCTACATGCCGACCTTCGATTCCGAGCATTTCCCCTCGCTGAACAATGTCACCCACAGTCACATCTTGCGATGTTTCGGTTGTAATTTGATCTGTTTGTTCAGTAGGTCGAACAATTTCATCACTGGGGGGCGGTGTGTAAGTGGGGACAGCAACATTGTCAATTGTAGTCACACTGCTTTCCACGTGAGGTTCAGATTCACGTGAAATTGGTGCAATTCCGAAAAGCGGACCAGAGCATGCTGGACATGTTGCTTCTGACCCTTGAAGTTGCGCTTCACAATGTGGGCAAACAGCGTGTCCGTGCTCTGGCATGACTCTGACCTATATTCTGACGCTCGCGTTCAACGCATAAGCATTCGCTGTCTCTGGTTGCGACCCATAGGGTCGGTTGTAACGGCACAAGTTCAAGAATCCACCACCACTCGCAGTTGTATGGCACGCTTTCTAATGATCACAGCAACCTCAGGTAGCAATCGCGATTTGGCAGATGTTTTCGCAACCACCGCTACAGGAAAAGGGCATGATGCCGGGGTAGTTGACCTCGCCGAAATAGATCTACCGATGTTCACGATGGCTCGGTCAAAAGATCCACAAAGTGCGCCAGATATCTCGGATTTACTCTCCAAGATGGCCGAGGCTGATGCATGGATTGTGATCGCTCCCGAATACAATGGGTCAATGCCCCCGACCCTAAACAATGTAGTCGCCTGGATGTCTACTGCCATGGCATGGCAAGATTTCAGAACTTTGTGTACCGGTAAACCAGTTGGTTTGGCCACGCATAGTGGTGGCGGTGGTGCGCACGTCATCATGGCAATGCGTCAGCAATTTTCCTTTATCGGCGCAGATGTCATCGGGCGTACTTGCATGACCAGCCGTGACAAAGAAGCAAACCCAGAAACCATCGAATCGATGATTGACAATTTGGCTCGCTAATTGGTGAATGGTGAAGCCTTTGAGTTCAAACACGAGCCCTAAATCCATTGCACTAATACTTGCAATTTTTTCGATGGTGTTTTTACCATCTTTAGATGGTTTTGAAAACAATAAACTGACAGGGGATCCTTGTAATGGATCTGTTGAAAATTGCGATAAATCTTACACTGAGGTCTCTTATCCCGAAACCCACAATGCCCACTCAACCTTAGATGATGGATTCAACTTTCTTGCATCGAATCATAGAGAAAACATCACTCACCAATGGGATGCAGGATTCCGTGCATTCATGATGGATGTTCACCATTCAAGATATTCTCAAGATCTGGTAAACACATCATTTTGTCACGGCTCGTACGCCACAGGCATCCACCCTTGTGTTCATGGTAGCCATAATGGAGTCGAACTCCTCACACAATTGCATGAAAAAATGTCCCAATCTGAAAATGATGTTGTTACACTGCTACTGGAAGTTTATGTTCCGTATGGCCACGTTGAATATATTCTCGAAATGAGTGGTCTGATTGATTATGTACATGTGCAAAATTTGAATGAGCCATGGCCAACAATTCGAGAAATGGTCAATGCTGACAAAAACCTCGTTGTTTTCATTGAAGGCCCCTTTGATTCTGAGTACCCATTCCTCCACAGTTTCACGGAGCATGGTTGGACGACCAATTACGCTGATCGACATCCAGAGGGGATGAATTGCGATGTTCTTAGAGGTGATTCTACTCAACCTGTATGGCATTTGAACAATTGGCTTGCCCTAGAATCTGGTTTAACAGATTATCAACGGGCACCCATTGTAAACGCGTATGATTTCCTTCTAAATCGCTCCATAGAATGCTGGGAAATCCACGATTCACGACCGACATTTATTGCGGTCGATTGGTGGACCGACGGAGAAGCAGTGAATGTGACAATGACACTCAATCAAATGAATCACTGGTCTGATGAAGTGCCTTTGCGTGCCACAACCGACTCTAGATGATCTAGGCTCCTTTTGGCCTGACGAGAAACACGCGAATCTTCATCCTCTAAAGCTGCAGCCAATGGGCCGACGACACGTCCATCAGAAAATCGCTGCATGGCATCAACAGCTGCCAATCTGACATCAGGATCGGAATGTTTCGCCATCGCAATCAGTTTCACCATCAACGTTTCACTGCGATCGAGGGCCAATCCTTGTAAGGCGGCTAATTGTACATTCTTGGAAGAATCTGATAGGGCCGAAATCAAGTGTGGATGTGCCACTAAACCAATCGCAGCAAATGCCCTGACAATTTTTTCACGCTCATCGTCCGATGAATTTCTCATGGCAGTAGTCAACGTTGGAATTGCTTCTGCATCACCCAAACGCCTGATTGCAGTGAGGGCACCGATTCGAGTTTTGCTTTGGGTAGATGATATCGCATCCAATAGTGGGGGCAAAAATCCGATGGCGACCATTGCAGCAACTGCCGTAGTATGTGTATCTTCATTTTCAAATCGCTCAACAATTGATTCACAGGCCTTCCGTTCTCGAAGGACTGCCAGTGCTTCAATGACGTGTTTACAATCTTCTCCAGTCACATTTTGGTCACCAAGCATCTCAAGCAAACTGGGGACTGCTCGACTGCCCAATCTGTATGCCATCTCTGGGTCGCGAACAGCAGCAGAAACCCCTTCTGAAATGGTTCTACGGATTTCAAAAATTCGGACAATACCTTGTATAAGAATGAAATCGATAGTTAGCAAGAAAGTCATGACAAGGTGCCTGCCCCCCATAGAATCGAGTTCAATTGAACTCATCTGGACCCCATAAATTTCGGACCAATCTAGAATCGATCTGAACAGCAAATCGACCCCCAACAACATCCAGTCCAGTAATGTTGCATTTTCTGGGACGAGGTAAAGCCCAAAGATCTCATGACTCGATTTCATCAAAAATGGGATGATGACGAACAATTGGAGTGCAGAAAGCAAAGCACTTACACGTAAATCTGGCAACTCGTCTGGGTCTTCATCAGATAATTTACGCGCAATTTTTGTACGCAATTTTTCATTTGCAACCCATGCACGCCCAACTCCAAGGACCCCCAAAAAACCAAGCCAAAGCACTACCCATGCGAGAACTGATGTAAGATAGAATGAGGCCAAATGAATGATTCCAAACGAAAACAGTAACGCCGTATACTGGTAAATTGGCACGTGTATTCCAGTTCCAAAAATTCGAGAAAAACGAACCAAGACATTGTCTACTTTGCCTAGCACATTACGTCCGGGCGTCAAACCGACAATAAAGAGCAGCGCCTAAAGTAACTCAGAATCACGATTTTAGGCGACATCGCAATGAGGGGGGTGCTCCAGCCCACAACATGCCGGACGGTTGGTGGTTGCTATTGTCAGCCTGTTCGATTCTGGGTGTCAGTACTTGGTATCTCAGGAATTTTTCTGAGCGCGATGATTTGATGCGACTCTGCGCATTTACGGGTATTGCCTGTATGCTGTCCCTTCTGGGCTGGACACTATCCATGGACATTTGAGGTCATACAATGCGTGAACTCAGTGGTGCCTATCCTGTTCGTCTTCCTGTTTGGTGGGGTCGTCGCGGTCCATCCGGACCACATCCTGAGTTGGATGGAATCACAGGCCGTTTCATCGTGATCCGGCACCCCAAGAAGTTCGGGAGGTTTGAGGGTTTTCTGGCTCGTCTGTTCAAAGCTCCAAACGAATTACGGCGCCCACTTGATGACTTGAACAGCTTACTGTGGGAACTTTGTGATGGTCATCGATCTTTCGAAGAAATTTGTGAGTTGATGGACTCTACATTCCACGAAAGAATTGCGCCGGTTGCAGATCGAACTGAATCGGCTTTGATACGTTTCAATCAATTGGGTTTGATTGGATTGTCCAAGGCTCCACATGATGGAAATTGGGAGCGAGGCCCAGGGCACGACCCCAGTGGTGATTTGGCAGATCCAGATGAGAAATTGGGACTGGATTGGCACTCATCCTCGAACTAGATTGCAAGCAGGACAATGTGTGTATTGGGCAATGGCGTTCGCCGCAGCAAAGCCACCACACCCTGAACACTGCCACCATGCATCGGATGCACTCAGAACTTGGCCAGTGACGATACAATTGAAAGCGGGCAATGAAGCACCACTGGAAACCGTATCGGGTTCCTGTGTTGCACCAAGTGCATCAAAAGAATCGGTCACTGATTGTGTGGGCACGCCTCGTAAATCTTGGATTTGTTGATCACTCCATCCAGATGCCCGCAACTGCTCATCTGTGAAATCAGCAGGCGAAGGTTCGGCAACAGCAGGCACTACCGGTTGTTGGACAACTGGTGCTGCGGTGGGCATTGGACCGGGCGCTCCAGGCATTGGCCCAGGTGGACTTTGGGTGGTGGGTTGCGCAGGTATTTGTGCCACTGATTCAGTAGGCTCTGCTACTGCCCCGTATGTAGTGATTTCATCTTCATCTAAATCCTCAATTTCATCCAACTTTCGACGTCGACCGATGATGATTGTAATCATGTAAACAAAGAAAGAAATGAATGCGATACCACCGGCTATACCACCAACAAGGATCGTTGCACCACCTAAACCAGCAAACCCTCCTGAAACATCAATTTGTTTGGTTTTGAGGTGAACTGGGCCACTGGACCAGACGGATTCACCGAGATCATCAGTCACTTCGAAAAAGACCGTTCTTTCACGTTCATCCGCCTCCAATGAAATATCACAATCAATGGTAGAAGTTTGAGCGGGGCCCGGGCTCGATTCGGGCATGAAAACGACAATTTTTCCATCCTGAGTACG
>CEOP01084207.1_pt1 | contig 18262 bp, 19 predicted proteins | sample 361301 | NCBI WGS metagenome assembly CEOP01 (sample SAMEA2619548, study PRJEB7988) | marine metagenome | biome: marine biome (ENVO:00000447); feature: deep chlorophyll maximum layer (ENVO:xxxxxxxx); material: "saline water (ENVO:00002010), including plankton (ENVO:xxxxxxxx)" | depth 55 m
CAACTTGCGGCTGATAAACTAGCTAAAGAAATAGATGCTACAGTTAACCTAGTTATAACGACTAATGGGCTAGACCCTGCAAAAGCTGCAGGTTTAGGTCTTACAAAAATTCTAAAAGACAATGGTTCTGCAAATGCTAGTCTTCTTCAAGGCTATATAGATAGTATTGATAACATACAGGATTATATTATAGGCGGTCCTCCTGCGGCTGTAGATGATCAAATGAACCTGCTTTTACCAGAGCCTGTGTTTAAAAATCCTAATCTTAAAGGTATTGCAGGAATGGACCTAACAACAGTAGTATCTGAACTTAGTAAGATAACTAAACAAAGTAATCCAGAAAGGTATGCCGCCCTTGTAAATAGACAGGCAACTATACAGTCAGGACAAGGTACTTATACAGATGAGACTTTTTATAGTAAGCTGACTAGAGAAAATATTGATGATGCAGAAATTATGCTTGATGGTTTACTTAAAACTAAACAAATAAATCAAAAGGGATATGACAGGATACTTGCAGGAACTAATCAACTAAGAAGATTAGAACAGTATCAAGATTTAAGTAAAAATGATCCATTTAGAAATAAAAATGGAGAACTTAAATCTAAAACTGAAATTGAACAAATGCTTAGAGATTCTGAAAATAATACTCTAACTCAGGTTCAAAGAGACAGAGGTTTAGGTTTAATAACTCCTATATCACAAAAGAAACCTGTAGAAGAATTATCTGTAACCCAAGTTATAGCAGAGAGAGAACTTCTAAAAGGACAAGCAGAGAAGACTGATGAAGAAAACCTTAGACTGGTTTCTTTAAATAGTACATATGATGCCTTGGTTGCTGCAGGTAAAATTAATCCTAAAGAAGAAGAAGTTTTTGATGTAGTAGATCACGTTGCAGGAATGGATGCAGACGAACAGAGAAATACTTTACTTCTCTTACAAGACAAACAAAGACAAGGTACATTAGAACCTACTGAACAACAAACTTTATCTAAACTTGAGTTCTTAGTCAAAGTAGATGGAGAATTTACCAATCTGGATAAACGTGTATTTAAAGACTACAGCTACACCGACTCAGATAAAGCTACTCTAAGTGTTACTATAGAAAATGTTCAGGAGAGATTAGCAAATTATATAAAAGATAAATCAAGTCTGTCAGCCGATAGGTTTGATTCATACACAAATGAACTTGTAAGACTGAAGATAATAAAAGATGCATTTGATCTTCAGGATAAAGTTAAAGCAAATGATGTGCCTGTAAAACTAACTAGTGAATACACTACTATAAAACTAAAAAGTGATACAGGAGTTACTGATGTACGTCTTACTGACAAAGGTAATTTTTATATAATATCTGGGCCACGCGCAGGTCAGGTCATAGAGAGAACAGCCACAGAAGATTATCAAGTAGATTCGGTTGGCCCGACAACATCTCAGGTAGAAGCATTATCTAAACTAATAAATAGAAATGATGACTTCTTCTCAGAGCTAACTGACCTTAAAAATGACTCTGCTAAGTTAGTACAAAGTTCTTACGAACTAACTCAGTTTGTAGGAAGGAACGAAGGTGTTCTAACAATTGGTGCAGCGGCAAGTTTTGTAGAGAGTGTTATTGTAGGAACAGAACAATTATTCCTAACTATGAGTAATACAAATTCTCTTTTGTCAGAGCAACAAGTTATTGAACAGGCTAAAAAAGCAGCTTTGGAAGAATTTGAAGAAGCAGCGAAAAATGATGCAAGTCTAAGAGGCCTTGCCTCTGTGTACGATCAATTCTTGTCTCTGTCCTTACGACACGCATTCCAGTTTGCTAAACTTGATTTAGGAAGCTCTGGTCAGGCTCTATCTAACTTTGACTTTAAAAACTCTCTCCGTATAAATAATACAGGGTCAAATTATGAAACCTACACTACCAATATTCTAAATCAAACTTTGGCTTTGATCCAAAACGCCTCTAACAGATTTGATGATAAGTTAACAAGTGATGCAGAACATAATGCAGCATTAAACTCTAAATTATATAAAGATAACTTTGAACAAACTGGTATAAAACTTGGGGGTGTCAGAGAATTTTTAGTTAAAAATAATGAAGAGGCTTACCAAGTATTTAAGGCTTGGGAAGATAGTAATGGAACTGCCTTACCACCTAAACCACAGCCAACCCCAAGAACATCCAATGTACCTCCCACGCAGTTAAATGAGATAGCTAACGCCCAAGAAGCTGCAGATCAAATGAATAGATTAAATGCTGATGGTAAATATACTGCGTTTGTTAAAGACCCTGCTAATGCAGGTAAAATAGCTACTACGGCAAGTACATTGGCTAAATTAGTATACAAAACTAATCAGCCAACTCCTGAAATGATTATTCATGCTACAAACTGGCTTAAACGTCTACAATAATAGGAATACCTATGGAAAATCAATATGGCCTAACTCCTGATGAGGCTCAACTTCTCATAGACCAACCTTTTATGAATACAGAAAATATTCCTCTTGAGGAGTTACAGGCTATTGTTACTCCTCCTTCTCCTAATGTTAGTCAAGAAGAACAAAATACAATAGATGAGTTGGAAGCATTAGGGCTACCTACTACTCCCTCTATAGAGTTTAATGAGACTACTCAGAAACGACAAGAAGCTGTTCAGAAGGGAGATGATCTAACTCCAGAGGCTATCTTTGGTGAAAAACCGGGGGGTACATTTAAGGAAATAGCAAATAACTGGATAGATAGACTAACTGTATTTGCTACTGAAAAGATTGCTCCTGATTTAGTAGATACTAATCCAAGTGTACAACGAGCAAAAGCAGATGCCGAAGAATACGATGCTGAAGTAGCAGAGTATATGAAGGAAGCAACGGAGATTTATAATAACTTCGGCAGTCCTGAAATAATTAATGGAAACCCTACTGGTAGACGTATCTATGAGAGGGTAACTAATAATCCTGAAACTGGGCAGATACTTGTTGAGAATGTAGTTGTACCTAGACCTGATGAAATGGGGCCTGACTTTTTTAATAGAGTTTTTAGAGAAGGATTTTTAAATCTAAGAAAAGATTTAGCAGGAGCTTTGCAAGGAGATTTTTCTGACGAGACAGGAAAGTTTGAAATATCACCAAATCGCACTGCAGAGGAAGACAAAGACTTTATTCAAAGTAATCCTACTATGGAGTTAACTTCAGGTGAGCAATTACTTGCAGACGTACTCACACTGCTTCCAGTGACAGGTGGAACTACTACTGCTACTAGGGGTGGTTTAAATCTTATTAAAATGGCATCTAGGTTGGATAAATCTGCTAGGGTAGGTGGAGTAGGAAGATTTGGTAGTGTCGTTGTTGGAGCATCCTTGGCAGACACCCTTATAGCCAGTGAAGGGCAATCAGGAATATTCCTAGATGATAAGATTGAAGGTTGGGCAAAAAAAGCAGGATTAGATTGGTCTGCATCTACCTCTAGAGATATAGGACTACTACTGGAAGGTTTACTTATTAATGGTGCGCTTGATGGACTTCTGACTGTAGCATCCCCTGCTTTGATAAATTTTGCAACGTCTAAAGGAAAAGATGCAATGACAGCTAATGCAAAAAGCATGGTAAAGGCTGTTAAAGATGGGCAGGTACTGAATGTAGTTAACTTCCTTGATCCTGAAATACTAAAATCTAGTGGGAAAGCTAAAAACAGAAAACTTATTAAATTAGCTGAAGTTCTTAGAAATAATTCTGTAGAAAAAATTACTATAGGAAACTTTGCTAAAGACATTGATGTAACTACCACTATAGCTCTAGCCTCTGGTGCGGAAGCCTACATTAGAGAAACTCGCCAAAATTTAAAAAATACTTTTGCAGAAGAGGCTGCGTGGGAGTCTTATGTAGAGAATGAAGCTAATCTAATGTTTGCTAGAATGGTGGCTCTTATGAGGTCTAAGTCAAGTGATCCTAGATTAACAGGGCTTGATGAAGCTGTTATGATGCAGACAGGACAGGCTTTTGCTGAAGCTGCAAGTGATATATCGCCTGTAGGAGCTACTCAGTCTCTAACAGACAGTTTAGTGGCACAGTATAAGGATGAGGTAGACGAGCTATTAGAAAAAGCGAATATAGCGCAGATTGAAATAGATGAAACAAAACTAGCTCAACAAAATATATTACAAGATAGCGAAGAATACTTAGAAGTTGTTGATGAGTTATATCCTCTTGGAGATATGACAGATCAGACAGCCTCTAGGTTTGCAAACAATGTTTTATTCCCTGAGTTTGTAAAGGCTAAACAGGCCTATCAGAATGCTTTTGATGCAATACCAAATACACCAATTGGTCAAGAAGCTGCAGAAGGTCTTATGAAAGCGTTCAGAAAAGCTATTACTGATAGTAGCCCCTCTGAAGTTATAGATAGGTCACAAGCCGAAAGAAATGTAAGATCAAAATTAATAGGGATATTTAATAAATTAAGTCCACAGCCTATTGGTGGCACAGAAAGCACTGGTCTTGTGTTTGAACAAGAGGCCACGTTTAAAGAGATTACAGATAGGCTTTCTCAATTAGGGTTTGCTGATCTATGGAGTTTAAAACCTGAGATAGCCCGTTTAAAAAATAGTGGTCCTGAAGATGAACGTGCAATCTTTATTGAATTAGGTAAACATCTAAATGGTAGTGTGAACGAAAGTGGAGAGGCAGTAGGGCAGGTAGGCTATGCCATGTTGTCAAACAATCCAGAGACTGCAGATGCTGCAAAACTAGCCCAACAGCTATGGCAAGATTTTGATAATAGGTTTCGTGACTCAGAATTTATTAAGCCTGTAACAGATGCTTTAGAAAGTAGGTTGTCAAAAGAATTAGCCTTTGATACGTCTGCCGTTAAAGCGGCTCCTCTAGGCACTGCAGATGTAGAGGTGGCTCTATCAAATGCTATCGACACGGCTCTAGGAGCTTCATTTAAAAGTGGTACTCTGCAAAGAGAGCTATCTGAAGCAGTAGGTGGGGAGGCAGTAGAACAAACTTCTCTTTTATTCAGAACAAGAATTATAAAAGGTGTTATAGATAGTCTGTCTCCATTTGTAGATCAGGGTCTTACCCCACTACAGATTAGACAAGTCTTGCAAGAGCCTATAGCTAACTTACGGGCCTCTGGAAGTAATGATGCTGCAGATCAACTACAGGCTTTGATAACTAGAATAGAAAATAAAACTAATGAACTAGGAGACTTAAATCTTAGCCTGACAGATGAATTAAATGCAGCTAACGATGCGGTAGCAGAAAAGAAAAATAGTATAATACAATCTCTCATGTCTAAACTAAAAGACAGTGACAACTTAGAGATAGCAGTAGAAGGTCCTGCTAGTTCAATTAATATACAGAATATTCTTATTAGCCCAGATATTAATAATACTAAACAACTTCTTGCTGAAATAGATAAACTTCCTACAGAAGCTGATAAACTGTTTGCAAGACAGGTTCTACAGGCTGAAGCATTAGATTTGATAGGGGCTAGAATATTTGGAGCCAGTACCATTGGTACTCAAAATATGAAACCTATTTCTAGGGTAAATCAAGGACAATTAGCCAGATTAAGTAATGAAGAGGCTACAGGACTTATGTCTAGTCTAGATTTAATTTTTGATGGTACAACAGGGCTTGAGGATGTAAGAGATGGGGTTGTTAGCACTCTACAAATCCTTCAGAAACAATCTATGGGAGCTTTTGCCCGAAACGTGTCTGTAGGATCAAACACTCCGATATTAACAGATCAAACTAGAAGAACTTCAGATGCTGTGTCTACAAGTATTCTTCTTATCGCAGGGTATATGAACCCGACTGCAGCTTTTCTCCGTAGACTTGCATCTGTTCCTATGAAAGAGTTTGCTGAGTTAGAGAGAGAAGTGGCTTCAGATGCCCTAGCTGTAATAATAGCTCAACCAGAAGAATTTGCTAACTTAGTAGATGCTCTTAGAAAAAATCAAACTATGGATAACATCAGAGGCCTTGCAAAACTAGCAGTTAATTCTGCATATCAAGGGGGTAAATACAATATCCGTATAAGAGAAGAGGAGCCTACTGATGAAGACATTGGTCTTATCCAACAATTTGTAGGTAGGGACCTATCAGAGGGTATAGGTGCAATATTTGGAGCTAAATAAATAAAACCCCCACACTGCCTCAAGCAAAAACAATGTGGGGGCTTCAACCAACTAAGTGTCACTTCCTCATACCCGTGAAGTTGTGACGAGGTGACCAAACCTCATGCCTACAATATATAGTAGACCGCCCCCACCGTCAACAGATAGTGGGGGTTTTTCTTTAAAAACTTAGGTAATATCTACCATTTCGCAGACATCTCCAGAACAGGCCATCGTCCTAGACCCTGAAGTGTTATCCTCTTGCTCATAGAGGTCTAGCTCATCCCAGTTAATGTCTTTAGGCATAGCCGCTAGGAGTTCGTCATATTCCCTTTTAATGACATTCTGATATGGGGCCTGTTGATAGGTATGCTCCTCAAATGGTAGAAAGCTAACTCCAGACATTTCATCAAAGTGTTTGAATACAAAGGAGCCAACTTCTAACCACTCATCAGGTTTGACGTTAATCGTGACGCTAGGCTTATGCTCACACCAATTCCTCTGGTATACTAACCAAGTCTCTAGCTGTTGGATAGCTGAGAAGTCTTTAGTACACTTGGCTCCCACTGGGGCTTTCATAGGAAAGCTAAATACTGTTGTGTGATCTGGCTTCATAAAATCAGGCTCACTTGGTATACCCTGATCTATCATAAACTGAGTAAGAGGGTCTTTGTTGTCTCCTCTAACTGTTCTGATATAAAAAGGTGAGTACCTTGGATGTAGGCCACTGGCGCTATCTACAAGCTGAGAGACAGTCCCTGAGGGTTTCACACAAGTTATAGCAGTACTAGCAGGTATCTCTAGCCTCTCTGCCCACTCTTTATTTGTTTTGATAGCTAACTGTTTGAGATGTTCTAGAGTTTTAGCCAAATCTTTATTTTCTACAGTTAGAAGTGGGTTGTCCATTATTCCTGTTAGACTTACTCCAAGTAGACGCTCTTCCTCTGTGTTATCTTTCCACGCCTTTCGTAGGTAAGGAAAGTAAGTAAAGGTAGATTGAATAGTTCCTAAGATAGTAGCTAGTCTAACCTTCTTCTCTATTGCCGTAATATCGTCTGTAGCTCTTACGACTACTTCAGATAAGTTACAGAATTGCATAGGCCTCAAACTAATCTCTGAACACGGGTTACAACCGAAGTCCTGATCTGCGTCCCGTCTACCACTTAGTTCTGCAATACGCTTACAGGCTTCTCTGTTAAAGATACCACGCTCTCCGCTTCCGCTTTCTACTAGTGCAGTCCACTCCCGTATAAACGACAATGCATCAGGAGTTTCAGTGTACACTACGCTGTTGTTAGCCAAGGCTCTATGTGGAGCATTCTCCCACCACTTACCTGACTTAGCATGACGCATTCTATCGTCTGACAGATTAGATAGGGATATCATAGCTGAACGCCTAACCCCACCCATCACAATAACTTCACCTATCTTGCACATGATATCATGGCATTCCATAGAGTATAGTTTTCGTCCTTGGGCATTCTTAAATGTAGATATGCAGAAGTTAAACAAATCTACTAGTGGGGCAGGGCCACTGGCTCTACCACCAAAGGTCTTCAGTCTAGCTCCTGCAGGTCGTACTTTGGATACATCCCACTGAGGTATCTCTCCTGCCCATAGCAATGCTAGGACTTGTCTAAAGCCTTTAGCCCATCCACGTTTGCTATCCTGTATAACCACTGTGGTGTCTGAAGAGAAAAGGTTTTCAGGAACCTCTGGCAGTTTAGATATATACTGTCGCTCTACACTAAACCCTACGCCTGTCCCGTTGAGAAGTATATACATAGCTTCATCAAAGGCTTTAGGATCATCTACTGGTAAGTAGGAACAGTTATACATACAGGTATTGTCTCTCTCAGCGGCAGGTCCTGCAGTCATAAGTGACCTCATAGAGGGCATTATACTTAGGCCAAGGATAGCATCCCGTATTTCATCCACATAGGAGTCACTACCTATTAGAGGTCGAACTACGTTGTCCATATACCTCTCTACGGTTTCACTCCAAGTTTCCCTGCGCTTCTCATCATCTAGCCACCTTGCGTAGCGAGAAGTGGCTATAAAGGTTTGGTAATCAGTTGGTAAGTAATTGTTCATCTTTTTCTCATTAGGTAAGGGGCCTATACCGAAATACTCTCTCTGAGCATTGGTGTGGGCCATTGCTTCAATATCGTCTTTAGATATCATGTTAGGTTAGTTGTCGTTGTATTTAGAGTCTTTCTCCAGAATGGAGATAAGTCGGTCTATGTACCACCTGCATTTATATAAATCCTGCAGAGCTTTTTCCTTGTAGGGCCACCGCCACAAGTATTTAAATGCCGTTTGCCAACAGTAGGCAGAGTGACCAGATATATCTGATCCTTTAGTCATAGCTTCCATAGCATCTATGCACTCTATAGAAGCATTATTATAATGAGGTGGGTTATCCACCATATCTAATCCAATAGTATCAGAGGTGAGAGTTAAATCTTCACCTATAGTAATAGTATCTTTATGAATGTGAGGTATGCTCATCAGTGTATCCTGTCCTTGGGCTTTAGTTTAATAACATTACTTTTATTTTTATCTTTATTCTTCTTTTCTTCTATTGCGTCCATAAGAGCTTGGTCAGGTTCAAACACAAAGTCATCCCCAAAATCTTCTCCTGATAGTGCTTTAGATATGTCAGACAGTTGTCTAAGCATACCACCAGTAACAGCAAATCCTTCCATGTTTATTTTGATATCATGCACTATACCATTTAGCATATCTATATAGAAGATATTTTCACCATCGTTTTCATCTAAATCAATATTATGAGTTACTTCTAAATCTACTGCTTCTGTTATTGGGTTTACAAATATCTCCAGACGCAAACTATTTTTCTTTATATTATTTACCACTTAATTTACCTTTCTCATGCAAACTAAAGAAATGCTCTGCGTCCACAACTACAAGTGGTTTCTTTCTGTCTGCTTTTAATACTACTAAAGGTTCTGCTTTCTGTGGGCAGTTCTCAATAGCTTGATCCATTAGTTTATAAACTGCAAAGTTTTTATATGCCTTACACTCAATCGAATAAGGAAATAGTTTACGGGCTGCAGGGCTGAGTTGTACGTCCTCACCACCTGCCCCCATAGATGTGCTACGGCAATCATCTGGCTCAAGTTTTGGGAATATAGATAGTATCTTATCCCTAACCCATTGTTGATGCCGCCTACCTTTAGCTTTAGCAGATTGAACACTTATAACCATTTAGGCAATTCAATAAAGGTATAGCTACCCCATCCCGTGCCATAATCCAAAGATTGATCTGCAAATGCTATCTGATCTAATGTGTCATGCATACGCTGCGTTGCGCTCTCCATTAGTTCTGGAGTTACAACGTGCATATGTGCAACATACGGACTAGATTTCTCACAGGTTATGAATGAAAATTCTTTCACTTCAAATCCTGCTAGTTCTACTACATACTTGTAGAACGCAGCCTGAATATCATATGCATATTTAAAACACTCTTTGGAGAAGCCTACAGGAGAGGCATCTACTGTTGTTTTAACATCGTATACAGCGCCATCATCAGTAATCATAAGATCAGGTCTAGTTTTTAATTCTAAGCCAGTTCTTTTACATTTCTCAAAGATGCTAACTTCATTCATTCTATCTTTGTGCCGTAGAGCTTTACTACACTCAGGATGATCCAAAGCAGACTTAGCCATTCTGTGAGCCATGTGATACTCAACTTCATTAAGAAGTACCTGATCCTCTTCAAGACTTTCCTCTAATTCTTTAAATGCTTTAGAGGTTTTAGTCTTTGGCCCTTTCACCACTAAGTCTCTATGCTCTTCAAGTAGTAGGGCATGGACTGCCGTACCAAGATTAAACGCTGTAGAAGATTTTTGCCTCTGACCCTTCCAATGGGCAAGAGACTTTTTATAGACTGTCTTAACTGTAGATGAGCCGATACCACTCATAGAATGGTATCTCTCATTAGACATATCTTTGATAACGCCCATTATACTGGGGCTGCTACATAGTCTTGAGACAAGTCTTCTACTGCGTCATATATTTCTGCAGCTTCATCCTCATCCTGAACAACCCTTCTTGCATTTTTATAGGCTTCATCTATTCGAGAATTTTCTGATTTTACCAAACCAAAAACGTGTTTGATACTTTCATCAGCCATCTCATCCATAGTAATAATATTGTTAAACTGTGGAGTAAAATGCATTACATAATATGATGCACCTTTTGGAGACTTGCGTTTTTCTGCCCGAAGCACACTCTCAAAGTCCCATACATTCATGCCCTGACGCATCTTGTTGATAACATCGTGGTAAAATGGACCATAGTTCTTACGCTTTAGAGACAATACACACGGTTGGTTTTCAATAGTCACCTCTTTACCTTGGGCAGTCTTACCAGTGTATGATACTACTCCTCTGATAATACGGTATCTATCTATTCCGTTATACTTCTCACGCTCCTTGGGGTCCATAGCCTGTTGATCTTCAAAAGTAGGCAGTCCACACATGACTCCCCCCATCTGATCCCTAGCTTCCTCACGATTGTTTTTTACCAACAGAGATTTATTAATTAATTTACCATCATCCCAATGTTGATACTGGATATGATTACTGAAGGCGCGAAGCCTTACGTTGTCCTTTGCATACACCCGATCTTCTGGAGTGTTAAGAAAGAATGCGCCTAAAGGTATTTGATTACCATCGGCATCTTCACCAAAGGAGTTTATTTTAAGAGTAGGAATACTGGGGGATTTTGCCCCTACAGATGCTCCTAATTCTTCACTTATTTCAGCCAAACTCAAGCCACTTGTTTCTACTAATTCACTCATTTGAGTATCCTTTTATTGAGAGATTTCATTTTATCATTACTAGATCAACTAATCAAGCATATTCTTTCTGATCTAGCCAATTATTTCCCCCTGAGATTTCTATCTCAAGAGGCACTACCATATTATAGTTCCATCTTCTTTGTGCTTCTTTATTAACACCCGTCATAGCCCAAGTCAAAGCCTCTTTAACTGTGTCTAATTCGTTAGGATAAACATCCACACAAATACTGTCATGTACAGTTAGTATGAGCTTTGATTTAAGATTAAGTTCATTAAATTTACGCCTTGCCCTGATACAGGCTAATTGTACAATGTCGGCTGCAAAGCCTTGTACTGGGTAGTTTAGTATTTGAGTTGCATTACTAACTCTATCTTTCTTCACCCGTACCACAGAAGGCCAGTAATATTGTCTACCACTAGGAGTTTCAACAATACCATTTCTGAGAGCGCCATCCATCAGCCTTTGATGCCAAGAGTATATTCCTTGGTACACCTCATAAAACTGGCTGAAGTATGCCCTGATATGCTCTGCCTCTCCTGCCCCAGTGCCGCCAAAGAGAGGTAGGAAGGTGTACGCCTTTGCTTTCTGACGTTCCTCTTTGGTTACCTCTTCGGGAGACTTTCTCCCAATGATACTGGCAGTCTGTCTGTGAATGTCTTTGCCTTTAAGTATGTCTGACAACCCCTGACTGTCTCTACTGAGTTCTACACAGACCCTAAACTCAAGACCTGAGTAATCCGCTTCTAAAAATGTGCCGCCTTCAAACCGCGATATAAAAGCCTTACGCACGGGGAAGCCTCTTTTGGGCTGATTTTGTAGATTCGGACTCATACCCCCACCAGAGGACAGCCTACCCGTTGCAGCGATGCATTGGTTGAAGTTGGCATGAAGTAACCCATCTTCTCTAACTCCACGCTTAATTCCTGCAACAAAACTATTTAAATAAGTAGACACGGCATGAAGTCGGGTAAGCATAGTTAGAAACTGTACGGCCTTTTCATTATCTTTACGGTCTGCCTGTTTAATTAGACGTTGTATGCTTACCTTGTCAGTCTTGAAGCCAAGGATAGAGGCATCATTAGGGTTCTGAGGAGACAGCTTTAGCCCTGCCACTTCTCCCGTAGGCATATAGATAGCACCACTGGCCTTACAAGTCTTACAGTTAGTTCTGTTCTTGTAGGGTTCACCTTGTACTCTATACTTCTTACCCAATTTGGTCTTGGTTTTAATTTTATACTTCTGAATAGACCCTATACCTTGGCAATCAGGACACTGAACAGCTTTAGTCCTGTAGACCACCTGAGTTGTAGCTCTGACTGCATTGGTAAACTGCTTGGGAGTCATTCTAGGAGCCATCAGAGACTTACCTGCCTCATTTGTTCCTATGTTAAAGGTCTGTATGTGGGCCTCTCTGTTTTTTACTTCCCGACTGAAGATAACTCTAGTCATGTCAGCCCCACTATCTAAATTGATAGGAGTATCCCCCATTACTTCTAAAACTATATCATTAAGCTTCTTAGTTAGTGTCTGTCTCTCAGCTTCAAACTCTTTCTCCACCTCTTCAAGTACAGACATATCTATCTTTGTGCCGTTGAGTTCAATATCGCACAAGAACATAAGCATATCATTCATCTGTTTAATTACACTAAGGAGTGACCTGTTGTGTTCTTTCTCAAAGCTCTGCATCTGAGATAAATATATCTCTCCACAAGTTTTTACGTCAGCTATGCCATACTCAGCCACATCGTTCAGGTCTATCTCAGAGAAACACATCCCCGATTTAAACTTATCGTCTACTAAATCAGATTTCTTATAGCTATCTGTCTTTCTGCGTAGGGCAGTTTCTTTCAGGCTGATAGGAAGTCTTCTAGCTTTACTTAATACAAACTCTGCAATCATGGTGCAGTATATCTTATCAGGTACTAAAAAGCCCATTTCCAGTAGCCATTCTACGTCAAACTTGGCATTGTGGATTACTAGTAAGTCAGCTTCTTTCAGGTACTCCTGTAGCTGATCCCCACTGTCAGGAACTAAGCATTGATTGTGAAAAAATACTTCCACCTGCACAAGGTCCACAGTATTATCTCCAAGCCATCCATACTGAGCCATCACAGCTTTATTCAAAGGATTTTTAGGAGAGTTATCTATACGCCCATCCTTTCGGACAACCGTAGTCTCTAAATCAAGTACAAGTATTTTCAAAAGTTTGGCTCCCCGTTTTCATCAAAGATTGGAGTTCTGAAAGTATAAGTTCTTTCGGGGGCATCTACTGGTCGTATGGGCTTTCTAACACCTAGTTGGTCTAGCCACATCTCTAACACTGGTGGCAATCTATTTTCCATCATTAAGCCTCTTCATTGCTTTAGTTCTAAAGAAACCTTCATGCTCTGGAAAATCTTCCATAAACTTTCTTGAATACAAGGCGATGTAATCATTACTTATTTTATAATCATCAGTAGTGATAACTTCGATCTGTGTTTCCCAACGTATTCTATTGGCAATCATCCACGCAGATAACCTGTTATGTCCTTTATGTATTGCCATGAATGTAAACTTTTTAAACATTTCATACACTTGTGGGTTGTCGGCATGAAATGTATCAAATCTTACCAACAATGGGGGATTTATATTATTATTCATCACTAAGACCTCTAGGGGCATACACTGCGCCATTATACTTGGAGCCAGTTGCGTCCTTACCGTCCTCTACGCCAAAGTTACAGCTTACAAGGATTAAAGCAGAACCCATAATCCAATAGAACGTAACCTTACACCACTTAATAAATCCAATATAAGTTTCTTCTGCTTGTTTTTGTGCTTCTTCATTATTTATCATCATTATCTTTCCAAACTGTCCAAAGTAAAATTAAGGCAATCAATACTAATAAGATATCAAGCCACATATCGATTCCTGTCTACATCTAAATTGACCATCACAGTCCCATGCCACCCACTTATCTTATTCTTCATTACAGTGATCCATCGGGTGCTATCATCTGGATCATCTGGATTATCCATTTTTCCCAGACCCAACATAATATCGCTCTCCGCAGCTTTTCCTAATTTGGAACCTTCCATCATGGACATGGTTATACGGGTCTTGCCTTCAGCCTCTGCACTGGCTTGAGATAAACCCAATACCGCACAGTCATAAGTCTTTGCTGCTTCGCGTAGTCTGTAGTACAATTCTCTGAGGCGCTCATGCCCTGAGTTATATTTTTCAGTTAAGGATATCTTGTCAGCCATATCTACTATAACTACATCAGCTTTCTCTTGAGCTAAATAAGCCTCTAGCGTTGTGATATCCCATCCTTGAGCATCTTGAAAGATTAGCCTATCTTTGATGCCTGAATATCTGGCGGCTGCATCTTCAGGGGCCTCAGACACTTCTTCTTTAGTCATACCCGTATAAGATTGTATAGCTCTAAGCTTGGTACGCTTCCCAATCTCTTCATTAGCTATATAAACAACTTTAGCTCCTTGCTGACAAAATCCTGCAGGGGACGCACACAGACTAATTGCAAATGCAGTCTTACCCACATTCGAGTATGCAGCTATAACGCCAAACTCCCCTCTGCCAATGCCATACACTTCACGGCTAAGAGTAGGTATATTAAATTGAAAACGGTTATCATCTGATACTACAGCTAGTAGTTCATATATATTATCAGTAACAGGTTCACCAAAATCATCAGTAGTGAAGTCTTTCTGACATTTCTGTAGTAATTGCTTTAAACTATCCATAGCAGTAATGTTACCTTCGTTAATCATTATGCCGTAGTTAGCTATCTCTGCACCAATGTCTTGTTGATACAAACGCTCAATTACTGTCTTGGATATTTCATCATCTATAGGTTCAGCATTACCAATACCATTGATTATGTCTTCAATAGAATTAGTCCACGCCTGTGTAGATGTAGGGTTTTTGGATTTCCAGTAAGAGAAGAGTTCTAAAGGTGTAATGTCTTTATTAAATTTACTATGACATTCTGATATACAATTATATATCTCTTTAGTTTCTTCCTCGAAGAGAGAAGGTCTAAGCCTTCCTTTATTTTCCTCGAAGAACAAATTTCTCAAACAGTTCTTCAGAAGTGAGTTATTCATTAATTGGTCCTTTTGTTACTCAGCTAGATTTTGATTGTACCACTATTGATCTAAAAATAAAAGCCCCTTAATTTGATCTTGAGTTAAGTATTTTAAATCGTTTGGTGGTATACGCATTTTTACATTTCTGTTTTGGTTCTTAACTATCTTAATAGATTTATTAGAGGCATCCCTATCAAGCATTAGATATACATTTGTATACTGACTAAGATTAGAATTAATATTACTTGTTAATGTGGTTCCACACATTGAGATGCCTACCGTGTTAGGTATTCTACTAATAGAACAAGCAGATGGAGTATCCTCTACTAAGATAGCAGTGTCTCCAATACCCACAGTTATTCCATCTGATACATCCCCGTAGGTTACCCACTTTGGTCCGTAGGGCTTTAGAGTACGTCCTACAGCGCCATTAGTACCATAGAAGACTACACGTTCATCAGATGGACTATACTTAATGTCTACAAGATTATTCTTATAGGCTTCTAAACTATTTACAGATTTAAGGTATTCAATCGCAGGGTCGTAGTTTTCTACTAAAGTAGTAATCTCTGGTAAGGGTTTTCCAACTTTTCCTAGTAATGGTTGGTTGTCTCTTATTGCCTTTACCTTGTGTATAGGTATTCTTCCTTTAGATATACCTTTGACATTGCAGGATGCTCTAAAGCAATTCCATAGTAGAGAGCCATCTTCTTTTTTAAGAGAAAACTTCTTATACCCACCACATGAAGGGCAAGTCATTATCTTTCTCTCGCCTTCTTTTATAGGTATAGAATTAACTATCAATAGTTGTTCTTGATAAGTCATTGGTCATGGTCCTTAGTTGTATATCACCTAGCGGTGATAGCCCGATTATACAGACATAAAATTATTTGACAAGTATTTTTTTTCTTCAACATGTATTTCTACTTTAACTAATTCACTATTAAAGTGTTTTTGTTTCTCTTTTGCCACTATTAGTTCAGCTTCTTCATAACAAAATAATTCACCAGTATTTTTTGAATAATAAAGTACTTTTACCATTAAGTTCCTCTCAATCTGGGTTTTGTCTTAGACATGGTAGTTGAATAAAATATGTGTTTACCTACTTGGCAGGTCCTAGAGAATGATTTATTCCATTTAGGAGATACATAGGCCGCGTGATAGTGCGTAGCATCCCCTACACAAGCCACTCTGATAGCTTCTGGGTGATCTAGTATAGCTTCAGCCAATGCAAGAGACTTACGCCATGCGGCTCTCTCACGAGGTTTGTCACTTTTACCATCCCAATACCAAGAGAACTGATCCTTCTGCGTTACTACCCCACAGACAGTATCAGGATACTTCTCACTTGCTACTCTATTTAAAGTTACTTGCGCGACAGATATCTGAGACACGAGGTCTTCTGATCTGGCCTCAAAATATATGTTCAGGGCTAAACAGGTGAGTGATGCAGTTAACAACATTAGTTTAACCTCTCATAACCCTTCTTGGTTTTCATACACCAATGGGTTTCACCTATCTCTAACAGATTAAGCTTGGGGGGAAATAACTTCCACCCCCAATCTGCTAGTCTGCCCCCTGCTTCACGGTCATACTTGTTATCGTAGACCGCAAAGACTTTATACTTCCTTGAGTGATCTAGCCCTAGACTTCTTACTCCGTGACATCTTCGCATTATTTTCCTACTCCCTCATGTCTGATGCCGTGATATTGGCAGTAACCTAATACTGCATACATTTCCTTATGTTTGCCATACTGATTATCACCTATCTCAGCATATATTTCATTAGTACCCTTTTTCATATTCAGACTAAACCAGTAGCCATCATCATCAGCCCAGTGAAAGCTTCGTCCTTCATCTGCTGAAGACACAAACGCTTGACCAATTAATTCAGTTAATGCACTGACAGCCCAAACTAACTCTTCGTATCCTTTTTTAACTTTAGCCATTAGCCAAATCCTTCTGGTGGTTAAGGCCTTTGAGAAGCATTGCCTCTGCTTCTTTCTTATCCCCACGCCTAAGAGTTTCGTATGACCACTGGACCCATGAGTGTGCTTCTGGGTTTAATTGATCAGGGTGAGGGGCTGTGGTAACAACGGGAGGAATTTGCCCCACAGCCCTCTCTACGAATGCACCTACTTCATACTTATTTAACCAATTGATTAATTCAGCTTTTGAAGTTGGTACTTCGATCTCTCGCCAATCTCTAGGGAAGTTCCTCTGAGCATCTCTCTGAGTTCCTACCCACTCACCTTTACTGGATTTATACAGTCTCATTCTTCACCTGACTCAATAACTACACCGTCACAGCCAGAGCAACTCTCTTTTAGTGAGGCGAGTAAGCTAAGAAGGCTCTTGTAAGTATTCCAATCTTTAGCTTTCTCTTTACTATCTAAATCATTAAGCCAATCAATCTGAGCATCGACTTGTTCTTTGTGTATCCAGTACTCGCTGTAAGTACTTAGCTTCTCGACTGTGCCTTCCACGGGCTTCCAGTTGTGTGCTTGGGTTATTTCAGTACTCATGCCACTTGCTCCTTTGTCAGACTATATAAATCTGTAGGATACAGGTCTTCTATGCTTAGTTCCTCATGGTCGGAAGGTAAAATAGATATACCAATGTAGCCTGTGAAGGTATTTAAATCTTTTCTTTTACACTCAGAGACTTCAACTAGCTCTTGGTCTATCCATTTGTCTGTCTTATGGCCTTCTTGTTTAACGTGTAGCCCTTTGTAGTAAACAAAACAGATAAAATCACCTACTTTTGCATACTTAGTTAGGTGTTTAATGGACAAGAGCTTGTCTCCACGAGGTCTACGATACAACTTCAATGTAGAAGCCTGAATATCGTCAAGATAATATCCACGCCCAATGGCTGCACGATAGGTTACAGACTGTCCACCTTGTAGTTGGTTGTAAGTAATGGGCATTTCTTCATCTACCCAATCAGTTACTTTCTTGTTAGCATCGATAATATATTTGTTTATCATCCTGTTAGTCACTTTGATCATGTGCATCTCGCACTCCTTTTAATTAGTTGATGGCGAGAATTGTAAAACTTGATAAAACATCTGTCAAACATTTTTTAAATACTTGCGCGAGAAAACACATATACACGGCACATAACACACACTAATACACATACTTACACATACTAAACCCTCTGAAGAGGACCCGTGAGAAAAAAAAAAAAAAAAAAAAAAAAAAAAAAAAAAAAAAAAAAAAAAA
>CEOP01145638.1_pt1 | contig 18252 bp, 14 predicted proteins | sample 361301 | NCBI WGS metagenome assembly CEOP01 (sample SAMEA2619548, study PRJEB7988) | marine metagenome | biome: marine biome (ENVO:00000447); feature: deep chlorophyll maximum layer (ENVO:xxxxxxxx); material: "saline water (ENVO:00002010), including plankton (ENVO:xxxxxxxx)" | depth 55 m
TGAATTAAAATCAATAGCTATAGGCTTGATAATTACAATTACAGATAAAACTAATAAAATATTAGCTATATTAGAACCTACAACATTACCAATTACTATTGCCCCCTCACCTCGATTGCTGGCCATAAGGCTTACAACTAACTCTGGAAGACTAGTTCCAAATGCAATTACTGTTAATCCAATTGCAAATGGTGAAATTTTAAGACTACGTGCTACTATAGTAGAGTTATCAATGAGGAATGTCGAACCATAAAAGATGCATATGGAGCCTAAGATGAAATATAAAAAATCCATTATCCGTACAATTTATTATTTAGTATGTATTCTAATACTCGTTCATCCAGCACCTTAGATATTTTTCTTGATCGATAAATATTATCTCTTATATAAGATGAGGAAACATCAATAGAAATCGTATCAGTTAAATCATATTTTATAGAACTGTTTTTAATTACATCTCCTGGTCTAGAAACCACATTTATTGTAACATTTTCAGAAATATACTGATGATCTTTCCATGATTCTAACATATTAAATTGATCTGCCCCAATAATCATGTGAATCTTACAGTCTAAATATCTCTTTCTGAGATACTTTACCGTATCAACTGTAAAAGGAGATTTATTAATACACTCATAGTCAATAATTATCATATTATGAATTATATCTGAATCTAACATTAATTTAAGCATTTTTTCTCTATGCAAAAAAGACACATGCGGAGAAGAATCCTTAAATGGAGATTTGAAAGCGGGTGAGACTACAAACAAATCAGATTTCCCGATGAAATGTTTAATAATTTCTTTATGTCCTAAATGAGGGGGATCAAAAGAGCCTCCAAATAAATAAAGGTTCATTCCAACCCCATTCTATTTATATAGTCTTACTTTATTCTTAATCCAAAAGCTTGTATTGCTATAATTATTTAAAAGCTGTTCAGCCTCTTCTCTACTTGAAATTTTCTGGAATTTATCCTTGTTGTTCTCATAGAATGATATAGCTTCTTTAGATTGGTTCTGCAATAAATAGAAGAAAATAATTGATATCCTTGATTGATCTGCATATTCAGTATCATAGTAAGTTTCAATCACATCATTAAAGTATATAATTGCAGATTCGTATTCTTTTAATTTTAGATACAGTCTGCCTGTCTCGTATACTTTCTGCGCTTTTCTTGACCTGAGAATTTTCAGAAGATTCTCAGATTTTTCTATATATTCAGAATTAGGAAATTCATCTATAAAATACTGTAACTTCATAAAAGCAAAGTCATTATTAGTTTGATCTCTACTGTATGTAGTAGCTAGATTAAAATAACTTTGACAAATCTTATATCTAATATATTCTATCTTTTCTTGGTTGGATGAATAATGTAGAAACTTCTCATAGCTAGCAATAGCATCATCATACTGTTCAAGCTCAAAATTTGCTTCACCCTGATAGTATCTAGCTTCAACACCAATCTCAGAGCCTCTATCATTCAATATAATATAATTAAACTCATCCAATGATCTAGTATGCTTACCTTTATCAAAGAAAGTGATGCCCTTATTCAATTTTTCAATTAGTTCATTATTAGCATTAGATATATCAACTTCAGTGTTTACTGAGCATGATATCAAAATTGGGATAGATAGAGATATGATTTTGAATAATAAGTTCATAGTTTAATAGATAATTTAAGCTCTACTCCAGCCGGAATTTTTTTATCATAAATTGTAGTAGAATCTAGCATAAATCTTCCTCCAAATTTACGGGCTAATATAAAAGCATCCAACATACTTATAAAGTGATTAAAGTATAGAGCGTTGAGAACAGCCTCAGAAATATCTGAAAAGCTCTCAGCTTTTTCATAGGAGTTTATATAGCTATTTTTTCTAGGTGAAAGAGCAATCGTGTAATTTAGACCTGTTGTTTGAACAATAATATTATCAGCATCTGCATCATCCCAACCTGAGAAGAATTCATTGTATTTACCTATATTTTCATAAAAGTGCTGATCCTTAACAATGGAAATCGAGTGCTCACTATATATATCTAAACCGGCATCCATTTCATCTATCATCATTTGATATAAACTGATAAAGTCAGTATCAGTTGTTCTTTTAAGCTCACCATCAAAATAAAATTGAACAAAATGGCTGCTTTCACCAATCTGTGTATAAAAACCGTCGGGATCTGTCCAAATATTTTCATATTCAGTTCCATTAAAATCATTATAGCTATTGATCCAATTAGAGAAATCCCAGTGGCTATCAGCAAACGACTTATATGAATCCTTTTGTCTATTATGTCTTGATCTATAACTATAGTGGATACCAGCAGATACAATTTCAAGCCCAATAAATATAAGTGCCCTAGTTTTATGGTTGGGATCAAGTGTCTTTTTATAAATTTGATATTGACCTAATCCAGGGATAAATAATGATGAAATTGGATGTTTCAGTGATATAGATTGCTCCTCTTTTACATCTAATTTAGAATCTAAATAAAATAATTTATTGATTGGGGTAATCTGGGAGTATCCAATTGAAATAATAAAAAAAAATATAAGAAATATTTTCATTCCATAAACTCAAATAGAAGTTGTAAATAGTGTTTTTCAGATTTATCCTCTTCAAAAAGTGGGCGATGAATCTGATATGATAGTGCAAATGGAAAAGAATAGAATGAGGAGCCATTGATTCTAAATTCAATTCCATTAGAATGATAGATATCCCCACATCCATCTTCATTGCATCTATTGGCAATACCAGATTGGATGATATAGTTAAGAGATAAGTTTTGGATTAATAGGTTTAGAAGTTTATAGTTTTTCTCAAGGAATATAGGAGTTCTCAATGCATTTGTAAATAAACAGACCTCTGTGCCAGATAATTTTTTATCATAGAATGTATAGCCCCTCAACCCCGTTAATCCTCCTCCAAAATAATAGAAGAAATCATCGACTTTCTTATTTGAAAGATAGCCTAATTGAAGATTTTGATTTAATGCTACTCTACGAGACTTAATTATCATTGTATTTTTCTTTAGATTGCTATTAAACCGATAAGTATCGTGATTGGAAAAAACTAAACTCAGCGTTCCATAGTCCTCACTAACCTCAAATGATGGATCAAACTGATTTTTTTCTATTGAGATGTCAGTATTAATTTGAAATCCATTTTGAGGGATCATATTAAATGCATATCGATAAGAATAATTCTTCAGTTCATGCCCCAAAGTAAATTTATGTCCTCTATAATAGTCATAAGTAAGATCAAAAGGATAAGAATTTTGCACTTCATTATTATGTGAAATCTGAGTAAATCCCTGAGAGTGCGCTGTATATTTAGAATAATTATAATTAAATGTAAAATTATTGCCCTTGAAAGAAACCTTTGAGCCTAAGTCAGCTGAAAACATAATATAAGTGTCATTGGACCTGAAATTTATATTATCAAATACTTGTCCCTCAATTGATGTTGGATTGTCCTCTCTTGATAGATTTCTTGTAACCCAATAAAAATTAGCATATAGAGTTGGGTAGTATTTTTTTAATTCAAATAATAAAAAAAGATCAAGATCTTCTATCTTATTCCTTGATGCTCCGCCAAACAAAAAGTATTTATCTAGAGGGTCCGATGCATAGAAATAAAATCCCGGCTTAATGGTGCCATAATCGAATAGGACTCTTGGAAAAATAAATGGTTTAGATAGCTCTTGATTATATTTCCTATCTCGGATATTTAAAGGTTCAGTAGGCTCCATGCTACTATAGGTGAAATTATCATAGCTAGGAGATAATTGCCTACTTTTATAGGTGATATCTAGAACAGCTATTTTATATTTACCCTCGTCATATAAACTATAGAGAATCTTATTTCCAGATATTGATGGCATAAAAGCTCCACCTGATACATCTGAGATTGATGTTGACTCTCCATCTCTAGAAGTGAAAATATTGTATACGCCACTTAGATCTGATGAATAGACCATGAGACTATCACTGTAATCAGGGTCGCGCTCATCCCATATCTCATTTTTCACTACAGTTATTTGGGAATCTAACAAATTCATTGAATATAAATCCCTACCATGGTCCTTATCTAATAAATCAAAGATCAATTGCTCATTTTTATATGTAAGAGAAAATATTTTTTCTCCAGCTCTATAATTTGTTTTTTTAGAGAAGACTATAACGTCAAGAGAGTCTAAGTCAAAATTTGCTTCATATATATTAGAGGTTCCATCAGCTATGCCAACTGCAGCCAATCTATCACCTTTAGCATTTAAAGAAGGTGAGGTTAATCTCATATCAACAGAAAGTCGTTTTGGTTTATTCTTCTTCTTATTTGTTGTTGATAGATACAGATCATAATATTTTGATCCATACTTATTTGGCTTTGATTTCTTAGAATATACAATTGTAGAGTCATTTATCCAGAGAGGGCAAGAGAATACTCCAGAATCAATTTTCTTTGAAGACGAATCTGTGAAATTATATATATATAGGTCAGTCTGTCCAAAATAATCTTTCTCTGAATTAGACAGATATGCAAATGTCCTATTCTCAGGGGACCATGTTGGATGTATATTAACTGTTCCATCTTCTATAATAACATCACCCATGGAATAAGTTCTATCAATATAAGTTTCATATTTTGATGTCATTTCAGAATACCAATCAGAATAAATTGTATTTAATTCAAATCCTGTAGCATTTTCAACCGCATTCGGAAAAGAATATTGAATGGGACTAGAAATATATTTACTTATGCTAAACAAGATTTCATAACCAAACCTATTTACAAAATATTTTGCTAAGGCATACCCTTGGTTATAAATTTGCTCATTGCCAATCCCTGTTTTACCAAAACTACTTAATTCATTTATTCCAAAAACTGTATTATTCATAAATGCATCACGTAAAATCATATCTCTATGAGTATCCCAAAAATCATAGTTTGCCTCATCAAACATTGTTTGAGCTACCCCCTCTGCAAACCATGGAGGGACAGTAATAGAAGGTATTGCATAAGATGTTATAGCATTTGGATATCCATATAAAACATCCTTACGTTTTTCATCCTCATACCCCATTGATTGAATATAGAATGCTGGAAAATGGCGATTATGCTTTAGCGATGCTCCTAATTGGATAATATGTATAAATTCATGAGTTATTACATTTTTTATCCAATCGTGTGTACCCCTCAAATCAAAATCAAGTGGATTAGCCCAAATTTCTATTTTATTATCAAAGAAGAATGCTGATCCATTAGAAAAATCATCAGTATCCTTTATAATTATATGAGTTTTCTGATCAGGCGTATACTGATACATTTCAGTTGTAGGTAGATATACGAATTCAGCAATTTCCAATGCTGCTTCTGCGGTTCTTTTAGCTCCATCGTGATAATGAACAAGAAAATGATCAGACTCAAGTGTTCTCCAATCTAATTCAGGATGGTTAGCTCCAGAGTGAGCTAATGAGAATAAGAATAAAAATATAATCATAATTTTGGTTCTATTAATCATTAATTAATAGAACCTTTGTTATTTTTGAATCATCTTCCTTTCCATCTACATATGATATTAAATTTGCAATATAAACTCCTGCATTTAATCCACTCGTATCCCAATTTATCTCATTGTAATCATTTTCATATATAAAAGATGGGTTTATCGTCTTGATTAAGAATCCTGAAGCACTATAAATCTTAAGTTTAATATTTTCTGAGGATTCTAAATAATATCTAAAGGTTGTATTATCTACAACAGGATTGGGATAGTTGTAAAATTCAGTTATCCCGGATTTCTCATTAGAGTTGTCTGAGTTATGTGTAGACAATGGATTTACAATTGGCTCATTATTTGAGAGCCCTCCTGGATTCACCCAATATGCATTCAAGAGACTAGGTTGATTGAAAAGTAAGCTTCTTTTCCCATCTACTAAATTCATATAATTTCCCCAGTTAGGTATTAAGTATAGCGATTCAGAGAACTCTGACGGAATTGAGTGAAGGACTTCCCCTTTATGTGATATTATTTCAATCATCTCTGCATTCCTAACAATAAGCTCAGGATATAAATCATTAATTATATCAGCAATTATTATATTAGAGGAGAATTCCCCCTCTATCGGGAAATTATTACATGAAACTCCATTAGTATTATAGCATTCTATATTAGAATTACTCGAATCATTAGTTAACTTAATAAGTTCATCGTATCCATCTAGGTCTATATCTCCAATTGCTATATAATCTATAATAGATTGACTATACCAGCTAGGTAGAGTAGATAGGGCTTCACTACTATTGAAATAGCCCATTGGCTGATAATCTTCTAAACTCACACACTGATTTTCACTGTAACTATAGTAAAAATCATTTGAACAAAAATTAAGTGTGAAATTGGCATCAAGCACAGAAAAATAATCATATTCATATGGAGATTGAGCTCCTTGTGACACTGTTGCAGTAGATGTCACCAATTGAATCTCATCTGCATCTGAATTATCTATAATAAGATATCCATTATTATCATACTGACCAGATCCAACAATATCAAAATTAGAAGAATCAGATATGGAATGTGATATAAAAAGGTCTTGCTCTGGCAATAAATTGAATTTCATAATCGTAGAGTTATCAAGATAGTCTATATCATATATATTAATAAATGATCTAATATTTGTATTAGTCATTGAAGATGGCTTAGTATATGAATTGAAATTGAGATTACTCTGGTCATCATTTACAAAAAAATATGCTTCATTTTCGGGAAACCATAGATCCCATTTCCATCCTGTAGATGGATTAGCTATTGGGTATAGATAGTTAGGATACCCTATGTCTTCAGCCCCATCAGCTTCAATAATTCTTACCGTCCTATTATCAATGTCGTCATTCATATTCGGCTGGTTTGACTCATCAATATGCCAAATAGCTAATCCTCTTCCTGGCAAGCCATAGTCATAATTATCTGAACATAAAATAACACCTGACTGATCACTTATTGTAATCTTAGTATCTGGGTTGCATTCATTACTAAATGATATAATATCATTAAAGTTGTCAATAAACAATAATCGATCAAATATAGATATAACAGAATCAGGGATTGGATTTAGATATAGACTATCTGAATATATAATATCTTCAATCGATAGATCATCGACAACCCTATTCTCAATATTTTCAATTAGATAATACTCAGAATTTGAAATATTTACCTTGAAAATCAATGAATCAGAGTTACTAGAATCACCTGTATTTCTCTGCTTAATAGAATAAAAGCTATTCGCTTCACTAGATATAGTTTCCATCTGACTCCAATCTAGGTTTAGCCTAGACCATGGATTTGGTGGTGAGGGTAAGGTCCCTCGAAGGTTAAATGAACCTATATCCATTAGTCCAAATTGGCCGATACCAGTTTTACCATTATTCCTGTTAAACATTTCAGCTAGACCAAATTCATATCCAAGTAAATACGAGAATAATCCCGTCATACCAATTTGAGTATCACACAACATATTTTCTGCACATCCATATATATCTTCTATTGTATTGTAATAGATAAGGTTGAGGCCTTCAGGTAGCAAAATTCCTTTACTAATATTATTTTGCTTCATCCAGGATTCATCAGAAACTAACCCCAACATGCTATCTTCGATATAACCACTTCGTATATCATAATTCGCCGGATCTAGATATCCCTCAAAAGTGTAATCTTCACCAACTCCTGCATGAAACATTACAATTAAAACTTGATCAATATCTAAATTTTGAGATGAAATGTAATTTTCGATGTCTTCTGATGCAAGTTCTAAACCATCAGAATATAGTAGTGCTATTCCCTCTTCAGGTGCATCATAACTAGAAATTTCAGAATATTCTGAAATAAGTTTATCTAATCTATAGACACTATCTAAAACGTGATACTCAAAAGAGTTTAAATTATTATTTGAAATATTTAAGTAATAATTTTTTGTTGCTTCAATTTGATCATTGAAATATAATTTATTGTGTGGTGGTGGATCAATTAAAAAACCATTACATCTAGATTCCTGAGTATTATAGCAGTTCACCAGTGAATCAATATTTGTATTAATTAGGAAAGTTCCATCTCCTGTTGTTCTTGGATCATCTACTTCTTCTTTTTGAAATTCTACCATAATACCAATAATATAAACTGAATTATTTCTTAACTCTATATTAGTAGAATGCATATTTGGGGAGACTTCAGATAGCAGAAGTGCAATAGACTGCAGAAGTATAAATACTAAATATATTAATTTAGTCTTCAAGGAGAGAAAGATCCATACTTATAGAGAAGAACATTGTATTTGCTCTCGCATGCCCTTCATCTCCAGCTGTATAGCCAAAATCAAACGCATACTGACCAAATTTAATCCCAGCTCCAAATGTTGGGTTCATTATTTTTCCTTCTCTGTCATGTATATATCCTGCTCTTAAAACAAAATTATCTGTATACCAATACTCTAAACCAATGTTTGCAATTAATTCTTTTAGTTCATCTGAAAATGAGTAGTCATCTTTGGATCCAACCTCTTTTTTCCCATTCTTATTATTCTTAGAATATCCTGTGTCAAATCCGCCATTTCCATTAACATCTACCCAAGGCTCTGAGTTGTCATACATCTGATCATTATCCCAATCGACAAAGCCTTCTTCTTCGTTATAAATTTGATCACCTGCATCTATAGAGGTTATAACTCCATTTTCTGTTTGAACTAGCAACATTGATCCTGGATTTGCATTATAGTATATCCAATACTGATTATTTCCAGCTGACAAGAAATTATAATCTTCGTAGTTTAGTGAATAGCCCTCAAATATAACATTACCCTCATCATCATGGAATGGTTCACCAGCATCCCACTCATTATTAGAGTTTAAATCTGTAAAGTTTCCTCCTGGCAATGTATTAATAGATTCAAAAATGCCATCACCATTATCATAAAATGGTTCAGCAGGATTCCAAACGCCATCCTGATTCAGATCAGTCCATGAATCTGAATTATCTAAATACTGAATATCAGTAAACCAGTTATATCCATTATAGTAAAAACTCTCTTGACTACATAAGCCACTATTGCATCCAGATGCATTTAATATTGGGTCATTTAGATCTTGAGTATAACCAGCAATTTCAAGGTTCGGATTTTCGAACTGAGTATATTCGCTTCCCCCATTAAATGCCATAAAGCCACCATCTACTTGGTCATAGCCACCGATAATTCTATCACCATCATAGTCTCTATTATATTTATAATACCAATCATCAAGCCAGCATGTCACAACTGCCTTGTACCATGGATCAGAGTAGCCTTCTTCCTTTGAATTTACATCAATAACTCCATCGTTATCCCAATCCATAGATGCATACTTAGCTACCATTAATCTATTAATATCAAAAATCACTCCAACCTTATTGTAATCATTAATAATAAACTGTTTATACAAGCCAAATTTAAGATTTGTAGGAGCTGGATCAGCTTGCTCATTATCAATAAAATCAATTTCTTGTCCTATATTTGAAATTGATAAACCTAAATTAAAAATTCCATTTTCATATTTAGAAAATTGTTTTAAATATCCAATATCAAAAGCAAAATCTGTAGAATAAGGTTTCCCACTTTCAGACCCTGTTGCAGTGTTTGCTAATTTCTGATGAAAAACTTTAAAGTTTAATCCAATTGAAGAAGTTGAAGTCAATTTCGCACCATAGCTAGCTGTAGCTGCCCACATCATACTCTTAAATGTTTCAGTAGGATTCCCAAATTCATCCATACCCTGCTGTTCACCAAGATTTAAATAAATCAAATGTCCACCTACAGTACCATATCCGATTGGTTGCTTAAATGCTAAAAACTCATAATATAGGTCATCTGCTAAGTTTGGTAGCCAGTTCACATGCATACCAGAAAAACCTGATCTATTTTGAAAACCTAATCCAGCAGGATTATAGTAAGAAGCATACGAATCATCTGCCTTTGCTACTTGAGCCTCACCAGTACCTGCAGCCGATGCACCTGGAGCTATTAATAAGAAGATTGCTCCAGCCTCACCTACTGGAAATAACTGTGAAAACATTAATAATAATGATAATATAATTTTATTCTTCATTTTTCCCCTCTAAAAAAAAACCGAGCATTAATTGATAATTGCTCGGTAAATCTAAAAGCAATTGCTAATGGATATAAACTATGTAAAAAATCTTGTGTAAAAATTAATATCCTATAACAATTCTACCTATATATATCTCCCTATAAATTTTATACTTAACTTACTTTCTTAAGACTAACTTTAATTAAATAAGTTCCAAATATAAATATTTACTTTTTATTCTTCTCTTCTTTTTTTAAATCTTTTTCAGCTTTTCTTGTCGCTTTGTAATACTTGTAAAAATAATCAGCTTTATTTGCATCAAAGTCATTAAGTAAATCAGAGAATCCTTTAACTAAATTATTTAAATTATCTGATAATTCATTTGTTGATAGAAGTTTTCCAATGCTACCTGTACCATTTTCTATATTTTTTATTACTTTATCAAGGCTTTCAATAGAGCTATTAAGAGTTTTACTACTTTCATTGTAGCTACTAAGGACCTCCTTACCCTCAATTGCTAAATCATTAATTCCATCTATAGCTGAGACAAGTTTCTGTTGAGATGTAAGTTCTTTTAAATTTTTGCTTGTTGCATTTAGGTTTGCAAAAAAATCGCTTATATTTTTTCTATCGTTATTAGATATAAAAATATCTTTCATATCATCTTCTACTAAATCATTAACACCCTTTATTATACTATCTAACTGTGTACTAATAGATTCAACATTAGACAGTGTCTGTTTTATTTCATCTTTCTGCGTATCATCCAAAATTGCTCTAAGGTTCCTAGAAAATGCTGCGAGGTCATTTGTAATAGGTTGGATATCTGGGATAGCATCACCTATTCCTACTTCTCTTTTTCCATTAATTACCTCACCATTGGAAATACTATTCTTAGTATTGGCCCCAGGTTTTATCGATACAAATCTAGCTCCCATTAATCCATCACTTTTAACTTCAATTTCAGAGTCAATGGGGATATTAAATGCAAAGCTTTGATCTATTCCAACCTCAACGGCTACCCTGCTACCCATAATCCTGGTTGCTCTGACCTTTCCAATTCTTTTACCAAGCATATTAACATCATCACCATCATTTAGTCCCTGTACATTATCAAACATTATAGTAAAAGCAATGCTAGGTTGATTGAGAGAAATATCCTGTAGATACATAAGCCCAAAAACAAATATCACAAAAGATGTTGTGATTGTCAGGCCTATCCAAAATAATCTTGATAATTTCATATTAGTCCTTTTTATTCCTTGTATGTGCTGTCACCATTTAAAAACGCCATAACTCTCGGATCAGTTGAAGATAAAAATTCTTCTGTTGAGCCATCAAACTGTATATTTCCTTTATACAACATTAAAACTCTATCAGAAACATCTCTAACTGTTTTCATTTCATGAGTAACCAATACAGAAGTTACCATCCCTTTGCTATGGAATTTATTTATTAACCTATTTATGCTATCTGTCATTATTGGGTCAAGCCCAGTTGTTGGCTCATCATAAAGTATATACTCAGGGTTTAAGGCAATTGCCCTAGCAATGCCTACCCTTTTTTTCATACCTCCTGACAATTCAGATGGCATTTTCTCTTCTGCTCCACCCATGTTAACTTCACTTAAACTTTTTAAAATTCTATCATTTATTTCTAATCTATCACAATTTGTGAGTTTCTGCAAAGCTAAACCTATATTTTCACTAACTGTCATAGAATCAAATAACGCTCCAAATTGGAACACCATACCAAATTTAGAACGAACTTTCTGAAGTTTTTTAAATGTTATTTCATTAATATCTTGACCATCTATAATTACATTACCTTCATCAGGGCTAAGTAGGCCAATAATATTCTTAAGCAGGACGCTTTTACCTATACCACTTTCTCCAATTATCGCAATTTTTTCACCCTTATTTATTGTAAAAGAGATATTATTTAGGATAACTCTATCTGAAAATGACTTTGAAATATTATTAATAGAAATCATAATAGTATCGCCGCAAGTAAATAATCTAAGATAACAATAGTTATGCAGGAGACAACAACAGTCTGAGTTGTTGATTTCCCTACACCCTCAGCACCCCCTACAGTATAAAATCCAAAATAACATCCAATCGAAGTTATTGCAAGTCCGAATGAAAATGCTTTAATTACACCAAAAATTGCATCCCAAGGTACAAACCAATCTCTAAGGCCATATACATAATCATATGGAGATATTCCAAGAGATACAGTCGCTGCAAGGTATCCCCCTAGGATACCGAAAAAATCTGCAATAACTATCATGACTGGAAACATTATTGCACCTGAAACAACTCTAGGCATTATTAAAAATGATATAGGGTCAAATGATAGGGTCTCAAGTGCGTCTATCTGTTCGCTAACTCTCATCGTTCCAATTTCAGCAGCTATGCTAGCGCCAACTCTTCCTGTCATAACAAGTGCTGTAATCATAGGGCTTAATTCCATTAAAACTGTAACTCCTACAATTCCACCAACATATGAATCTGGGATAAATCCTGATTCCAGCTGATACCCGGTCTGAACTGATGTGACCATACCTGAGAAAAGACCTGTTACTATAACAATAGGTATTGTAGAGACTCCTAATTTCACCATATGTTCTGGTAGAAAACCCATATAAAGATGCCATGTTGCAAATGATCGTAACACCTTAAACATTAAATCAAAATATTTGCCAATGTGCTCAAATAAAGATACTAGGTAAGATAGTGGGTATATTATAATATTTTTCATTTTATATTTTGATTAGTTAGAGAGGTCATCGATTTGAGATTTGAATTCACCTAAATCCTCAAATTCTCTGTAAACGGAAGCAAATCTGATAAAGGCAACCTTATCAATAGTCTTAAGCTCATTCATCACAAACTCTCCAATTTGCCTTGATGAGATTTCTACATTATTATAATTATTAACTGTCTGCTCTATTCTCATCATTGCCTCTTGAATTGTTTTTTCAGATATTGGCCTTTTTGTACAGGAAATTCGAATACTCTTTTCTAGTTTGAGCCTATCGTATTCCTGCCTCACACCATTTTTCTTTATTACAATTTTCTTAGGAAAAACATATTCATAGGTAGTGAACCTAAAACTACATGATTCACATACTCTTCTTCTTCTTATTGTATATCCTTTCTCAGTTACTCTTGAATCAATAACCCTTGTACTCATGCTATCGCAGTTAGAGCATTTCATGGTCAAACTCCTTGTGTAATGGAAAGTTTTTAGTTAACTCAGCTACTTCTTTTGATATATTATCCAGATAATTGTCATCATTGATATTTTTTATCACACTATCAAAGAATGAAGAAATGGTCTCCATCTCTTTTTCTTTCATGCCTCGAGTAGTTAGTGCAGGTGTCCCAATTCTAATGCCACTTGTCACTAATGGACTTTTTTTATCAAAAGGAACCATATTTTTATTAGTCGTAATTCCAGCTTTTTCTAATCTATTCTCAACAAATTTTCCAGTTAAGTCTTTATCAGATAAATCAATTAAAATTACGTGGGTATCTGTTCCTCCTGAAACTATTGAATAACCTAATTCAGTTAACTTCGAAGATAAAAATTTGGAGTTTTTCACAATTTGCTCGCAATAATCTCTAAATGAAGGATCCAGGGCTTCTTTAAACGCAACTGCCTTAGCACAAATTATATGCATAAGTGGTCCACCTTGAATTCCAGGCATAACATTATTATCAATTAACTCAGACACCATCTTTGTTCGCCCACTTTTAGGAGCTACTACTCCCCAACGATTTTCGAAGTCTTTACCCATCATAATTATGCCACCTCTTGGTCCTCGTAGCGTTTTATGTGTTGTAGAAGTAACAACATCACAGTACGGCCATGGAGATGGGTGAACCCCAGATGCAATTAATCCAGATGGATGTGCAATATCTGCCATCAAATAAGCTCCAACTGATTTAGCTACCTCACTAAACTCCTCAAACTCTATAAATCTTGGGTATGCAGACCCCCCACATATAATTAACTTTGGATTATGTTTTTTAGCTAGGTCATATATTTGTTCAAAATCAACCCTACCTGACTTTTTATCAACTTGATAAGAAATGAAGTTATAGCTTTTTCCAGAAAAATTAACTTTACTGCCATGAGTGAGATGACCTCCATGTGAAAGATCTAGTCCCATCACAGTATCACCATGATCTAAGAATGTATGAAATACTGCCATATTTGCCTGAGAGCCAGAGTGTGGCTGGACATTAGCATATTCACAATTAAACAATTCTTTCAATCTATCTCTTGCAATGTTTTCAACTTTATCTACTGCTTCACACCCACCATAGTACCTTTTCCCCGGATATCCCTCAGCATACTTATTTGTTAACACGCTCCCAGCTGCTTCCATTATCGCATCACTAACAAAATTTTCAGATGCAATCATTTCTAAAGTTGACCGTTGCCTATTTTCTTCTGCATTAATACAGTCTAGTATCTCATTATCATTTTGATTTAAATTTTTATAAGTCATTTTTCTATTTTCTCTACCCTATTTTGATGTCTTCCACACTCGAACTCAGTATTTATAAAAATTTTCACCATATTTACCATATCTTCAATTGAAGTGACTCGCGCGCCTAGTGCAATAATATTTGCATTATTATGCCTTCTAGACATTTCAGCATGGAAGTCTGAAGTGCATAGCGCTGCTCTTATTCCTTTATTTTTATTTGCTGCTATAGAAATACCAATACCAGATCCGCATATCAAAATACCATAGTCAAAATTATTATTATTCATTTCTGCGCATACAGCATGGGCAAAGTCAGGGTAATCTACAGAGTCTTTTGAATGACAGCCAAAATCCTTGATTTCTATATTACTATCACTTATTTTTTCAATTAATACTAGCTTCTCATTGAACGCAGCATGGTCACAACCTATAGCTATTCTCATTGCTTTTTTATCCTTACATTTATGAAAGAATAACAATCTTTCAATTTCACGTCAACTTTTTCATTGATACAGCTCGGACATACCTCGCCTACGCCAGAAGCATTTAAGGCCCAGTCTGTTGGTGTTGTTATGTAGTAGCTATCTTTTTCAAGTTCATTTACTCTTAATTGCGCGTTATAGTTTTTCAAATCATATGCTTTCTTATAATCTTTAAGTGCAATTTCATATACTATCTTATCCCAGAAATTGATATTTTGATCTTGGCAACTTCTTCCTAGGTAAAAAAGAACCTCAGCACGTTGGAAAACAGCTTCTCCTTTTCCTTGCTCACCTGGATTTGATTCTGTAGAGACTACAGCTTCCTTAGCCCATTTGTACGCCTCTTTGAAATTTGCATCTTCTACTAAAATTTTTGAGATATTTATAGCGTATCTATATTCATTGGTAATATCATATAACTTCTCATATGTTGAAATTGCTTCTAAATACTCAAATTCAGTCTCCTGAGCTTCAGCCTTAGCCTCTAAAATATTTACGTTGTTAGTATCGTAGAATAACATTTCATCTGCATATGAGATAATCTCATACCAATCCTCTTGTTCCTTTAAGGCTTTTAGATAGTAGAGACCATATTGTAAATTTGATTTATCTGATTCCCATCTTTCTAAATCTACTTCAGATGTCTCTAATCCTTGATACTGGTATGCACGCTTTTTCTCTCCAATAGCTTTTTTATATTTCTTATCTGAGATGCACACATTATCTTCCTCTATATCTGAAGATGATTCTGATATTACTGCAACATTAGCACTACATCTGTCAAAGCCTAACCAGATATCAAGAACTTCAACCTGCTCTTCATATCTCTCTTGCTGACTAAAAATGGTACTTAACTGCTCAAGGACTCTTTGGTTACTGGGATATAGTTCCATTACATTCTCTAAATAATAAATTTGATCTGATATATTGTTATTTTTCTTCGAGATGTATGCTCCTAGCTCTAAAAGCACCTCTGTTTCCCCATTCTCCTCCATGCCAATATTAAGTGCCCAGAATGCACTGTCTGCCTTTTCTGGAGAAATTTCTATGAACGATCTAGATAAATTATAATAATTAATCGGATCTTCAGATAGGTCACATTTAAGCTCCATCATATACATATTACAATAGATACATCTTCTATAATTTTTATCTTTCCAATAATCGAGCTGCCAGCTTCTATAGCTATTGCATTCTTCTGCATCCTCAGCTGGAATAGAAATATTTACCTTTGCTCCTGATTTGCTGGAAATCTGCGCATCTGTTTTTATATTTGTAGCACAGCTCATAATTAATATGAACATTGCAAAAAGATATAATTTATTCATTCTTATTTTCTCCTGGATCTTGAAAACCATTTTTCACCAATATTAATTGATAGGTTTCCTTTTATATAATCTTCACTTTCAAAAGATGGTGTACTAATTCTTCCCATCTTAAATCCCAAGTCAATCAAATTAGAATAGTTATTTATGCCAATTCCTATTCCAAAGGAAATTGCTACGTCAGAACCTTCCCCATTATTGAAATTATAATCCCTATAGTAACCTCCTGCTCTTAGGTTAATACTATTGAAGAACTTCTTACTGAAATTATCGTATCTCTTGTACAAGCCAATATGATAGGAGTTTGATGATGGCTGCGGGTTGTTTAATACACTTACATCAGCTTGGTCTAAAGAGTAATTATCAAACATATCTGAGCCATGGAATTCAAACATAACTCCTGCATCTTTACCGTTAAACTGATAGCCAAACTTATAATCATTGACCCTATTAAATAAATTAGGAATAAATGACTTTGCATCAATATTATCGTTAATGTTATTAGTATAATCTGGATCATAAGTAATAAGATCATCTCCAGACTCTAAATAAAGATAGCTATAATCCATTAGGAAATATCTCTCCATTGGATCAGAAATCGAATAAATATCATAGTATTTTTTTAAATTAATATCAATAGGGCCCATCATTGTAACAGACATACCTATTTGATGATTTTTGAATGAAGAGTTCCAATCAAGTTGTAAAGAAAATCCTGAGAACTGATTAAGAATAATCTTTGACGTTGAATCTTGCTCAATTAGAGAGTAATCTTCAGAGTCATCATCAAAAGAGGCTTCTAGAGTAGAGACTATAATTTTATTTATATGGATTTGATTGCCAAATAGGTTGTTAAGTTTAAATCCAAAAGAGTTACTCTTATTTACCTTTGTTGAAAATGCCAAATATAAATTAGATATACCGCCATAAAATCTATACTCAGACCGTGAGCTAAGCGGCTGATCTATAAAGTCTGATGCGCCTTGCCCGATACTAGTCCCACCTTCCTCTAGTAACTTAATATTTGATCTTGTGTATGGTGTGAGGCCAAAACCAATAGTCTTATCTTTAAAAACAGGAAATGAAAATGAAAAAAAAGACATATTAATATCTTTATTGGCAGTACCATTAATGTTCGTAGTAAAATTAGATGAAAATGTTAATCTTGTTAAGTCAGTACGCCAGAGTGTCGCTATAGATGTAGCATTGTACCCACTAACGTAGTCAGAGAAAAAATAAGAATCGCCGAGACCTATTTCCATACCCTGCACTTCATGCAATCTTTCACCTGTTCCGTATAGCTCTAGCGTACTCGAATAGGCTAATGCTAAAAGTGGAATAATATAAATAAATAGTCTCATCATTTTGAATAAAAGACCTCTAGCTTTGGTGAAAATAAATCTGAATCTTTATGCATAACTAACCTAGATCTATTATCATATACTCCATCAAGAAAGAAAACAAGGCTATCAGATAAATCATAATTCCCTTCAACAAAATCTTGAAGGACATGAGCAAATGGTATTAGAATTTCATCATTACTACTAGCGCTCACCGTTCCTAGAAACTTATTATCATATCCAGAGTCGACCCATAGGTTTATTTGACTATCAAAGAAATTATAATTTGAGTGCTCATGCAATAAATATAGTCCAAGTGTTGTATAACTTTCATTAATATGAATACCCGGGTTTTGATTAATAAACTCACCCAACTGATTAAAATTAAGTGAGAATCTTATACCATTAAAATAATCTAGGACCAATGTACTATCATTAGAGAAATCGTATGATGAAAATGTATTATCATAATCAGAAATATCT